>Ga0316201_10000294_pt1 | contig 26513 bp, 9 predicted proteins | sample CS6wburrow_MG_FD_204516 | JGI IMG/M metagenome (GOLD analysis project Ga0316201, IMG submission 204516) | Coastal sediment microbial communities from Delaware Bay, Delaware, United States - CS-6 worm burrow | ecosystem: Environmental > Aquatic > Marine > Coastal > Sediment | place: USA: Delaware... | reverse complement strand
ATACTTTATTATCAACTACTTGTAAAATTGACTCATGTTGACAAAGTAGGGAGGCTAATAAATTTGTACCTGAATATTCGCAGCCCAGTATGAAAATACAATGAGGTGATGCTGATTTAACCGTTGGCGGTGAGACGTGTATTGGAGCCGTTTCTGCGGCTACGGCTGATTTAACCGTTGGCGGTGAGAAGTGTATTGGGGCAGTTTCTGCTGCTACTGGTGATTTAACCCTTGGCTGTGAAAAGTGTATTGGGGCGGTTTCTGCCAGTGCGATGATATTTAATGCTTTCGCCCATTCATCAATATGATTTTCCAGTAAGCCGTTTTCCAATACCCATTGTTTTAACTGATGCCCTGCTGTTGCCTTTAAATCATGGAGATGCGCTTGAATGGCAGTGAGCCACGCTTGATGGGTATTAGCAACTCGCGTGACGGGGGCATTTTGATAGGGCAGAATATCAGAGCAAACAACAGGATAGCCTAAAATCCCATATTCTAATAGACGAAGATTACTTTTAGCCTCGTTAAACGCATTCATTTCTAAAGGCGCAATCGCTAAATCCAAATTAAGACTCGCTAGTTTAGCGGGATAGTGCTCAAAAGGCACCATTTCATGAAATTCACGTACATAAGGGCGCAATGCGTCTGGGCACATACCAAAGAAAATCCAGTCAACTGCGTTTGCCAAGCTTTTGACAACGGGGATAATCAGTTGTAAATCTCCTAAATGTTGTTTCGCTCCCGCCCAACCGATACGCGGTTTTTTAGAAAACCGTTCAGGTTTATTCCCTACCACGGTTTCGATATCACACCAACGACTACGCTCCAAATAGTTAGGCATAATCCAAATATCATCACAGATATCTCGGTAAGCCTCCGCCAATGGCTCGGTTGCGACGATGAGACGATCACATAAAGAAATCGCTTTCTGTACACGCGCTTTGATATCTTTATAGTTTGTCTGATAATAAGGATTGGTTTTAGGTAATGCATAAATAAGATCATCTTGCCCAAAGATTTTGAAACACTGATTGAATCGCTTATAGTGTTCCAATGCCCTTAAATTATCATCATGGAGCATATTGTGGATGAAAAGGGTATCCGTTTGCATACGCGCTAATTCGGGAGAGGTGGGCATTCTGAGCAAATCGTGATTGGGCATCAGGGCGTAATCGGCTAAGTTTGCTTTTTGTAAAGCTCTTAACGGCGCACGTACCCGGTATTCGCCCACGCCCCAAACATCATAAGGATAAGCAACAATACGCGGTTTTTCATGTAAATGGATATCCCAAGGCACCGCGATCTGAATTTCAGGTTGCCAAGCGTCACCTTTTAAACGCAGCTGTGGATTATAAGCGGGATCAAGACTGAGTTGCGGCAACCATTTTTGATAGATGACAGCGATTTCTTGTTCTACCTGCGTATTTTGAATCACTTTTTGACGATTGCGAACAAGACTACCGATGCCATGCTGAACTAGATTAACGTGAGGTGTCCAAACAATTTGATAGCCTTTTTGTTTTACCCTTAAACAAAAATCGACTTCATTGAATAACACGGCATTTTCATCCATGCCCCCAATCGTCTGATAAAGCGATTTAGTGATCATCAGACAGTCTTCGGAAACAGCGGATAAATTTTGCACCGCTTGGTTGCGCCCCATATAACCGAGGGCATGATGTGGCAAGCCCTGATTAACTTCCCCCGCGATGCCCACTGCACCCATGCCTAAAATCAATCCCGCCTGTCGCACATTTTGTTCGGCATCTAAAAGACGTGCCCCGACAATGCCTATTTCCTGACGTTGGTTGAGTGCTAATAAACGTTGCAACCACACCGCTTGAATAATTTCAGTGTCATCATTCAGAAAAAGTAAGTATTCACCTTTCGCTTGTTGGGCGGCAAAATTATTCAGTTCAGAAACAGTCGCTTCAACAGGATAATGTTGCACCCGAATCCGATTATCCGCCTTTAATTGATCAAGATAGTTCAAACTATCCGAATCATCGCTGTGATTATCCACGACAATGATTTCGTAATGAGGATAGGCAGTGAGTTTGATAAGGCTTTGTAGACAGCGTTGTAATGATTGGACACTATTACGGGTGGCAATAATAATGGACACTAAGGCATTATGTTTAAGGGGGTAATCTATCCAATAAATACCTGAAAAATCGCTCTCGTGTATATCGGCGCGAATTGCATTACGCTTGAGATGCTGACGCAAAATGTCTTTGCCATAATGATGATGCGGTTTATTAATATCCAAACGGTGATAAAGCATTTGGGCAATATGCCCAATCGCACCTTCGCCATACTGATCCAAAATCTTCAGGGCAATATCATAGTTTTCCATCCCAGAATAGGGGGCGTATCCGCCTACCACTTGTTGTGCTTCGCGCCGCACTAAACAAAAATGCCCTAAATAGGGCATGGATCGCAATAAATCTAAATTAAAATCGGGCTTAAATTTCGGATCATAGCGTTCAAGTCGTGTGGATAGACTGTCTTCATCAACATAAATCAGTTGCCAATCGGGATAATGATTAATTGCTTGAATACAATAAGATAATAAATGGGCTTTGCAACTATCCCCAGCTTCAATCAAGGCTACCCAATCCGCTTTTATCATGGCGATTTCATGGTTAATGACACGAATAGGAGCATCGGAACCCACATTAAGCCAGCGCAAATTCGTGATTTCCCAAACGGCTCTATCTGTGGTATTGAAATCGGCAATGATGGATAAATGCCAATGGGGGTACTCTTGTGCGGATAACGCTTTTAATGTCGTTTTGAGATACTTTTCTTGGGGGCGGCGAAGATGAATTAATAAATGAACACTGGGTACGCCCTCCTTTTGCAAATGGGGAATAAGAGGAGATAATGGACTCTCAATGGCTATAACACTTTGTTTTTCAATCCAATTTTGATAATCCCGCTCTCCTAGATGAAAAACGGGGGCAGGTGTCTCATTGCCGAGTAATCGTTGAATAAATGGGGTAGTGTGTTCTTGAAGTGCAGGTGTTTTAGGTTCTTCTTCATTTAATAAATGATTATAAATGTGAGTCAAATATTCTGAATCAAGCTCAACGGTTTTGGCCACTTGAATTTTTTCGGCAAGATATCCAAAGGCGCGTATAAATCGTTCACGAATAGCACTTGAAGCAGCGATTAAAACATCTGCTTTTTGCAAAATTTGGCCTACCAATTCATTTCGCTCTGATAAAAAGTGGTTTAAAGGGGGCACCTCATGGACAAACTGTGCTTGTTTAGCTGCCAAACACTGTAGGCATTGTTGATCTTGCCCATCAGCGATAACCTTTCCACACGGTTCACCATTAGGTAAAACTAGCTTGTTATCAGGGCAAAGTAGAAAATAATCCTGTAAGGAAATCATGACTTTTTTATCCAACTGTTTAGCCATCAGTGGTAAAGCCAATGTTCCCCAACCCGATAAATCTTGAAAATGAACAATAGGATAATCACCGCCCACCAAAAGGCGAGCAAAGTTTTCCTCAACGGTGGTATTTTTTAATTCCCCGGGCAAATCTAAAAAAGTCTGTCTGACAACCAAGTTTTGGGTACGCAAACGGATAACCCGCAATGAGTCATTAATTTGGCTGCTATCCATATCAGCCTGCAAGTCTGGCAGTGACTCTGGATAAATGATGGTGGCGTGAAAGTCTAAATGCATAATGGATTGTCCTAAGGGGTTCTCTGTGAGCTTTTTTTGATGTATCTATTTCATGCTGGTTTTATGTTGATGTCCTTCGAGCCGAAAAAACGAAAAAACGACAAGGATTTGCTATAAGAAAGGATAAACCCTAACACTGTAAAACTTTCAAATTGGGTTCGAGTTCAAGGATAAAAACGACAAGGATTTGGTATAAGAAAGGATAAACTGCTTTATCTTTCATAAACAAGGATTTGGTACTCGCTTATATCAAATCGAAGTAGTTGGGGGGTTATCCTAGATCAAATCCCTATAATTTGGGTTATCCTTTCTTATATCAAATCCCTGTAGTTTGACGAACAAGCGATGTCATCTACGTCACATCACCAATCCATATCCTGATCATAATCATCAACCGGCTTCGTTGTCGCTTCGCGCAATTGCCAATTGTATTCATCACCCGTATCGGGATCGGATATCCTAATCGCTTGGCCGTTGCTGATGAAGCGTGAACTGCGTAATTGAAAGTCTGTTTTTACCCAAAAACCGAGGCCCCAATAACTCAGTGAAAACAGGCTTTCCCCATCACCAAAGTCATGTCGATATTTATCCCCTAATCCTAACGCAACGGGGATTTCATCCCCCATATCATCTTCTAAAATGTATTCCTTGCCTTGTTGAATCCGAGTCAATAACCAGTATAAGAAACCTATCAAGAGTAGGGCGGCCAGAATCACCGTCAATATAGGCCCCACGGGGTAACGTAATTCTAAAGTGACAGGCACACTGTGCAGCTTTTGTATAGCCGTTTTTTCGGGCAACATCCTTTTAACCAATTCACCGAGTTGATAAACTTTTTCTTGTACTTCGGCATTGGGTTGATCGAGTTGACTCACTTCACCTTCATAACTCCAACTCTGTAAGATACCTTGAGAGAGTTTCATGTGCTCACGGCTGGCATTAAATTCTAACTCAATGGTGCCCTGTATCGTCATCGTATTGCGCATGGTGAAAGCTAATTTGTCGAAAAAGTCCAAATCACCAAAAGAAAAAGGCTTGTTTTCAAAACTGATCGTAATATCCTGAAGGCCAACTGGAGAAATGGTGGCGCGTCTTGGATTGACTTGAGTCGTGAAATTGTCTTCCATCGTGATATGTCGTGTGTTTTCAGCCTTATTTAGGTTAATTTTCGCAATTAATTCAACGTCTTGTAGTTCAAAACTACTACTGGATTGAATATTGACATTGAAGGAAAATTTCATCTCATGCCCTAATCTAAGACGACGCACGACTAAACGTTTTATCCCGTCTTCGTTTGCTTCAAAACGCACATTGGCATCTTTTGTCGAATCGGGATCGATTTTGATGTCGCCTACCAAACCGGATATGGTTTTGCTATCAAAGGGTTTAATCTGAATATATTGATGATCAAAATCTGCGATTTTCTCTTCTATCTGGCGACGTAGTCTCTGGAAATCTTCATCATAAAAGGGTGTTCTGGCAATGGCATAAGTCGATAATGCGCGACGGCCTTGATAAAATTGCCCTTTTCCGCGACTGATTGGATAGACTTTGCCTTGAAACGGGATAGTCAGGGGAAAAATGGCGATATGAGAAAAAGGTGACTCTATTTTACTCAACAAGTCATAAAATAATTGCTGAGATTGGCCTGATTTCCCCCCAGTATCCCCCGTATCGGCCACATTGTCGGTAATGATAACCACCACATCACCAGGCTTGGAGAGTGTTAACCAATCTTTAAGGGCTTCTCCTAAATAGGTTTCTTGATCTCGGAGTCTCACATTGATCAAGGGTGCGTCAACGCGCTTAAAATTATGCCGAGCACCAAATTGATATTTATTGCGGGCAGAAGACTCTAAACGGGTTAACAATTTTTGCCAAGTCTCCGTTTCGGTTTTAAAACCGCGCATCGAACCTGAAGCATCTAACATCACATCATAATCATCCGCCAAAACCGGGCAAACCCAAACCGTTGTGATCAATAAACCCGTTTTAACAAACCACGTCAAATCAAACCCGTTTCCAGGCCTTCCCCTTTGAACCGGTAGGCGAGATCGGCTAAATTGTCTTTGAAAACGAGGAAAACAGGAAAGTGTCTGCTTAGCAAGCAATTTGCATCGTGTAAACGGTGATGGGTGTTGTCTCATTCTGAGTCTCCTGCAAGGCAATAAATAAGCGTCCATAAGATTGTAGGGGGGGCATACCGGGTACTTTAACCCCTGAAGCATTGGATAATTTGGGGCGGCATTCTAAATTCAAATGGTAACGATCTTCATGTTGACGGGCCGAAAAGAGTAAAATTTCGATCTCAGGATCGAAAGGATAATGGGCATCAGTTTGCGCTTGTCCAACAAACCAATTGGGGGTTTGCAACGGTGTCACGCCTGAAAAATTTCCCCCCTCTTCTTTCTCATCAACCCGCTGTTGATGGCCTTCATAGCGTTGCACGGCTTCTTCTGACCAAACCACAAAGCCGAGGCCCCACGGATCAGGCAATAACCAAGTCTCTCTTGAAAAGGCTTGCGTTTTGGGTGGATCAGCACGCGAGTCTTCAAATCGCGCTACCCCAGCTTTAAATTCATGAGCGTCTTTTGACACAATCGGGATAATGCAACGCAATGAACTCAGACTGCTACCTATCAAAAACGGTTCAAAATAAGCTGCTTTCAAACTTTCCGAAAATAATCGCTCTGGTTTGATCCCATTTCTTAATGCTAAGCGATGTTGAATCGAAGCGTTTTTTAAATCAACCAGCAACAATTCATTGCCATCATAAACGCCACACCATGCGGGCATCGTTTTGCTCACCGCAATCGCATAACCACTTTCTTCAGCCTTTTTGTCTAAATCAATGACTGTCTCACCCCATTTCCCCGATTGGGCATTACCCAAGAAAAGTTGCAAACGATCATGCTGATCACTGATCAAGAGAAAGGGATGTCCCTCTTTATCCAGCGCGATAGCGCGTATGTGACAACCAGAAGGCGGTTGCCAATATTGCGGTTCAAAAAGAGATTCATAACCATGCGTTGAAAAAAACTGTAATTCATTTTCAGTGGCGATAAACAAACCTTGTTGACTGACTAATGGTTTTTGTAGCCAAGTCGTATAAGCAGGAAAGGTTTTAGTTAAAACGATAGCACTGTTATAAAAATCATAATTCGGCAAAAAGTGGAGTGCCAGTGGCGAAGCTTTAGTGGCATTATCTCGGGTGAGTAGCAAGAGGCCTTCAAAGGCCGAAAACCACATAAAGGGCCTATGTCCTTCTGGCAATTGCAAACACTCCTCCAATGAATAATGACTCGGCGCTTGGGCAGCTTGCCGGATTTCACCGGGGCGCAGTAATTCGGTTACGGCCGCATCTTGTGCCGTTAATGGGGTACCACATTCCACACAATATTGCGCGACGAAACGATTACCCCGTTCACAATGTTGACAATATTGTATCAATCCATGACATTCACTACATTCTTGAATCGCAGTAGAAGTGGATTGTTCAGAGTCAATAAGCAGATGTTCTGGTTGATGCGTATGAGGGCATGGTATAGACAAGGTTGATATTCTCCTGTTTTTTTTTCAACACAGAGAACACAGAGAACCACAGAGAACCACAGAGTATAACTATAAGATTTTTATATAAAATTCTAAATACTAACTAACTTGATAATGTCAGATTTAAATTAGTACTGAACCATAAATTTTCAGGTGCGTAGGGGCAATCCTTAGCTACAGCCCTTTGCTGTAAAATATCTGTTTATTTGTGGTTCAGTACTTAGGTGTGTTTTTAGCATTTTAATTTCCGGTTCAAAAACACACACATTTGCACAGTATTTTATATTAGAATATCATTTTAAATCATATATTTATTCTCTGTGGCCCTCTGTGGCCCTCTGTGGACTCTGTGTTGAAAGCAGATAATTGATCATTGATACAATTCCATACTTATCGGATAATTCATTTTGAACAAGACACCTTTGCCGGGTGAACTTTCACAAGTTATCGTACCTCGTAATTGTGTCTTCACCAGGTTATAACAAATATACAGGCCGAGCCCACTACCGCCATGAGCGCGGTGGGTGGTAAAAAAGGGTTCAAATATCTTTTCTACGCTATCAGATTCGATGCCTTTACCGGTATCAGAATAGGCCAAGTGTAAGTGCTTCCCCAAAAGCGTGACTGCAATTGTGATATGGCCGGCCTCTTTACCCTCAGAAAAACCATGTATCAGACTATTCATCATCAAATTAGTCAGAATTTGTTCCAAGGCCCCTGGTAGGCTGTAAACTGCTAAATCATTAGGGCAGTCTACTTGAATCTCAATAGCGGTTTGTTTGAATTGATTGTGCAAGGTATTGATCACATCATCAAGCGTGGTTTTAACCTGAAAATGTCTCATTTCTTCTGATGTTTGATCAATGGCGGTACGTTTAAAACTGCTGACCAAATTAGCGGCCCGTTTCAAATTGGATAAGGTGAGATCTGCCGCTTCATTGATCGTTTCGAGTGTTTCCACCAATTCATCTTCATCAACTTCTTCTTGCTCAAGTAATTTATTAATGGCCTTAGTGTTGCCATGCAAACTTGAGGCCGCGCCAACCGCTACTCCAATAGGGGTATTGAGTTCATGGGCAAAACCAGCTACCAATCTGCCTAGCGAGGCCATTTTTTCGCTTTGCACTAATTCTTGACGGGTTTGTATTAATTCTTCTACCTTGGCATGTAATTGATCCGTTTTTTCAGCCACCTTTTTCTGCATTAAACGGACAGTCAGATGTGTTTTGACGCGGGCCAATACCTCATCAGCTTCAAACGGTTTAGTAATATAGTCTATACCACCGATATTAAAGGCTTTCACCTTGTCCATAGTCTCATTGATAGCACTGATGAAAATGATCGGAATATCACGGCTATGCTCTGAGGCTTTCAAGCGCCGACAGACTTCATAACCATCCAAGTCCGGCATCATAATATCTAAGAGAATTAAATCAGGCAGTATTAACGCCACACTTTTAAGTGCAAGGGTACCATTGGGTGCCGGCCGCACTTCGTAGCCATTGTCGCTTAGAAGCTTAGTCAGCAGTCGCAAATTAGCCGGTGTATCGTCAACAACTAAGATATTTCCTGGCTTTTCCACAATTTTTTCATTCTCGCTCATTAATATTCACTTTTCTTTTAAAAGGGTATAAAGGGCAACAAGTCGCTTTTAGTTTGACTTTCCGTTCAAACTTTAGTTTGACTTTCCGTTCAAACAATCCTTCTGGGACAAACTCAAGTTGGCAAACTCAAGTTTGCACGCAACGATGAGCTAGACTAACTGCAAACTCAAGTTTGCGCCATTTCTCGTCTGCCCAAAATCTGTGACAATCAGAGTAAAGCCAACAGTTCGTCATATTCAAAATTATCTACCAGTCTATTCAAGCTTTCTGCGACTTGAGCATCTTGCTCTCTGATTTGATCAATGACGGCCGTTGTTTTGTCCATATTTAACTCAAGAATAGCTTGATGTAACGCTATTCGCAACTCTTCGGGCAACTTTGCTAAATCCGCAGCTATTAAATCCTGTTTAGGAAAGATTTCTGCTTTCATTTCAGGCTCTGTGGGTTGCGTTTCGTCATATTGGTAGCGCATTCCCAAGTGTTTGGCCATGAGATCGAAGATTTCGGTTTCCCGATAAGGTTTGCGTAAAAATTCATCGCAACCTGATGACATCACTTTTTCTTTCTCTTCATCAAAGGCACTGGCCGTCACGGCGATAATCGGGATGGCTTGACCTTCAACTGTCGCTTTTATTCGTCGCGTCGCTTCATAGCCACTCATCACCGGCATACGCATGTCCATCCAAATCAGATGCGGTTGCCATTGTTTGAAAATATCCACGGCCTCCGCGCCGTTAACCGCTTCCTGTAATTCAGAAAGGCCTATTGACAATAGCAGTTTTTTCAAGAGTAGACGGTTTTCCGGTTTATCATCAACGATAAGAAGGCGGTAAACGGGTTGCCCTGGTTTGAGGCCGATGATGCGACGGCAACGTGTCTGCAAGGGTGCTATGTCTGCCTCATTTGCGATTTCCACGGGGAGAACAAATTTGAATAGCGAGCCTTTTCCCAACTCGCTCATCACACTGATTTCTCCTCCCAAGAGCTGGATGAAACGGCGAGTAATGGCCAAGCCGAGACCCGTTCCTTCTGTGACCCCTTTGCTACTGCTGACTTGGACAAAAGCCTCGAATACCGTATTTAATTCCTCTGGAGCAATACCGACACCACTGTCTTCAATTTCAAAGTGTAGCTGGTAGTTAGGCTGATTATCAAGCGCCTTGTCAATTTTATTGCCGTGTACGCGAAGCGCCAAGCCACCTTCTTCAGTATATTTGACGGCATTGCCAAGTAGATTAATCAGCGTTTGACGCAATTTACTTAAATCGGTTTTGATGTAGCGTATTAAATCAGGGTTGTGTTCCCAAGTGAAGTGCAAGTTTTTCTTGTCTGCCCGAATACGCATCATCGAAGCAATATCTTTGAGCGTCTGATGTAACTCAAAACTGTCTTTATCAATCGTCATCCGCCCAGCTTCGATTTTAGACATGTTTAACACGTCGTTAATCAATGCCAGCAAATGCTCACCACTGCGCTCAATGATGCCAAGGTTATCCTGCATGGATGGGGTTATAGCGGTATCACGTTGCATTAACTGTGAAAAGCCAAGAATCGCGTTAAGCGGTGTGCGGAGTTCATGGCTCATATTGGCGAGAAACTGGCTTTTGGAACGGTTGGCTGTTTCAGCCACTTCTTTCGATTTTTGTAAATCAGCATTAGCTATCGCAAGTTCCGCGGTTCTATTTTTGACCCGTTGCTCAAGCGTTTCATTCAATTGGCGGATTTCATTTTCGGCCCGTTGACGTTCTGTAATTTCCAATTTCAGATCGTTGTTGGCATGGTTCAACTGCAAAGTTTTTTCAGTCACTTTTCGACGTAAAGCAGCTTGCCAAAGGTATGAAACCAATCCGGCAAAGAGTAATGTTGCTAAAAATACGGTCAAATATTGAATAATTTGATGGAATAATTTATCTTTTTCTAGTACGACGAACCACTTCTGTTGAAGCCTTTCAAGTGTGCCATTAGCGATAACGATGGAAAGGCCTTCATTCAAAATAGCCAGCAGTTCTTTATCACCTTCTTGAACTGCAAAACAAAATTGTTGCTTAAAATCCAGAATAGGGGGCCCGACTGATTCGAGATCATCAATCTCTAAATCATGGAGAAGTTGTAGGCCCATGAGTTTTTGCACTATCACGGCATCATGTTTGCCTTCAGCAAGCAATAACAGGGCATCTTTATAACTGTCTATCAAAATCACTTTGGAGGTTATCTGATCTCTAGTGACATACTCATGGGCATTATCCCCTCGCATGACAATGACTTCTTTGTCCTGTAAGTCAGCAACTGTGTTGATGCGACTATCCCCTTTACGTCTGATGATAGTCCCATGTAGTGTCAAGTAGGCAAGCGTAAAGTCATAAACGGCTTCTCGTTCCGGCGTTCTGCCCACCAAGGGTAGAACCTGAATGCGGCCATCCACTAAATCTTGTTTGATTTCGCTCCAAGGGGCAACCTTAAAGCTCACCTCTCTACCAACGGCTTTGAGTGTTTCTCGAAGCAATTCGACAGAAAACCCGTCAGCAAAGCCCTCGGAACTCACAATGGCTAAAGGGGGATAATCAGGCTCGCTTGCTGAAATGATGGGAGGCAGTGACAGGGATTCTTCTGCTATCAGCAGTTCGTGGTAGCCTAAGACGATTATCAAAACTAAGGGCATGAAGACAAATTGATGCCCAATAGCGGGTTTAGTGTTACCTATTAAAAGGCGTGATGGTTTAAGCATGGCAATTTTCATTTATCACATTGTTGTTCGGATGTATAAATAAGGGCAAACACGCAGGTTTGCCCCTACAAAACCCCAGAACATGATGGAATTGTAGGGGGCGAACCTGCGTGTTCGCCCTCCCTTAATTGATTGTCCTGATTCGCGCTGATTTAAAATCAGCGTTTTATCCCTCGACAATCAATCATCTTTATAGCCGCTAGAAATGATAAGACATATTAATATGGAACCTTTTTTCCCAATTCGCTTCTGGATTACCCGCTGCAAAAGCACTCTCTATTGGAGCCCCGACATACGGCATGTTTTTGCCGGCGATAAATTCAACAAAGGTGTTGATGGGGCCGGTTTTGATCAGACAACCGGTAATATTCAAGTGAGAGTCTTCAAAGCCTTCTTCTTCTTTGAGAAGCACACCGTAGTCGTTGTAAAAAGTCAGCGATTTAACAACGGAACCGTTGATCGGCACATCATAAGCCACATTAGCAACAACTACAGTGCCTTCTGATGCAACGGGATAAGCATCACCAAGCCCACCCATTAAAATCGTTTCACGACTCATACCTATTGGGTTTTTGGGGTCATACTTGTACTTGGCCAATTCCAATTTGAGGTTGAAACGGCCATATTGTCCCATGAGATGAATATCCCCAGCCCAGTGATCACCCGTGTCGTCGGTAAGACGATTGTAAAGTTGGCCATATTCAGCAGAAAAGCCTATTTCGGTACTACCCAAATCTCCATGTTCAATGCTATAAGCAATACGCCCATTCAACTGGTTTGTTTCTTCATTGGCTTGTTCATCCTGAGTCACGACATCATAAAAATATCGCTCATGTTTGTTCGGATTACCCCATTCGGCATTTTTGAAAAAGGCCAATTGTACATTAAAGGGTTTTGGATCATAAACCCACTTGACTCCGAAATCATGATCACCTTCTAAACCAAGGTAATGGTTTATTCCCCACCACCAGTTGTTAGAAGCAAAAGGTAAAATCCCAAAAGGCACTTGAGTCACTCCAACTTGGAGTTGACTGGTTTTTGAAAAGTCGTAACCCACCCAACCATGATACAAAATATCCATGTAGCTAAACCACATATAGCTGGTTGAGAGAGAAAAATCGCCATGCTTTGCGTCAAGCTTGAGAGTGAGGCTATCGAAACCCGTATCACCAAACTTTGTCTCACTCTCGTCTGCAAAGTCTCTATAGCTGTAGTTCAAACCCAAAACACCACCAAGTTTTAGCCCGTCAGCGTCGTTTAAGGAAAAATCGCTGGTCGTCGCGTCAAGCGTATCAGCTACAGGTTGTGTTATTTTCTTCACCTCATCCAACTCTTGTTCCAATGCCTCCAATTGAGTTTTCAGAGTATCAATCTCTTCTTGAAGGGATTGAGTGTCTGTGTCGGCTAATAATGGACAGCTTGACACACTGAATCCAAGAGGGAGTATCAAAACAACAGCATTTCTTAGCTTTTTCATAATAATGCCTCATCAATTGTAGAGACGCGATCGCGAAGCGTCTCTAATTACAAATAAACATTGCTTCTATTAAAATACCTGAAAATTTTTGGCGAAAGTACTTAGCACCTATAGCTTTTAATATCAGTAAAACTCAAAACGGGCATGAACCGAAGGTCGGCTACGCTAAATGTTCATTTTTATAGTTTTATAGGTTTTCTGGTGGTTCAACTTGGGCAACTTAAAATGCCCTTAGAATAGCACGATTTTCAGAGCCCGCTTCAGATAATTTTTTCAACAAATTATCTGAACATCTCTATCAGTTTATCAAAAACGCTATTTTTAACATCAGTCAAAAACAAAACTTCAGTCAGACATGGCTTTTTAGTTTGAACGTTTTTAGCTACATTTATGGCGCGATTTTCAAAGCCCTCTTCAACATTCGATGTTCAAGTTTTTTCGTGCAAAAACTTGAACATGGAATAGAGTTCACAGAGTATAAGTATAAGATTTATAAACAAAATTAAAAGCAGTCAGCATTTCCCGTTTCTATTGGATAATCCATTTTAAACAAAACACCTTTGCCAGGTGAACTTTCACAAGTTATCGTACCCCGTAATTGTGTCGTCACGAGGTTATAACACATATAGAGTCCGAGTCCACTCGCGCCATGAGCGTGATCGGTGGTAAAAAACGGTTCAAAGATCTTTTCTAAATCTTCAGAAGCAATCCCTTTGCCCGTGTCAGAATATTCAAAGTGTAAATTGTCCCCATTAAGTCGCACCACAAGATTAATACGACCCGCCTTTTTACCGTCTTCAAACCCATGCAGCAGACTATTTATCATTAAATGAGTTAGAACCTGTTCCAATGCACCAGACAAACTGTGAATCGCTAAATTGTTAGAACAATCAACTTGAATAGCGATATCCGTGTTTTCAAACTGACGATGTAGGCTGTTGATAACATCAAAAATAGCCGATTTGACTTGAAACTGTCGAATACTTTCTTCACTTTGATGAATTGCGGTCTGTTTAAAACGGTTGACTAAACAAGATGCCCGTTTTAAATTGGACAGGGTGAGATTGGCCGCTTCTTTGATATTTTCCAGTCTCACTAGCAATTCTTCTTCTTCAACTTCTTCTTGATCAAGTAATTGCTCAATGGTGTCAACATTTTCATGCAAAGTTGAAGAAGCACCAACAGCGACACCAATCGGCGTATTAATCTCATGGGCAAAGCCCGCCACTAATCGCCCTAGCGAAGCCATCTTTTCACTTTGCACTAACTGATGGCGCGTTTTTGTCAATTCATCTATCTTTTGCATCATAAGATAGCGGGTTTGTGTTAATTCCTCTACTTTGGAATTCAATTTCACCGTTAAATCTCGAAGTCCCAAATGAGTGCTAATACGCGCTAAAACTTCCTTGTGGTATATGGGCTTGGTAACGTAATCCACACCGCCGACATCAAATCCTCGGAGTTTATCAGGGCTACTATCCAAAACCGTCATGAAAATCACAGGAATCTCTTTCGTTTTCTCATCTGCTTTCAAACGACGACAGGTTTCAAAGCCATCTATACCCGGCATCATCACATCAAGTAGGATCAGATTAGGTTTCTCAATTTGGGCCTTTTTCAGTCCGATTTCACCATTGAGTGCCACAATGAGTCTAAAACCATACTCTTCCAAATAACTGATCAACATGTCTAAATTCGTAGAATCGTCATCAATAATTAAGAGCGTATAATTCTCATAATCAAGTGGTTTGTTTGCCATTTTGTATTACCCTGTTCATTTAGGCGGCGATAAATCGCCTACGACTAATACTAAGAATACATTGCAATCCAACAACGATAAATCGCCTATGACTAATACTATACTGCACGCGGGCACAACTTAAACTTTTATGTCGGGCAAAAAGGGCAACCACGTTGCCCACCATCCTCATTAGAAAAGTTCAGTTTATTCCCGTGCTGAGTATAAGAATACACTGCAATCCTTTAAAAATTAAAAGATAAAAACCAACAATAACGATAAGGATTGTATATATAATAAAGGATTAGATCGTGATAATGCCTACCAATCAATCCTTTTTTATAAGTAATCCTTGTAATTAGGTAGGCTGGCAACGCGGTTTAGCGTTGGCCACCAAATCTCATCAGAAAATCACAACATGAATGGTGGGCAACAACGTTGCCCACCCTACATGGCTGATCGCAACAACTGTTCAATCCTTTCGGTACTCACACCAGTGGCCCCCGCAATCTGTTCGGTTGTGAATTTCTCCATTTTCAGCATGTTGCCGGCTATCTTTTCCGCTTCTGTTAGTTTCAGTTCGTCTGGCACGGGAACGCGACTCGGTTGTTCAAACTTTATCAGAATGATATGAGTATATATTCGCTTTCCTTTAACGACTTCCTCCAAATAAAGTTTGTCTTTCTCGGTATGTATGTTGCTGAAAACAACATAGTATCCTTCAGAAATGCTTTCTGATTGCAGATACTCTGCCAGTTGTCCTTTGCCCTGCTTTAAATAGTAATTATTAACAAATCGTTTTGTTTCAATGACGTATTTCTGGTTTTGATAGAGAATGAGTATATCTGTCCGCCCTCTACCGGTTGGCACTTCGACAAACGTTTGCCCTCCGAGGCACTGAATAAAGAAATTAATAAAACCGTCAAGCGAATAGTGCCAAGCGGCTTCCTTCAGATGTTCGGTATCAAAGGCCCTAAAACCTCGTCGGCGAATGTATGCTCGGTATTCTTTAAGCAATTCATTGATGTTTAACTCTCCATCCGCTGTAAGATATTGGTTGAGCGTCTCAGAAGGCGAGTTGATATAATATTGCGTTTCTCCGTTTATCGACGGGCGGAACGCTGTAATCAGTACCTTTTTGTAAAGTGGAACCCGTATGTCCGTCTCCCCGTTTTCTTTGTCAATCACACCGTTGGCATATAGCCATGCGATATCGGGATCGTGAATTGAGAAGGGGAGTGGCCCTTCGTTAAAAAGCAGTTTCAGCATGAAATTCCTTTTTCCCCGCGCTTTTTGAACGATATTGATGATGTTTTTATCAAACCGTTCCGTCAAAAAATGATGCTGTGCTCTATAATAGTGTTCCATGGTCACAGGTTGAGATAAATTTGTTTCTATTTTTTCAACGAGATAAGAACACAACGCACACACCAGTCCCGGTTGCCCTTTGGTGTTATCATAAATGGCTGTTATCACGTTCTCTTCAAAAACTTGATTGGATTCTGTCACATATTGCTTGATGAGTACATTCACTTCTTCAAACGTGAAGTAAGGAATCTGCAATTCCTCGGTAATGTTAAACGGCGAGGCACCGGATAGAACCAATTGTGCAATGGTACTCACACCCACTAAGAGCAGAGAATGTAGGCAATAATATTCTCTTTTATGATAAATTTTCCGGAAAGTGTGCATGACTTCGCTTAACACACCATCAGGGATGCCTTCAAATTCATCAATCACTAGGACAATGGGTTTAGACTGATTCTGAGGTTTTTCAAAAAAATGGATCAGGCTAATTGAGTTATGGATTGTGAGTTCAGATTGAATCTCCTGTTTTTCAAGTCCACGGTGAAGTTCGTGGTTTAACTCTTGATAAAATTCCTCTTTTGATGCGGTTTTCAAATTTTCAAAACTGATCCAAACGGTTGTTAAATCTCCTTCTTTCTCAAGCTGATTCAATAGCAATTTGAAAAAGGTGGTTTTTCCTGCGGGTGCAAAAAGGGTAAAGTAGCGTCCTTTTTTTACTTTTTCCAGACTGCTTGCCATTAATGCTTCACGCATGACGGTGTAATGCCGGGCTGGGTTACATGGGCCACTTGTATTAAATTCACGCATGTTATTTCTCTTTAAAAAGTGAACAACAGGGATTGTTTATACTCGAACTTCATTTTTTTTGTAAATCATTGATTTACAATAGGTTACTTTATTTTTCCTGATTGTAGAGACGCGATGCCTCGCGTCTCATGCTAGGGCTCGCCTCGAAACAGAGACGCGAAGCATCGCGTCTCTACGAATAAAAATTTATGCGATGCTTTTGGGTAACTCGGCGTTACGTTATTTCAGGGCACTGGTTTGTAATCCACTGCCCCCTTCAAATCATCCGGTGGCCTTAACACTTTTCCACGTTTAATCTGAAAACGACTAATTTCATCTAGTGAATTCGCGCAATCGGCTAATCCCGTAGCTTCAACAAAATGGCTTGACAAGCCAATCAGTGCCCCACTGATATCGACATCAGGTGCCTCAATAACAATATCGCCATCTACGCCTAATGTTGATGACGCATTTAAAACGCTGTCGCTTGATTTGATAAATTGATCTGCCATGATACTGATCTGCCCGCCATCTCCAGCAAAACCTGTTGTCAAGATTTGACTGTGATCCAGAATGATCAAGCCGGCTTGCGAAATCCTCAAATTGCCGCCGCTATCTTGTATTTCATCGCCTTGCGCTTTTGCTGTTATTATACTTTTGATTAAATGTAACTGGGTTGGTGTTTCGATATGGATATTGCCCCCGCCAGCTTGAGTGGCTTGTGTTATGATCGCCGCGTTATTCATTTTTAGGGTATTGCCAATAGACAAATTCATATCTCCAGCATTGCCCGCACTGGTACTTCCTACCGAAATCACGCCGCCTTCACGCAGTATCAGTTCAGGCGTTGATAAGATCACATCTCCTCCACTACCGGTATTTTCGGCAATGCTGTAAATGCCGCCTAAATAGCCTTCTTTTACAATCGGTTTCACCAGCCCAATGGTGTCATCATCAACCATTTGCCCTGTGATAAAGACTGAACCTGTTGCATTAATCGTGATATTCCCCCCTTTACCGGAACCTGTGCCTTCATTGCTGGCATCAATATCACTGCCGCCCTTCATTTGCAAATCATGCACAATGATTTGCATATCGCCAGCGTTACCTTCGTTTTGGGTTAAGGTTTGAATCGTTCCCCAGTTATCTAAGTGGATTGAATGGGCTGAAATGCGCACAGTGCCAGCGTTTCCCTGATCAAATGTGCTGCTGGCAATACCACTGGGATTCATCTGATTCGTGATTTGATTTGTTTCAGGATCGACTAAATAACTAAAGCCGGTAATCTCGGCCGTCTTGGTTATTTGAATATTGATGTCTCCCCCTTTTCCTGTCCCTTCAGTACTGGCATTGATTTGTGCCCCATTTGCCAATATTAAGTGGCCGACATCCAATTCAATTTGATTGGCATCACCTTGATTAAAAGTGAGGGCCTGAATCAAACCCTTCTCGATTTGTAACGCGCCATCGATATTCAACTGGATTCTTCCCGTTCCACCGCTTTGATAACTGCGACTACTGATTTCACTTTGATGCAGTGAGAGCGTGTTCGCCTGAATAGGGAGATCACCGGCTTGAGCGTTTCCCCAAGATTCTGTCGTGACGAGAGTGCCCGTTTGCAGATCGATAGTGTTAGCACGCAATTGGATATCGCCACCCTTGCCGGCATGGTTTGTCACTGTCATGAGCAGACTGTTGTCATCCTTCAATGTCAGGGTTTCTTGCGCTTCAATGCGGAGATTACCGCCTTGCCCAGTACCATCAGTCGCACTCAAAACAAAGCTGCCTGTTGCGATATCAATTTGCTGTCCACGTAATATTGTCTCACCAGCTTGCCCTTGTACAGTGCGATTATGAATGCTTGAGTTTTCAGTAAGATGAAGCTCTTGAGTGGTAAGCATGTCAATATTACCCGTACCCGTCTCACCCATTGCTTGAATATGGCTATCCTGCATCAACAACGCTTCACTGCGTATGATCACGGATCCGGCTTTACCCGTTTGTGCATTGACATCTAAAAAACTCCCTTGTTCTATCGTCACTTTGCCAAACTGATTAAGTGTATTATTCATCATTTTGGTACGCATCACTTCACCTGACGAGGCGGCGCTGAGGATGTTGATATCGCCTTTGGGCGCGTATAAATCGCTTCCAGCGAGCTGTATTTTTCCCCCTATCAGGGCTAAGGTTTCATTTTCGGCGACTCTCACGCGCCCGTTAATTGTGATATTGCCAACTGGGTTGTCCAAAAATCCAAAGGCCGTTGGCGCGGCAACGCTTAATATAGGGGACGTTGAAGCCTGCGTTTCAAACAGTTGCCCATCTGCAAAACGTAAGCTGTCAGCACTGCTCAAGTAGAGAGAACCGGCTATATTTAAATGTGCATTGTTGCCCAACAGGAAACCATTAGGATTAAGCAGATACACATCAGCATTTGGAATCGTTGATTGTAATGTGCCATCAAGATACGAAACCTTGCCGCCTGTGACACGCCCAATAATATTAGCGATGCTTTCAGGCCCTGTAAAAGTGGCGGTTTCACCGGTGTTAATATTAAAGGTTTGAAAACTATGAAAGAGATTGCTGCCCTTGAGTGTTCCTTTATCGGCATCAATCAGGTAAGTGGGGCCAGGTAATGCCATTGCTGGCCCAAGACTTCCGTCGAAGGTGATTTCAGCATGACAAGTCAAAAGCGGTTGGAAAAAGAGAAATATAAAAAAAGGAGTATGATGGTACATGGTTTTAGGTGTTAGGCTTGGCACCGAAGCGTGAGATTGGTTTTAGATCGAACCCTTCTTTGAAAATGAATATATAATATATAGTCGAAAAAATCATATCAACTTGTTATTAATGAATTATACATTGTACAATCTTTCCACTCTATGAAAGTAAAGCAATTAACATTAAACGTATGGACAATCCAATTAGTCAATATCTAAACCAAATTCAAAAGAATTTGCAAACTGGCGTTGCTAAAGAACTGACTCACCGTTCGGCGTTAGAGAAGTTGTTAGAAACGCTACAGCCTGCCATTAGTGTCGTTAATGAGCCAAAACGTATTGAATGTGGCTCGCCGGATTTAGTCATACTTGATCCAAAAGCCGATAATATGCCATTAGGCTATATCGAAGCTAAGGATATCGGGCTGTCATTAGATAATGCTTTGAAAACGGAGCAATTAGAACGTTATTTGGCGTTTTCGGATAACTTGATTTTAACCGATTATTTAGAATTTCGCTGGTTTGTGAAACATGAACGGCAACCTAAAATCATTGTGCGATTAGCAACAGTGGATAAGTCTGGGCATTTGCAAGCAAAATCGGCATCATTTTTGGATTTTGAAAACTTGATTGATATTTTCGTGCAGACTCAAGCCATAACCCTCAAAAATCCATTAGATTTGGCAGAAAGAATGGCGAAAATCGCCATTCCAATGCGTTCTGCCGTTTTGAACGCTTACCAATTAGAAAAAACAGGCCCTTTACATGATCAGTTTGACAGTTTCCGCACCATTTTAGTGGACAGTTTGACGAAAGAACAATTTGCGGATATGTACGCGCAAACGGCTTGTTATGGTTTATTTGCGGCGAAATGCAGCGCGTTAGAAAAACCGTTTTCCCGGATTCATGCGGGGCATTATGTGCCCAAGACGAATCCATTTTTACGTCGTTTATTTAATCAAATCGTGGGAATAGATATCGATGATCGCTTAGTGTGGGCGGTTGAACACTTAGTCGCGATATTAAATCATACCGATATTGCGGCCATTTTAAAAGATTTTGGCAAACGGACTCGTCAAACCGATCCCGTCGTGCATTTTTATGAAACGTTTTTAAAGCATTATGATCCTAAAATGCGGGAGATGCGGGGCGTTTATTATACGCCGGAGCCCGTGGTGTCGTATATTGTGCGCTCAGTGGATGGGTTATTGAAACAGCGTTTTAAATTACGTGATGGTTTGGCAGACAATAGCCGTTTAGAATCGGGTTTGCATAAGGTGCAAATATTGGATCCGGCCGTAGGAACAGGCACCTTTTTGTATGCCGTGTTTAATCATATTTTTGCCAAGTTTCTGAAAAATAAGGGAATGTGGTCAGCTTATGTTGCCGAGCATTTGTTGCCGCGTGTGCATGGTTTTGAATTATTGATGGCCCCTTATACCGTCGCGCATATCAAACTGGGTTTGCAGTTGCAGGAAATGGGCTATGAATTTGAGTCAGATGAACGCTTGCGGATTTTTTTAACCAACAGTTTGGAAAATGCTCATGAGACAGGCAGTACGCCGACTTTGCCTTTTGCGGAATGGTTAGTTTTGGAAGGGCGGGCGGCAAGTGAGGTTAAACAAGATTCACCTGTCATGGTGATTATAGGCAATCCGCCTTATTCAGGGCATTCTTTGAATAAGGGTGACTGGATTACCCATTTGTTAAGGGGGATCGACAACAACCTTGATGCCAAAATGGCCAATTATTTTGAAGTTGATGGTAAACCTTTGAATGAAAGAAATCCGAAATGGTTGCAAGATGATTATGTCAAATTCATCCGTTTTGCCCAATGGCGAATTGAGTCCACCGGTTATGGTATTTTAGGCTTTATCACGAATCATGGTTATTTGGATAATCCGACTTTCCGTGGAATGCGTCAAGCATTAATGCAGGATTTTGATGAGATTTATGTGCTTGATTTGCATGGCAATAGTTTGAAAAAAGAAAAAGCGCCTGATGGTAGTGCCGATCAGAATGTGTTTGATATTCAGCAGGGCGTGGCGATTAGTTTTTTTGTGAAGTATCATAAAGCGTCTAAAAAACCGGCGAAAGTCTTTCATGCCGAGTTATGGGGAAAGCGTGAGGAAAAATATGCTTGGTTAGAAAAGCAGGATGTGAAAACGACAGATTGGGAAGCGTTAAAACCTTCATCGCCGTTTTATTTGTTTATTCCGCAAGACATGAGATTACGTTCTGAATATGAACACTATTGGAAAGTGACTGAGATGATGCCCGTTAATTCTGCTGGTATTGTGACTGCTAGGGATAATTTGACTATCCATGAGTCACGGCAAACGATTATGGAAACGATCAAAGATTTTGTTTCCCTAGAACCCGAAACGGCACGAGAAAAATACCAATTGGGTGAAGACGCACAGGATTGGAAAGTGCATTTAGCTCAGGAGGATATTAGGAATAATGAGGTTGATGATTCTTATGTTACCCCTATTTTATATCGGCCTTTTGATAAGCGATATACTTATTATACGGGTAAAACAAAGGGTTTTATCTGTAGGCCAAGACATGAGGTGATGCAACATATATTAGCCGGGGAAAATGTGGGTTTGATTACAAGGCGACAAATGTTACCTTCACAACCGTGTACATACTTTTATACCTCAAATCATCTGATTTCTGATGGCGTGATTCGTTCTGATAATCGGGGCAGTGAGTCTCTTTTCCCTCTCTATCTTTATCCCACCGAAAAAGAAGAGTTTTTAAACGGTAATGGTAAAGCTAAACCAAAGAGAAAACCCAATTTCGCCCCAAAATTCATCAAAGACGTAGAAACCCGTCTCAAACTACAATTTATCGAAGACGGCACTGGCGATTTTGCCACCACGATCGGCCCAGAAGATATCTTTCACTATATGTACGCCGTTTTTCACAGTCTAACTTACCGCCAACGTTATGCCGAATTTCTCAAAATCGACTTTCCGCGTTTACCGCTAACCCGCGACAAAACGCTATTTCAACAATTCGCCAACTTGGGAGAGCAACTGGTAGCCATTCACTTAATGGAAGCGGATATTGAGAGCGATAGCGGTTATCCTATCGAAGGTGATAATCGTGTTGATAAAATCACGTATAAAAACGAGAAAGTTTATATCAACAAAACCCAATATTTTGACAACGTCACCGAAGCCGTCTGGCAATTTCAGATTGGCGGTTATCAAGTTTGCCAAAAATGGCTCAAAGACAGAAAAGGCAGACAACTCAACTACGATGACTGCAATCATTACCTCTATATCCTAGCCGCTTTGGAACACACTATTCAGTTAATGGCGGATATAGATGTCATTCTCCCAGAGTTTCCTTTATCTTGAAGGCATATTATGAGTAACCCTATTAATCAATACCTCAACCAAATTCAAACCAATCTCAACACTGGTGTTGCCAAAGAACATAGTCACCGTGCGGCTTTGCAAAATTTGTTGAGTGCTTTGCAGTCAACAATCAATGTTGTTAATGAGCCAAAACGTATTGAATGTGGCTCGCCGGATTTAGTCATACTTGATCCAAAAGCCGATAATATGCCATTAGGTTATATCGAAGCTAAGGATATCGGGCTGTCATTAGATAATGCTTTGAAAACGGAGCAATTAGAACGTTATTTGGCGTTTTCGGATAACTTGATTTTAACCGATTATTTAGAATTTCGCTGGTTTGTGAAACATGAACGGCAACCTAAAATCATTGTGCGATTAGCAACAGTGGATAAGTCTGGGCTGATCCAAATTTTCAATGAGTCATTCCAGGAATTTGAGAACCTGATTGCGCTTTTTGTGCAGACTCAAGCCATAACCCTCAAAAATCCATTAGATTTGGCAGAAAGAATGGCGAAAATCGCCATTCCAATGCGTTCAGCCGTTTTGAACGCTTACCAATTAGAAAAATCAGGCCCTTTACACGATCAGTTTGACAGTTTCCGCACCATTTTAGTGGACAGTTTGACGAAAGAACAATTTGCGGATATGTACGCGCAAACGGCTTGTTATGGTTTATTTGCGGCGAAATGCAGCGCGTTAGATAGGCCCTTTTCGCGGATTCATGCGGGGCATTATGTGCCCAAGACGAATCCGTTTTTACGGCGTTTATTTAATCAAATCGTCGGAATAGATATCGATGATCGCTTAGTGTGGGCGGTTGAACACTTAGTCGCGATATTAAATCATACCGATATTGCGGCCATTTTAACCGATTTTGGCAAACGGACTCGCCAAACCGATCCCGTCGTGCATTTTTATGAAACGTTTTTAAAGCATTATGATCCTAAAATGCGGGAAATGCGGGGCGTTTATTATACGCCGGAACCCGTGGTGTCGTATATTGTGCGCTCAGTGGATGGGTTATTGAAACAGCGTTTTAAATTGCGTGATGGCTTGGCAGACAATAGCCGTTTAGAATCGGGTTTGCATAAGGTGCAAATATTGGATCCGGCCGTAGGAACAGGCACCTTTTTGTATGCCGTGTTTAATCATATTTTTGCCAAGTTTCTGAAAAATAAGGGAATGTGGTCAGCTTATGTTGCCGAGCATTTGTTGCCGCGTGTGCATGGTTTTGAATTATTGATGGCCCCTTATACCGTCGCGCATATCAAACTGGGTTTGCAGTTGCAGGAAATGGGCTATGAATTTGAGTCAGATGAACGCTTGCGGATTTTTTTAACCAACAGTTTGGAAAATGCTCATGAGACAGGCAGTACGCCGACTTTGCCTTTTGCGGAATGGTTAGTTTTGGAAGGGCGGGCGGCAAGTGAGGTTAAACAAGATTCACCTGTCATGGTGATTATAGGCAATCCGCCTTATTCAGGGCATTCTTTGAATAAGGGTGACTGGATTACCCATTTGTTAAGGGGGATCGACAACAACCTTGATGCCAAAATGGCCAATTATTTTGAAGTTGATGGTAAACCTTTGAATGAAAGAAATCCGAAATGGTTGCAAGATGATTATGTCAAATTCATCCGTTTTGCCCAATGGCGAATTGAGTCCACCGGTTATGGTATTTTAGGCTTTATCACGAATCATGGTTATTTGGATAATCCGACTTTCCGTGGAATGCGTCAAGCATTAATGCAGGATTTTGATGAGATTTATGTGCTTGATTTGCATGGCAATAGTTTGAAAAAAGAAAAAGCGCCTGATGGTAGTGCCGATCAGAATGTGTTTGATATTCAGCAGGGCGTGGCGATTAGTTTTTTTGTGAAGTATCATAAAGCGTCTAAAAAACCGGCGAAAGTCTTTCATGCCGAGTTATGGGGAAAGCGTGAGGAAAAATATGCTTGGTTAGAAAAGCAGGATGTGAAAACGACAGATTGGGAAGCGTTAAAACCTTCATCGCCGTTTTATTTGTTTATTCCGCAAGACATGAGATTACGTTCTGAATATGAACACTATTGGAAAGTGACTGAGATGATGCCCGTTAATTCTGCTGGTATTGTGACTGCTAGGGATAATTTGACTATCCATGAGTCACGGCAAACGATTATGGAAACGATCAAAGATTTTGTTTCCCTAGAACCCGAAACGGCACGAGAAAAATACCAATTGGGTGAAGACGCACAGGATTGGAAAGTGCATTTAGCTCAGGAGGATATTAGGAATAATGAGGTTGATGATTCTTATGTTACCCCTATTTTATATCGGCCTTTTGATAAGCGATATACTTATTATACGGGTAAAACAAAGGGTTTTATCTGTAGGCCAAGACATGAGGTGATGCAACATATATTAGCCGGGGAAAATGTGGGTTTGATTACAAGGCGACAAATGTTACCTTCACAACCGTGTACATACTTTTATACCTCAAATCATCTGATTTCTGATGGCGTGATTCGTTCTGATAATCGGGGCAGTGAGTCTCTTTTCCCTCTCTATCTTTATCCCACCGAAAAAGAAGAGTTTTTAAACGGTAATGGTAAAGCTAAACCAAAGAGAAAACCCAATTTCGCCCCAAAATTCATCAAAGACGTAGAAACCCGTCTCAAACTACAATTTATCGAAGACGGCACTGGCGATTTTGCCACCACGATCGGCCCAGAAGATATCTTTCACTATATGTACGCCGTTTTTCACAGTCTAACTTACCGCCAACGTTATGCCGAATTTCTCAAAATCGACTTTCCGCGTTTACCGCTAACCCGCGACAAAACGCTATTTCAACAATTCGCCAACTTGGGAGAGCAACTGGTAGCCATTCACTTAATGGAAGCGGATATTGAGAGCGATAGCGGTTATCCTATCGAAGGTGATAATCGTGTTGATAAAATCACGTATAAAAACGAGAAAGTTTATATCAACAAAACCCAATATTTTGACAACGTCACCGAAGCCGTCTGGCAATTTCAGATTGGCGGTTATCAAGTTTGCCAAAAATGGCTCAAAGACAGAAAAGGCAGACAACTCAACTACGATGACTGCAATCATTACCTCTATATCCTAGCCGCTTTGGAACACACTATTCAGTTAATGGCGGATATAGATGTCATTCTCCCAGAGTTTCCTTTATCTTGAAGGCATATTATGAGTAACCCTATTAATCAATACCTCAACCAAATTCAAACCAATCTCAACACTGGTGTTGCCAAAGAACATAGTCACCGTGCGGCTTTGCAAAATTTGTTGAGTGCTTTGCAGTCAACAATCAATGTTGTTAATGAGCCAAAACGTATTGAATGTGGCTCGCCGGATTTAGTCATACTTGATCCAAAAGCCGATAATATGCCATTAGGTTATATCGAAGCTAAGGATATCGGGCTGTCATTAGATAATGCTTTGAAAACGGAGCAATTAGAACGTTATTTGGCGTTTTCGGATAACTTGATTTTAACCGATTATTTAGAATTTCGCTGGTTTGTGA
>Ga0316201_10000293_pt1 | contig 26521 bp, 17 predicted proteins | sample CS6wburrow_MG_FD_204516 | JGI IMG/M metagenome (GOLD analysis project Ga0316201, IMG submission 204516) | Coastal sediment microbial communities from Delaware Bay, Delaware, United States - CS-6 worm burrow | ecosystem: Environmental > Aquatic > Marine > Coastal > Sediment | place: USA... | reverse complement strand
GGGCTCGCCGTTGCGGATAATATCGAGCTTCAGCCTGTCACCGACCCGCTCCAGACCGATCGCATTGCGCAAAGCACTGCCGCTACCAATAGGCTTGCCGTTGACCGCAACCACGATGTCGCCGGCGACCAGACCTGCTCTATCCGCAGCGGAACCGGGTATCACCTCCGCGATCACGGCGCCGCCCGGCTGCTTCAGGCCGAAAGCCGCGGCCAGCTCCGGCGTCAAATCCTGAATCGCTACGCCAAGCTGGCCGCGCCGCACCTCTCCGTGTTCAACCAGTTGTACCATGACAGCCTGCGCCATGTTGCTCGGGATGGCGAAACCGATACCGACATTACCGCCATTCGGACCTACAATGGCGGTATTGATTCCCACCAGCTCGCCCTGTGTCGTCACCAGTGCGCCGCCGGAGTTACCGGGATTGATTGACGCATCGGTCTGAATGAAATTTTCGAAGCCCTCGATACCCAGCCCGCTTCGACCCACGGCGCTGACGATGCCGTAGGTCACGGTCTGACTGAGCCCGAACGGATTGCCGATGGCGACGACAAAATCGCCAACGCGCAGTGCATCCGAGTCGGCCATGGGTATTGCCATCAGTTCAGTCGCCGGTATTTTCAGCAACGCAATATCAGCCTCCGGATCCTGACCCACTACCGTTGCCGTCAGCGTGCGCCGGTCACGCAGGGTGACGCTAATCTCATCGGCATCCTCGATGACGTGGTGGTTGGTCAGCACATAACCCTGTTTCGCATCGATAATGACCCCCGAGCCCAGACTCTGGGACGTTTTGCCCCGCGGCACCTGCTCGGGAAGATCGAAAAAACGTCTGAAAAACGGGTCATCCAGCAGCGGATGACGCCGCATCTGCACAGTGGAGCGGGTCGAGATATTCACCACCGACGGCAACACCTTCTCCAGCATCGGGGCCAGACTCGGGCCGGGTGGTGGCGGCGCGGCCGCCGCCCACTGGCCGGTAATCAGTATCAATAATCCAGCAAAAAACACGCTCTTCGGCGAAACCCCACAACTGCGGTTGCGTGTTGTCATGTCGGTCTCCTTAAATGCCAGATACAGGGAAAGCATATGGGTTCGTATGTGAAAATGGGGGCTCGGCTCCGGCAGTTCAAGGATGTTCGATGCGTGGATGCATCAGTGGGCAGTGCCTGACCCGGGGCAATCCGCAGCGAAGCCGACGCAGGGGTTATCCAAGATCTCAACTGTCTTCAGCCGTCTTGCCGCACCACCAGCACATCAACCGTGGCAGCGTGCATCACAGCATTGGCGGTCGAGCCAGCCATGCCCATCACTCCATGCCGGCCATGGCAACCGACCACGATGAGATCCATGGCATTGTTCTGCGCGTATTGCACGATTTCCCTGTTCGCAGAGTGGGTGCTGACGACGATATCAGTTGCCACATCAGGCTGACCAATAGCGGCGCTCAGCTTTTCCAGCTGCCCGCGAATACGCTCAAGCAGATAGGTCTCGGGATCCACATCTTCCGGCGGAATGACGTCGACCGGCAGGTCCTCGGGAAAATGCTCCAGCACGTGCAGCAGGGTAAGACTCGCCCCCAGGCGATCGGCCAGAATAGCGGCCCGTCTGGCTGCGGCTTCACCGGCTGCAGAGAAATCTACCGCCACCAGGATATTTCTGTACTCACTCAAATCATCCCCCTCCATCGTTATGCTGCGCAGCAAACCCGGGAAATCAACATTTTCGGCCCTGGTATTCCTTGCGCCTCGGCTGTTTGTCTGACATCAATCGAAGCGGTATTTCTTGGGTATCACAACGATACCCTTTTCCGAGACCTGGAAGCGTTCGCGATCACGGTGCTGATCAACGCCGATGGATTCTCCGGCCGGAATGGCCACACCCTTATCGACAATGCAATGCTTGACCTGGGCACCTTCACCCACCACCACATCGTTGAACAAAATGGCGTCTTCAACAATCGCTTCGTCCTCCACCCTGACGCCGGAAAACAGGATGGAATGGTTCACGCCGCCACCGGTGATCACGGCACCTCCGGATATGATGGAATTGACAAACACGCCTTCGTTACCCGACTCACCCGGCACGGTCCTGGCCGGCGGCGTCTGTCCCTGGTAGGTGCGAATGGTCCAATCCTGCTGATAAAGATCGAGTGGCGGCACCGGATCGAGCAAGCTCATATTCGCTTCATAGTAGTCATCGATAGTGCCCACGTCACGCCAGTAACGGTCCGGCGATACGCGTCCGCGCTGGCCACCGAAACGGTAGGCAAAGGCATTACCCGAGGCGACCAGCGACGGCAGGATATCGCCACCGAAATCATGACTGGAGTCAGATTTTTCGTGATCCCGACGCAATTCATCCAGTAACATCTGCTTGCTGAAAACATAGACCCCCATCGACACCAGGGCGCGCTCTGCATTGCCCGCTAACAGTTCGGGTTGCTCCGGCTTTTGCTTAAAAGTCACGATGCGCGAATCGCCGTCGACTGACATGACACCAAAGGAACGCGCCTGTTCGAGTTCGACTTCCATAGTAGCAATGGTGACATCCGCCTGGCGCTGAATGTGCGCCTTGACCATTTCCGCATAGTCCATGCGGTAGATGTGGTCACCGGACAGAATCAGGACCCAGTCGGCTTCGCTGCGCTCAATCATGTACAGGTTCTGGTAGATCGCGTTCGCGGTGCCCTTGTACCATTCGCCATCGACGCGCATCTGCGGTGGCACCGGGGTAATGTATTCCCCCAGCTCGGGATTGAAAATAGACCAGCCATCGCGCAAATGCTTTTGCAGGGAATGCGACTTGTACTGGGTGAGGACCAGTACGCGGCGAATACCGGAGTGCAGGCAGTTGGCGAGGGTGAAGTCGATAATACGGTACTTGCCGCCAAACGGTACCGCGGGTTTTGCGCGGTCATCGGTCAGGGGATGCAGACGTGAACCGACGCCCCCCGCCAGTATGATAGCCAGTGTGGTGTCCAACATAATCAGTGCTGCCTAATTGATAAATTCAATTTAAGTTGCAACGCCCGTGCCCGCAACATTCGCGCAGTATAGCGCGCAATCAATTGCGCTTCTGCCTGCATCAGGCGCCAAAACGCAGCATAAGTGGGAACGCGTCGCCCAGACTGAATCATGGTTGTGCATAGCCCGGTTTCATCACAAGCCATATCACAGGCTTTCAGCCAGTTACGGCTGCTGGCACAGCACTTGCTAATATACTGAACAAGCAGAGTTCCTGGACAGCCATGCAGCTTAAGGCACTACTAATACGCGGCGATCGAGAAGGCAGTGAGCAACTCAGAGAGTCTTTAGTGGAAGCCGGTCACGACGTCGTGGGCGAAGCAACCATCGACGATGATCTGCTCAAACGCGTCGAGGCAACGCAGGCGGATCTGCTGGTGATTGACAACGATTCACCGGGCAACATGCTGCTGTCGCAAATCCGGGAACTGGAATCGCACACACCGCTTCCGGTTGTGCTGTTCACCGGGGAACATGATCCTGAAGTCATTCAGCAGGCTGTGTGCGCCGGCGTCAATGCCTATATCGTCGACGGCGGTGAGCAGCACAGACTGGCTACGATAGTCGACGTCGCGGTGGCCCGCTTTCGCGAAACCGGTCGCCTGCGCCACTGTCAGCGCTACAGCCAGCTGGTACTGGCGACAGGTTCGCGTCCTCACAGACCCAGTATAGCCGGGGCAGCCCGGGTTCATATCACCTCTGACTAGCGGAGAAAACGGCAGAATTACGCGTGGTCGCGGGTTAGCGCTGGTCGGCAAAGTGCAACTGTTTACCCAACACACTCATCCGCGAGCCCACCATCGGCAGCGGCCGCGCTGGTAGCAACATGTTCCAGTAAATGTGCTTGAAAGCCAGCTTGCCGAGATGGTTGAGGTAGGTTTCCTTCAGGAGGCTCATGGGCCCGATGACCGGCATGGGGAATTTACCGGGCACGGGCTGGGTGTCGTAGTTGAAGTCGATAAGAACCGCCTTGCCGTGACCGGTTTCAATGAAGCAGTTGGTATGACCGTCTGCGCAGGGCTCAGCCTCCTGGCCAGCTATCTCCCGCATGATGTTGTGAACCACCGCGTCGGCCTGAAAGTGCGCCACTGAACCGGCCTTGGACCCCGGTATCCCGGCGTTATCTCCGACCAGGAAGACCCTTTCTGCCAGCGTCGATTTCAGTGTTTCTCTGTCGGTGCGACCGAATCCGAGACCATCGCCCAGATCGGCGTCCTCGATAAGGTGGGAGCCTTCATGGGGTGGAATGGTGACCATCAGGTCGAAGCCGACTTGCTGGCCGTCAGGGCAGAACATGCTGTTTTCTGTCACGCTGGCCAGCGAGGCATTGGGCACCACGTTGATGCCCTTATCTACCAGTATGCTGGTGAGCACCTGGTTACACACCGGCTTGGTGAAGGCGCCGCTCAATGGTGTCACCAGGGTCAGCCGGGTCCTGTCCCTGATTCCCCGTTTAGTGAGATAGTCATCTGCCAGGCAGGCGAACTCCAGCGGAGCCACCGGGCATTTAATGGGTACCTCGGCCACGTCGACAACCAGGTCGCCACCCTCGAAGTCCGCCAATGCCCTGGCCAGGTGCATGGCGCTGTCCGGTGTGTAGAAACCGTGCACTGTTTTACCCCAGTGCTCTGACAGACCGTCCACTTCCCCGATCAGCGTTTGGCACCCCAGAGCAAGGACCAACCAGTCGTAATCCAGCGTCTGCGTCTCGGTGCTGACCCGGCGGCGCTCGGTATCGATGGCGGTGATGCTCTCACAGACGTACTCAATACCCGGGGCGATAAAGCCGGCTGTCTGCCTCTGGATATCCGACAGCTTCCGGTAACCGGGTTTCTGGAACGGCAGGAACAACAGTCCGGGTTGGTAGGTGTGGACGGGGGAATTGCCGACCAGCTTCAGCTTGAGGGACAGATGTTTTTTGCGCGCCTTCTTGTGCAGCAGGTTAGCGGTGACGATTCCACCGATACCATCGCCCAGGACCAGCACATTAACAGTCACGGATCACCTCTAAAGAACGTTCGGGCGGGAAAAAAACTGCGCTCGCTTAATTTTCCTGATCACTACAAATCGGCGCTGACAGCGAATACTATAACATTTTCGCAGCAACGCAGCCGCGGCACCCGCAGCTGTACCCCGCATCGGCGCACCGCACTTCACGCCCGCTGACACCAGGCTGCCATGGCGCCGGCGGTCGGGCATATCCCGGGTTTGGTGAGGCACTGGTGAGAAAGCCTCAGGTCCGCCTCAAATCCAGGCAGTAATCACCCAGGGCTTCGGGAGGCGGCGGCAGGCTTTCAGGCGCGCGCTCGAGCGGCAGTTCTTCCACCACGAAACGCTCGTCTCTTCTGTTGCCAGCCTCTTCAGGCGTCGCCGGCAGACCCTGGTAGGGCGCGCCTTGCGGCTGCCATTCATGCAAAGTGATGCGCAGGCCATGCCCACCCGCGGGCGGCAGCAGGGTAAGCACCACCGGCGCCTGCACGCCAATTCCCGGGTGCAGACCTGTCCAGGGCACAAAACTGCGATAGCGCAGCCCCATGACACCTAGCGCTCCACGCTCATCCCGTTCATCGCGTAACGGCACCCGGTAACCACCGGCAAGCAGTTGCCAGCCAAGCAAATCCGTTTTATTGCCGCCAGCGGGTCGCAGGCTGAGCTGGAGCCGGGTGGTACTGGCATCGACCAGGCGCGATGAACCGCCCTCCTGCGAGGCGGCATCACCCAACAAGGGCCAGAATTCGATGGCCTGGTCCACCTCGAGCCGGCAGTTGCCGATTTCCGCATGGCCGATATGACAGGCGGAATCATCGCGCAGACAGCGGCTGATCGGTTCGCCGAGGCCCACACCGGCGGATGCGAGATCCACCAGCACCCGATCCAGATCCTGGCGCAGATAAAACGGCAGGGCGAAACGCTCGTGCAGCAGTTGGCCCCAGTCAATCAGCTCGGGAGCAGCATCCTGGCGGCTCAACAGAGCGACAATGGCGCGTAACAGCGCGGCAATGGATGCCGCGCTTTGCGGGTCAGGCGCCATGCGAAAGGCGCGGAACTCCACCAGGCCCAGGCAACCACGACCCGGCAGGTAGGGATTCCAGAGTTTCTCTATGTTCAGTTCACTACGGTGGGCATTGCCCGAGGTATCGACCAGAAAGGGACTGAGGGTACGCCAGATAAACTCCGGCTGTGGGTCAGTCGTTTTGGCAAGCTGTTGCAGGGCGAGCGATAGTTCGCTGAATGATTCGCGCACGTTTTCATCCGCGCGCGGTGACTGGCTGAAGCTGCCGACGTACGCGGGTGCAAACCAGTAGGACAGTGCCGGATGCTGGTTCAGGTAACGAACCAGGCGCGCTGCGAGTTGCGGGTAGACAAAAAACGGGCTGTGCGCAGGGCTTGGACCACCGAGGGTAAACTGCCCGCCGCCACCGCTGTCCGAGACGTTGCCGTTGTATTGCAGCCGGTAGGTTGACAGTCCTTCGGCCTCGGCCATGGCGTACAGGGTCCGGCTCAAGTCGAGAAAGTGCCTGACATCGGCAGATGGTGCCGCATTGATCTCAACGACAGCCGGATCGGGGGTGAGCGTGGTCCAGGCAACGGTGTTATCCACCGGTGGAGGAAACCCCCGCCACACCAGCTGTTGCAGACCAGCCAGGGAAGCCGCCTCAGCCACTTGTCGCAGGAAAACCAGAAAATCCGGCACATCCGGGAAAGCCGGCAACTCGATACAGGGCTGCGGGGCGCTTTCCGGCCCCAATGCGGTACAGCCGATAGCAAGCAGATACAGGCCCTCAGCGGCCAGCTCATCCACCGCACCCGTGAGAGGTATGGCGTGGTCATGCACAGAGGAGCGCGCCAGGCGTGGATCCTGCTGCGGGTCGGCCGCAGGCCTCTCGCCATCGAGACGGAACAGGACACGCAGTCCCATGTCGCCGGCGGTCTGAAAACCAGTCCCAACCCAGCCGTGTCGGTTGAGCACAGCGATCAGATTGGCGCAGAAGTCGTGCACGATTTCCGGCACGCAGGGTGGTGCACTGGCAGCCAGCGGGTCGACCGGCATGTTGTCGGCCAGCGCCCTGCCATCACGACGCTGATACAGGCCCAGACTCCAGCGCGGCCGATCTTCTCCGGCGTACTGGCGCCCGACGCTGCGCAACACCAGTGAGCCGGGGTAATGCGCATGCAGGCGCTGCGCAATACGCTGGGCATAACGCTGTTTGCTATCCCCCAGCGCCTCGGACAGCCACTCGGCTGATTCTGAGCTGCGTCGGGTAAAAGTAGGTTCCGCACCGATCCAGACGTCAATCGCCCGGTCGGCCAGCGCTTCATCATGAGCGCTGACCGCGGCATCGAATTCGGCATCTCGCTGTGGCATGCACCACAGTGTTTCCCAGATCAGATGCGCTGTCAAAGCCGTGTCAGCCACTCCTGCGCTCATGGTTTCACAGGGTGGTGTGATTTATAATCCAAGCATGCGTCGCATCCGCATCAAACACACGACAGCGTACCGCTACCAGGAGGAGGTCACCCTGTTGCCTCATACGCTGCATCTGCGGCCGCGGGAAGGACACGACCTGCGCCTGGAATCATCCCGCCTGGACATCAACCTGGCGTTCGAGATCCGCTGGCAGCGCGATGTCTACGGCAACTCGGTGGCGATTGTGAACTTTCCCAAGCCGGCAAGCGAACTCATCATTACCAGTGAAGTGGTGGTGGAACACTACGAGGAGAAGCCACTGGATTTCGTCCAGGCCGACAGCACCCAATATTACCTGTTTCATTACGACCCAATGGAACAGGTCGACCTCACACCCTACCAGCTATCGATTTTTCCGCAGGATTACGGGATGCTGCAGAATTGGGTTGCCAGTATCTTCCAGGCCGGTGGCTCCCTGGACATGATCGAATTGCTGACCCGTATTAACAATAAAATTGTCAATGAACTTGAGTATCGGGTACGCGAAGAACCCGGGGTGCAGTCACCTGCCGAGACGCTTTCCCGTGGCAACGGATCCTGCCGGGATTTTGCCACCCTGTTTATCGAAATCTGCCGTTCCTGCGGCATGGCCAGCCGTTTCATCAGCGGCTATCTGCTGAATGCGACTATAGCCGAACATGCCACCACCCACGCCTGGTCAGAGATCTATCTGCCGGCATCCGGCTGGCGGGGTTTCGATTCCACCAGCGGTCTGATGGTTGGCGGCGACCATATCGCGGTCGCGGTTCACCGCCACCCGGAAGCCATTCCGCCGATTGCCGGTTCCTTCATCGGCACCGCCAATGCCAAACCCACACTGGAAGTCGACGTTCAACTGACTCAACTGAGTCCCTGAGCCACTTTGACCACTTGCAGCATGGATGAATGGCGCCAAGTTAAGCCAATTTAGCCCATTGTAGGGTCGAATTCATTCGACCAACCACGTTGCCATTCCATCTATCATCCCGGATATAGCCACAATGTGGGTAGCCGCCAACAGCTACTGGCCGAATAAATTCGACCCTACAGAGGAAGAGCCGCCTCAAATTAGTGCCATTCGCAGCATGGATGACTGATGCACCATCACCGCGCGCATAGCGGAGACACCGCCACATCACGCACCATTGTTGTTCAATCATGGCGCTAACGGCGCAGACCACAGCGCAGGCCCAGTCAGCCAAGGCCCTTAATACAGGGCCAAATTCACTACAAGCTCCAGACAGCGCCCTTGTGGCGCGAATGTTGCTCGCGATGAAACAATTTCGAATCCAGCCAGGATATGCCTGCCATGAAAGTGTCACTGAATTTCCCACGCCACGGAGACAAGCGGAATTCGCCGTTCTTCGAAGACTATCTGTCGCGCCTGCTTGAAGAACGCGATGAATCGGGACTGACCGACAGGATACATGATATCGAAGCAATCATGATCACGGTCGATCCGGGGCATTCCATTCGCTACATCGGCGAACTCTGCCTGATGACAACCTATCACTACCTGGTCACGCTGGAGAGCGAGACCCACTGGACACACATTCTGCGCATCAATATGAGTTCGCCGGATTTTATCGTCCGTGAAGTCAAGAATCCCGGCACGCGCGGTATCTTCCGCAGTCTAAACGAGGTCTACCCGATCGGTGCCAGCAAACCAAACAGTCGCTATATGGGTGAAATCCTGCGTGTCGACGACCTGCACGGCGTTGTCGCCTGCCAGCAGCAACGCGGTTTCCGCTTTTTCTCCCAGGACCAGATCCGCAAACTTGAAATGCCCGGCAATCTGGCGGTCAGCAAGCCGTCTCCCTACACGCACAACATCGTCGCCTATATGGAACGTCCGCAGGAGGACATCCGTGTCTATGCCCTGGGCATGAGTGACATCCGCTCTGACGTACAGGATGTCTACCTCGCCGCCAAGGCACTGCAGAAGAAGCTGGAGATTGACGACCTGATCCTGCCGATCGATCACCTGGCCACACGCATCTACTGCCAGAACCGTGAAGTCGCCATTCTGGAGTGGCTGTCACTTTCCAGCTATTACTACTGGGGCTCTTATGACATCAGGGACCAGAACTCGTCGACCAATGTCACCAAGAGCGTCCATCAGAGCGACGAGATGTGCAGCCCGGCGAAGGTATTCACCGCAAACAATACCCCCTATTTCGTCAATCACCTGGAACAGCTGCCCTCACCCACGGAAACCTTTGTGCGTAACTATGGGCCACGACTGCACCATATCGCGCTTGCGGTGCGTGACGGCGAACGCCATGGCAAGGAAAACATCCAGTATGTGGTCGATCAGATTGCCGCACAGGGTCGCGGCTTCCTGCTCGATGTGATCGGTTCCAAGGAACAGGGCTTGAAGCAGATTTTCTCCAGCGCCTCCGAACATTCTTCACTGATTATTGAATATGTGCAGCGTTTCGGCGACTTCGACGGCTTCTTCGCCAAGGACAATGTCGCCGAGTTGACACAGGCTGCAGGGGTGGAGGAGGAACTGATCGAGCTCCAGGCACAGTCCGAATTCTAGCCCGCATTTCTCACGGGGATCCCGGATGCTGGCGCAGGGCTCGTGCGCTTGAACGCCGTTCTGGAGCGAAATTGGTAGCTATAGCTACCAATTAAGTGAAGAACAAGTGCAAGCGTACGAGAACAAGCCAGGGCCGGGATAGGCTTGTCCTGAAAACACCTTGTTTTTTGTTTAATCACAAAGCCCTTCATACATTCAATACCTTCTGTCTCTCGCCGCCGCCCCGTGAGAAATGCGGGCTAGTGCCGCTTACTGCAGACTCTGCAGAAAACCGGCTCCGTCACTGCCTTCCAGCTGGACATCGACCGGTGCCAGTGCCCAGATGTCCTTACAGTACTCACGAATCGAGCGGTCCGACGAGAACCAGCCCATACGTGCCGTGTTGAGAATGGCCATGCGCGCCCATTTTTCCTCATCCAGAAAAGCTTTCGCAACCTGTTGCTGGCAGGTGGTATAGGACGCGGCGTCGGCAAAAACGAAAAATGGGTCGTTGTAAACGAGCATATCCAGCAGGGGCTGGAATAAGCCGGTATCGCCGCGTGAGAACAGTCCGCTGCGAATCAAATGGATCACCTCCTGCAGTTCCGGGTTGTTGTCGACGAAACTCATCGGGCTTCGGCCTTCTCTCGCCAATACCTCAATTTGCTCGCTGGTACAGCCAAACAGAAAAAAGTTCTCCGCTCCGACCGCTTCCCTGATCTCGATGTTGGCCCCGTCGAGCGTACCGATGGTCAACGCACCATTAAGGGAGAATTTCATATTGCCCGTTCCGGATGCCTCCTTGCCGGCAGTGGATATCTGCTCGGACAGATCGGCTGCCGGGTAGATTCGCTGCCCGTTACTGACGTTGAAGTTGGGCAGAAAGATCACCTTCAAACGACCACGCAACGCGCTGTCCCGGTTTACGATATCCGCCACACCGCAGATCAAACGGATGATCAGTTTTGCCATGCGATAGCCGGGGGCTGCCTTGCCGGCAAATATGAAGGTACGTGGCAGGAATTCAGCGTTGGGGTCCTGCTTGATACGGTTGTACAAGGCGATAATGTGCAGCACATTGAGGTGCTGGCGTTTGTATTCGTGGATACGCTTTACCTGTACATCGAACAGCGAGTCAGGGTCGGTTGCGATGCCTGTTTTCTGCCTTAAATAGTGAGCCAGCTTGTGTTTATTGTGGCGCTTGATATCCCGCCAGCGCGCCCGGAAGTCGGCATCTTCCGCCAGCGGTTCCAGTCCGCGCAGCATTTCCAGGTCTTTCACCCAGCCACTACCCAGCGCACTATCCAGCAGTCTTGCCAGTCGCGGATTAGCGAGCACGATCCAGCGGCGCGGCGTCACGCCGTTGGTCTTGTTGCTGAACTTGGCCGGCGACAAGGCATAGAAATCTTTCAGCACCTTATTCTTCAGCAGTTCCGTATGCAGCTCCGCAACTCCGTTTATGGCATGACTACCGACACAGGCCAGATGCGCCATACGCACCGAGCGTTCGCCGTCTTCGCCGATGATCGACATGCGTGCCACCTGCTCGCTGTCGCCCAGACTCGCTATGCGCACCTTGTCGAGAAAACGTTCATTAATCTGGTATATGATTTCCAGATGTCGTGGTAACAGACGCGCAAACAGCGGCAGCGGCCAGCACTCCAGGGCTTCCGGCAACAGTGTATGATTGGTATACGACAGCGTGCGTTCGGTAATTTCCCAGGCGACGTCCCAGTCCATAGCGTGCTCGTCGATCAATAGTCGCATCAGTTCCGGCACCGCAATCGCCGGGTGGGTATCGTTGAGCTGAATAGCAAACTTCTTGTGGAAATCTTCCAGCGGCAGCCTCTGCCGGAACAGGATGCGGATCATGTCCTGCAGGGCGCAGGAAACAAAGAAGAACTGCTGCTCAAGCCGCAACTGTTTTCCCTGCTCCGGTTCATCGTTGGGATAGAGCACCTTGGTCAGGTTTTCGGAAACGAGTTTTCGTTCCACAGCACGGTAATAATCACCTGCATTGAAGGCAGCGAAATCGAAGGATTCCGCTGCCTCAGCGCGCCAGAGCCTCAGCGTATTGGCGGTATTGCAATGGTAACCGAGCACCGGGGTATCGTAGGGCACGCCCATCACGACTCTATCGGGAATCCAGCGCACCTTTGTTCTGCCCTGCTCGTCAACGGAGCTTTCGGTGCGGCCGCCGAGTTTGACTTCGACCGTCCATTCCGGCCGCGCGATTTCCCAGGGATTGCCATAGCGCAGCCACTTGTCCGTCAATTCGACCTGCTGACCGTCGCGCAGTTCCTGATGAAAAATACCGAACTCATAGCGTATCCCGTATCCCAGACTGGGAATCTGCAACGTCGCCAGGGAATCCAGGTAGCAGGCAGCAAGCCTGCCAAGTCCGCCATTGCCCAGACCCGGTTCCTCTTCCTGCGCCATTATCGGGTCCAGATGCAGGCCGAGTTCGTTCATCGCGTCACGGGTGGTCTGGAGGATGCCCAGATTAACCAGATTGTTGCCGAGCTGCGGTCCCATGAGAAACTCGGCAGAAAGATACGCCACGGTACGCGCGCCCTGACTGGTATAGGTCGCTGCGCTACTGACCCAACGGTGAAGCAGACGGTCCCGCACCACATAGGCCAATGCCAGATAGTAGTCATGCTGGGTCGCGATGGAGGGGAACTTTCCCTGCAGGAAGAACAGATGATCCAGAAACGCCTGCTTAATAGATGCTTTATCCAGACCGGTACGGCTGCTGTCTCCACTCTGTCCGGCCGTCGTTAACTCCGCCAGTGTATTCATGAATCCCCCTAATCCTATCAGTGTTGTCAGGCTGAGCTGACGTGCTGGATGGTCGCCCATGCACCAGGTTGCAGTAACGCCATACTCCGGCGCGAATCGCTGCCAGGAGGCCGCTCCTGCAGGATGCTTGATGTAATGATCGGGTTTATTTTGCAGGATGCGTGCCGCATGCAGGAACAACGAACGTTAAAGGGTGGAATGAAGCACGCTGAGCGGAATTGGCGAACTCGCTGCCTGCGCAAACCAAGGTCATATCGTGCGCTCTTATTGGGCATGACACGATGCTTATGCACCAATATCACCCGTTTCTTTCCCGGTCTGCGCGGCATGTGAGAGTGAAGTTGCGCGGACTTTGGCGTGGAATTCCATCGGCCTGTTAAGGCGGATATGAGGCTGCTGACGTTGGAACGAAACGATGAAATAGATTACTCTAATGCAGCCACGCCTGCCCAACTGTTGAGGAAGCATTTATGAAACTGGTATCAGCGATCATCAAGTCCTTCAAGCTGGAGGCTGTCCAGGAAGCGCTTGGCAATCTCGGCTTCAGCCTCACTGCCACAGAAGTCAAGGGCTTTGGTCGTCAGAAAGGCCACACCGAGCTGTATCGCGGTATCGAATACAGCGTGGACTTTGTACCCAAAACCAAGATTGACGTTGCCGTCGACGAAGCGAAAGTGGAAGAGGTTATCGACACCATCAACAGGGTGGCCAGAACCGGAAAAATCGGCGACGGAAAAGTATTCGTCTATGAACTCAATGATGCTGTGCGTATCCGCACGGGTGAATCCGGCACAATCGCTCTGTAGATCAAGTCAGCTATGCCAATGTCTGTAGAAGGGTGCGCCCTGCACAGCCTGCGGTAGTCCATTAACTAAACCAGCCGCCTCATTTTTTTGCATGCGGAACTGACTGCAGCGACAGATCAAGAGACGGCTGGCGTTCCCATTCGAAAGCCGGCAAGTTGTTAAACGCGGCCTGCACACCCGCGTTCCAGGTATCCCTGATCTGAGTGAGATAAGGATCCTGTTGCTCGAATTTACAACGACATGCAAGGCTTAGAGCATCCTTTTCATAGAGCGCCACCTCGAACGGTGGTCCCACGGTTATGTTGGAGCGCGTGGTGCCATCCAGAGAGACGAGACAGAGACGACCGCCCTCCGTCAGTGACATTGATGGATCGACGATCCGGTCCAGCGCCGGTTTTCCGTACTTGCTTTCGCCGATCTGCAGATACGGGGTTTCCGGCGAGGCGTTGATGTAGTTACCCTGGGGATAGATGAGCATCAGCCCGTGTGGCTGGCCGCTGATCTGGCCACCGATAATCAGGGTGGTCTCGCCGCTGATACCGGACTTGGAAAGCGCCTCGCGGTGTTCCTTCTGCACCTGCACACTGATACTGGCCACATACTCCGCCGCCTCGAACAGGTAGCGAACGTTGACCAGATTGGGGGTATCGTCCGCGTGGTCCAGGTCCCTCTGGATATGGTTCATGATTTCCTGGGTGGTGGCCAGGTTTCCCGCCGATAGAATAGTGAACAGCCGGTCCGGTGCCGGCTGGAACATATGCATCTTGCTGTAACTGGTGACATAATCGACACCGGCATTGGTGCGCGAATCGGAGGCGAACACCAGGCCGTCATTCAGGCAGAGGCCGAGGCAATAGGTCATGGAGGCTCCTGGAACTTCCCATAGGTCTGTTGTCTTCAGTATGGCGTTTAGGCCAGGCATCGGTAAAGCCCTATTTAGGTCCGGCCGGCCGCTTATTCAGACTGGTATATTATTTGCTATGCTCTGGGTATTGCAGTTAAAGCGGTCAAACCCATGTCCATACGCGTCGCCATCCACCACAAAACGGACTACCTGTTCGATCGACTGGTATCGCTGGCGCCACATCAGATTCGACTGCGTCCGGCGCCCCATACCCGCACACCGGTACACCACTACTCACTGAACGTGGGACCGGCCGATCATTTCATCAACTGGCAACAGGACCCTTTTGGCAATTTCATCGCCCGTTACGTGTTTAACGAAAAGGCCCGCCGACTCTCCGTCGAAGTAGACATGGTGGCGGAAATGGTCACCATCAATCCATTTGATTTTTTCGTCGAAAAATACGCCGATGAATTCCCGTTCGACTATGAACCCCAGTTGCGTAAGGAGTTGGCGCCCTATTTCGAGATTACAGAGCGCGGACCGCGCCTGAACGAATGGCTGGCTGCAGTCCCTCAGGAATCCAAACAGATCGTCTATTTCCTGGTGGATCTGAACAAGCAGTTGCAACAGGACATTGGTTATCTGATCCGCATGGAGCCGGGCGTGCAAAGCTGCGAACAGACCCTGAAACTCGCCAGCGGTTCCTGCCGCGACAGCGCCTGGCTGCTGGTGCAGATTCTGCGCCACCTGGGATTGGCGGCACGCTTCGTCTCCGGCTATCTGGTGCAGCTCGCGCCCGACCAGAAATCACTGGACGGTCCCTCGGGACCGGAACAGGATTTCACCGACCTCCACGCCTGGACCGAAGTCTTCGTGCCGGGTGCCGGCTGGATCGGGCTCGATCCCACGTCCGGCCTGTTTGCAGACGAAGGCCACATCCCGCTGGCCTGCACCCCGGACCCGGTCAGCGCCGCACCGGTGACCGGCACAACCGAAAAATGCAAGGTCGAGTTCCGCTTTGAAAACAAGGTCACCCGCATCCACGAGGACCCCCGGGTCACCAAGCCGTACACGGATGAGCAATGGTCTGCAGTGATGGCCCTCGGTGAAGCGGTAGATCAGGAACTACACGACAACGATGTGCGACTGACCATGGGCGGTGAACCGACCTTTGTCTCCATCGATGACATGGACGGTGCAGAGTGGAATACCGCGGCGCTGGGCGAGCACAAACGTGAACGTTCCGAGGTGCTGCTGCGGCGTCTGCAGGAGCGCTTCGCACCAGCCGGAGTACTGCACCACGGCGAAGGCAAATGGTACCCGGGTGAACCACTGCCACGCTGGGCCCTGTCCTGTTACTGGCGTGCCGACGGTCACCCCTTATGGCGCGACGGCAGATTGATAGCGGACCCCACCGGTAAAGGTACAGCGGACAGCGCCGCTGCGGAAGCATTTACCCGCCGCCTGGCCGGACGCCTGGGTGTGCCGGAGAATAACACCCAGGCCGGCTTCGAGGACGGACTGTACTACCTCTGGAAAGAAGGCACACTGCCGGACAATGTGGACGTCCTGGACAGTAAACTCCGGGACCCGATGGAACGGACCCGCCTGCGCCGCCTGTTCACCCAGGGACTGGACCGGGTGGTCGGCTATGCCCTGCCCATGGCCTGGGATTCAGTGGAAGAATGCTGGGACAGTAACCCCTGGCGTTTCAAACGGGAACAGATGTTTCTGCTGCCCGGCGACTCGCCCATGGGACTCAGACTTCCTCTCGATGCCCTGCTGTGGGAGCCGAAGGACAAACGTCAAACCCTGATGCCCCGGGACCCGTTTGCGCCTAAAGAGGGTTTACCGACCGATTTCGGCGAAGTTCATGCCCGCTACGCCAGCCTGGTCGAAGCGGAACCACAGCAGCCGGGCCTGCAACCGCAGGAGCTCGCGGACGCTGCAGAACACAAACCCGGGGAACTGGTGCGCACAGCACTGTGTGTGGAACCCCGCGACGGCACCCTGTTCGTGTTCATGCCACCCCTGACCGATCTGCGTCACTGGCTGGACCTGCTCGCGGCGATCGAGGCAACCGCCGCGGAGCTGGATCAGCCCATTGCGCTGGAGGGCTACGAAGCACCAGCGGACGAGCGTCTGCATCGCCTGCGGATAACGCCCGATCCGGGCGTTATCGAGGTCAACATTCACCCCGCCCATGACTGGCAGCAACTGGTGAGCAACACCCACATCCTCTACCAGGAGGCCCGGCAGACCCGGCTGAGCACCGAGAAGTTCATGCTCGATGGACGCCACTCGGGTACCGGTGGCGGCAACCACGTCACCCTGGGTGGACAGACAGCGGAAGACAGCCCGATACTGCGGCGCCCGCAGATATTATCCAGCCTGGTCTGCTACTGGCAGAACCACCCCAGCCTTTCTTACCTGTTTTCAGGCCTGTTTATCGGGCCCACCTCGCAGGCACCGCGGGTGGACGAGGCCAGGGACGACAGCCTTTACGAACTCGAGGTGGCATTGCAACAGATGCCGGCGGGCGAAGTACCCGCACCCTGGCTGGTGGACAGGCTGCTGCGTAACCTGCTGGTGGATGTGACCGGCAACACCCACCGGGCCGAATTCTGTATCGATAAACTCTATTCACCCGACAGCGCCTCCGGCCGGCTGGGGCTGGTGGAATTCCGCGGTTTCGAGATGCCGCCGCACGAGCGCATGAGCCTGGTGCAAATGCTGCTGTTGCGCTCACTGATCGCCCGCTTCTGGCATCAGCCCTACGAGCAGAAGCCGGTGCGCTGGGGTACTGAACTGCACGATCGTTTTATGCTTCCCCACTATGTGAAGCGTGATATGGAGGATGTCGTGAACGATCTCAGGCGCTGGGGTTATCCGCTGGAGGCGGCCTGGTTCGCCCCCTTCCATGAGTTCCGATTCCCCCGCTACGGCACCATCAATGTCGACGATATTGAACTGGAGCTGCGCTTTGCCATCGAACCCTGGCACGTACTCGGCGAGGAGGTAACGACCCAGGGCACCGCGCGCTTCGTCGACTCCTCGGTGGAACGACTGCAGGTCAAGGTAAGTGGCCTGACCGATACGCGCCATGTTGTAACCTGCAACGGCCGTCGCGTGCCATTACGGTGCACGGGAGTCGCCGGCGACTTTGTGGCAGGCGTGCGTTACAAGGCATGGAACCCACCCTCCGGCCTGCACCCGACGATTCCGGTACAGGCACCGCTGGTATTTGATATTGTCGATAGCTGGTCGAAGCGGTCACTGGGCGGCTGTACGTATCATGTCTCGCATCCCGGTGGACGCCACTATGAGACCTTTCCTGTCAACGCCTTTGAAGCAGAATCGCGACGCCTGGCGCGTTTCTGGCCGATCGGTCATACACCGGGGCCCATGCAGGTGCCGGCGGAAGAACCCCATGCCGAGCATCCACACACCCTGGATCTCCGCTACCGGTGCTGACGCATGATGCCTTCCCACGGGTTGCAAGGACCTGTTAACACTATGGAACGGAAACTCAGATAATGCCCATCGATCTGACACACTATCCAATCGACGACTTCTATGACGAAATGCTGCAACGCCCCAACCGGGCCCGCTCTTTTACCAGGAAGCTGGTGGGTGCCCTGCGCAAGATGGATGACGGTGAGCTGGCAGCACGTCAGGCGGCCGCGGAACTGGCCATCAAGGAAATGGGCATCACCTTTACCGTGTACTGTGAAGAGGAAGGCACCATCGACCGCACCTGGCCGTTTGATATCGTGCCGCGCATCATACCCAAACAGGAATGGGACCGCGTAGAGGCCGGTCTCAAACAGCGGGTCAAGGCGATCAACCTGTTTATTGACGACCTTTATCACGATCAAAACATCGTCAACGACGGTGTATTCCCCAGAGAAGTGCTGGATAAATCCAAAAACTTTCGACCACAGTGTGTCGGCATCGACCCACCACTCAACATCTGGGCGCACATCTGCGGCTCGGATCTGGTTCGCGATCGCGATGGCACACTCTATGTACTGGAAGACAATCTGCGCGTGCCTTCCGGCGTATCCTACATGCTGGAGAACCGGCTGGTAACCAAGCGTGTATTCCCGGAACTGTTCGAGAGTTATGCGCCGCTACCGGTGGACGACTACCCCACCCGGCTTTACCAGACCCTGGCGGCGCTGTCGCCGCGCAAGACCAAACGACCTGCGATAGCGGTGCTTACACCCGGCATCTACAACTCGGCCTATTTCGAGCACGCCTACCTTGCCCAGGCGATGGGGGCCGAGCTGGTGGAGGGCCGCGACCTGTTTGTCGACGATGATGACTGTGTCTACATGCGTACCGTCTCCGGGCCCGAACGGGTCGACGTCATCTACCGCCGCATCGACGACGATTTTATGGACCCGGAAGCCTTCCGGCCTGACTCAGCACTGGGGGTGCCCGGCCTGATGCGCAGCTGGAAAGCCGGCAAAGTGGGCCTGGCGAATGCCCCCGGCGCCGGGGTGGCGGATGACAAGGTGGTGTACGCTTTTGTTCCCGACATCATCAGGTACTATCTCAACGAAGAACCCGGCATAGCCAATGTGCCCACCTATCGCTGCCTGTACAAGGACGAACGCGACTACGTGTTGGACAACCTCGACAAACTGGTGATCAAACCCGCCAATGAATCCGGCGGCTACGGTATGCTCATGGGTCCCATGTCCACCGCCAGCGAGCGTGAAACCTTCACCAGGCTGATTAAAAAGGATCCGCGTAACTACATTGGCCAACCCACCCTGGGGATCTCCACCGTGCCGACGGTGGTGGGTCGTGACCTGGAACCCCGCCACGTCGATCTGCGCCCTTTCATTCTGAGTGGGAAAAACCCGCTGGTGACCACCGGGGGGCTGACCCGGGTGGCGCTGCGCAAGGGATCGCTGGTGGTCAACTCCTCTCAGGGTGGGGGCAGCAAGGACACCTGGATCGTCGATACGGAGGCCAGATAACATGCTTTCGCGAGTAGCCGAGAATATCTACTGGATGGCGCGCTACGTGGAGCGGGCCGAGAATACCGCCCGCCTGGTTAGCGTCAACGCCAATCTGCTGCTGGATCTGCCCCGCGGCATTGCCCCCGGTTGGGAACCACTGGTGAGCATCATGGGCGTGGACGAGGAATTTCACAAACGCCACACCAGTGCCAGCGAGCGTAGCGTTGTCAAGTTCCTCATTGGCGACAGCTCGAACCACTGTTCCATCCTCAGCTCACTGCGCGCCGCGCGGGAAAACTGCCGCACCATACGTGACATTATACCGCGCAGCGGCTGGGAGCAGATCAATGAACTCTACCTTTACGCCAGGGAGCACGTAAATGCCGGCCTGACCAAGAGCGGCCGTCACGCCTACCTGGCCCGCATCATTTCCGGCTCCCAGACTATCAACGGCCTGCTGGGATCGGTGGTGTTGCGCGACGAAGCCTACCAGTTCCTGCGCATCGGCAGAAACCTGGAACGCGGCGACATGACCACCCGCATTATTGATGTCCGTTCCACCGATCTGCTGCCAGAAGAAGCCACTGAGTCGAAGGCCTTCGATACCATCCAGTGGGTGAGTGTACTCAACTCGCTGTCGGCTTATCAGGCTTACCGGCGCAAGGTACAGCCGCAGGTGAAGCGGGACGAAGCACTGCAGTTCCTGTTCAAGAACACCCTGTTTCCACGCGCCTTCATACACTGCCTGTACGCCCTGGAGGAAAGCCTCGGAGAGCTGAAAAACAACCAGATCAGCCTGATGGAGTTGCGCAAACTGACGCACAAAGTGTCTTCAACCCGGGTTGATAAGCTGCGCAAACAGCAACTGCACAGTTTTATCGACGAACTGCAGCTGGGCATTATCAAGCTGCACGGTGCAATCGAGAAAACCTATTTTCTGCCACCGGTGGAGGCCGCCGCTGTTTCCTGAATTCGCTCATAGCCGCAGGAGACATTTTTCCTCGCCTAGTAGCAGTTATCTGCAAGGTTAGCCGTATATGAACACCATCTGGCTGCGTACCGAATGCGACCTTAACTTTGATGTAGCGATCTACACCCCCTTTGTTTTCATGCTGCGTCCGCGCAGTGGCGCAGAACAATGGGTGGCGCAGGAGCGCTATGCAATTACACCGAGCGTTTCAGTCGTGGAGTTTACCGACGCTTATGGCAATCTCTGCCAGCGACTGATCGCCCCCCCGGGAAGCTTCGCGGTGAGCACCAGTGCCGAGGTCATGGCATCGGCGCACATCGATACCGCAGCCGGTGCGCCGTTCGTCCCGGTTCAGAATCTCCCGGAAGCCACGCTCGCCTATCTGCTGCCCAGCCGCTATTGCGAGGCCGATCGGCTCGCCGACCTGGCACGGGAGATCACTGCCTGGGCGGCACCCGGGTACGATCAGGTCGCCGCGATCAACAGCTGGATCCAGGGCGCGGTGCACTATGCCCCCGGGTCCAGCCAGGTTCCCACCTCCGCTGTCGAGGTCTGGCAGCGTGGCTTCGGGGTGTGTCGGGACCTGGCGCACCTGGCGATTGCCCTGTGCCGCAGCCTGGTGGTACCCGCACGCCTGGTGGTGGGCTACCTGAAAGACCTGGAACCGATGGATCTGCACGCCTGGTTCGAAGCCTATGTCGGAGACCGTTGGTACACCTTCGATCCGACCCAGGCGGGACCGCGCGGCGGCAGGGTGGCGATCGCCTATGGCAGGGATGCGGCAGACGTGGCGGTTTACTCGCAGTATGGACCGGCGCTTTTACCCAGCTCCATGCGGGTCTCTGTACAGTTGTTGTCCAAACCGTCCGCTTGAGGTTTCCCGCAGTGTCAAAAAGCGCCACGCCGGGTTACCCTTAAGCTATGGCCCTATCCTCGCACAGCAACCTCATTGACAGCTATCGGCGCCTGCCGGGTGTAGCAGACGAGATGCTGGACGCCGCTGGCAACGTGCGGGCGGACTGGCGCTACGTCGGGCAGTCGCTCGATGCCCTCAGTCAGGACGAACTGGTCAAGCGCCAACGTGAAGCACGGCGACTGTTACGCGACAGCGGTGTCACTTACACCATCCACGGCGCCCCGCAGGGCCTGGAACATCCGTGGGAGCTGGACCCCATCCCTTACCTGGTTGCCAGCGATGAATGGGCCGCCATCGAATCGGGGCTGATGCAACGGGCCGAGCTCATGAACCTGCTGCTCAAGGACATCTATGGCCCGCAGGAATTGATCAGGAAGGGCATCCTGCCGCTGGAACTGATCTACGCCCATGGAGGATTTCTGCGTCCCTGTCATGCGATGCCCTTTCCCAACGAGCACCCTCTGGCCTTTTACGCCGCCGATCTGGCGCGCGGGACCGATGGACGCATGTGGGTACTGGGCGATCGCAGTCAGGCGCCTTCAGGCGCCGGTTACGCACTCGAAAACCGCGTCGTGATGACACGTATTCTGCCCAGTCTGTTTCGCGACGCGCACGTCCATCGCCTCGCCCTGTTCTTCCAGAACCTGCGCGCCAGTATTGCCGCCATGGCGCCGCGCACAGGTGAAGAGGCCAGGGTGGTCGTGTTGACCCCCGGCCCACTCAACGAGACCTACTTCGAACATTCCTTCCTGGCGAGCTATCTCGGCTATACGCTGGCGCGCGGCGATGATCTGACAGTTCGCGACGGCCGCGTATGGCTGCGATCGATGAAGCGGCTGGAACCGGTTGACGTGATCCTGCGCCGGGTCGACGATCACTACTGCGACCCGCTGGCGTTGCGGCCCGACTCCCGTCTCGGCGTGCCCGGGCTGACCGAAGCCGTGCGCCGCGGCCATGTCCGCTTAATCAATCCCATCGGCTCGAGTGTGCTGGAGAATCCAGGCCTCTACCCCTTTCTGCCCGAGATCGCGCGTCACCTGCTGGGCCAGGATCTGGAGCTGCCGTCGGTTGCAAGCTGGTGGTGTGGCCAGCCGACGGCCTGCTCGCACGTTCTGGCCAACCTCGGGCGGTTGCTCATCAAGCCAATCTACCGGGGGGTGGGCAGTCGGGTAATCGATGCGTCAAAGCTCAGCGAGGCCGGGCGTGGGGGACTCAAGGCGCGCATCAAAGCGCAGCCACACCAGTTCGTCGGACAGGAACGGATCGGGTTTTCCACGGTGCCTACCCTGGTCAAGACAGGACTGGAGGCACGCCAGGCAGTGTTGCGCAGTTTCCTGGTAGCCCGCAAGGACGGCTACGTGGTCATGCCCGGAGGTCTGACCCGCATTGCGCCATCGCAGGACAATTTCGATGTCTCCGGCCAGGCCGGCGGGTTATCCAAAGATACCTGGATCCTCGCGAGCGAACCGGAGAAACAGGTCAGCCTGCTGCCTACCTCGATCACCGGCGTTGCCGCCCTGCAGCGGCGAGGAGACTTACCGGGTGGCGCAGCCGACAACCTGTTCTGGCTGGGACGCTACGCCGAACGGGCCGAGCAGTCCGCGCGCTTCATGCGCACCACCCTGCGGCTGTACCGCGACGCCGTGGAGTATCAGGGGGCGGTCGATCAGGTCTGTCTCGATGATTTTATCCAGGGCCTGACTCACCTCACCACCACCTATCCGGGATTCGTCGGTGCGCAAGGCAGGTCAAGGCGGTCGGAACCCATTCCCGAACTGGTCGCACTGGTGCTCGACCGACAACGGCGCGGCACCATCAGTTTCAATCTGCAGGCTCTGCTCGCCGCCGCTTACGCAGTGCGCGACCAGCTATCCGGTGATACCTGGCGGATCATCAATGGTATCCGCGCTCGCCTGGAACAGCTTCAGGCACTCGAAGCCGGGCACTTGAACGGCCTGCAGGATCAGCTGGACGAACTGATCATGACCCTCCTTGCGCTGGCGGGCGGGGCGCAGGAGAGCATGTTGCGGGCACAGGCATGGTTGTTTCTCGACATGGGGCGGCGTATCGAGCGGGCGCTGTTGCTGATCTCCATGCTGCGCTCCACCGTGATCGCACGACGGGACCGGCAGGTGGAGGCTCTGCTGCTGGAGTCGGTATTGCGCAGCGCGGACAGCCTGCGCGCCTACCGTCGCAGCTACCATGATCAGCCGCACATCGACGCAGTACTGAATCTGCTCCTGCATGATGAAGGCAACCCGCGGTCCCTGGCCTTTCAGCTCGGTCAGTTGCAGGCGCGGGTGGACGCCCTGCCGCACGAAGAGGGGGTACGCATGACCGAAGAGCAGCGCCTGGTGCTGGATGCGGTGCACCGGCTGCAACTGTCCCGGCTTGAGGACCTGGTAGCCTTCGATGTCAAACGTCCCAGCCGCCTGGCACTGGATGGTCAGCTGAGCGACATTGCCGCGCTGCTGCACGCCGTCTCCGCTGCACTGACCAAGGCCTACTTCGCCGATCTGCGCGGACCGCGGCAGCTTTTGAATGGCGCAGAGGATGCGGCATGAAGTATCGAATCACCCACCGCACCGCATACAACTACTCCAGCCCGGTCACCCTGTGCCACAACGAAGCACATCTCAGACCACGTGCGTGTAACATGCAGACAGTTCTGGAGCACAAATTGTTGATCGAGCCGCAAACGGCGGCCTACTCAGAGCGCGTGGACTTTTTCGGCAACCATGTGGCCTATTTTGCAGTTCAGCAGCCGCATACCAGCCTGGTCGTCACGGCAATCAGCGAAGTTGAACGGGATACCGACAACGGGCAACTGCATTTTTATTCAAACGCTTGCTGGGAAGAGTCCGTGAAGCGCGTCCGCGATCAGCTCACGCCGGCAAACCTGGAAGCCAGGCAGTATCTGCTGGATTCACCCATGGTAACGGCGAGCGCAGACATTGCCGCTTACGCGGCTGTTTCATTTCCACCCCAGCGTCCACTGGTCGAGGCGGTGCATGACCTGATGGAACGGATTCACTCGGATTTCACCTACGACCCGGGGTTCACTGAGATCGCAACGCCGCTGCAAGCCGTTTTTGAGCACCGGCGCGGCGTGTGCCAGGATTTCGCACACCTGGCGATTGCCTGCCTTCGTGCCCACGGCCTGGCCGCTCGTTATGTCTCCGGCTATCTCGAGACCCAGCCCCCGCCCGGACAGGAGAAACTGGAAGGCGCCGACGCGTCTCACGCCTGGTTTGCCGTGTACGACCCGGACGTGGGCTGGCTCGACTTCGATCCAACCAATAACAAAATTCCCATGGACCAGCACATCACCACAGCCTGGGGCCGGGACTACGCTGACATCACACCGCTCAAGGGCATCATCTTCGGCGGCAGCAAACACAAGGCCCGCGTCGGCGTGGATGTACAGAGGATCTGAATACTTTCATTCACACAGCGGAAGACTGAAAGCAAATAATGCTCCATTCCGGCGTTGCTCGTCCGCCCATATCCTCCCTCCATGATCCTCGATAATCGAGCGGCTGATGGACAAGCCTATTCCCATGCCTGATGTCTTGCTGGTCTGGAATGGATTAAACAACTTGTTAATCATGCCGGCATCGATACCAGGTCCGTTATCGGTCACACTGACTTCGATAGTCCTGTCCTCCAGCAACTGTGTTTTCAGAATCACCCTGCCAGTGTTCTTTTGCAGACCCTGTATGGCCTCAATACTGTTCCTGATCAGGTTGACCAGGACCTGCTCGATCTGAACCTTATTCGCCATGACCTTGCACTCCCGGCAATCAAGATGATGCTCCAGCTTCACCTTTGAACGTTTCAGTTCCGAACCGAGCAGAACGTCGATCTCCTTAATGACATCATCAAGGACCAGCGGCTGCTTATTGTCGCTTTCCTTACTGACGAAATCACGAAGATGGCGGATGATATCGCCGGCACGCTGGGCCTGCTCCGAGGAGCGCACCAGGATGTCCTGGAGCCGTGGTGGTGGCTCTGGAATTGATTTCACCAGCGATATTGCAGTGCCGCAATAACTGACCAGTGCAGCCAGTGGCTGATTGATTTCATGCGCCATGCCTGAGGCCATTTCCCCCATGGTGCTGAGACGAATGACGTGTGCCAGTTCCTGGTGGTGCCGCTGTGATTCTTCCTCGGACCGCTTTCTATCGGTGATATCCCTGCCTTCCGGAATGAGGAGCACCGTCTCGCCCTGCTGGTTGGTGACCGGTTTCAGCGTAAAATCAATGGTCCTGATGGTGTTGCCGCTGGCGAGCACCTCCTCTTCGTAGTACACCGACTTTCCTTGCGCGGCATCCCTGATCGCGGCTTTGAGGCGATCCTGGACTTCAGCCGAATAGTGCCACCAATAGGTATCCCAGAAAGGCCGCCCCACAACGTCCCCCAGCGTCAGCCCGCCAAAATCCAGTGCTGTCTGATTGACTTCGAGTACAATGCCGTCGGGATCCAGAACGCCAATGAACTGGTGGGTGGAATTGAATATTGCGCGAAATCGCCGCTCGCTGTTGGCCAGCGCGACTGCCGCGCGATTGCGCTCGGTCACGTCCCGCTGAATGATTAAAAACGTGGTAAAATCACCCTGTTCATCGGTTACGCCGGTCGCCGCACATTCCATCTGGATAACATGCCCATCCTTGCAGACGAAGCCGATGTCTTCCCGGCTGAATCCACGTTCCCGGAGTATGGGAAAATTACAGTCACACAGTTTTCGTGACTCCTCGGTAAAGAAATCCTTGATATTTGCGCCGATGACGTGCTCCGCGAGATAGCCGGATTGGGTGTAGACATAACGGTTGGCCAGCAGAATCATGCCCTCAGAATCGATAACGAAAATAAATTCGGCTGCGGAGTCGAACAGGGTCTGCAGCCGGGCTTCGCTTTTCCGCAACGTGATTTCCGCCTGCTTGCGCTTGGTGATATCCATATAAATACCGAGCAGCCCGCTCACCTGCCCCGATGCATCCAGCAGCGGCACCTTGTTGGTCAGGAGTTCAATCTTTCTGCCATCGCCCTGTTGTTGTGACTCCTCGATATTCAGCATCGCTTCGCCGCTGTCCATCACCCTGCGGTCACATTCCCGGTAGAAATCGGCCTGTTCCTTTGTCCAGGCCAGGTCATAGTCTGTTTTTCCGATGAATTCCTGCGGGCTCTGCAGGCCTGTGTCGCGGGCAAAG
>Ga0316201_10000292_pt1 | contig 26535 bp, 22 predicted proteins | sample CS6wburrow_MG_FD_204516 | JGI IMG/M metagenome (GOLD analysis project Ga0316201, IMG submission 204516) | Coastal sediment microbial communities from Delaware Bay, Delaware, United States - CS-6 worm burrow | ecosystem: Environmental > Aquatic > Marine > Coastal > Sediment | place: USA... | reverse complement strand
TTGAATCTGTTCAGGCGTGAGCGCTTGGATATCTTCAGCCGTTAAGTTGGCAAAATCGGGTTCAGCATCAGGTTGAGGAGCGGGTGGCGCTAAGGCGGCCAGTTGATCTTCAGACAATTGGGCCTTTTGCTCATCAGTCAAAGCCTCTTTTGTCTCAGGTGTCAACGCTTCCAATTGCTCAACGCTCAATTCACCAATAACATCAGCGGGAATGGCTTCGAGCTGTTCAGGCGTAATGGCTTGAATCTGTTCAGGCGTGAGCGCTTGGATATCTTCAGCCGTTAAGTTGGCAAAGTCAGGTTCAGCATCAGGTTGAGGGGCAGGCGGCGCTAAGGCGGCCACTTGTTCTTCAGACAATTCTGCCTTTTGCTCATCAGTCAAAGCGCCTTTTGTCTCAGGTGTCAAGGCTTCCAATTGCTCAACGCTAAACTCACCAATGACATCAGCGGAAATTTGTTCAATCTGTTCTGGCGTGATGGCTTTGATTTCTTCAGGCGTGAACTGTTGGATCTCTTCAGCCGTTAAGTTGGCAAAGTCAGGTTCAGCATCAGGTTGAGGGTCTGCTTGAGGTAAGACAGCCTTTTGATCATCAGACAGCTTCGCCTTTTGTTCATCAGTTAAAGCCCCAGCCGTTTCAGGCGTGAGATTTGCAATCTGATCTGTTGTCAAACTACCCACAACTTCAGGTTTGAGTGCAGCAACTTGTTCCTTAGTCAAGCCTGGCAGCGCATCAGCATTGAGTGCCGTCACTTGCTCTGAGGTGAGGCCACTGATAACGGCCACAGGAAACTTTGTAACTTGTTCCGCCGTTAGGGATTTAATAACATCATTAGACAGCGTACTGATGTCAGTTATTTCATCCCCATTCAATGTAATAGCAACAGAAGCATCATCTTTGATTGTAATAACGAGTTCATCGGCTGGAGCCGATGAGCTTGTGGTAGTACCAGTGTTTGTAGAGCTATCCTGTGCAAAAGCAGGTAGGCTTACGCCGCCCACTGCCACCGTAAATAAGGCGGCCTGGATGGCTACAGTGAGTTGTTTCTTTTTCATGGTTTGAATACTCCGTTTATTGTACATTCAGTAAACTTCATTATAGGGCAATTTGTTTATTTTTAAACCTTTTATGCAGTTATCAGTTATCAGTTATCAGTTATCAATTAGAAACACCTTTAAATCGGTATGATGTTCAAGGCTAACAGATTATTCTTCCAACGATTAATAATAAGTCAACATTTTCTGATATATTTGATAAGGGAAATTTTGATAATGCAAATTAGATATTGAAAATGGGAAATGATTTTGGTTTGAGGGCCTCCTTTTTTAGCAATATGGATTGTATATAGAATAAATATAATAAAACTGATTAATTTCGTCTATAGGGAAAATTCTGATTTTTTTTCCCCTTCCTATATTAAAACTTTAGTTAAGTCGATTGATTTCGTCTATAGGGAAAATTCTGAATCGTTAAAATTAGCTTTTGATTGAGGCGAATCCTTGTTACACTCATTTGCGATTTGCAATTTGCGATTCGCAACCACATTGGTTTGCATAAAACTTTATTTTTTCACATTGATATATATGATGAATATTGAACACCTGAATAGTTGTATTTTGAAGAACTTAGAACGTCGTTTATAATCAATGACTGATAACATTCACTTTTTTTATAAAATCCGTTAAATTCATTTTTCAAACACGCTTTGATTAAAACGAATTGTCATTCTAAAATCCGTATAATCCTAAAGGGAAAATTCTTTATAGTAAGCCACGCGCAGTATAATGTGGCTGTTATTTTAGAAATTAATATTCGCTATGCATTCATTACTTACACTTTGGTCAGCCTTTTTTGACATTTGCCGCTTGCGTATAACACCGCAAGATTTACCTTATTCTAAGTTTTTATTAAAATTCACTTTAGTTTTTTATACCCTCATCAGTGGCGCAATATCGCTAATACAGCTTTCGTTGCTTGAAGCCTTGTTATCAAGTCTCTTGGATACTGCCTTGCTCGTGCTGTTAATAAGCAGTTTGCTGTATTTCGCCCGTTACTCAACACGCATCACTCAAACCCTCACTGCATTGGCAGGTGCCAATTGTGTGTTAGGCATACTCTTATTTGTACCCGTTTTTTGGCTCAAGTTTTATCAGAGCGATGCTGGATTGCCGATATTGTTATTATTGGGTTTAATGGTGTGGAATTTTGTCGTCTCGGCGCATATTTTACGCCACACCTTGGAAGTACCCTTTTTCATAGGCATACTTTTAACCGGAGTCATATCTCTTTTAACTTTTTCTGTTTTAAATCAAGTCATTCCATTTTCTAATTAATTAAATTAAATAATTAAATACCTTCGCCTGATAGCAATAGCAAACAGGAACCAAATCGTTTACAAGTCGTTGATGGATAAAGCGTTAGCATCTCCACTGGTATTGATTTTTAAATCAGCTGGTGCGTTTTGCTTTATCCATCAAGTTGACTATTCGCCATTTGCTAAGCCAAGCTGATGCCAATGATTCAATGATTCGCTATTTGCTATTTGCGAAACCAACACACATGCATATACATATTTTAGGAATTTGTGGGACTTTTATGGCAGGGCTTGCCATATTGGCTAAAAAACAAGGGCACCAGGTAACGGGATCAGATGCGGCAACTTATCCGCCTATGAGTACCCAATTAGAACAATTAGGGATTGAATGTCATAGTGGATATAGTAATGCAAATTTACTGCCAAGTATTCAAAAAGTTTTGATAGGCAATGCATTATCACGCGGTAATCCCGAAGTTGAGGCCGTATTGAATTATGGTTTGCCCTATCTGTCGGGCCCACAATGGTTGGCTGAAGAAGTGTTTGCTAAACCGACTAAACCTCATACTAAACGTCATGTTTTGGCCGTGGCGGGAACACATGGTAAAACCACGACATCCAGTATGCTCGCTTGGATTTTAGAGGCCTGTGGGCGAAAGCCCGGTTTTTTGATTGGCGGTGTGCCCGAAAATTTTGGCGTATCAGCCCGTTTGGGAGAAGGCAATTATTTTGTCGTTGAGGCCGACGAATATGACACAGCCTTTTTTGATAAGCGTTCCAAATTTGTCCATTATCGCCCACGCACTTTAGTCTTAAATAATTTAGAATTTGATCACGCTGACATTTTTCCCGATCTCGCCGCTATTCAGCGACAATGTCATCATCTCATACGCACTGTTCCGGGTAATGGCTTAATTATCCATAAAAATCAAGAAGTTGCCATTGAAGGCGTATTAGAGCAAGGTTGTTGGACACCGTGCCAAACTTTTGGCGCGGGTAAAAGTGATTGGTTTGCGAAATCAGTGACACCTGATCATCGTCATTTTGAAGTGTGGTTTCAAAATCAACTCATGGGAGAAGTGATTTGGGATTTAATGGGGCAACATAACATTGATAATGCATTAGCGGCCATTGCCAGCGCCTATCATGTCGATGTCCCTGTTGAACGCGCCTGTGCCGCCTTAGGCCGTTTTCAGAATGTGAAACGCCGTTTAGAATTACGAGGCATTGTCAACGGTATCAGCGTTTATGACGATTTTGCCCATCATCCCACTGCCATTACCGTGACGCTTCAGGCCTTACGGCAACGGATTGGTCAAAAAAAGATCATTGCTGTATTGGAACCGCGTTCAAATACCATGCGTATGGGCATTCATAAAACCGAACTGGCCACCGCTTTAAAAGAAGCCGATGTGGTGATCTTGTATCAACCTGAGAATCTGAATTGGTCGTTATCTGATGTGATTCAATCTTTACCCAATGCACAAGTATTCAATCAAGTCGCGGTTTTAATAGATCATCTTGTTACCATCGCACAGAGCAGCGATCTGATTGTGATCATGAGTAACGGCGGTTTTGAAAATATCCATAATCGCTTATTAAGTGCCTTGCGAAACCGATAACTATAAGGATTTGATATAAGAAAGGATTTAAACCGATAACGACAAGGATTGTATATAAAAAAGGATTTAAACCACTAACTACCAGGATTCTATATCAAAAAGGATTTAAAGCTGGTAGCACCACGATCCAATCCTTTATTTATATCCAATCCCTGTCGTTATGGTAGCACCATGATCCAATCCTTTATTATATCCAATCTCTGTCGTTATGGTTTTGAAAAGCTATAGCCCCAAAAAAAACACTATGACTCAATCCACGATTACTTTAGCCATGACTGGTGCTTCAGGGGCCGCGTATGGACTACGCTTATTAGAACAATTGATTATCGCGAAACAATCGATCTATTTTTTAGTCTCAGCCCCTGCACAAATGGTGATTAACCTAGAAATTGATTTCAAATTACCCTCACAACCAGCAGCCATACAAGCCTTTTTAAGCGAACGTTATCAAGCTGCACCTGGACAGCTAGAAGTCTTTGGGCACAAACAATGGACAGCACCGATTGCCAGTGGTAATGCTGTTTCACGCGCCATGGTGATTTGTCCCTGTACCAGCGGCACTTTAGCCGCAATTGCCAGTGGCTTAAGTCGAAATTTGATTGAAAGAGCGGCTGATGTGATTCTAAAAGAACAACGTAAACTGATTTTAGTCCATCGAGAAACCCCTTTATCTGTCATTCATATCGAAAATATGTTGCGCTTAGCCAAAATGGGCACCTTGATTTTACCGGCCAATCCCGGTTTTTATCATCATCCACAAAACCTCAATGATATGATCGATTTCATCGTCGCACGCATTCTGGATCATTTAGAAATAGAACATGATTTATTGCCCCGTTGGGGGGAGGGTTAATGATGAGAAACACTTGATAGAACGCTGATTGCGCTGATTGTCATGATTGACGCTGATTAATTTTTTGGAGGGGCGCATTTCTAAAAAAAGGGTCATCAAGATAAATCTTGACGGCCCGCTTTTAGTGAAAAATTTATTTTGCGGCTATTGGAATGCATGTTATTTTGCGGCTATTGGAATGCATGTTATTTTGCTTCGGTGCGCTTTTCAAAATTTATTTTCGCGAAGGTACGATTTTCGTTCCAAATTTATTTTGCGAAATACCAAGATTGATAATGATTTTGGGGGGGGAATTCGCCCTTTTGGAAGTTGCCTGAGACTCTAAAAATCAAATAGGGAGACGATATGAGAATTGACCAACTAGAAGTCAAAAATTTTAAAGGTTTTGAACATAAAATCATCAACTTTTCCCCACAATTTAATGTACTCAGTGGTGACAATGGTAGCGGAAAAACGGCTATTTTGGACGCTTTAGCAGTTGGTATGGGATCCTTATTGCTTGGTTTTGGCGGCCTGTCGGCCCGTGCTATCAAGGAAAATGAAGTACGTATGCTGTACAAGACTTCTTCTGTTCGGACTCACTATCGTAAACACTATCCCGTTGAAATACACTGTCTCGGCACAATAGCTGATTCAAAAACAATCAGCTGGAAACGAACTCTCAACAATGAAGGGGGAAGAACGACACGTCAAAATGCTAACGATATTGCTCAATATGCTGAACAATTAGAGAAAGAAACAAGGGCCGATCAACCGGTTATATTGCCTTTGCTAGGTTACTATAGCACCGCTAGGCTATGGCTTCAAAAGAAAGAAAAAGTCGGAACGGTTAAACCCGCAACGATCACAACAGGATATGTCGATTGTTTAGAAATCGCTTCAGCCGGAAAAGTCTTAATGGCTTGGATAAAAACCCTGACAATTGCTGAAATACAGCGAAAAAAACATTTTGATGTATTAGAAGGCGTAAAAGAGGCCATCAAAACAAGCCTAAAAGAAGAAGGTTGTCAAAGCGTCTATTTTGATATTGAGAGTGATGAATTGCTAGTCACGTTGACACAAAAACAATTGCCCTACCACCTGCTAAGCGATGGGCAACGTACTATGTTACTGATGGTAGCTGATATAGCTTATCGAGCCAGTGAACTCAATTCACACTTAGGCAAAAACGCAAGATTAGAAACACCTGGCATAGTGCTCATTGATGAAATTGATTTACACCTACACCCAAATTGGCAACGGCGCGTCGTGAGAAATTTACGAGAGACTTTTCCCAAAATTCAATTTATAGTCACGACTCACTCCCCTTTTATTATTCAATCTATAAATGACGGTGAATTGATTGATCTGAATGAGTCTGAAACGACTGAATATGCGGATCAGAGTATTGAAGATATAGCCGAATATCAAATGGGAGTCACAATACCACAACGTAGCCAACGTTATATAGAAATGATGGCGGCCGCTAAAGCATATTACCGCGTTCTTGAACAAGCCAAGGCGACACCTTCAAATGAGATAGAAGCATTGAAAAATCGCTTGGATGAATTATCTGCCCCTTTTAGCGATAATGTTGCCTATCATGCTTTTTTGGAAATGCAACGTGAAGCTGCCGGATTAGGGAGAAAGGCTAATGAGACCCGTTGAACGAGGCTATATACCCACTGATAACCAGGGTCAACCTAAACACAACAAGCAATATGCTCAAGCTCAATCTGAATTAATCAATCGTATTGGTGAATATTGTTCATACTGCGAACGCCCTATCAAAACGCATTTAGCAATAGAGCATATCCAATCGAAAGCCTATCAACCACAACTGACCTTATCGTGGGACAATTTTTTATTAGGTTGTGGCAACTGCAATGCCACTAAAGGAACTCATGTTCGAGATGACGTGACTCAATCTCATTATTACTGGCCACATTTAGATAATACTTTTCGTGCTTTTGTTTACAAACAAGGCGGTATTATTAAAGTTAATCCGGCACTCAATGCAGCCGAACGGAAAAAAGCACAAAAAACACTTGAATTGACAGGCTTAGACAGACATCCAAATGCATCGACTAAACCCACACCGAAAGATAAACGTTGGAATCACCGCCGACAAGTTTGGGATTTAGCGCAACAAGCAAAGAGATTATTAGCTTTGAATGATAATCCTGATATGCGAAAGTTCATTGTCAAGAATGCAAAAGCTCATGGATTTTGGTCAATTTGGATGAGCCTTTTTCAAGACGATCCTGATATGTTAAATCGCTTTATACAAGCTTTTCCCGGTACATGCCATCAGTGCTTTGATTTGAAGGCTAAACCCATTGAGCGTCGCAAAGAGGGATTATGAATATCGTCATTCATGGCATTAAGCCATGAGTAATAGTTTAATTAATATTTATGATACAAAATAGATTGTATGAGATTTATAGCATTTTTCGATTGCCTTAACAGGGCAACCACAAGGGCTTGCCCCTACAAATTATGAGATTTATAGCCTTTTTCGATTGCCTTAACAGGGCAACCACAAGGGCTTGCCCCTACAAATATTTTCCATTTTTCATTCTTAATTCTTCTTAAATGCGTTTTACTACTCTTGATCAATGGCTTGATTGGCAAACGACTGTGCATCCTCGTGAGATTGCATTAGGATTGACTCGCGTTAACACGGTTGCTAAACGTTTGAATTTATTAAAGCCTCAATTTCCAATTATCACTGTCGCAGGCACGAATGGTAAAGGTTCTAGTACGATCTTACTGGATGCCATATTATCAGCTGCGGGTTATCGCGTTGGGCGTTATATGTCTCCTCATTTATTGCGTTATAATGAACGCATTTGTATTGCCGGTGTTGAGGTGAGTGAGGATCAACTTTGTCAAGCTTTTGATTTTATTGATAAAGCCCGTGAAGAGATTGCCCTGACGTTTTTTGAATTTGCCACTTTAGCCGCGATGTGGGTGTTTCAACACACTGAGATTGATTTAGCGGTGCTGGAAGTGGGGTTAGGGGGGCGCTTGGATGCGGTGAATTGTTTTGATGCCGATATTGCTTTAGTGACGGCAATCGATATCGATCATGTCGAATGGTTGGGAAATGACAGAGAAAGTATTGGTTTTGAAAAGGCAGGTATTTTCCGGGCGCAGCGCCCAGCAGTTTGTTCTGATGCGAATCCGCCGATGAGTTTGATTAAACAGGCTGAACAATTACAAACTCCGCTGTATTATCAGGGCCGCGATTTTTCCTATATTAAAAATAAAGATAAGACTTGGGCTTGGCAAAGCGATGCCCCCTTTCCAAGCAATAGTCTCAGTGACAATCATTTGCCTCAGCCTAGTTTATTAGGCGATTTTCAATTACAAAATGCCTCTGGGGTGTTAATGGTGTTAGAATTACTCAATCAATCCTTTTCGATATCCCAGGCAGCAGTGCATAAAGGTTTAGTCAAGGCTAATTTGCCAGGGCGTTTTCAAGTTTTACCGGGTAAAATAACCCGCATATTCGATGTTGCCCATAATCCTTTAGGGGCACGAGTTTTAAAAGCGTCACTTGATCAGATGCCTTGCCAAGGTGAAACTTATGCGGTAGTCGGTATGCTCAAAGAGAAAGATATTGCGGGATTTTTCAAGGTGATGATTGAGAGCATTACGCATTGGCATGTTGCCGCTTTAGATACGGATCGCACCGCGAGCGCACAGTGTCTTGTTGAGCATTTGACGGCGCTTGGCGCGACGAGTATCCATAGCTATTCATCCATTGCAGCGGCTTATCATCATGTCGAGTTTGAAGCACAAGCGGGGGATAGGATTGTAGTCTGTGGATCGTTTTATACGGTTCAAATCCAAGGTTTGTAGGCTTTTGTCGTAATTGTTTGAAAATCTATGTCCACCTTGTAAAAGAGAAATGGAGTACAAACTTTAGTTTATTGCTTTCCGTACAAACTTTAGTTTGTCAAGTTTATAGTGGGCAACGGCCACCTACAACAATAACTGACTAATTGATAACTGATAACTGATAACTGATAACTGATTATGTTTTCAAAAGATTTGAATATTGCAGATTTTGATGCTGAATTATGGCAAGCCATACAAAATGAGGCGAAACGCCAAGAAGATCATTTAGAATTGATTGCCTCGGAAAATTATGCGAGTCCGCGTGTGCTTCAAGCACAAGGTTCCGTTTTGACAAATAAGTATGCCGAAGGCTATCCCAATAAACGCTATTATGGGGGCTGTGAATTTGTTGATGTGGCAGAGCAGTTAGCCAGAGATCGGGCTAAACAGTTGTTTAATGCGGATTACGTGAATGTGCAACCGCATTCCGGTTCACAAGCGAATGCGGCAGTCTATATGGCTTTATTAAAGCCAGGTGATACTCTATTAGGGATGAGTTTGGCGCATGGGGGACATCTGACGCATGGTGCAAAAGTCAATTTTTCCGGTCAACTGTATAATGCTGTGCAATACGGTTTGAATACTGAAACGGGCGAAATTGATTATGATCAAGTTGAAGCTTTGGCACTGGAACATCAGCCTAAGATGATCATGAGTGGTTTTAGTGCTTATTCGCGCGTTGTGGATTGGCAACGGTTGCGCGATATTGCTGATCAAGTCAACGCTTATTTGGTTGCCGATATGGCCCATGTTGCCGGTTTAATTGCCGTCGGCTTGTATCCTAGCCCAGTGTCAATTGCCGATGTCACAACCACGACGACACATAAAACCTTGCGCGGCCCGCGCGGCGGTTTGATTCTTGCCAAAGCCAATCCACCGATTGAAAAGAAACTCAATTCATTAGTTTTCCCCGGTACCCAAGGTGGCCCGTTAATGCATGTGATTGCCGCTAAAGCGGTAGCGTTTAAAGAAGCTTTACAGCCAGAATTTAAAACGTATCAAGCTCAAGTGATAGAGAATGCTCAAGCGATGACGGCTGTGATGATGGCGCGGGGGTATAAAATTGTTTCGGGGGGTACCGATAACCATTTGTATTTGGTTGATTTGATTGATAAAGGTATCACGGGTAAAGAAGCTGATGCGGCTTTAGGGCAAGCGAATATCACGGTGAATAAAAATACGGTGCCTAATGATCCACGTTCAGCGTTTGTTACCAGCGGCCTTCGTATTGGTACACCCGCTATCACCACACGGGGCTTAGGAAAAGAGGAGGCGCGTCAAGTGGCAAATTGGATTTGTGACGTGGTTGATGATGTCAAAAATTTGGAGATGCAAGACAAGGTAAAAGAACAAGTTTTGGCTTTATGTGCCCGTTTTCCGGTTTATGGATAATGTGCTGTTCCTGCAATATATATAAATGATTTTGTGGTAGAGGGGAAACGCAAAAATCAACCCAACCGAATGAAAAATGAGAAATTTGCGCTCTCTATGCCCTATAAAATGGCTTATAAAATGAGGAATGAATAATTTGTGAATTTTGTTATTCATTGAATGAAGGCGTTTTCTTTCATTTTGAGTCAGTTTATTGGGGTATTTGACCTATATTTCATTTTTCATTCTTAATCCTAAATTCTATTCACACACAATTCACACACATGAGCAATACCGTCATTCCATCTACTCCCCCATCAACTGGGGAACTCTCCCCTTCTTCGTCACAAGAGGGATTCAATGACCAATATTACATGGCACACGCTTTACGCTTAGCTGAAAGAGGTTTATGGAGTACTGATCCTAATCCTCGCACGGGCTGTGTCATTGTGCGTGATGGTGAAATTGTCGGGGAAGGATGGCACAAAGTTGCAGGTGAACCTCATGCCGAAATTCACGCCTTACAAATGGCAAAAGAAAAGGCCAAGGGTGCAACCTGTTATGTGACTTTAGAACCCTGTTGTCATTATGGCCGCACACCGCCTTGTACAGAGGCCTTAATTAATGCCGGTATTTCCCGCATCGTCGTGGCAACGACGGATCCCAATCCGATAGTGTATAGGAAAGGCATTGGGCAGTTGTCAAAAGCGGGTATTACGGTAGATACGGGTATTTTGAGTCAGGAAGCGGAAAAACTGAATCAGGGATTTTTCATGCGGATGCGCCATAATCGTCCGTATGTGCGTTGTAAATTAGCGATGAGTTTAGATGGACGCACCGCGATGGCTTCAGGAGAAAGTAAGTGGATTACTTCCAACGATGCTCGCTTGGATGTGCAATGTTTACGCGCCCGTAGTTCAGCGATTATGACAGGAGCCGGAACAGTTTTGTCTGATGATCCGCAACTGACAGTGCGTGAGGATGAACTACCTTGTCAGTTGCCTTTTGATAAATGGGCTACCCTTAAACAACCCTTACGGGCTATCATTGATACGCATTTAAGTATGCCAGAACATGCCCGTATGTTAAGCCTACCTGGGCAAACGGTGATTTTTACCGCTTCCAAAAGTGAGGCCATAAAATCAATGCTTGAAAAAGTAGGCGCTCATGTTATTTATCTACCTGGTAAAGATAGAGCAGTTGATTTGCCAGCAGTGTGTCAACAGCTCGCTGAGGAATACCAAGTCAATGAGCTTTTTTTGGAAACAGGTGCCACTTTAAGCGGTTCGATGCTACGTGCCGGTTTGATTGACGAATTAGTGATTTACATGGCACCCATGATCATGGGTAACAAGGCACGCGGATTATTCAATCTACCCGATCTAGACTCTCTTAATCAACATATTTCACTTTCAATTGTCGATATACGTGCCATAGGTCGCGATTGGCGCATAACGTGTTCAGTAAACAGTGAACAGTAATCAATCAATTATCAAATGCAATTGGCGTTCAAACTTTAGTTTGAATTGGAGTTCAAACTTTAGTTTGAAACAATTTAGTTTAAAACAAACTAAAGTTTGTACGGAGGCCTAGACAAACTAAAGTTTGTACAGAGGCCTAACTATATGGGAATTGATAATTGATAATGGATTTACCAGGTTCCCGTCACTTTCCTTTTGAGTTTTCGGGATAAATTATAAAAATCAATATAGAACGGCTGTTCTAACCAGAACGATTTTGTTTTATAACCGTATTGATACATAATAGCCTCTGTTTCGGGGGGACAATGCAATCTGGGATGTAGTTTAATCGTACTACGCGTGATTTTTCTGGCCTCTGTCAGAATAGCCTTATCGTACCCAAGCTTCAGAAAATCAAATAACCTTGCCATCTCACGTTGAGTATTCGTAATTATATCTTCATATCTCACATCAATCATGGGCAATTCTCTTTTCTCTTTCTCAATATTAACCCAGCTTTCATGCATCGTCCAAAGTTTGAGAATGTCTTCTTCTGGCATCGTTTTCCACACTAAATCATCTGTTGGAAACAATTTAGCACTTCTCACCACCGGAAACGGGTGTCGTACCAGATGAACAAATCGAGTACAGGGAAAATGTGCTTTTATAAAAGGCACGATTTCTGGGTCGATCTGTTGAAATGGCTTTTGATCACCTATCCATAATACATTTTCTTTGTGCATGGGTTTCATTTTGATAAACCCGTTTTGCATAATGTTTGTTTGGAGGGTGATAAAATTTTCTAGCGGTGTTTTGTCTCTGGAAAGTAAATCTCGGTATTGCTCAAGGGTTGCATTCATACCCTTGGGCGCATCCCATTGATAGGGTACAATATCTAAGTCATTATGAAACCGATACAGAATCCATAAAATGTCAGATTCGTTGGAAACAAAAATATTGGGATGAAGATTCATCAACTTCATCAGTTGGGTAGAACCACTCCGTTTATTACCCACAATAAAAACAGTTTTAATTTTAGTCATTATTATTGATCAATACTCACTGTTTGGGAACAATCATCATTTTTACCAAGTTCATTGAACGGTGTTCAAGCGTAAACGCAAAACTTTCAGGGGCGCATTTCTGTTTTCTCACTCTTTTTACAAACCTTAACGACAAGGATTGTATATGAAGGGATGAAATCGTAGTGATGTTTTGGTTTTGTCCTTTATAATATATTGTCCTTATTGCTAATTCCTTGTCGTTATTATGGATTAAGATCGGGGTGAGGTTTTGGTTTAATCCTTTCATAAACAATCCTTGTAGTGAGTCTATCGCCTCAGACAGTATAGCGTAAAAATATTGAAAAGGGTAAAAAAGACTTTTCCACAGATTTTTTGTTTTATTTGCTATTCAAAGTCTTTTGCAAGAGGCGTATTTGGGTTTTGAAGTCTTTTTGCAAAAAAAATATTTTTTTTTTCTAAAATGGAGGATTTTAAATATGAAATCCTTTTCTCAATGGAGCATTGAAGAGGTAGAAGATACTTTTAATGTGGTTATTCAAAAGCACAGTAGTCTCTTGCAAGGGTGGTTGGAAATTACTGAGTCTGTTGTTGCTACACAAGAAGAGGAGATCATGCTCAATGAACTGTGCGAAAGATTACAGGATCATGTGTGGGATTGGAATGAATGGGAGTTAAAAGTCAAATTTATCATGCCATTACTATTGGCCGTTAACTTTGATCAAGAAAGATATCAGTCCTTCATTGAAAGGGAGATATCCGTTTTAATTGAAAACGAGAGACTGGTAGGTACTGTAGATTTTGTCGTGGCCAGTGGGAAACGTTCTCCAAAACGCCCCTATTTTTTTATTAATGAATTTAAAAAAGAAAAAGAATCGTCAAATGATCCCTTAGGGCAACTCATGGTCGCCATGATAAGCGCACAAAGGTTGAATAATGATAATAATCCCCTTTACGGGGCTTATGTTATGGGTAGATTTTGGTTTTTTGTCGTACTGCATGGCCAAGAATATTCTACCAGTTTGGCATACGATGCCACTAAGCATGATCTCAAAGAGATATTTTGTATTTTGAAAAAGACTAAGGGAAATATTGAATTAATGACTAAAGCGTAATTCATAAAGTTTATACCGATTTATTAATTGACTGATAAAGGCTTATTATAATTGTCAAAACTTATGAATTTGATATAGATTAAGGCAGCCTTTTTCCCTTTATCCTAACATGACTGATGATGTACTACGCTTCGTTATCAGTTATTCGTTATTTTTTATCCGTTATTTTTATCACACCCTAAGGGAACAGTAGCTTGTAGAGATTAGATTTGTCCCTTGATAAACCATTGATATTTCTTCAAGTGAGGTATTGTATTTTCAATGGGTTATGGGATGAAGGAACAAATCTATTTTCAAACACTTGATAATTGATAATTGATAATTGATAATTGATAATTTTTTATTATGATGTGATGAAACGTCGGGGCTTGACTGAGAAAGTTATGAACCTTGGCAGGATTATGGTTTTGATGATGAACCCAAAGGGGTAGTGACTGAAGGCCGTATCCAAATGAATAGATAGAACGTGGATTAAACGGATATCATTGATTAACAAGGATTAATTGATTAATTTCAGATCACTCGATATCAGTTTAATTAGTCAAATTAGCGTTCTATCCTATCAAACGGCAGAATGACAGGGAAGAAAATAGCTGTCCAAACTTCGTTCAAAGCTCAAGCGAGATCAACTTTAGTTTGGTTGTTTCCAAGATAAATCTTGGACTCCAATTCATTTATGATTTTATTAACCCTCTCTGATGGAGGACAAATGACATTATTTAATTCGCATAAAGTAGCTTTGCTGTTTGCCGGATTAGCCCTGACGGCTAATACTTGGGCATCTGAAAGCTTAAGTGATGTGACGAAACCATCACTTGAACAGGGTGAAAATGTTACAACTCGCGATGACAAAGCGAGTCTTTATCGCGACTATGACAAAATGGCTCAGGATAATCAGGATCAATTAGCGGCTATTCATAAAGAATTGCGCCGCATTTTAAGCCAGAATTATTATGACTTTCCCGAACAGGCTGCACAAGTCACTGAACTGCTTAACCAGTTGAATGCGGCTAAAAAAGCAGAGCTTGAAGCCCAAGCGGCCAGTGATAAAGGGGATTGGGAATCGGCGAATGCCGCAGCTAAAAAGTGGGAACAGGCTCAAGCACAAGCCGCAGAAAGTGTTTCAAATACTCAGATGGCGCTTAAACTTAAAGGCGCTAAACAAGTCATTGCTTTAAAAGCAACTGAACCGATGGTTAACCCCTTTACGGTAGTCTCTGATGGGAAAACTGAATCGCTAGAAACGACAGCAGCCGCTGTCGAACCGACGCTCCCGATAACCCCGGTTGAAGAAATTCAACTTGATGGCGCAACGCTTTACAACGAAAAAGGCTGTGTTTCTTGTCACGGTGTTGATGGCAAAATGCCTGTGAAAGCAAACTATCCTCAATTGGCAGGACAAGTTCCAGAGTACGCCTTAGCTCAGATGAAGGATATTAAAAACGATGCGCGTACTAATCGTGAGAGTGTTGTCATGAAAGGGCTAGTACAGGTAGTCAGTGACGATGATCTGAATACCATTGCTCAATGGTTGGCTTCTGTGCCAATGGAAATCAACAGCGATGTGTCGATGGAAACTTCAGGGGCACAGCTTTACCAAAGTAAAGGCTGTCTCGCCTGTCACGGCGCGGATGCGAAGACACCATTGCCAAACTATCCAAAATTGGCGGGTTTGAATGAAGCGTATACCATCGCTCAGATGACTGACATAAAGAGCGGAGCGCGTGACAATGGTCAAAGTATGGCTATGAAAGCGATAATGCAGAGTGTCAGTGATGAAGACATTCAACGCATTGGCCAATGGTTAGCCTCCTTAGCTAAGGCAATTGAGCCTCCTTCTGAAACCGCCGCTGTGGAATCGCTAGAAACGACAGCACCCGCTGTCGAACCCACGTTCCCAATAACCCCGGTTGAAGAAATTCAACTTCATGGCGCAACGCTTTACAACGAAAAAGGCTGTGTTTCCTGTCACGGTTCTGAGGGTAAAATGCCTATTATGTTGCTTTATCCCAAGCTGGCAGGACAGAATCAAGACTATGCGCTTGTGCAACTGAAAGACATCAAAAGCGGTGCGCGTGACAATGGACAAAGCATCATCATGAAAGGGATTATGCAGGGTGTCAATGAGGAAGAGATGACCCTCATTGCACAATGGTTAACTTCTTTGCCTCAAGAACACGGTGTCGCAACGGATGCCACTTTAGCCGATCAAGGGGCAAAACTCTACAATGACAAAACCTGTGTGGCTTGTCATGGTAAAGATGCCCAAACCCCTATTATGCCAATCTATCCCAAACTGGCGGGACAAAACCCAGATTATGTCATTGCTCAGATGAAAGATATCAAGAGCGGTGCGCGTCATAATGGTTTGACCGTTGTCATGAAAGGGGTGATGCAAATGATCAGTGATGAAGAGATAGAAGCCATTGCACAATGGTTGGTTTCGCCAACGGAGATTAAAAAAAAATAGTCTCCCCAATAACGCCGTCTCAAACGGAAAGTAAGCCAAGTCAGCAGGTTGAGACAGGTGACAGTAGCGCATCGACAAACGCATCGACACCTGTGATCGCTGAACAAGCAAAAACAACCTCTTGTCAGACTGAGAACTTAGTCAAACCTGAAGGTTGGAAGAGGACGCCAGAGACAAAAGAAGCACTGGCTTTGGCGCCCAATTTGGAAAACGGCTTGCAAGTCTATGAAGTTTGTACGCCCTGCCACTTGAAGAACGGTTGGGGAAGGAAAGATGGCACCTTTCCCCAATTGTCAGGGCAACATCGCACAGTGCTCATCAAACAATTGGCTGATATTCGGGCCCTTAACCGCGACAACCCGACCATGTATCCCTTCGCCTTATCCAGAGCAATAGGGGGCCCTCAGGCCGTAAGCGATGTCACAGCCTATATTGCTAAATTGCCCATGAATCCGGAAAATGGTATTGGATATGGGGATGATTTGGCACACGGCGAACAGTTGTACAAGGATAATTGTGTCAAATGTCATTGTGAAAATGGAGAGGGCAGTGCTGAAAATGACTACCCGCGTATTCAAGGACAGCATTATAAATATATGCTGCGTCAATTTGAGTGGATTCGTGACAAGAAACGTCGCAATGCTAATCCTGATATGGTGAAACAAATCCAGAGCTTTACGGATAGGGATATGAAAGCAGTGATAGACTATGCTTCTCGTTTCAAACCGCCTCAAGAAGATTTAGGGCCTCCAGGGTGGCTCAATCCAGACTTTTAGTCATTTTGGCGTAGTTATCCAGGCATGGGGATAGAACGTTGATTTTACTGATTATGGCCTGATTGACGCTGATAAATTGCTTTTGTTAACAATCAGCGTTCTATCTTATTTGCAAGCATTTTCATGATTAAATTGATAGGAAACAATATAGATGGTTAAAACAAAATGGATGATTGCCGTAGCCAGTATTTATTTAGCTATTGTCAGTTTGAACAATGGCGTGGTTGCTGATGAAATCGTGTTTCAAGAACCTAAACCAGATAGCGTGGTTGAAGAATCTGAAATCACACAACCGCTTTATACAAGCTTACCAGCAGATGAAGTGCAACCGCAAAATCAGTCACAAGCAGATGAAATGCAACCGCAAAATCAGTCACAAGCAGATGAAGTGCAAGCGCAAAATCAGGCCCAACAGTTATACCAATTGAAAGGCTGTAATGCTTGTCATGGTCTCGATGCTAAAACGCCTAGCCAACCACTTTATCCCAAACTCGCTGGACAAAATCAGGAGTACATCATTGCTCAGTTGCGAGATTTCAAAAGCGGTGCGCGTCATAATGGTCTGAGTGTCGTTATGAGAGGTGGCCTCTCTCCTATTAAGAATGATGATGAGATAAAAACGATTGCTGAGTGGTTAGCCTCGTTGACTATTGAAGTCGATATCACAGAAACGGCCAAGGGAGCAGAGTTATACAAAAGTAAAAACTGTCATGCTTGTCATGGCGAAAAGGCTAACACTCCAATTTTGCCAAACTATCCCAAGCTGGCAGGACAAAACTATAAATATCTTATCGCTCAGATGAAAGACATCAAGAGAGGGATACGTAAAAACGGTAATAGTGTTGTTATGAAAGGCATTATGTATAGTGTGAGTGAGAAAGAGATAACCGTCATTGCACAATGGCTAGAATCACTAGATAAAAAAGAATAGAGACGCACGGCTGTGCGTATCTAGGGCAGTGGAGACGCTTTGGAACGGCCCCTGAAGCCCCTTCAGGACGCGGGGTTTTGTAGGGGCAAACCTGCGGCGTGTCTGCCCTTAACTTTAGTTATCTAATATACAATGAACAATTATTAATGAACATATCAATTATTAATTAACAAATTTATATTATATAAGTATTGAAAAATGTAAAAATGCAAATTAAAAGAGACGTTTATTACGCTTAGTCATAAAGCTTTTAAATTGAACAATATCTAAATCTTAATATTGAATAATTTATATCGTGGTAATTTGCAAAGCAAATTACCCGTTATTTTGCAATTAATCAAGAAAAAAGGCCCTAATAATTTACGATTCATCAATATAAATGAGCTTAAATTTAAAAAATATCCTAATGAATACATATCGTTAAGTATGTTTATGTTCAATTTGGAACGTTTATTGCTTTATTATATAGCATTACAAATTTGAATTTAATTATAAAAGTAATTAATATCAATATAAAATCATTTATTTAATTAACTTATTGCTATTTTCAAAAACTCAATTTACAATAAGTGCTCTTTTGCTAATCCTCTCAAAACAATCCTCTCAAACTTGAGAGTTGAATGTCTGAGAACCGAATTCTGACAATGTAGGTTGATTTATAAATCGCCTATATTGTAAAAACCGATCCCCTTGTGTTAATTTGGACACGCCAGTACAATATTATTGAACTGGCGTTTTTTTTTGCTCAAAAATCTTTTCTACATTTCCATTTTCCCTTCCCCATTTTTCCTTACTTTTCAATCCCTCTACTAACAAATCTTAACCTCTATCTGTTTTGCGCGACGCTTTTAAATTTCAACACAAAGTTCACAAGTATCGCAAAATGCAACAGAGTATAACTATAATATTCGTTTTTTTCTTGTTTAAACAGCCCATTGCATGATAAATTACTTTGCCTGATGCCACATACGGTTGCGGTGTTATCAGTTATCCGTTATCCGTTATCAACACGGGGTTATATAATCAGCCTACAAATTTCTCTAGCAAACTTATAAGTATTAATATCAGTAAAAACAAAATTGTTGGCTATAAACCGCTATTGAAAAAGTCTGTTTGTCTCAATATTATGAAAGAATTTTTTGAAATGGGCGGTTACGCCTTTTATGTTTGGATGAGTTACGGTTTAACCTTGATCATCCTAATTGCTAATTTAATTATGCCTATTAACCATGAGCACACGCTATTGCGTACTTTCGCTCGCAAATTACGGAGAAAACGTCGTGATCACAATGACGCAAACGCATAAAAAACGTCTCGGTATCGTATTATTAATTGTTCTGGGTATTAGCACAACTGTCGCGTTAGCACTGACTGCCTTTAATGAAAATATGCTGTATTTTTTCAGCCCGACTCAAATCATGGCAGGGGAAGCGCCCACGGATCGGATGATTCGTATTGGTGGGATGGTGAACAAAGACAGTTTGCAACGCGCTTCAGACAGTTTACAGGTGACATTTGATGTGACGGATTACGCACATACGATACCTGTAGAATACACAGGCATATTGCCTGATTTATTTCGAGAAGAGCAAGGCATTGTCGCGATAGGGCAGATGCAAGCAGATGGACGTTTTGTCGCGAAAGAAGTGTTGGCGAAACATGATGAAAACTACATGCCACCTGAAGTGGCAGATGCTTTGAAAACCGCTCAAACTCCTTAAATACGCCCTATTTTCCAAGAAACTAAATAGACTCATCCTGAAAGAAAATAAACGCTAAAGACGCTAAAGACGCTAAAGACGCAAGGAAGGTGGGCAACCCCGTTGCCCACCCTACAGGTTTTGGGATCCGCTAGAAAATGCGCCATTTATGCCTTGGCAGGTTGGCACCGCTTTAATTTACTCCCTTGCCGTTACCGAAAAACGCGGCACGTTTAAAAACGGGACTGTGCTATTGGCGATTATGACCTTTTCGCTCAGTTTATTAGCAGCCTTTTTCTCTCACTATTTCTCTTGATTTACGATATAAACTTTATAATGCAAAGTTTACGACAGCATTGGTTAAGCCTTTGATTTTTATACATAAGTGATAATTGATAATTGATATGATACCTGAACTTGGTAATTTTGCTTTAATTTTGGCCCTAGGTTTGGCCGTGGCACAAACCTTTTTTCCCCTTATCGGCGCGGTGCAAAATCGGCCCGCTTTTTTAGCCGTTGCCCGGCCGGCCGCCGTTGGGCAGTTGGTATTTATGAGTCTCGCCTACGCTTGTCTCAGTTATGCCTTTGTTAATAATGACTTTTCTGTACTGTATGTGGCTAATCATTCCAACAGTGCCTTGCCCTTGATTTATCGTTATGTCAGCGTTTGGGGCGGGCATGAAGGCTCATTATTGCTCTGGGCCATGATGTTAAGTTTATGGACAGTAGCCGTTGCGCTGTTTAGTCGTACATTACCGCAGACGATGGCCGCACGGGTGATTGCCGTCATGGGGTTTATCAGTATCGGCTTTTTGCTGTTTATGCTGTTCACCTCCAATCCGTTTGATCGGGTTTTTCCAGCCCCCCTTGATGGGCGCGATCTCAATCCGTTATTGCAAGATCCTGGTTTAGTCATGCACCCCCCTATGTTATATATGGGTTATGTCGGCTTTTCCGTTGCCTTTAGTTTTGCTATCGCTGCCCTGTTAGGGGGTCAACTGGATAGCGCATGGGCAAGGTGGTCAAGGCCTTGGACATTAATCGCTTGGATATTTTTAACCTTAGGCATAGTCTTAGGCAGTTGGTGGGCCTATTATGAATTAGGCTGGGGTGGCTGGTGGTTTTGGGATCCTGTCGAAAATGCCTCATTTATGCCCTGGCTAGTGGGCACCGCTTTAATTCACTCCCTTGCGGTTACCGAAAAACGCGGCGCGTTTAAAAACTGGACAGTGCTATTGGCCATTATCGCTTTTTCGCTGAGTTTATTAGGGACTTTCTTAGTACGCTCAGGTGTCTTGACTTCAGTCCATGCGTTTGCCACCGATCCCACTCGGGGTAGTTTCATTCTCGCCTTCTTAGGCATAGTGATAGGTGTCTCCTTATTACTCTACGCTTGGCGTGCGCCAAAGGTTGGCAAAGGCGGCCATTTTGACGCTTTGTCAAAAGAAACGTTATTACTTTTCAACAACATACTGCTGATTGTCACCTGTGGCGCAGTATTGCTTGGCACCTTATATCCCCTGTTTCTTGATGCCTTGGGCCTCGGTAAAATATCAGTCGGCCCCCCCTATTTTTCCATCGTTTTTTTCTGGATTATGGCACCGGCCATGTTTTTGCTAGGCATTGGGCCCCTCACCCGTTGGAAAACAGAGCAAGTGAAAACTTTAGTCATGCGTCTACGCTACACTTTGCTCATCAGCATCGTACTGGGTTTACTGATACCGTTTCTCATGATCGGCAAAGCCGGATTAGTCGTTTTTCCAGGTTTAGCCGCAGCGGCTTGGATTACCTTAACCAGTCTACAAAATATTCGTGACAAACTTGTAGAGAGAAATGGATGGGCAGGATTAGGCACTTTACCCCGTAGTTTTTACGGCATGACAGTAGCCCACATTGGCGTAGCCGTATTTATCATCGGTGTCACCTTATCCAATGCCTTCAGCGTTGAGAAAGATGTGCGTATGGAACCGAATAAGCCCTTAGAATTAGCCGGCTATCAATTTATTTTCCAAGGCACCCAATCCATGAGAGGGCCTAATTATAAAGCGGATCAAGGCCTGTTTAAAGTGATGAAACAAGGTGAACAAGTGGCCGTCTTGTATCCAGAAAAACGGTTTTATCTTGTCCAAAGTATGCCCATGACAGAAGCCGCCATTGACTGGGGATTCACCCGCGATATTTACGTTGCTTTAGGCGAACCCTTAAACGACGGCGCTTGGAGTGTACGTGTCTACTACAAACCCTTTATCCGTTGGATTTGGCTTGGAGGCTTATTCATGGCCTTAGGCGGCCTCTTAGCGGCCACGGATAAACGTTATCGTCGCACAACGGCTAATCGTCGTCGGGTAACTACCCCAGCTTTATCGACAAGCTAAAAAGGTTGCGTTTTTTAACGCAGAGTTCACAGAGAACAACAGAGTGTCACAGAGCAACCCAATTCAACCTCTGTGCTACTCTGTGTGACTCTGTCTCTCTGTGTTGAATTTCTTAAGAGGCAAATCATGTTTAAAAAACTGTTATTCCTGATAGTTGTACTCGCATCCGCCCTCTATCTCTGGTGTTGGCACTACGGCAACTGTGTTGATGCCTCAAACCACTTTGAACGGGGCATGACAGAGTACAATAACAAAGACTTTTTTCAAGCAGCACAATGGTTTAGAAAGGCAGCAGAACAAGAACATGCGACGGCACAATATCAGCTAGGACGCCTGTATGAAAAAGGAACCGGTGTCGTCCAAGATGTTATTGAAGCAGTGATGTGGTATCGCAAAGCCGCGGAAGCGGGAAACGTGGAAGCGCAAAATGCGCTCGGTTTGAAGTATAAAACGGGCCAAGGCGTTATCCAAGATTTAAACCAAGCCGTCTTATGGTTTCAAAAAGCAGCCGATCAAGGCCATGTTGAAGCACAAGCCAATCTAGGAGAAATCTATTTCAGTAGCCAAGGCATTGCCAAGGATTTAAAGCAAGCTGAAAAATGGAATCGTCAAGCGGCCGAAGCGGGCAATGCCCATGCCCAATACAACCTCGGATTGATGTATGAAAACGGCATCAGTGTCGATCAAGAAATCAAGCAAGCCATACAATGGTATCAAAAAGCAGCCGAACTCAGATACGCACCAGCGCAAACCCGTTTAGGACAGATGTATCATAAAGGCCAAGGCATAAATCAAGATTTCAAACAAGCCTTAGAATGGTATCAAAAAGCCGCCAAGCAAGGCGAAGCCGAAGCACAATTCCATTTAGGGTTGATGTCTGAAAACGGCCAAGGCGTTAATGAAGATATCGCACAAGCCGCTAAATGGTTTCGGCAATCCGCCGAACAAGGTTATGCCAAAGCGCAAAATCGTTTAGGCGATATGTATTTTAGCGGCACCGGCGTACAGCAAAATGTCACTCAAGCCGCCCAGTGGTATCACAAAGCCGCTGAACAAGGCAATATTGAAGCACAATTTCAACTTGGCATAATGTACCAAGATGGACAAGGTGTGAAGTCCGATTTAAAACAGGCCATCAAATGGTATCGCAAAGCCGCAGATCAAAACCTAGCCGATGCACAGTTCCAACTCGGAATAATCTATTACGATGGGCAAGGTGTCGCTCAAGATTGGAAAGAAGCCGCCAGATGGTATGGTAAAGCGGCAGAACAAGGCCATGCCAAAGCACAAAACAACTTAGGATTGTTATACTACGACGGCGACGGCGTTCCCCAAGATTTTGCAAAAGCGGCCCAATGGTATCGCAAAGCCGCCGATCAAGGCAATGTTGAAGCCCAATCGAATTTAGCCGTCATGTACCGAGAAGGGGAAGGTGTGTCTCAAGACTTAACTCAAGCAGGCTACTGGTTTAAAAAAGCCGCCGAGCAAGGCGATGGTTATGCAGAAGAAGCCTTAGAAGAGCTTGATTGAATAAAATTTTAAATTGAATAGGTTTTGAGATGAATGCCACACTTTTTTTTAAAACAATTTGGCGTTGATAAAAGGGTTTCGCGTAAGCGTTTTTTAAAAAACGCAACACAGAGGTACAGAGTGACACAGAGTACCACAGAGGTTTAACTGGGTTACTCTGTGGCTCTTTGTGAACTCTGTGTTGAAATATTTAAAAGGAAATACCGAATCCATGAACAACTCACTGTTACAACTTAAAAAATTAATCACAACCCATTATAAAAATTTAATCATCAACCCAAATCAGGAAATAGAACTCCAGCCTTTAACTATTTTAATTGGTGCGAACGGTTCTGGAAAAAGCAATTTAATCAGTGTCTTAAAATTTTTACAGGATTGTGTGACACCCATTGATGGTAGTCAAGGCGTGACTGCCTATCAACAAGCCGTGATTAATCAACTGGGTGGTTCCAAATTATTGGATGGTCATTTGCCCTATCCGGCGAATGCCACTTATGTCTTTGAATTGACTGATAACCAAACACTCCCCTCCCTTCGATTTGAATTCACACTTCATGCTAAAGATACGATGAGTATCCCTTTTATTATCGAAGAATCATTTTCTCACCATCAAATTGAGCCTTTTTATTATTATAGATGCCATCATAAACAAACGGGTATGGGTGTCGTTTCAATCAACGATGAAACCCAAAAAGGGACGCATTTTGAAGAAATAACGGGCGTACCCACCAATGAATTCACTTTGTTGGCGATACCTAAATTATTGGAAAAAAGTCATTTTGCACCCGAAAATGCCCCTATTTACAAGGCGCGGCGCCGGTTGCTAGAAACCGTCCAAGAATGGCGTTTTTACAATGCTAATGATATGAGTTTAAAAGCCATTCGGGATGCCTATCCAAAAATCGGTGCCAATGATATTTTTCTCTCGGCTACGGGCGAAAATTTACCCCTCGTATTAGATAATCTCATGCAGCATCCAACTTATGGCGTTGATTTTGAAGAACACATTAATCACGCCATGAAAACCATTTTACCCAACACACGTAAGATAAAAACCTATCGTTCTAATCTCTCCCTCGCCGTGCAATGGCATTTTGAGGAGATGCGAGAACCTTTTTATTTGAGTGAACTGTCGGATGGTTCAGTACGGATGTTATGTTGGGCAACGCTTTTACACTCACCCATCTTACCGACATTATTGGTGATTGATGAGCCGGAATTGGGTTTACATGTCGCTTGGATGCAAATCCTGGCAGAATGGATTAAAAACGCGGCTCACAAAACCCAAGTGATGATAAGTACCCACAGCCCAGATTTGCTGGATTATTTTACCGATTCAGCCAAAAATGTGCTTCGTTTTGAACGGCAAGACAAAAATCATTTTAGGGTAAAACCACTTTCAACAAGTGCATTGTCTTCTAAAATTGAAGAAGGTTGGCAACTGGGTGATCTGTATCGAATAGGTGATCCTGACTTAGGAGGTTGGCCGTGGTAGTGTGGATTTTTGCCGGCGGTGGTGAAGCTGAGATCCGGGGGTTAGTCAATTTTTTTAGAAAACACTTTACAAACTGCGAATTTGAAAGAAAAACCCCCATTCGACCCAAACGGGTGCCCCATAAAGTCAAGAAAAAACGTCATGCACTTGGACAAACGGCTGAAAGTCTAGCGAAACAAATTGAACAAGAGTTACAAAATGCATTATCGCACGGTGGACATTGTGAGTTGATTTTAGTTTTAGATGATTTAGATTGTCATGATGTCGAAGAACGAGAAAAGCTTTTTTCGGATACTCTTGATAAAATCGAAGCTGCACAAGATATCAAACGCTTGATTGGCTTTGCGGCTCCAGAATTAGAAGCCTGGATAATTGCCGATTGGGACAACACCATTGCCAAACTGATAGACTTTCGCCAAAGCCATTTAGCAATGCAATGGTGGCTCAGCACTCAAAACGATGTGCCTTTTCATGCACCAGAATCTTTTAGCCATTACGATCAAACAAAACAGGCTTGTCAAGAAAAACTCTCGGAACGATTGATTGAAGCCGCTAAAGTTTATGGCGGTAGAACCTATTCAAAAGCAATACATACACCGCTCTTGCTGATCGAATATCTTAATCCGCAAACCGTGTCCGATAAATGTCCACTGTTTAGAAGGTTTTATACGGTTTTGTTTGATTATTGCGGTGATTCAGAGAGATCGAAATATAACCCAACATCAACTCATTGTAGAGAGGGGGCGGGTTACGATTAATGGCCCCTGATGAGGTGATTGACTGCACAGCCCAACTTGAGTTGATAGGCAAGGAAGTTATGGCAATATTTAACAAGAATGGTTTGTTTTGGGATCAATTATCGGATCGTTACGGGTGTCCGTTGTAGCCATTGATGGATGGGAGCGTTTTAAGCCGCTGAATGAGTAAATGGAAGTGTGCTTTTGAAGTGATACTTTCTGGTAATGGGGTTCTATATCTGAACGAATAAAGGATGTCTCCTAAATTTTTAGGCAATTTTATATTTAACGCCTTTGCTTGTGTCACTAGATCAGTTCTTTCAAACTGGATGGCTTCTTTGCCATTCTCATAATATTGATTAAAAATGGCTTCTATCAGTTGAGAATAGCGGTTTTTTCCAGTACCCATCTTTTATCTCCCTTTCCAACGCAAAACGATGACTTCTTCTTTTAATTGTTGTTTTGTTGCAGTCGAAAACCGGGTCCGAAATAAATCTCTTTTAATCAGCTCATATCCTTGAGCTTGAGCTATATCTGCCAATAACTCACCCGTTTTAAGCAATACTCTCAAATAGGAGGCTTGCTCACCAACGACATAAGCTAATTTCGCGCCCGGTTTAAGGACTTGCGTTAATTCTGACAAGTGACGTGCCATACCACCAAAGTAAAGCTTCGTCACTCGACTGTAAAGCTTTTCAAATCCAGAAGTTTTGCCTAATTCAAGTCTCCTTTGTTCTATTTTTTCAGCAAGCCCTTGAATTTCTTGATGTCCTTCCACCCATTTATCATCATCGTCATCTTTATAGACATTTCGGGTATTTGAGCGAATCAAAGTTTGCTTTAATTGTCTTAGGTCTTGTTTATCTTGAATAAAATCCAAT
>Ga0316201_10000291_pt1 | contig 26550 bp, 24 predicted proteins | sample CS6wburrow_MG_FD_204516 | JGI IMG/M metagenome (GOLD analysis project Ga0316201, IMG submission 204516) | Coastal sediment microbial communities from Delaware Bay, Delaware, United States - CS-6 worm burrow | ecosystem: Environmental > Aquatic > Marine > Coastal > Sediment | place: USA... | reverse complement strand
GATTTAATTGGTAGTCCAGGACGCGAAGAATGATAACCGAACAGGCAGTGGTCACTCGATGCGAGGACGGGCAGATCGAAGTAAAGCTGCTGCGGGCATCGGCTTGCGGCAGTTGCGAACTGAACCAGGGCTGTGGCACCGGCGCTATCGGTAAATTGCTGGGGAATCGGTCGCGACCGCTGATGATAGAAACCGGTCAGGATTTCGAGCCGGGAGACGAGCTGCTGCTGGGGTTGTCCGAGGCTGCACTGGTCAGGGCCAGCCTCACGGTTTACGGGCTGCCGCTGCTGGGTATGGTCCTTGCAGGTTTACTTGCCGTGTTTTTCGGGCTCGCCGAGGCGTGGGTAGCGCTAATTTCGATCGCGGGATTTTTTGCCGGATTCAAGTTTGGCTCCTTTCTCGCCGATTCCCTTGAAGCCGATCGACTGACCCCATATATCGTTGATATTCGGGTGAACCCCGGCCCCTTACCAGGGTCTTAAAACTGTATTTGAATAAACCGGAACCATTTGCATGAAATTTCTCAGCCAGCACTTATATCGAATCATTTTAATCATCGGCTTCAGCCTGCCACTGGCAGCCCAGGCCGCGTTGCCCGATTTCACGAAAATCGTCGACGAATCGAAAGATTCCGTGGTCAACATCAGCACCAAAACCAAGGTGAAGTCGAGTTCGTCGAAACGCCACAATATACCCGAGTTTCCCGAGGGTTCGCCTTTTGGTGAACTGTTCGACAAGTTTTTCGATCAGGACGAGTTCGATCGCAGACGCCGGGACGCCCAGTCACTGGGATCGGGATTCATTATCTCCGATGATGGTTATATCCTGACTAACCACCACGTGATTAGCGACGCGGACGAGGTCATCGTGCGCATGGCAAACCGCAAGGAATACGTGGCAAAGGTGATCGGCTCGGACGAAGCTTCCGACGTCGCGGTATTGAAGGTAGAGGAAGACAATTTACCGACGCTGAAAATCGGCGATTCGGATGATCTGAAGGTCGGTGAATGGGTGCTCGCGATTGGATCACCTTTCGGTTTCGATGCCACGGTAACGGCTGGAATCGTCAGCGCCAAGGGCCGCAGCCTGCCTTCGGATAACTACGTGCCTTTCATCCAGACCGATGTCGCGATCAACCCGGGTAATTCAGGTGGCCCGCTGTTCAACCTCGACGGTGAAGTCGTGGGTATCAATTCACAGATTTACAGTCGCTCCGGTGGATTCATGGGTCTCTCTTTCGCGATTCCGATCGAAATGGCGGTCGATGTCGCGAATCAGATCAAGGAAACCGGCTCGGTTTCTCGTGGTTGGCTCGGGGTATTGATCCAGGAAGTGACACGCGAGCTTGCGGAATCCTTCGGCATGGATAATCCGCATGGTGCGCTGGTGGCCAAGGTGCTCGATGACAGCCCCGCGGCCGAGGCGGGTTTGCAGGTCGGTGACGTGATCGTCGAGTTCAACGGCAAGAAAGTCATGCGTTCAAGCGGCTTGCCACCGCTGGTTGGACGAGCCAAGGTTGGAGAGTCGTCCCGGGTTACCGTTATCCGCGACAAGAAGCGCCGCAGTATCGGCGTAGTGATCGCCCAGTTACCCAGCGCGATTACCCAGGCTGCATTCACCCCCGAGGACAGCCCGGCAAGCGAGGATTCAGCGCTCGGTATGAAGGTAGAGGAGCTTGGCAGCGAAGCGCGTAAGCGACTCAAGGTCGAAGCCGGGGTACAGGTCACCGAGGTGGATGAATCGGGCCCCGCCAGCGACGCCGGTATCCAGAAAGGCGACGTTATCACGATGATTGATAACCGTGAGGTTGAATCGATCGATGATTTCGAGAAAATAACCGATGATTTGAAAGCAGGTAAATCGGTAGCCTTGCTGGTGCAGCGTCGTGCCGGTCCCGTTTTTCTCGCAATTCGCCCCGAAGATTCCTGATCCTGACAGGACTTGCTTGGAGTTAATTCTCTACTATCGGGAACAATGTCACCTGTGCGATGCCATGCGCAAGGCACTGGTGGCATTCTCGCACAGACACCAGGCGCTCAGTTGGCGAGAGGTCGATATCGACCGAGATACCGAGCTGGTGCGTCGCTACGATGCCAAGGTGCCGGTGCTGTGCAACGGTGATATCGAAATCTGTCACTTTTTTTTCGATGAATCGGCATTGCTAGCCGCGCTGGCTTTAGCGTAAACTTCGCGGGTTTCATACTTCTGGCGTCGGCCTGTACCAGGCCGGCATTCCACTTTTCCATTAAATTCACGAGTTCGGGCAGGGCTGACATCACTTATGCGCATGGAGTTGATACGCAATTTTTCGATAATAGCCCATATCGATCACGGCAAGTCCACCCTCGCGGATCGCTTTATCCAGTTGTGTGGCGGCCTGAGCGAACGTGAAATGGGAGCCCAGGTCCTCGATTCGATGGACCTGGAACGTGAGCGCGGCATCACCATCAAGGCGCAGAGTGTTTCGCTGCACTACCCGGCACGGGATGGCAGGGAATACACCTTCAATATCATTGACACGCCCGGGCACGTGGATTTCTCCTACGAGGTTTCGCGCTCGCTTGCCGCCTGCGAGGGCGCCCTGCTGGTGGTTGACGCGTCACAGGGAGTGGAGGCGCAAAGCGTGGCAAATTGTTATACCGCTATCGATCTCGATCTCGAAGTCCTGCCGGTGTTGAATAAGATAGACCTGCCGGCTGCCGACCCCGAGCGGGTAAAACACGAAATCGAGGAGATCATCGGGCTGGATGCGTCCGAGGCGATAGAGGTAAGTGCCAAGACTGGCTTTGGAATCGACGATCTGCTGGAACAGATTATCGAGAAAATCCCGCCCCCGGCCGGATCCGAGGAAAATCTAACCCAGGCCCTGATTATCGATTCCTGGTTCGATAGTTACGTCGGCGTGATTACGCTGGTGCGCGTGATGGAAGGACTGATTCGGCCCAAGCAGAAGATCCGGATGATGTCTAGCGGGCAGGATTTTCTGGTCGAGAAAGTGGGCGTGTTTACCCCCAAGCGCAAGGACATGGATTGCCTGCTGGCCGGTGGCGTCGGTTACATCATTGCCGGAATCAAGGATATCGAATCGGCCCGTGTCGGCGATACGATCACGTTGTCCCAGCATCCGGCGGAGCAAGCGCTGGCGGATTTCAAACAGGTTCAGCCGCGCGTATTTGCCGGGCTGTTTCCAATCAGCTCCGATGACTACGAAGACTGCCGTGAAGCACTCAAGAAACTGAAACTGAATGACGCTGCGCTGCAATTCGAACCCGAATCATCTCAGGCGCTGGGATTCGGGTTCCGCTGCGGGTTTCTGGGTATGCTGCACATGGAAATCGTGCAGGAACGGCTCGAGCGCGAGTACGATCTCGACCTGATTACCACCGCGCCGACCGTGGTTTACCAGGTTGAAACCACCGCGGGCGAACTTGTCGAGATCCATAATCCGGCCGACTTGCCAGCGGTGAATAAAATCGACGAAATTCGTGAACCGATTATCCAGGCCAACATTTTGTTGCCCGAAGAATATATCGGTGCCGTGATATCGCTTTGCATCGAAAAGCGCGGCGTACAAAAGGATATGCAATTCCTGGGTAACCAGGTATCACTGGTTTTCGAATTGCCTCTGAGCGAGGTTGTACTAGACTTTTTCGATAAGCTTAAATCGGTGAGCCGCGGGTACGCGTCTTTCGACTACGAGTTTTTGCGTTTCGAAGCGTCTAACCTGGTCAAGCTCGACGTTTTGATCAACGGCGAAAAGGTCGATGCCCTGTCGCTTATTGTTCATCGCAGCAATGCCGATTATCGTGGCCGCGAGCTGGCGTCGAAAATGAAAGAACTGATCCCGCGGCAAATGTTTGATGTCGCAATCCAGGCCGCGATCGGTTCGAACGTCGTAGCGCGCACCAATGTCAAGGCGCTGCGCAAGAACGTGACAGCCAAGTGTTACGGCGGTGATGTTACACGCAAACGGAAATTGCTCGAGAAACAAAAAGCCGGTAAAAAGCGTATGAAGCAGGTCGGCAGGGTCGAAATTCCGCAGGATGCATTTCTTGCGGTGTTAAAGGTAGATAATTGATAAAGCGGTTGCACGGGGTAGAGGCAGACTGAATGTTCCATTTCGATTTTGAGTTGTTGTTATTGATCCTTACCGCGGTGTCGGGTGCGATATGGCTTGCCGACGTACTGCTGTTTGCCCGGTTCCGGCAACAACCCGCCACCAGTAAAATTTCGAAGGAACCCATCGTCATCGAGTATTCGAAGGCGTTTTTCCCGGTGTTACTGGTTGTGCTGGTATTGCGAGCATTTGTCTACGAACCGTTTCGCATTCCCTCGGGTTCGATGATGCCGTCGCTGCTGGTCGGCGATTTTATCCTGGTCAACAAGTATAGCTACGGATTGCGTATGCCGGTCTGGCATAACCGGATTACCAATGGAGACCGGCCCCAGCGCGGCGACGTGGTGGTGTTTCGCTTCCCCAGGGATGAATCCCAGGATTACATCAAACGGGTGGTAGGATTGCCCGGAGATCACATAAGTTACTATAATCGTCGTTTATCGATTAATAAACAGGCCTTGACGACTATAAAAGACCGTGATTACCAGGGTTTGGGAGAGATTAATGATATGCGGGGCGCCAGCGGCTGCGACCGTGCCGGGGCCGGGTGCGAGGTGTATATCGAGGAACTTGGCGGCAACAGTCATGCCATGATGATCAATCCCAGGATGAATATTGGTATTAGTGGCGAGGTATTCGTGCCGGAAGGTCATTATTTCGTCATGGGCGACAATCGCGACCACAGCAACGACAGCCGGATCTGGGGTTTCGTGCCCGAAGAAAACCTGGTGGGCAAGGCGGTAATGATATGGATGCACTGGGACTGGCGCAAAGGCGGAACCGGTCTGGATATTTCCAGGGTCGGTCAGAGAATTTCGAACTGAGGTATACGTTATGAATAGAGTTGCGAAGTCACGTCATCGGCAACGAGGTTTGTCATCTGCCGGGTGGATTATTATCGCCGGCATCTTCGGACTACTGGTAATCACGTTTTTCAAAGTGTTCCCGATGTATTATGACAATTTCAAGGTGAAGTCCATACTCGAGGCTTTACAGGCTGATACTTCCATCGATCCGAAATCCAAACGCGAAATCTGGACTTCGATACAAAAGCGCCTGTATGTCGAGGGCGTCAGGTCAATCAACCGCGAAAACGTGGCAATGAACCGCAAGGATGGCAAGACCACGATTACCATCAGCTACGAGGTGAGCGATGACTACGTCGGCAACCTGTTCATCGGCGCGCGCTTTGTAGAAACAGCTGTGATCGAGCGGTGAATGCCGATAAATTTAGCGCGCTTACCGGTTATCAATTCAAACAACAGGACTTGTTGCAGCAGGCACTGACCCATCGCAGCTTTTCTCGCGGTAGTAACAACGAACGGCTCGAATTCCTCGGCGACAGCGTTCTTAATCTAGTCATTTCAAATTGCATTTATCATCGTTTCGCGGATGCCGACGAGGGTGATCTGAGCCGTATCCGCGCGTCGCTGGTCAAGCAGGCGACGCTGGCCCAGGTAGCGCGCGAAATCAATCTCGGAGAGCACATCAACCTGGGTGGCGGCGAACTCAAGTCAGGTGGCTATCGACGCGCCTCCATTCTTTCCGACGCGCTGGAGGCAGTAATTGGCGCTATTTACCTGGATAGTGATTATCAACATACCGAAGCCGCTGTGTTGAATCTATTCCAGGGGTTCCTGGAAAACATCGATTCCGCGGCCGACCTGAAGGATCCCAAGACCCGCCTGCAGGAATACCTGCAGGCCCGCCAGCAAGGTCTTCCGACTTACGAGGTTGAAAAAACCTCGGGCAAGTCGCACTCGCAACTTTTTACCGTTAGCTGTCGGATCGACAGGCCCGAGTTGTGGGCCAGTGGTACGGGTACCAGCCGCAAGAAGGCCGAACAGCAGGCCGCTCAGAAACTACTGGACATGCTCGACCTATGAATGACGGCTTCCGTTGCGGGTACGTGGCCCTGATCGGCAAACCGAACACGGGTAAATCGACCCTGATGAATTCCCTGGTCGGAGAGAAGCTCAGCATTACCGCGCATCGGCCGCAAACCACCAGGCACCAGATTCTCGGCATCAAGACCGGCGAGGCCTTCCAGTGTATCTTCGTCGATACACCGGGAATTCATGACAACAATAGCAAGGCCATACATCGCTACATGAATCGCGCGGCGACCAGTATCTTCGATGACGCCGATCTGATTTGCATACTGGTGGATATCGCCCATTTCAACCAGGACGACGAAAAAATACTGCGGCGTGTCGCCGATTACGAAAATGTCCTGATCGTGGTCAACAAGGTCGATCAACTGAGCCGCGAGGCCTGCTTGCCGATCATGCAGAAGATTTCACAACTGGCCCCCAGGTTCGAATGCGTGCCGGTTTCGGCTCTGACGGGCGATAATCTGGAGCGGCTCGAAAAGATGATAGTCGCGCGCCTGCCGGTTGGCGTGCCTCATTTTCCGGATGACCAGCTTACCGACAAGTCGATGCGTTTTATCAGTGCCGAAATCGTACGCGAAAAACTGTTCCGGGCACTCAAGCAGGAGCTGCCTTACTCGATCACGGTCAGTATCGACCACTACATCGAAGAGGCCGATATCACGCGGATCTCCGCAACCATATGGGTCGAACGCAAGTCGCAAAAAGCGATCGTTATCGGGAAAAATGGCAGCCAGTTGAAAAAAGTCGGCTCGCTGGCGCGCGCGGATATCGAGCGGCTAGTAGGTAACAAGGTGTATCTGCAACTGTGGGTCAAGATCCGTGCCGACTGGGCTGACGATGAACAGTCGCTGGCGGCCTTTGGCTATTCGGATGGAAGCCAGAGTCTCTGACCAACCGGCCTTTATCCTGCGCCGTCGCGATTGGGCTAACAGCAGCCTGCTGCTGGATCTTTTCAGCCGGGATTATGGCTGTATCCGCGTGATGGCGCGTGGCGCGCGCCGCAGCCCGGCGAAAGCGCCGCATCGGCCCTTTGAATTATTGAGCGTTGGCTGGAGCGGACGACAGGAACTGAAAACCCTCACGTCAATCGAAGCGATTGCGCTGCCGATCGATGAGCGTAATTTCCTGGCTTTGCTTTATGTCAATGAATTGATCGGCGCCATGTTGCCGCCAGCTGAAGCCAATACCGATGTGTTCGCAGGCTATCTCGCGCTGTTGCAAGCTGCCCGGCTCGAAATAGGCGAAGCCGAGCTGCGCGGTTTTGAATTCAGGTTGATGCAGGCACTGGGCTATTTTCCCGATATCGATTCGGATGCGCACAGCGGTATGCCAATCCAGGCGGATGGTCATTACCAGTTTGTCATAAATAGCGGTTTCGTGGCCTGTGCCGAATCGGCCAGGGATTCGGTTAGCGGCAGAACGGTGATCGACTGGGCACGGGGGGAATACCGGCAGGATGCGGTGCTGCGTCTGGCCAAGTCGGTGTTGCGAAGTACGATCGACTTTAACTTGCACGGAAAAACGCTAAAATCGCGCGATGTAACCCTTGAAATGATGAGAAGAAGATGACCAACCCGATTACCCTGGGCGTGAATATCGACCACGTGGCTACGCTACGCCAGGCGCGCGGTACGCGCTTTCCCGACCCGGTTTACGCAGCGCAGATCGCCGAGTACTCGGGTGCCGATTCAATTACTTTCCATTTGCGCGAGGATCGTCGCCATATCCAGGAGCGAGATGCGGTGCTGCTCAAGCAGGTGGTTAATACCAAGCTGAATCTGGAGATGGCGATAACCGACGAGATGCTCGCCTTTGGTTGTGAGTTCGAAGCCGAAGACGTCTGCCTGGTGCCGGAAAAACGCGAAGAATTAACCACCGAGGGCGGGCTCGATGTCGCCGGGCATTTGCAACTGGTACGCTCGGCCTGCGCCAGGCTGGCGGAAGTTGGGACTCGGGTTTCCCCCTTCATCGACGCCAGCCGCGAACAGATCGACGCCGTCGTCGAGTGCGGTGCACCCTGTATCGAGGTGCATACCGGGCACTATGCCGATGCCTGTGGCGACGAGCAGGCGCGCCTGCTGGAAACCCTGAACGATGCCATCGCTTATGCGCATGGCAGGGGATTGCAGGTTAACGCGGGCCATGGACTCAACCGGCATAACGTTCGACCGATTGCCGCCAATCCACTGGTAACGGAGTTGAACATTGGGCATGCAATCGTCGCTGACGCGATCTTCCTGGGGCTTGAGCGGGCAATCAGGGAAATTAAGCAGCTAATGCTGGAAGCACGAGCCGCGGGCGCATGATTGTCGGAATCGGCGTCGATATTGCCGAAATCGCGCGCATAGACAAACTGTCTGAAAAATTTGGCTTACGTTTTGCGCGACGTATTCTAACCCAGGACGAACTCGCCGAGTACGATCGGCGCCGGCGGTCGAGTAGCTACCTGGCAACCCGTTTTGCCGGCAAGGAAGCCGTGGCCAAGGCGCTTGGCACCGGCATTGGTGAGCAGTTTGGTTTTCATTCGGTTCAGATCGAGCACGATCAGCTCGGTAAGCCGGTGCTGAAGTTTCTCGACAACGCGCTCGAATTGATGAGCAGGCGGGAAATCAGGAACGCGATGATTTCACTATCCGACGAAAAAAAATACGCGGTGGCAATGGTGGTGCTCGAGTCTTAGGTCGACCAGGCGGAAATCCCTTCTTTTGCCATGGCCGAGAGATGACCCTCGACAGCCTGTCTAACCGCATCAAGCTCGGCTTTCAGTTCCGCCACCGGTCTATCGAGTGGCATGTCACCGTCGTGCGCCAGGTGTTGCTGAAACGCCAGTACGCTCCGTCTCAGGCGCGGCAGACTTGCGTAGCAGGTGACCCCGTGCAGCTTGTGAGCGATTGCACCCAGTTTTTCCCTGTCCTGCCGTTGCAAGGCATTTTCAAGCTGCCTTTGCTGATCGGGTATGTCGCGATAAATGATCTCGAATATCTGCCTGAGCAATGATTCATTGTCGGCGGAAAGCGCCAGCGACCCCTCAAAATCGAGCGCGCAGTCCGCGCGGGCCAGATTGCCTCCGGGCTGAGCCGGGTCGGTACTGCGCCGCCTCGGATTCCCATCGAGCAGGGCGCGAAAATTGTCTTCGTCGATGGGTTTGCTGAGATAATAATCAAATCCCAGTTCGAGCAGTCGGTCGGCCTCATCGTTCAGCACGTTGGCCGTCAACGCGGCGACGGGTGTCTGATCGTCCGGTTTTCGTTCGCGCATCATTTTTAGCAGGCTGACGCCATCGATATCCGGCATCTGGATATCAAGGATAATCAGGTCAAAGGATTGCTCCTGGTATATCTCCAACGCCCTGGTGCCGTGTTCGGTCTCGGTGACCCGGTGGCCCCAGAGGCGGATCAACTCGCTCGCCAGTTTCAGGTTGACCTGGTTATCGTCAACCAGCAGCACCTGCTTGCTGTCCCCGGTTTCGGCAGGGCCGGTGTTGCCGGTTTGCGCTGCGGGCGTGTTTTTACGGGTCACCAGTTCCGCGATCGACTGGCTGGTACTGATAACCGAAACAAATTCCACCCCCGGCAGATTTGTCGCCGGTTCGCTGCCACGATCGTAGTCCATCAAGATGACTCGAGTCGCCCTGGTTATGTCGACGCTCAGCACCCGGTCCAGATCGATTGTCATATGGCGCAGATCAAATACCAGCAGGTCGATGTAGGCCAGGTTGCGCTGGATGGATTCCACGATGGCGTCCACTCCCTGGCCACTATCGACCAGGCTGCACTCGGAACTGATCCCGACGCGATCGAACAGGGTTCTGATTTCCATCATGCAGTTATTTTCCGCGGCAAATATCAATGCCTTGATGTGCACGGACTCGCTGTCGCGGCGATCGTCGGATTTTTTCGAGAGCATAAACGGTAGCCGGAGTGCAAACCTCGAACCCTGGCCAGGCTCGGAATACATTTCGATGTCACCACCCATCAGGGTCGCCAGGTTTTTACTGATCACGAGACCTAGCCCGGTACCCGGGAATCGCCGCGCATCCGAGCTCTCGACCTGGCTGAAAGCCTGGAACAGGTTTTGCTGATCTTCCGCCGAAATGCCAATGCCGCTGTCTTCGACGACGATTTCGATATCGGCTTCGTTGTGGCGTATATCCAGCATACTGACCTTGATCAGGACGTGGCCCTGATCGGTGAACTTGATCGCGTTGCCGATCAGGTTCAACAGAATCTGTTTCAGTCGCAGTTTGTCGCCGACCAACCAGCGCGGGGTATCACTGTAAATCACCAGGTTCAGGTCAATATTCTTGGTCAGTACGTTGATGAACAGGATGTCTCGGGTTTGCTCGATGACTTCGTAAAGGTCAAATTCCTCGTCGACGATATGTAATTTACCGGATTCCATCTTGGAAAAATCGAGGATCTCGTTGACGATATTGGTCAGGTCGGTGGTGGATTTAAGAACGATGTCGACATACCGCTGCTGCAACTGGTCGAGGTTCGATTGGCTGAGCAGGCTGATGAAGCCCTTGATGCCATTGATCGGTGTACGTATCTCGTGGCTCATGTTGGCCAGGAACTCGGATTTACTGCGATTTGCATTCAGCGCTTCATCGCGGGCAAAGCCCAGCTCACGGTTCTTTGTTTCCAGCTCGGTAATCGCTTCATTTAATTGCTGGGTCGCCTGCTGGATTCGCTGGTTCAAGTGTCGTCGGTTGGTGAGCAACGATTGGGTCATGCGATTAAAGCCTTTTTGTACCGCACCGATTTCGTTGTCTTCCGTGGGCTCGATGATCTTGCCAAGCTGCCCGGTTTCGACGTCTTTCAGATGTTCCATCAAACCGAATATCGGCTGGGTGATGCGGCGGCTGATTACCGCGGTCAGAATGAGCGCCATTACCAGGATCGAAACGAAGAACAGGATCGCGTCGATAGTGATTTGACGGGTCTTGAGTTCGAGTTGCTGCGGGGAAAGATACAAATGTACCCAGCCCAGGGTGCTGATTTGGCGGTTATCGTCGAAGTCGGGAGTAAAGACATCCGAGTGCTCGATGCTCTGGGAAAGGATGGCCTGTCGATGATAAAAGTACTCGCTGGTCGCTGAACGGTCGAAATTGCTGGCTAGCGATTCGGCTATCAACTGGCCCTGGCGATCGTAAACCGAGGCTCGCACGATTTCGTTACGGCCGACCGACTGCTCCAGCAGGTACTGGATTTGACTGTCATTTCCGGTGAACAGGTTGAATTCGGAGGCGCCTGCAATTTGCCGGGCGATGATCTCGCCCTTGCTGTGCAACAGTTCGTTGGCCTGCTCGATACTGTTGTCGATATGTGAATAGGTAAAGAACAGGTCAATCAGTAACACCGGGATCAGGGTGATCAGCAGTATCTGGTACTTGATGCTGAGGCGTTTCATGGTTCCAGCCTGTCCAGCTCTGCGCGCAGGTCGCGCTCGCCTGGAACCACGATACCCAGGGCGCGGGCGACTCGCTGGTTAACGCTAATCGAGTAAAACCGTGCAAACTGAAACGCTGGGCCCCGGTGCGCGGGATTTTGCAGTGTCTGATTGACCAGGGCCGCAAGATGCCGGCCGATATCGGCCGGTGATGAGTATATCGATGCCAGTGCCCCGGATTTGACGTGCGCCGGCGAATAGCTGATTACCGGTTTGCGATTACGATAACTGGTCAACAATACACCCTTGAGCGTATCCCGGTTATAGATCGAATGCCTTGGCAACATCAGCAATGCGTCGTTTTGCGATAGCAGCCTGCGCAACACGGGTAGCAGCTTGTTGAGTGGATCGAGCTGGTACTGATTCAGATTGAAATCGAGTTCCTGTAGCAGCCCGGACTGCGTCTGGTCGAGGATGATTTCCTGCTGGTCGATGATGCCGACCGAATTTGGCATCAGCATCAGTTTGCAAAATGCGAGATAACGTCGCAGGGGTTGATCCAGCAGCACCGACACCTGGTTCCCGAGTTCCAGGTTTTGAGCCTGTTCCCGGGTAAGATAGGCATTGAACGTGCTGACGCCATTGCCGAGCCGACTTACCGACTCCGCCGCCGCCTGACCGAGGGCAATGAATATTCGCTGTTCCTGCTCAATCTCGAAACCATCAGACAGGTCCTGGGCGGTGACGACCTTGAATTTTATCGCCCGCTCGACATTGTCGATCAGGGTTTCGATACTCTGGTTGAAATAGTTATTGTCGCTGCTTTTGACAATGACGATCTGCTCGGCAGCCTGTTGCCCTGCGGCCAGTCCGGGCATGAGTAAAACCAGGCCGCATAGAAGTAATTCCTTGTACCCGCTGTTAGTCACGATTCCATGCCTCACATTTGGCTAAAACCCGCCGGATAACCGCAGGTAGACTACCTGGTCGTGTATGTTTTCCTCTTCGTAGTCCCCATAATCTTCCAAAAGATTCTGCCCGATGACCTCGATATCGATTTCGTTGTTCAAATGGTAGGCATATCGCAGGTCCAGGCGCCGCGCCACCGCGACTTCGTTGCCGGAATCGAGCCAGGAAATTTCGTCGAGATAGTAAAATGCACCGGAAACCTCGTGTCTCGGATTTATCCGGTAGCGAGCGCTAACAAAGGCGGTATAGTCGGGGATCGAGTCTTCGTATTCGTCTTCGCTGGATTTCGCGTCGACCAGGCTGAAGCCAGTGTTGAATCCAACGCTGTCGTTGGGGTTGTAGTTGATTGCGAATTCAATCCCCCTGACTTCAGTGGATCCACCGTTGACATTCGTCTCTACATCGACAACGCCAAGTGGCGGCCCGAGATCCACCGGCAGCTCCGCGCTGACGAATTGCCGGGTGATCTTGTAGCGAAACAGCTTGATATCGGTTTCAAAGCCGGTTGCCATCTGGCTACGCAGGCCAACTTCATAAGACTTGATGTCCTCGGGTTCGATGTCGTCGTTGCCCAGCCATGTCGGCAAATTAACGGTGGTGGGTGGAGCCGGGATGTTGGCGATAAACTCGGTTTCCCCATCATATTCCCACAAAATCGGGTTGCGTTTTGCGGCCGATGCGACCAGGCGCAAGGCGTGGCGTTGACCGAACTTTCGTATCAAGGAGATCCGGGGAGATTCTTCCAGCGAAGTCAGGTTCGAATCTTCCAGCATTAAGCCCATGTCGAGCAGCCAGTTTTCGCCAAATCGCCATTCGACGCCGCCGAACAGCCGGTTGGTGTCGACATCGTGGAAACGCTCGTCGTTTAGCAGGAAAAGCGATTTGACCTTGTCGCGCCGAATGCTGCCGCCGAAAACAAGGCGCAAGTTGTCACTGATCTCGTTGGTTTGTATGAGCTCGAGGTCGGTGCGATCCGAAATGCGGTCGAAGTCGATGTAAGTAGTAACGCCACTGAAACCGCCGAAGTCTAGCGCTCCCGGATTGAAATTATCGGTGACATCCTGGCGCGTGTGAGTTAGGCGCGCTATCGACGTGCTCGAATCCCAGATCCCCTCCCATTGAAGATTGAGGTAGCTGTTGCGGGCTTTTTCATCACGTTCGATATCGGTCTGGATATCGGCGGACTTCGGAAAGCCTCGGCCCAGGGTACTGTCGCTGCTGCCCAGTTGAAAGGTCCAGGACTGGTTGCTCCCCGCCAGCAGGTCCATGCGAAAATTTGCCTTGGCGACGCGCTTGGAATCGTTGACCCCGTTGAAGCCTTCGTCATTTAGTGCCCCCAGGCTCAAGCGCCAGTCGATATCGTCGCGCTGCCCGCCGATTCGCAGGTAGGCATCCTCGATATCCGGGTTGGCATTGTCGCTAGTGGTTACCGAGTAGCGCGTGCCCAGGTCTTCGGCCGCGTCACGGGTGATGATATTGATGGTGGCCAGGAAAGCATTCGCGCCATAGGTAACCGCGTTGGGGCCCCTGATGACTTCGATGCGCTCGATATCCTGGATTAGCAGCGGCAGGTTCGACCAGGGAACCCCGCCGAAGGAAGGTATGAAAACCGATCTGCCGTCGATTAGAACCTGGATCTGGCGGCCAAATTCCTGTCCCAGCCCGTGATAGCTGACCGCCGGGGCATGCCCGCTATGAAAACCGACGACAAAACCCGGCACCAGCCGAAAAAGGTCGGCAATTTCGCGCACGCCCGACGCCTCGATCATTTGCCGGTCTATCACGCTGACGCTGGCGGGAGATTCCAGCAGTGGCTTCGCCATGCGCGAGGCCGTCAATATCAACGGGCTGTCCGCGAAAAAATCCTCTGCCGCCGTTGCCTCGTTCTGCGCCTTGGCGCTTATCGGCAGTAGTAGCAGCAATAGCGGGCAAACGCTCGGAAATATTCGCAAGTTACGCTCTCCGTCGTCCAGAAATCGCTTATCTGCGATTGCCGGTTAAAGTAAAATGCTAGTTTTTGAAACTCCCGTCCAGGATTGGGTTGTTATTAATTAATGTTGTTGCAGGATTATATCGGAAATACCCCACTGGTGACATTGCAGCGCCTCGGCGCCGGTCTCGATAACCGCATTTCGGTAAAACTCGAGGGCAACAACCCGGCAGGCTCGGTCAAGGATCGCGCCGCCTACAGCATGATCAGTCATGCGGAGGCCAGGGGAGAAATCCGGCCTGGCGACCTACTGGTTGAAGCCACCAGCGGTAACACAGGTATTGCGCTCGCCATGGTGGCGGCAATGCGCGGTTATCGCATGACCCTGATCATGCCGGATAACATGAGCCACGAACGACTCTCGACCATGCGCGCTTTCGGTGCCGAAATTATCCTGGTTACCCAGGAAGAGGGCATGATCAAGGCGCGTGATATCGCCGAGGAGATGAACGCGGCGGGCAAGGCAAAAATGCTCGACCAGTTCGCCAATCCCGACAATCCGTTGGCCCATTACGAGACCACGGGTCCGGAAATCTGGCGCCAGACCGATCAGCAGATCACGCATTTTGTCAGCTCCATGGGTACGACTGGCACGATCATGGGATGCTCGCGCTTCTTTAAAGAAGTCAATCCGGATATCGAAATCGTGGGCGTGCAACCAACCGACGGTTCCGCTATTCCAGGCATTCGCCGATGGCCGGCGGAATATGTGCCCCGAATTTACCAGCCGCAGGCGGTTGACCGCATCATCGATGTGTCGCGCGACGAGGCCGAGGTCTATACCCGCGAGCTGGCGGCGAAGGAGGGCATATTTAGCGGTATTTCGTCAGGCGGGGCACTTTGCGCTAGCCTGCGCCTGGCGGAAACGGTAACCGGTGCCCATATCGTCTCCATCGTCTGTGACCGCGGCGATCGTTACCTGTCGACCGGGGTTTTTAACCATTGCTAATACGGACCTGTGCATGAACGTTTTTGTATTTGATATCGAGACTATACCCGACATCGATGGCAGTCGCCGCCTGTACGATTTGCATGGTCTGTCCGATGACGACGTGGCGCGTGCGGTGTTCCAGATGCGGCGTCAACAGGCGGGTCATGATTTTTTACGGCATCACCTGCACCGCGTCGTCGCGATTTCCGCGGTACTGCGCACCCGCGACCAGGTCAAGGTCTGGTCGTTGGGGACGGTAGAATCCGATGAACAGGACCTGCTGCAGCGATTTTTCAGCGGTATCGAGCGCTACACGCCGCGCTTGGTGTCCTGGAACGGCGGCGGTTTCGATCTGCCGGTGATTCATTACCGCAGCCTGCTATATCCAATCGATGCCGCACATTACTGGGAGACCGGTCAAAACGACAGCAGTTTTCGCTACAACAATTATCTGAGCCGCTACCATGAGCGTCATACCGACCTGATGGACGTGCTGGCGGGCTTTCAACCGCGCGCCAGCGCGCCACTGGACGAAATCGCCGGCCTGTGTGGCTTTCCGGGCAAGATGGGGATGAGCGGCGCAAAGGTATGGGACGCCTACCAGCAGGGACAGATACAGGAGATTCGAGATTATTGCGAAACCGACGTGTTAAATACCTACCTGGTATACCTGAATTTCGAGCGTAGTCGCGGGCATCTGGACCAGGCCCGTTATCGCGCCGAATGTGAACTCCTGCGCGGCGAGTTGAAAGCCTCCGGGCTGCAGCATCTGCTCGATTTCGAGGCCGCCTGGGTCGATGCCTGAATCGTCATTCTTGCCTGCCTGTGCCGGGGAGTTACGGCATGTCGTCTAGACGCGGGCGACGCAACCGGCGGGCCGAACCGCGCGAAGTCACGATTGAATCCCTGTCGCACGAGGGGCGCGGAATCGCCCATGTCAACGGTAAAACCGTGTTCGTGTTCGGTGCCCTGCCCGGGGAGCGGGTGTTGATCCAGGTATTGAAGAGCAGTCGCAAGTTTGACCAGGCGACGACGCTTGAAGTCATCGAAGCCTCGCCGAAGCGAATCGAACCCCGCTGCGAGGCTTTTCAAATCTGCGGGGGCTGCAGTATGCAGCACCTTGGCAACGACGACCAGTTGGCAGTGAAACAGCAATCCCTGCTCGACATGATGGCGCACGCGAATGTCGCTTTCGGTGCGTTAATACCCGCGTTACGCGGCGATCACTGGGGTTATCGCAAAAAAGCCAGGCTGGGCGTCAAGTATGTCGCCAAGAAGGGGCGGGTGCTGGTTGGGTTCCGCGAGCGTAACACGCCTTTTATAGCTGATATGCGGCGCTGCGAAGTACTGATACCTCAGGTTGGACACAAACTGGAGCAACTGTCGGAGCTGATCGGTCGGCTCGAGGCCCGGGCTCAGATACCGCAAATCGAGGTAGCCGCGGATGAGCAGCGTATCCAGCTGGTTTTCAGGCATTTACAGCCGCTGTCAGAGCATGATCAGGGATTGTTGAGAGAGTTCGCCAGGGCCGAGGGATTTTATATCCAGTTGCAACCCGGCGGCCCCGAAACTGTGCATGATCTTTACCCGCAACAGCAGTCGCTGGGTTTTGATCCGCTGGGGGACGGTAGCCTTAGTATCGCTTTCGGCGCCCTTGATTTCGTCCAGGTCAATACGGGGATCAACCAGAAAATGGTCGCTCAGGCGCTTGCCTTGCTGGATTTGCAGTCCACGGACAGGGTGCTGGACCTGTTTTGCGGCCTGGGAAATTTTACCCTGCCGATGGCAGCTCAGTGCGAACAGGTAACCGGTATCGAGGTCGACCCGGCGATGGTGGCGCGGGCGCGCGAATCCGCGCTGGCGAATAATATCCACAATACCGACTACCATGCCGTGGACCTGACCGGCCCGGATCCCGGTTATGCCTGGATGCAGCAAACCTACGACAAGATCCTGCTCGATCCCCCCCGTTCCGGCGCCCAGGAGATTGCGCGGTTGATCGGGCGCTTCAACGCGAGCCGAATCGTCTATGTATCCTGCCAGCCTTCCAGCCTGGTGCGCGATGCTGTTATTATTTGTGCTCAGGGCTACCAGATGACGCACCTCGGCATCATGGATATGTTCCCGCAAACCGCGCATGTCGAATCGATGGCGGTTTTCGAACAGAAATCAGGAGCAACACGATGAAAATAGTCAGCGCGATCGTTAAACCATTCAAACTGGACGATGTTCGCAGTGCCTTATCGGATATCGGCATCAACGGCCTGACCGTCTACGAGGTCAAGGGTTTCGGGCGCCAGAAAGGCCACACCGAGCTTTACCGCGGCGCGGAGTACGTGGTTGACTACATCCCCAAGGTCAAGATCGAGGTCGCGATCGACGACGAGCTGGTCGAACAGGTCATCGATGCAATCGTGGAGTCGGCAAGGACCGGAAAAATTGGCGATGGCAAGATTTTCGTCACTAACCTGGAGGCCGTTGTCAGAATCCGAACCGGTGAATCGGGTTCATCCGCTTTGTAATCAATTCGAAATTTTATTAATCTTGTGAGTTCAGGCTACTTGTAGTAACGAAAAATACATGAAGCAGGGGTGAAAGATGAGTGCGAATTTGGAATTTGACAACGAGATTGCTGCTCATAAAACGCGTCAAACCGGGGCCAGGAGCAGCGATGCCCCCAGTTCGAGACCGTTTTCAGCCGATCAGGGGGATTTCGCGGTATCGCGGCTCAGGGTAACCGCGCTGGATCGATGGATTGCGAAGAAAATGCTGGATGTGGTCGGAAATCCGCCGATAGAGCTGCGACTGTGGGATGGCAATCCCGTTACCCCGCCCATCAACGACCCCGTTGCCACGCTGCAATACAATAACCGCGGCGCTATGTTGAAAACCATTGTCAATCCCGAGCTGTATTTCGGCGATATTTATTCCAGTGGTCAGGCTTCATTTCGTGGCGACCTGGTCCGATTTTCAGAAATAATCTACACCAACCTCGAAGAGAGCGGCCGCGGCGGCTGGCTGCGTCACCTGGTCCTGTGGCTGGGTCATCGGCGTATCGCCAACTCCCACGACAGGGCGAAAGATAATATTTACCACCATTACGATATCGGCAATGACTTTTACAAGTTGTGGCTGGATAACGAGGTAATGCAGTATACCTGCGCCTATTTTCCCGAGCCTGACATGACGCTGGAGCAGGCCCAGGTCGCCAAGCTGCATCACGTTTGCCGTAAGTTGCGGCTCAAACCCGGGGATTCCGTGGTAGAAGCGGGATGCGGCTGGGGTGGGCTGGCACTGTTCATGGCAAAACACTATGGCGTCAAGGTCAGGGCGTATAACATTTCCAAGGAACAGGTCGCCCATGCCCATTGCCGCGCCGAAGCCGAGGGCCTGGCCGGGCAGGTCGAGTACGTGCTCGATGATTACCGCAATATCAGCGGCCAGTACGATGCCTTCGTTTCGGTCGGTATGCTTGAGCACGTGGGTAAAAATGATTTCCCCACCCTCGGCGAGGTAATCGATCGCTGCCTGAAACCCGACGGGCGCGGCTTAATCCACTCGATCGGACGCAACCAGCCGGCGCCGATGAATGCCTGGATCGAACGCCGCATTTTCCCGGGTGCCTATCCGCCCAGCATCAGCGAAATGATGGATATTTTCGAACCGAACAGGCTGTCGATCCTCGATATCGAAAACCTGCGCCTGCATTACTCAAAAACCCTGGAGCACTGGCTGGCACGTTACCAGGATAACGAGGACAAGGTGCTGGAAATGATGGACCGGGAGTTCGTCAGGGCCTGGCGGCTTTACCTGGCGGGCTCGATCGCGGCATTTAACGTCGGTGAGCTGCAGCTGTTCCAGGTCGTGTTTACCCGGAAACGCAACAACGAGCTGCCAAGCTCACGTAGGTATATGTACTCTGACAAAACGGGCAAGGCGACGACCTGGCCGCATCCGATCGACGCCTGACCGTCCGCGCCTCCAGGTTTGGCTGGAATCGCACCGCCTGGCCGGCTCGCGGCGCGGGCGGCCAATTTTCGGGATACCGGTGCCAGGCATAGGGCAGCGGTGCACGAATTCGGTTCTATTTCTTAAGCACGCATTTCTGGAAGAGGTTTTTCAGACGCTGTTTGGGGTCATACTTTTGCTTGAGCGCGAAGTACTGCTCGCCATTGTACAATTGCCAGAATGTATCCTCTGCGTAGTAAGAGTCGGAATAAAGCGATTTAATGCCACCAAGTTCGCGCACCTTGTTTTCGATCTTGCGATTGAAATAACCCGTTTCGTGCTTCTGTGGGTTAGGTACGATATCCCAAAATCCGAAATTGACAAAAAGCCCGGCGCCATGCAATGGATAAAGCGGGAATTCACGGTTGACATCGTGGCCACCGATCGGGCACATCCACACCGGCCTGATTCCGATCTCCTCGAGGAAAAAACGCAGGAATTCGGCTGCGTTCTCGAGCGGGATATCGACATCCTGCACCACGCCCTCGGGGTGCCGGTCAAGCAGCTTGTTGATGGCCGCGGTCAGGCCGACGCGATTGTTCCAGCGCATGACCTTCTGATAGGAAATCGAGTTGAGACGACGCCTGCCGAGCAGCAACCGCATTGGCAAATTCTGCACGAAGACGTTTTTAGAGCACCAGAACCAGTCGGTATCCCAGCGCCAGATATAATCGCGGATAGCCAGGTAATCCTGCTCGCGCTCTCGGATCGACCGGAAGTACATCTTGAGCCAGGTGTAGTCACTGGTGTAAGGCGCGCTGTCGACAAACTGGCCGAGTGTCAGGTACATCTCGTTTGCGCCGAAAATAGAGCCGTCGATGAAATCTGCATCGCCCCGACAGGCCTCGTCAACGGCGGCGAAGTAATCGTCCGCGGTACTGTAGCGAATGTGCTGCAGTTCGACGAATGGCTTTACCGGCATGGTGCTGGCGGTAAGTTTTAAAATGTAACCCAGCGTGCCATAAGAATTCGGCATGCCGAAAAACAGGTCGGCGTGCCCATTGTCCGGGCTGCAGGTAACCACGTCGCCATCGGCCAGCAGCACTTCCATGCTGTGTACCGATTCGTGCGGCAAGCCGTAACGAAAGGAACTCGACTCGATACCGATGCCGGATACCGCGCCACCGATGGTAATCGACTTCAGTTGCGGCACCACCAGGGGCATACATTGGTGTTCAAGACAGCTGTCGGTGAGTTTCACGTAGGGTGTCATGCCTTCGACTTCGACTCGATGGTTGTCGGTATCGACTTCGAGCACCTGGTCGAGGGCGCCGACATCTAGCCTGGCCTCTGCCTGCTCCCGGGTACGAAACAGGTTCGAAGTGGACTTTTCCAGCCGAACGGCATCCGAACTAGACCGCAGTTGCTGCCTAAGCGCGTCTTTTTTCTGCTGGTAAGCCGATTGCGTCATAAAACAACACCTGGTTTGATTCATCAGTCCTGATAGCAGGCCGTCCATAACGGGACTTGCCCAGTAGAGATACCGCTTTCAGGATTCGCCCGGGAAACGAAAAACGTCATTCTGACATATAGACTGCTTCCTCGCCAGAACCCTGTCTGTGCCAGAAAAAACATTACAATCAATATGTTATGAGAAATTGCGAACCTATTCACTGGCACGAAGCCGGTGTCATCAAGGGCTCATTTGTTTTCAGCGGCTGTAACCGTCGGCAGAAAAAGTATTGCGATCGGCCTGGAAAAGCGAGTGTGATTGTCGCTGGTCAATATAACTTCGCAATCGTTGCGTTAAATAGGGATTTGCGAAATCTGCAGGGATTGCTTTAACCGTTCATAATAAAATCCAGGCAGAAGCCTGGTAACGAAGGGCATACCATTTATGGAAAACGTGCACATCTTTATGGCCGGCTTGACGGCAATTATTTTATTTGTCTTTGGCCTGGAAAACTTTTCCCGGGAGATCGAAAAGATTTCAGGCGAACGATTCCGAAAATCACTGAGTCGAGCTACCAGGATTCCAATCGTCGGGGTTTTGATAGGTGCGTTGATCACCGCGGTTATTCAATCCAGCTCCGCCACCTCGGTAATTACGATTAGTCTCGTCAATGCCGGCGTGCTTTCTTTCAAGAACAGCGTAGGTATCATTTTCGGTTCGAATATCGGTACCACGGTAACGGCTCAACTCGTTGCCTTCAAGCTCACGGCTTTTGCCCCGGCATTCATCATCCTGGGCTTTGCGATGTCATTGATCAGGTCGCGCTATTCGGTTTTTGGCAAAGCGATATTTTATTTCGGATTTGTGTTTTTCAGTCTCAATCTTATCTCAGCTTCGCTGCAACCCCTGCAAAACAATCCTGCCCTGATCGAATTGCTGACCCAACCACAGAACCCGGTTTACGCCATTTTGTTCGGCTGCCTGTTTACCGCGGTGGTTCAATCCAGTTCGGTCACCACCGGGTTGGCGATAATCTTTACACAGCAAGGACTGCTGGGCCTGGAAAATGCTGTTCCGCTGATTATGGGCGCAAACATAGGAACCACCGCTACTGCAATGATCGCGATGTTCAACATGGATATAGCCGCGAAGAAAGCGGCCTTTAGTCACTTTCTGTTCAACGTGGGCGGCGTACTGATCTTTTTGCCGGTAATACTCATATTCGGTAACCGCCTGGCCACGCTGGAAATGGCACCAGCAATCGCCCTGGCAAATATTCATCTGATTTTTAACGTCGTCACCAGCGTCATTTTTATCTTGTTGATTTCGCCTTTCACGCGTTTGATCGATATGTTTATTGGCGAGGGCAAGATGGATTTTGAAAGGCTGCCGTTGCCGATTCTGGATAAAGATCTCGAATTTGAGACGATTAAAGCCACCCTGGAAAAAGACGCCGATCAGCTACTTTCGTTCTTACAGGAAAACTATAATCTCGTGACCCTTAGTATTGAAACCAACTACCAGGGAATTTTCGATGCGGCAGGCAAACGAATCGAATACATCGACTTCTTGAAAAACGAATACATGGGTTATTTTTCGAAAGTGGTTGGCCAGGTTCATGAAGAAAAGGATTCCAGGGAAATTATTCGAATCATCAACCAGTTCGATTACCTGTTTCAGATACACGATTCAATCAACGACCTGTTCAACACAAAGAAAGTAATGGCAGAGCACTTCATTGAACTGAAGAGCGACATACTGTTGTTGATCAGGGAGTTATCGAATCAGACCCTGCTGCTGTTCGATAGTCTAAAAATCGAGACAGCTAGTACCGAGGTAAATGAGATACAGCAGACGGCTCGGGAAATGCAGACACACCTGGACAAGGTAAATAAGGATTTGCTCTCACTGCTGGCCGAACCCGCGAGGCGCGATGCGGGAGCCATGACCAATTTCGTTACCTACTCGCAGCGTTTGAAGGACAAGTTAGTCAATTACGCGACAATTAAGACTAAACAAGTGTGAGAAGCCTGTACTGCGCGCGCGCAAAGTTGGAACGGTATTGGCTGCTGACTTCGACTTGAGCGATCCTGCTTAAAAATGGTGTCCCCGGCAGGAATCGAACCTGCAACCTACGCCTTAGGAGGGCGTCGCGCTATCCAGTTGTGCCACGGGGACATCGAACGCTAATTGTAGCAGTAGCCGGCCGCCAGGGAAATTCCAAAGCTGGTGATGCCTGCGCCGGCAAATCGGTTAATGGCTTTGAAGCAAACAGCTACTCCTGGTAGTAGTAATCGTACTTGACCAGCAAGTTGCGCATGAACTGCCAGGCCTCGCTATAGGAGAGCCCGCTGTCCTCGGGGATGATGATCTTGACGTAGAGATTCGAACCATGTTCACGTTTCAGCTGGTCGAGTCGCGATTCGACCTCGGCCAGACTGAGCCGGCTGTAACCCGTGTCGCCTGGCTGTCGATAGCGAATGACATCACCAGACTGGCCCTTGACATAGTAAACCTCGGCGATGACCTTGCCCCTGGCGCTGCGCGCGGGCTTGATCAGTTCCTCGTACTTGGACTTGACCGTCTCGTAGTCGCCTTTCAGTGTCAGCAGTTGCTGGTTATAGGCTTCGACCTCCCGCGCCAACAGCGATTTTTCCTCGCTTAGCTGGGCAATGGTTTGCTGCTGACGGGTGCTCGAGGCGGATAATTCGTCAATCTGGGTCCTGGCGACTTCAAGCTGGCTGCGGGTTTGCTCGTCGGCCAGTCTCTGTTGCGCCAGTTGCTGATTCAGGCTCTCGACCTGCTGGGATAGCTGCTGGTACTGCGTCGTGGCCGCGTCGATTTCGAGATTGGCGGCCTCCAGTTGCACCCGGGTCTGCTGCAGCGAAGATTCGAGTTCGTTGTTTGATAGTTCCAGCGAGGCAATGCTCGATTCCTGCTCGCGGAGGGCCGCTTGCGCCAACTCGATCTCCTCGTCTTTTTTCATCAGGCGCAGGCGCAGGATCGAATTGCTCTGTTCGGCGTTTGCCAGGCGCTCCTCCAGGGTCGCGTTTTCCTGCGACGTGGACTCGATCATCTGCGCCGCCATGCGTTCCGCCGCGATGCTTTCCTGAAGCTCCGCCACCAGTTGCCAGTTGCGCACCACCAGCAGGCTGGTCGCCATCAGGAAGATCATCGTAATCACCATCATGATGTCGGTAAACGATGGCCAGAAGCTATTTTCGCCGCCGATGCCGGCGTGGCTGCCCCCGATTGCTGGAAAGCTGCTGTCCATTTAAACCCGGGATTCTGGTTCTGTCGGTGGCAGGCGAAAACCTTCGCGCAGGATAGCCTTGATGCTCTCCATTTCCAGACCGAGGCCTTCCATTTGCTGCTGGTAGATAGCGATGGTTTGCTGCAGGCTCAGCGCCGCGTCGTGATAGGTTTCCTGGGTGGCGCGCAGCCGGTCCGCGGCGTGGATCACCGATTTGATCAAATCGCTCATCTTGTGCACGATATCGTCGCTCGACTTGACGTATTGTGGCAGCAGGTAGACCGAGGTCAGATGCTCGATACTGCTTAAGAAATGGGTTTGCACGTCACTCAAGCGGGTATAAAAATAACCGAAGAACACGTAGGAAACGATCGCGGTGATGGTAGTCGAAAGCGCGGTCGACATGCCGTGAATCACGAGGCCCATGCCGCCGAGGCTGGCATCTGCCGAATCGATCAGGTCGGAGGCGCCGAGCAGGGCGATCGACAGCGACACGATGGTGCCGAAGACACCGGTCAGAATCAGGATATTGTTAATGAAGCGGATCAGCCCGAAGCGAGTGGCTTCATCGGCATTCAGCATGGCGGCCAGCGCGCTGTGATTGATTTCGCCGTTGGCGTGCTGTATCGAGCGCAGCGTTGCGTGGCGCCTGGCGACGATGGAATCAGCGGGTAGGCCTTCCATCAGGTCGGCATTTCGCGCTTCGACGTTTCTGACGAAGCGGGTGATCGCGATCTCCTCGCGCCGGTAACGCAGCAGGTTGAAGAGTATGTTGCCGAGGCCGATGATCAGCAAGGCCAGAATCGCGCCATTGATCGTGATGCCGATGTTGGTCAGCTGGTTTTCGAAATAAAACGGATAGATCAGCCTGAAATTAAATGCGATCAGCCCGATTGCAGCGATAACGACGACGCCGAACTGAACGATAATCTTGTTACTAAGGCTTGTGAGCAGGCGCTGAATATCCATTGCGGGATTCTCTGGGTGGATTAGCTGATTATAAAAATCGGGCAGCTACAGTAGCCACGGCATTTAATAATGTTTTTGGCGGGAAGTCAAAACGAGCACGACAAGCTCAATTTTACTATCGTCGCGCGACCGAACCGAATTGGCGGATTATCGCAGGCTGCAATCACCCGCGCCCCGAACCGACTGCAGCGATCCAGGCCTGTTGCGCTAGAACATCGCCTTGCGCAGGTGATTGATCAGGTCGATCTGGGTAATTAGCCCGTAGAACTTTTCGTCATCGGCAATAATCGCGACCTTGTCTTCCTTGAACAGGTTGACGATGGCGTCGATACGCGCGCTGGGCGGAACCAGTTCAAGGTCGGTGACCATGACCTCGGCGACTTTCATCTGGAAGCTGTCCTTGTCCTCGTAGATGCCGAGCAGAATATCGGATTCGTCGATCAGTCCAACGATACGGCCCCCGTCGACTACCGGAAGCTGCGACACATCGAACATGCGCATGCGTTTGTAGGTCGTAATCAGGTTGTCATCGGATGTTACCGTGACCATATCGCCACTTTCCATCGGCCGTGCGATCAGGTCGCGCAGGTCGCCGTGGCTATCGCGCTCGAGCAGGCCCTGGTCGGCCAGCCAGGAATCGTTGAACGACTTGTTAAGGTACTTGTTTCCGGTATCACAGGCGAAGGTCAGCACTCTTTTGTGCTCGGTCTGTTCGCTGCAGTAACGTAACGCCGAGGCCAACAGCGTGCCGGTCGACGAGCCCGCGATAATGCCTTCACGCAGCAACAGTTCGCGCTGCATCTGGAACGCTTCCTTGTCGCTGATCGAGTAGCCTTTTTTTACCAGGCTGATATCGCAAATCGGCGGCATGAAGTCTTCGCCGATACCTTCGACTAGCCAGGAGGAAGCCTTGGGGGTTTTGCCGGTGTTGATCGTATCGGCCAGAATCGATCCCACCGGATCGGCGACGATCATTTCGAGATCGGGCAGCACCTCGTGAAAATACTTGCCGAGGCCGGTAACCGTGCCACTGGAACCGACGCCGACCACCACCGCGTCTAGCTTGCCATCCATTTGCCGGTAGATTTCCGGGCCGGTATCGACCATGTGGGTCTTTGGATTGTTGGGGTTCGAAAACTGGTCGATAAAATAGGAATTCGGAATCTCGGAGGCGAGACGCTTGGCGTAGTCCTGGTAGTACTCGGGGTGACCCTTTTGCACGTCGGAGCGGGTCAGGCGTACGTCGACGCCCATGGCGCGAATGTGGCGTATCTTGTCCGGACTCATCTTGTCGGGAATAACCAGGATCAGCTGGTAGCCTTTTTGTGCCGCAACCAGGCCGAGCCCGAGGCCGGTATTGCCCGCAGTGGCTTCGATGATGGTGCCGCCGGGCTTGATCTTGCCTTCTTTCTCGGCGGCCTCGATCATGCTGACCGCGATTCGATCCTTGATCGAACCACCCGGATTCTCGGATTCCAGCTTGATAAACAGCTCACAGGGCCCGGTATCGAACTTGCTGAGCTTGAGTATCGGCGTGTTGCCGATAAGTTCGAGTACTGAATTAACAATTTCCATCGTCGGTCACCATCGTCATGATTAGGAACTGGCCGGACTATAACTAACCCGGTAATCGG
>Ga0316201_10000290_pt1 | contig 26563 bp, 25 predicted proteins | sample CS6wburrow_MG_FD_204516 | JGI IMG/M metagenome (GOLD analysis project Ga0316201, IMG submission 204516) | Coastal sediment microbial communities from Delaware Bay, Delaware, United States - CS-6 worm burrow | ecosystem: Environmental > Aquatic > Marine > Coastal > Sediment | place: USA... | reverse complement strand
AAAGGACAGCAAAATTGCTGTCCTTTTTTATTACGTAAAGAATACTACCGATATTTGCCGATCAACACTGATGGCTAAACTAAATGAGTTTTCTCACCTTCTAGACGAGCAATCGTTACCGCAGCACATGAGTCACTAAAGACATTGACTGCCGTGCGGCACATATCAAGCACCCTGTCGACAACCAGGATCAGACCGATTGCTTCCAACGGCAGACCGATAGCCGCCAGGATAATGGTGATCGCAACCAGGCTTGCCGACGGTATCCCGGCAACACCGATAGAGGTAAGCAAAGCTACCAGCACGATGGTGAACTGGGTACTGACATCGAGTGAAATACCATAAGCCTGGGCGATGAACATCGCCGCCACACATTCATACAACGCAGTACCATCCATATTGATAGTTGCGCCCAGAGGCAGAGTAAAACCAGTGACCTGATTTGATACACCTGCTCTATTTTCCACACAGTCCATGGTTATCGGCAGCGTGGCTGATGAAGAACTGGTCGAGAAAGCGGTTAATAATGCCGGCAGCATCGCATTAAAATGCTTAACGGGAGAAACCCGTGCGAGATAACGTAGTACAGCAGGTAAAAAAAGCAGCAGGTGCACACCCAGTGCAAGTATTACTGTGACGAAGAACATTGCCAGCGGTTCAAATGCCTCTATCCCAGATACCATGATTACTTTTGCAACCAGCGCAAAAACACCGAGGGGTGCAAACTTCATCACGAAGTGTGTCATCATCATCATGATATCGAGCAGCCCCTGCCAGAAATCCTTATGGACCTGTGCAGCCTGCCCTTGCAGCTTCGATACAAAAAAACCAAAAATCAAACTAAAGAAAATAAGTCCGAGCATCTGTCCGTTGGCTGCAGCAGTAACGATATTAGGCGGCACCATCCGCAGCAGCACTTCAGCGATGTCACCGGCACCTTTATCACCTACCTGGTTAACCACTTCGTCGGTTTGTGATGACAGGCCAATGATGTCACGCGCAGGAACACCATCAACGATACCTGGTTGCAATAAATTGACAAAGAACAGGCCGATGAGTATCGCGACCAGACTGGTCGATGCGTAATACAGGATAGTTTTTGAACCCAGACGTCCGAGTGCATCACCATTCAGCCCCATCATGCCCGTGATGATCGATGCCATGACCAGTGGCACGATTAACATTTTCAGGGCATTTAGAAATAAAGTCCCGAAGAAGACAAATATTGAAATAAATGGCAGGCCAAAAATCGAGGATGTCTGGTCAAGCAACAGACCGGTGATCACTGCAAGGCAAAGCGCGATCAGAATCTGCCAATGTAGTGCGAGTTTTGTTATTGCCACGACGACGCGTCTCCTGATTTTCAACTATCTGCAATATGATTACGCGCGTTTCAAAATTCCGGTCGAACGCTAACCAGCGATCAATTGGTATTGTTGACCAGGTCCATATTCCTGTCTATCTTTGCGCTCTCTTTGATAAGCAGTAGGGCACTTGAAAAATCACGGATGGCGTTTTCTCTTAATACTTCACTCTTCACCAGATCCTGCTGACCCGGTAAGATGTTTTCAGGCAGGTTCACATTATCTAATACGACTAGCGCCACATCACCCGATACCAGGTCAACTTCTTTTACCGTAACTTTTTCATCATCCGCCGGCGTCATATCGAAAGCATTGAATAATATCGACGGATCACTTACCTTTGAATTATCTCTACGACCGATAGACTTTATAACTTCTAAGGTAACACCTTCTGATACAAGATCAGCGACCTGAGCGCCTGCTTCAATCTTTGCTTTCAGCTCCAGGGCGGCGTCCATAGTCTGTTTATGACCTGCCTGTACTTTCAGGATATTTTCAATTTTAGAACTTACCTCAGCCAATGGTATCGCTGTTGCGGGTACATGTTCATTCATCCGTATAACGACTACATGTGTTGGGCTTATCTCGATGATATCGCTATTACTACCTTCTTCCATTACCAGTGGAGAAAAAGCGATATTTCTCACCTTCTCATTTTCAGCAATACCTTCACCTTTAAAGCGAGTAAAGTAATCACTGCTAATAAGCTTGAGCCCCAGGTCTTCAACGACAACATCAAGACTGTCAGGATTCTCATAGGCGGTCGATGCCAGCCGCTCGCTTAGATCATAAAACATCGATGCCACACTATCGGCTTTTATCTCGTCTTCGAACTCGTAACGCTTCACACCTAACGGAACAACAGGTTCACTTCTGATATCGGCCAGTTTGATCAAGTGGAAACCAAACTGAGTTTCCACGACATCACTGACCGCACCCTTATCCAGTTCAAACAAAGCTTTTTCAAACGGTTTGACCATTTCACCGAGAGCGACCCAGTCTAGATCACCACCATTGGCAGCTGAGCCTGGATCCTCCGAGTGCTGCTTTGCCAGTTCAGCAAAATCAGCGCCATTCTCTAGTTCTTTTTTTAATGACTCTATCTTGATCTGAGCAGCGGCTTTATTTTCCGAAGCCTGTATCAATATATGACTGGCGCGACGTTCCTCTCGCCCAGATACGCTCTTCACATAGTCATCGTACATCTTTTTGATCTGATCTTCGTCGATATCAACATTCTCTGCCAGAGCATCAGAAGTGATTTCAACATAATCAATTTTCATCTTCTCAGGCAACATGAACTGTGACAGATTAGCATCATAATATTGCTTGATCTCTTCATCTGTTGCCTTGGCCGCAGTAGAGAAATGGTCGATATTTAATGTCAGCACACTTATATCACGAGTCTGCTCGCTGATCTTAGCCAGGTAATTAACTTCTTGATCAGTGACAAAAGCAGAATTAGCAATACCTGACTGCATCTGCTGCAGCCTTAGTTCATTTCGTAGCGCATGTTCATACATCGGTATATTCATACCTATCGACGCAACAGTGGCCTCGAAGCGCTGTCGATCAAATTCACCGTCAACAGTGAATAACTGCCTGATTCTTTCACTCAATACTGCATCAGATATCCTGTAGCCACTTTCATACGTAACATCTTCCAGCAAGCGCTGATTAATCATCTGGCTCAGGGTACGCTCACGCAATACGTTTTCTTCTACTGGAAGCTTGCCTCCATTCTGCTTCAGCATGGACTGGCGCTGCATAGAGACCGAACGCTCAAACTCACTTGCGGAAATTTCTGAATCATTCACTTTTGCAGCATATCGCGGTCCCGCATCATCAAAATACGACTGGATACCCCACAAGGCAAAAGGCAGGCCGATCAACACAACGATAACGATACCTAACCAGCCTTTAATACGATCATTGATAGCTTGTAACATAGTCTTTTACTTTTTTAAGTTTATAACGTAGCGTGCTGTTGCAGGATTATACCTAAATCACAGGCCTTGTATGGCGCATGAGAAAAATAATTCTGACATTTATATAGGAATTCGGGGCAACACGTGCTGAATTGAATAGACGAACCAGGGACTGAAAACGATGTCAGGTTCTTGGACACAAGATATAGAATATATTTATGACCAGTGCCACACGAGATCAACCATTATTGATTAACCTCGATGCGGCACAGTCTTAAATATGGCGGACCGGACGGGATTCGAACCCGCGACCTCCGGCGTGACAGGCCGGCATTCTAACCAGCTGAACTACCGGTCCGAACTTGGTGGGTGCTGAGGGAGTCGAACCCCCGACATTCGCCTTGTAAGGGCGACGCTCTACCAGCTGAGCTAAGCACCCCTAGCGTGGTACCCCCCTTGCGGAAGGCGCGCTAGTTTACTGCATCTTTTAGCGCTTTACCAGGCTTAAATGCAGGAACTTTTGCAGCAGCGATCTGGATCTCTGCGCCAGTCTGTGGGTTACGACCAGTGCGTGCAGCACGGTCACGTACGAGGAAGGTTCCAAAGCCAACGACACCAACCTGCTCGCCTTTTGCAAGTGTGTCTGTAATTGTACCTAGCACTGAATCTACTGCACGTGCAGCATCAGTTTTAGTCATACCTGTTGATTCCGCAACAGCATCTGTAAGTTCTGTTTTATTCATTGATTACTCCCATGATCAGGTGATTTTTATAATAGACAAACGATGTAGAAGTTATTATTTTGATGTTGGCTCCTGAACTTGACTATCAGGAACCAGGCAAAGATTACTACCAAAGTTTTGCTAGACGAGATTTATACAGTGAGTTAATCAGTGTGTCAATGTCAAACCGGCAAAAACACTGGTATTTTAAGGTTTTTTACTACTTTTTTATAAGTAGAAAAGCCAATGCATTGATAAAATGCATCGGCCAGTCATAGTAATAAATCTAAATTAATGAGTTATAAAATTAGCATGTACTGCTGTTGCTTAGATTAGTGCCTCAACGCTCTTTCCGTTTTTTTATTTTTTGCTGAACTTGATGGCTTTTTACCGGGATTACCGACATCTTTCAACGGCTCTGGCATTTCAGTTAATGCCAGTTCCAGCACTTCATCAATCCAGCGTACAGGTTTCACATCGAGTTTGCTTAAAATATTTTTAGGAATCTCAACCAGGTCTTTTTCATTCTCATATGGAATCAATACCGTTTTGATTCCAGCACGATGCGCGGCCAGTAACTTTTCTTTGAGACCGCCAATAGGCAGCACTTCACCACGTAATGTTATCTCACCGGTCATGGCCACATTTGCATTTACCGGTTTCTTAGTGATGGAAGACGCCAGGGCTGTGCACATACCGACACCTGCGCTCGGACCATCTTTCGGTGTTGCTCCTTCGGGTACATGAACGTGTATATCAATAGTTTCCTGAAAACCTGGTTCCAGTCCGAGGGTTGCAGCTCGGCTTCGTATCACGGTCATTGCCGCCTGAATCGATTCCTGCATCACATCACCGAGCTGACCAGTATAGGAAAGTTTACCTTTACCAGGCATCACAGCTGACTCGATAGTTAGCAGCTCACCACCGACTTCTGTCCACGCCAGACCATTTACCTGACCGATCTGATCATTGTCTTCAGCAACACCATAACGGAAACGCCTAACACCAAGATATTTCTCTAGCGTTTTCGGAGTCACTTTAGTAACAGCATCTGATTTTTTCTTGTTAAGAACCACTTCCTTGACGACTTTGCGACAGATCTTGGCTATCTCACGCTCGATACTGCGCACACCCGCTTCACGAGTGTAATAACGCACCACATCACGTAATGCAGCATCAGACACCAGTAACTCGTCTTCTTTCAAGCCATTATTTTTCTTCTGCTTGGGCATTAGATAATTTCTTGCGATCTCGACTTTCTCATCTTCGGTATAACCCGGCAGACGGATCACTTCCATCCGGTCTAACAATGGACCAGGGATATTCATGCTGTTAGCCGTTGCGACGAACATCACATCCGAAAGATCGAAATCCACTTCAAGGTAATGATCGGCAAACGTATGGTTCTGCTCCGGGTCAAGCACCTCGAGTAGAGCCGAAGCTGGATCGCCACGAAAATCTGCAGCCATCTTGTCGATTTCATCGAGCAGGAACAACGGGTTACGTGTACCAACCTTGCTCAGGTTCTGGATAATCTTTCCAGGCAGTGAGCCGATATAGGTACGACGGTGTCCACGGATTTCCGATTCGTCACGTACGCCGCCAAGTGCCATACGTGTATATTTACGGTTGGTCGCTCTTGCAATGGAACGTCCAAGCGAGGTCTTACCGACACCCGGTGGACCGACCAGGCATAATATTGGACCTTTTAATTTTTTCACCCGCTGCTGAACAGCAAGATATTCCAGGATACGTTCCTTTACCTTTTCGAGGCCATAATGATCATCATTAAGTACAGCTTCTGCACCTGCAAGATCGTTGCGAATCTTGGACTTCTTCTTCCAGGGGCAGTCCACCAGCCAGTCGATATAGTTACGTACCACGGTAGCTTCAGCAGACATCGGTGACATCATTTTCAATTTGCCTAACTCAGCATCAGCTTTCTTTCTGGCCTCCTTACTCATGCCAGATTTTTCTATCTTCTGTTCCAGCTCTTCAACTTCGTTAGGTGCATCTTCCATATCACCAAGCTCTTTCTGAATAGCTTTCATCTGCTCATTCAGATAGTACTCGCGCTGACTCTTTTCCATCTGCTGTTTAACTCGACCGCGGATACGCTTCTCGATCTGCAGCATATCGATTTCACCATCGATGAGTTTCATTATGTACTCGAGACGTTCCTGCACACTGACTATTTCCAGAATCTTCTGTTTTTCTTCGAGCTTCAAGGACATATGAGCCGCTATAGTATCGGAGAGACGTGATGGCTCATCGATGCCTGCCAGTGAGGTTAATACTTCTGCAGGCACTTTTTTATTTAGCTTCACATACTGGTCAAAGACGCTCAACGTAGAACGAGATAGTACCTCGAGTTCCTGATCATCTCTGGGCACATCATCAGATAACAGGCGGTAACCAGCCACATAGAACTGGCCACTCTCTTTAATGCCTTCGATACGTGCGCGCTGTGAACCTTCAACCAGCACCTTGATGGTGCCGTCAGGTAATTTTAACAGTTGCAATATTGTTGCCAGTGTACCGATCTCATGTACGTCTTCGATAGCAGGGTCATCGATATCCGCACTTTTCTGTGCGACCAGCAAAATCTGCTTGTTATCCTGCATAGCAGCGTCGAGCGCCTGTATGGATTTTTCTCTTCCGACGAACAGAGGGATAACCATGTGTGGGTAAACCACGACATCACGTAAGGGTAAAACTGGTACTTCTGCTGATTGTGATATGTTCGCTTCTGGATCTTTGTTGCTAGCCATGGCTACCTCTGTTTATAAGTTGTTCTTAGTTAAGTGTAGACAAACGCTAAGCTTTTCAAGTGCCTTGTTTAAGAAAAACTTATATTTATTTCAAGCCACTATACATTTGTTATGTTATTGTTTTTAAAGGCATACATTATATAAGACAACGTAGTGCAGTTAACTCTCCTGGCTTAGTTTCTGAGACTCGCCACCTTCGTAGACAAGGTATGGTTCGTTGCTGCCTTCAACAACACTTTCATCGATAACAACTTTTGAGACACCTTCCAGTGAGGGAAGCTCGTACATGGTATCCAGCAGGATATTTTCCAGTATTGTGCGTAAACCACGGGCACCGGTCTTTCGCTCCATCGCTTTCTTAGCAATTGCGTGTAACGCCTCATCACGCAGCTCCAGCTCACTGCCCTCCATCTCGATCATTTTTCCATATTGTTTACTCAGAGCATTCTTTGGCTGAGTAAGAATGGTGACGAGAGCATCCTCATCCAGTTCTTCCAATGTTGCCACCACAGGTAAACGGCCAACAAACTCAGGGATCAGGCCATAGGTAATGAGGTCATCTGCTTCCAGCTCGTCGATGATCTCATGCGCTTTACCCACTTGTTCCTTGGTTTTGACCTCGGCGCCAAAACCGATACCACCCTTTTCAGAGCGATTGCGGATGACCTTATCGAGCCCTGCAAATGCACCACCACAGATAAACAGGATCTTAGCTGTATCTACCTGCAGAAACTCCTGCTGAGGATGTTTACGTCCACCCTGTGGCGGAACCGATGCCACCGTACCTTCGATAAGCTTTAACAGGGCCTGCTGCACCCCTTCACCGGAAACATCACGTGTTATCGAGGGGTTATCTGATTTACGAGAGATCTTGTCGATCTCGTCGATATATACGATACCTGTCTGCGCTTTTTCGACGTCGTAATCACATTTCTGCAACAACTTCTGAATGATATTCTCAACGTCTTCACCGACATATCCAGCCTCAGTCAGCGTTGTCGCATCTGCAATGGTGAAAGGCACATCGAGCAACCTGGCCAGAGTTTCAGCCAACAGGGTCTTACCGGAACCTGTTGGCCCGATCATTAAGATATTACTTTTTGATAATTCGATATCGTCTTTTTTGTGTTTTACTTCTAGACGTTTGTAGTGATTGTAAACCGCAACCGAAAGTATTTTCTTTGCCCGCGCCTGACCGATGACGTAGTCATCGAGAATGGTGTTAATCTCACGTGGCGTGGGTAACTTCTTGATTGCACTGCTGGTTTCATCTTCCAGCTCCTCAAGGATGATATCGTTACATAATTCAACGCACTCATCACAGACGTATACAGATGGTCCTGCAATCAGTTTTTTTACTTCATGCTGGCTTTTGCCGCAGAAAGAACAATATAGAAGTTTTTCTGAATCGTTGCCGTTGCTGGTTCTATCGTCGCTCATAACTCTCTCTCAACACATAGTGACACGTATGTATGACCTTTACCTTGCCAATTAGTGAGCAATCTTTCAAGTAAATCTTGCATCAAACATTAAAAAATAAAATTATTTACACTAGACAATAGCGCAAAGATAAAATTCATGCCGGATTTATGCAAAGGTTTCTAAAAAAATTAAGAAAAAAACCTTTTTTAGGTGGAAATCGGCCAAAACAGGCCGAAACACTGCAATATTAGATTAAAAACGAAGAATTAATGCTTTTATTCGACTATTTTCGTGTATTCAACACTTCATCGATAAGTCCATATTCGACTGCGGTTTCCGCACCCATGAAATTATCCCGCTCCGTGTCCTTATCAATCGTTTCGATGCTCTGGCCCGTATGATTAGCCAGTAACTGATTGAGCTGTTCCCGGATCTTTAAAATCTCTTTCGCATGGATATCGATATCCGATGCCTGACCCTGATAACCACCTAATGGCTGATGGATCATGACACGTGAATGCGGCAATGAAAAACGTTTACCTTTCTCACCCGCAGCCAGCAGAACCGCTCCCATGCTCGCAGCCTGACCGATGCATAAGGTGCTGATATGCGGCTTTATGAACTGCATGGTATCGTAAATTGCCAGGCCCGCCGTTACCGAACCACCTGGTGAGTTTATATACAGAGAAATATCCTTATCGGGATTCTCTGATTCCAGGAACAGTAGCTGCGCGACGACGAGGTTGGCCATGTGGTCTTCGATAGGTCCGACGATAAATATCACACGCTCTTTGAGCAAACGTGAATAGATATCAAACGAACGCTCTCCGCGAGGCGTCTGTTCGATGACCATTGGTACCAGGTTCAATGACTGTGCCTCTAAAGCACTGTTAGAATTATTATCGATCATTATGTTTGCGCCGTTATATTTATGTAACCGTTTATACTGAATTCAAAGTATAGCCTTATTTAGCAGTTAATAAGCCAGATTATTTCGATTCCGGATTCATCACTTCGTCGAAAGTGCTATTTTTTACACTGACAGCAGCCTGATCCACTATCCAGTCGACCACTTTATCTTCCATAACCAGCGTTTGCACGCCACTTAACAGCTCCTGGTTACCCATGTAATAACGAATGAATTCATCCGGATCATCATAGTCCTGCGCCATCTCTTCGATACGCGCTTTTATCATATCGGCATCGATATTGAGTGCAGAAGCCTTGGCGACTTCTGCCAGAATGAGGCCGAGCTGAACACGGCGTTTTGCGTCATCCATAAACGCATCAACTGTCAAAGTGCTGCCAGGTGTCTGAACCTCAGTCTGCTTTTTAAGCGTTTCCGCTTCCTGTGTGACAACCGCTGCAGGTACATCAAGCGGGTTTGCCGCCACCAGTGCATCCATGACATTAGCTTTCAGCAGAGAACGGAGCTTTCTACCCAGCTCACGTTCCATGTTCGCCTTGATGTCAGACATCAACTGTTCGGTATCACCGCTTTCGACGCCAAACGCTTTCGCAAACTCTTCATCGATCTCAGGCAGCTTAGGCTCTTCTACCTTTTTCACAGTTACAGCGAATTCTGCTTCTTTACCGGCCAGTTCTTTGGCAGCGTAATCTTCCGGGAAAGGTACTTTAAAAGTCGTTTCATCTGATGCTTTCAGGCCGGTCAGCTTTTCTTCAAAACCAGGAATCATCTGACCTGCACCGAGAACCATTGGCATGTCATTAGCACTTCCGCCATCGAACTTTTCGCCATCGACAGTGCCGACGAAATCGATACTCACACGGTCGCCATCAGCAGACGCACGATCTACTTCTGTCCAGTCCATCTTTTGCTTACGCAGGATATCGATCATCTTGTCGACGTCACCCGCTTCGACAGCAGCTTCGATCTTTTCGATCGCCAGGTCGCTGATCGGACTCAGAGCAACTTCAGGATAAACTTCGAAAGTCGCTGTATATTCCATCACCTGCCCGAGGACCAGTTCCTCAGCATGTATTACCGGGTCACCTGCAGGATTTAGATTTTCCTGGGTTAGGGCTTCGCGAAATGAGCTCTGCATTAATTCGCCAGCAACTTCCTGCATTACTGTTCCAGAATATTTTTGCTTAACGACTTTGAGTGGAACTTTGCCAGGACGAAAACCATCCATCTTGACTGTATTTTTTATCGAATTCAGTCGATTATTCACTTCCATCTCGACGGTCTCTGCAGGCACCTGAATGGTCAGCTTACGCTCTAAACCCTCACCTGCTTCAACTGAAACTTGCATAATTACCTCGGTAAATTGATCTTTTTTGAGTTCTCGTAACTCGTAGAAAAAAAACTGGTGCGAAAGGAGAGACTCGAACTCTCACGTCATAAGACACTGGTACCTAAAACCAGCGCGTCTACCAATTCCGCCACTCTCGCAATAAGATGTTGATATTAACAAAAATATGCAGATTCGGCCTGCAAAACCTGTCAAATCAGACTTTTGACGTCAAACATATGATTATTAACCAGGGACTTATAGCCCCTGTGGTAGTAATCGAGCGAACAGCTACTGGCTAATTCGCTCTCCTGAGAACCACGTTCTCATGTATGGGGTGGACGATGGGGCTCGAACCCACGACGACCGGAATCACAATCCGGGACTCTACCAACTGAGCTACGTCCACCATAGTTCTTTCATATGCTGGCGCTTGTTTGGTACGCCTGGCAGGATTCGAACCTGCTACCCTCGGCTTAGAAGGCCGATGCTCTATCCGAGTGAGCTACAGGCGCAGAATTTTAAACCTGAAACATATATTCTCATCAGTATCGGAAATTAAAACTGATGAGACAAAAAAATGGCCGGGGTAGAGAGATTACTCAGGGCGTCCTGCCCTACGCCCTTCGGGCCGCGCTTTGCACGTTCAAAATCGCTCCCGACGATTTTGTACTCCGGGCTCCTGCCCTACGCCCTTCGGGCCGCGCTTTGCACGTTCAAAATCGCTCCCGACGATTTTGTCGAACTCTTTCGTTCGCATCTCTCTCCCTGATCAGCATCTAACATCTATGCCTTATTCTGATTACTTATCCATAGTGACCAGTTTTAAAAAATGGTCGGGGTAGAGAGATTCGAACTCCCGACATCCTGCTCCCAAAGCAGGCGCGCTACCAGACTGCGCTATACCCCGACTCTCCTGATCCACACGAATCAAGAGGCGGGGAATATTACGCTGTGCTTAAGCGATGGTCAAGACGCCCGACAGACTATTTGCAGCTTGTGGTAACAGTATTTCACGTGCGAAAATCACGCCCTGTCAGAATAACCGATTATTAAATATGTCAGCACAGATCATAGATGGCAAAGCCATAGCCGCAGATGTCAGAAATCAGGTACGACTGGATATCGAGGAACGCATCAAAAACGGGCTGCGCGCTCCCGGTCTGGCTGTAATACTTGTCGGCCTGGATCCTGCCTCACAGGTGTATGTCAGAAAGAAACGCGAGGCCTGCGATGAAGCCGGTCTAATCTCAAAGTCGTATGACCTGGATGAGAGTACTGATCAGCAGACTCTACTAAACCTGATCGAACAGCTAAATAAGGATTCCAGTATCGATGGCATCCTGGTCCAGTTACCGCTACCGGGACATATCGACGATACATCAGTATTAGAGGCCATCCATCCTGATAAGGATGTCGACGGTTTTCACCCATATAATATTGGCCGACTGGCTCAGCGCATGCCCGAACTGCGCCCCTGCACACCGCATGGTGTCATCTATATGCTAGAGACCATCGGCGAAACTTTCAAAGGCCGGCATGCAGTCGTCGTTGGCGCGTCGAATATCGTAGGACGCCCGATGAACCTGGAATTACTACTGGCTGGAGCCACGGTAACGGTCACACATCGCTTCACTAAAGATCTGGCATCTTATGTGGCAGACGCCGATATCCTCATCGTCGCTGTCGGCAAACCCGGAATCGTGAAAGGTGAATGGGTCAAACCCGGTGCTACGGTCATCGATGTCGGTATCAATCGGCTGCCCGATGGCAAACTCACTGGTGATGTGGATTTTGCTGCTGCGGCTGAGCGTGCCGCATGGATCTCGCCTGTGCCCGGCGGCGTCGGCCCCATGACCGTTGCCATGTTAATACGCAACACCCTGCAGGCGGCAGAGAAACATGACCTGGAAGCGGCATATCTAAGCGAGCCGGAAACGCTTAAAAGTTAACCAGCCCTTTCAGTACCATATCGGTGTGACTGATAATTCCGATGACTTTTCTGTCTTCTACCACAGGCGCACGCGACAGCTTGAAATTTTCAAAATATCTTGCGCAATACCGTATATCCATATTCGGGTCGACCGTCACCAGTGGTTTTGCCATGATCTCATAGACGTTCACCCGGTCGGGCGAGCGATCTTTTGCCAGAACCTCTCTGGCTATATCTGAGATAAGCACCATACCGAACTCATCGTCATCATGTCTTTTATCCACGATCAGTGATTTGGTCTCAACATGCTTCATGGTTCGCAGCGCTTCCATCACTGTCACTCGGCCGTCGATCATGTCGTATTCATGCTTCATCACATCACGTACGCGAATAATTTTTCTCTCTGTACTCATCATAATTCTGCCTCCACGACATCAACTAATTTCTCAATCTGGTGTGTCACGCCGACTGCATCTTCGACATCGATCTGGATAGCAATCCCTGTTCCCGGTCGCTCTTCGAACTCGCCTACCTCTGCAATCTTTTCGATGATATGCCGACTCAGGTGTTTCTCGACCAGGAACAGAAGCACATCACGCTGAGTCTCTAATGACAGACCAAAGAACGTTTTCTTCTGTGACAGACCTTCACCGCGTGCATTATTGATTACGGTGGCCCCCGTCGCCCCCTCTTCCCTGGCCGCATTCATTACAGCCGTCGTCTTCGAATCCTCTACGAAGGCAAGGATTAATTTAAAGTGCATAACATATGCCTCCTCAATTTGTTTAGCGGTGATCTATTCATCAGAGTTAATCTCGTTCATTTGGTTTCGTTGTCGACTTCTTGACATAATATTCTTCTTTCAACGTTTTCTTCAGTGCTCGCGCATCTTTAAATTCCGAGAGCTGCGCGTAAGCCATGACTGAAATAATCGGGCATAGACTGGCAAATGCGATCAGACCAAAGCCATCTATCAATGGGCTTCGGCCAGGCACTGTTTCAGCCAGCCCCAGCCCCAGTGCGGCTACCAGCGGTACCGTGACAGTCGATGTCGTTACCCCGCCTGAGTCATACGCTAGCGGCACGATTAATTTTGGTGAAAAGAATGTCTGGATAACAACGATGACATAACCGACAATAATAAAATAATGCATCGGTGCTCCCACTACGATCCGGTAACTACCCAGGGCCAGACCAAAAGCCACGCCCAGCGCCACTGCAACTCGCAAACCCCAGACGCCGATAGCGCCGCCGGACACTTCATTTGCTTTCATTGCCACAGCGATCAATGCCGGTTCAGCGATAGTAGTACCTGCACCGATAGCAAATGCAAAGATGTATACCCAGTAATAGTCCTGCCATTGCAGCTCCCCCACCGTCAGTCGTACGCTCTCGAGGAACTCTGGATCGGTCAATTGCTCCGCCATACTGCGTCCGATGGGGAACAGGGCCTGCTCCAGCCCGAGCAGGAAAAAGGTGATGCCGATCAGTACGTAGACCATACCGGTCAAGACGGCCTTTAAATTTTTCACCCGTTTGCGAATGATCAGGAACTGAAAGCCGAAGATGATGACGGCTATCGGCAATATATCGAAGAAGGTGGCGATTAACAGCTCATAGAGCTCCTGGATAAATTGCATCAGAACATCATCCCGTAACCAAGAACAAAGATGATCGGGAATAACGAGGCAAAAGCGATCAGGCCAAAGCCGTCCAGCATCGGGTTTCGTCCACTGATGGCTGAAGCCAGTCCGATACCCAGAGCCGTTACCAGCGGTACCGTTATCGTGGACGTGGTAACACCACCGGAGTCATAGGCAATACCGATTATCTCATCGGGGGCAAAACCTGTCATCACGATAACCAGCACGTAACCGATCATGATGATGTACTGGATAGACCAGTTCAGCAGTATACGCAACACCCCCAGTGTGATGGCAAAACCTACGGATAGCGCAACAGTAATCCGTAACCCATCTGCATAGCGCTCCATCGCATGCTCACTGACTTCGATCAGGCCTGCCTCTGCCACTACCTGAGAGGCTTCATCTGCTACCGCGATGAGCGCAGGTTCGGCAATGGTAGTACCAAAGCCCAGGGCAAAGGCGAAGGTCAGCAACCAGAATATACTGCCTTTATTAGCAAAGGCATGCGCCATGGATTCACCGATAGGGAACAGCCCCTGCTCCAGGCCAAAGATAAAGAAGGTCAGACCAAGGACGACAAAGAACAGGCCGACAAAGATCTGGAATAAATGATCTGGCGTTTCCTGAAGAACTACGATCTGGAAGAAAGCAATAACCAGTACGATCGGTAACAGGTCTCTTACACTACCCAGCAAGGAATTTATAAAAAGGTGAAGCGTCTGTTTCAAATCAGGTATCTATTCAATATTGCGGCTGAATATCAGCCAAGATTAAAGAAATTACAGCTATTATTATAGGCCGCTGCTATTAGTTGTTCTTGTTCTATTCCCATATGACGTGCTACCGCGCTGGCGATATGAGGCAGGTAACAGGGCTCATTACGATTCTTTTCTATCGGCTTTTCCTGCATATCGCGTGGTAACAGGTAAGGTGCATCTGTCTCGATCATTATCCTGTCCAGCGGTATATGTTTTACCGCCTGCTGTAGTGACACTCCTCTGCGCTCATCACAGATCCAGCCGGTTACGCCAATATACATATCTAATATGACAAAATCATTAACTTCTTCAATGCTACCAGTAAAACAATGTGCGACCAACTGATCGAGGTCACTGCGGCAACTTTTTATTATTGAAATGAAATCATCATGTGCATCCCGCTGATGCAAGAATACCGGTTTCTGTAGTTCGATGGCAATCTCCAGCTGTGCTTCGAATGCCCGTATCTGTTCCTGCCTGGTTGAAAAATTACGATTAAAATCCAGTCCACACTCTCCCACAGCAACGACATTCTTATGAGCAAGCATCTCACGCAGTTCGCTGCCCACACCCTGTGAAAAATCACTGGCATGATGAGGATGCAGACCTACTGTTGCATAACAGATCGACTGAAACTGCTCAGACAGGGCAATAGCCAGCTCACTATGCTGGCTGTCCGTACCAGTAACTATCAGTTTCTCGACACCAGATTGTTGTGCACGCTCGATAACCTGGGGGACATCTTTTTTAAACGAGCTGGCTGTCAGATTAACACCGATATCAATATATTTTTCCATATCGGTTATCATATCAGGTCTTATCATGACGAAGAATAATCCCGTACTTCCGGAGCATTACTATTTCAAACCAGGTCACTACCGCTGTTGTCTGCTTCTCTAAAATACGCCTGCAACAGGCAAAAGATTTCTGTGATGTAAATAACTTGCCGTTACTTAAAAACAAAAGTGACTCATATGATCTGCAACTGATCTTCCATGACGACCTGGTCGAGTTATATGATCGTCAGTTAAATACTTCGATATCTATCGATTTCCTCAAAGGCCCACTCGCCCATCGCCAGCAGTTTGGCGGTGGCCGCGGTCAGGCGATCGCAAAAGCGATCGGTATGAGATCCGGCGTTACCCCCAGCGTGCTCGATACCACAGCCGGCATGGCAGGTGATGCTTTTGTTCTAGCCACGCTTGGCTGCAGCATCACGCTGTTAGAGCGGTCGCCGATAATATTCGCTTTGATAGAAGATGCTGTACAGCGTGCGTCACTGAATGAAAGCTTTACGGAGATACTCGAGCAGGGGTTTAACATCGTTAACCGTGAAGCCGGCGATTACATAGCAGAGCAGATTGAAGATGGGGGCACAGCACCGGATGTGATTTATATCGACCCCATGTATCCGCAAAAAAAGAAATCCGCACTGGTCAAAAAAGACATGCAGATATTACAGCGCCTGCATGGCGCAGATGATAATGCCGGCGAGTTGCTGGACAGTGCACTGAGCTTTGCCAGGAAACGTGTTGTGGTTAAACGCCCGATACAGGCAGAGACTATCAGTGAAAAAAAACCGAATACCTGCATAAAAAGCAAGAAAACGAGGTATGATATTTATACCATCGAAAAGATGTAACGACAGGTAAAACTCAGATACTACCAGCGCGGTCTGTGGATCAACGGCGGGATAAGTAATAGCGAACACCACGACACATCGCTGGATAAACATCACACCAGCCAGCAGGGTGACGTCATCCAGGTACTGAGAACTGCGCAACAATACCATGTAATGCCGGGCATGATCGCAGACCAGAAAGCCAATATCGTGCCGGGGGCTTTTTTATTTTTATCACGCTGATACAGACCATGTTGAAAAATCACAGCCAGTATGGCCTCTCCATCTGGATACTCAGCGTCTTTTTTTACTCTTTCTGGCAGCTTCGCCTCGATGGCACTGCAGGAACATGTTAATGCACTCAAAGGACCGCTGCATGATAACGAACAGGCGCGGACACTGATCATACGAGGTATCTATCAGGCCGGCAAAGTACTGGATAAAAAACATGTAAACCTCAGGCCGAGCTACCTGTCGCCCGCTGCTGGTATAATCATCTCAGCAATATCATTCAGCATCCAGCATCTGGGCGTCTTATGACCAGCTTACCCAATGGACATAAACATGGCCAAAGCTAGTCTCTAAAATTATTAAACTGCAGTGGCAGATCGATATCAGACGCTTTCAGGAAAGACATGACCTGTTGCAGCTCATCACGCTTTTTCCCGGTAACACGGACCTGTTCTCCCTGAATCGCAGCCTGCACCTTGAATTTTTTCTCTTTGATCATCTTGATGATCTTTTTCGCATCCTCCTTATCGATACCATGCTTGACAGTGATCGTCTGGTAGGCACGTAAGCCTCTCTCGTCCACCTTGCCTCGGTCGAGACAACGGTTATCGATACCGCGCTTGGATAACTTATTCACCATGATGTCACGCATCTGCTTCAACTGAAAATCACTGGCAGCTTCAAAATTCATCTCGTAGTCTTTCAACGTCACCCTGGCATCACTGCCTTTAAAATCAAACCGGTTTGAAATCTCACGATTCATCTGGTCAACCGCATTAGTTAATTCATGACCGTCGACTTCAGCAACAATATCAAAAGATGGCATGCAAATTCTCCGTTATCTGATTACAATAAATAGTCTGTTACGATTTATCAAGTAAGCCCCAAAGGGGTGAGTATCAGGATGATACAAATAATGATAACTTGTCGAAGTATATTACTATTTAAGGATTTTAAAAATGGAAAGGTTTTAAAATGACTAAATTAAACCCGATTAATTTGATCATTGCTCTCGGTGCATTCAATGCATTTATTGCTGTTGCTGCCGGTGCATTCGCAGCACATGGATTAAGAGACATATTAGACAGCGAATACCTCAACACTTTCAAGACTGCTGCAGATTATCAGTTGATGCATGGCATCGGTCTGATAGTCATCGGTTTGATTAACAAAAACAGTACTAACCGTTGCAATATTGCCGCTGCGGTATTCATGCTCGTGGGCATACTATTATTCAGTGGTAGCCTGTACCTGTTAACGCTCACCCATACGCCATGGCTCGGTATCATCACACCGTTTGGCGGTGTCTGTTTTTTGATCGCCTGGTTGATAATGGGTTTTAATTATCTACTCAACAATGAGTAACTTGAATCAATAGCTCTTCTGCAGAGTAAACCATGGCTGATATATATCACCAGATCGGCGTAAGAGCCGATATCGAAAAAGCTTACAGAGCGATTACTACTCTGGATGGACTGAGCGGCTGGTGGACCGAAACCAGAGGTGACACCGGGGAAAACGGCAGGTTAAGTTTTCATTTCAATGACATCAGCATCGAGATGACCATCATTCAGCTAATGCCTGCAAAAAAGGTGGTCTGGCAGTGCACTGAAAAAGAAGGCGAATGGAAAGATACCATGATCACCTTTGACCTCGAGCAGGACAGGAACCAGGTATTCATTAACTTCTCACACAAAGGCTGGGCGGCACAGACCGGTCTCTGTGCACACTGTAACACCAAGTGGGCGGTATTCCTGCTAAGCCTGAAAGACTATGTTGAAACAGGAAAAGGTCAGCCATTTCCGCATGATGTGCATGTCAATCACACCGATTTCTAACCATGACCAGCTACTGCTTACGTGGTCGTTTTTTGTCCTGTATCGCGGAACATATGCCACGGATAATACTTAATTCACGTTGCGTAGTTCCTGCGCGGTTAAATAAGCCCTTCAGGCGTCGCATTACGATGTCTGGGTTATTGGTTCCAAAGAAGCCGAGGTAGTCGAGGGCATCATGCAGGTGCGCATACATACCATCCAGTTGCGTCGAGTTTGCCAGCGCATCATAACGATGTTTTTTTCCTTTATGCTTCTTTACCATATTCCCCATCAGGGCAAGACGGTATTCATAACAGACTATCTGTACCGCGGCCGCTACGTTCAATGAACTAAAATCAGGGTTGGTAGGTATATGCAGAAGTGCGTTACACATCTCCATCTCTTCATTGGTCAAACCGCTGTTCTCACGTCCAAACACGATGGCGATATCACCTTGCTCGATGTGTTCCAGAGAATGCTGCACACATTCCCTGGGATCCAGTATCGGCCACTCGATCGTCCTCAGTCGCGCACTGGTACCCGCCACCCAGACACACCCCGAGATCGCCTGCTTAAGATCTTTTACGACGCTGGCATTATCGAGCAGGTCAACCGCGCCGACAGAGCGGCTTATCGCCTCCAGTGACGGATAATCCTCGGGGTCTACCAGTGTCAGACGTGATAGCCCCATATTTTTCATCGCTCTAGCGGCAGCGCCAATATTGCCTGGATGCGAGGTGTTTACCAGTACTATGCGGATATTATCAAGCGGCGATAAATTTGATTGCTGTGTCATGGCGCGTATTCTGCTATGCTACGCGCCAAATTAATAGTTACTTTCGACCAATTTTCGTTCTTTTATAACTTATACCTTTCACGTTTGAGAAAACCATGTTCAGAGTGCGCCTCTCATGGTGAAAGGCCAGGCGTAAAAGCGCAGCTGGAGCAATCTCTAGCAAGATTTAGCAACAACGCCATCCGCCATGAGAGGCGTGCTATGAACGGAGTATTCTTAAACATGAAAGGTATGTTATGCAACCAATGTTAAATATAGCTGTACGCGCTGCGCGTGCAGCCGGCGACATTATCGTCCGCAACATGGATCGAATTGATCGTCTCAAAGTCGTCACCAAGCAGAACAACGACTTCGTCAGCAACGTCGACCAGATGGCTGAACAGACCATTATCGCGACTATCAAAGAGGCTTATCCGGAGCATGGCATACTCGCTGAAGAGAGTGGCATACAGGCAGAACAGTCAGAGTTTCAGTGGATCATCGACCCGCTGGATGGCACCACAAACTACCTGCATGGTTTTCCACAGTTTTCTGTGTCGATCGCACTGAAATATAAAAACAGGCTTGAGGTCGGCGTCATCTACGACCCCGTGTCACAGGAATTATTTACCGCATCACGCGGTAATGGTGCGATGCTGAATGACAAAAAGATTCGAGTAACCGGCCATGTAGGACTGAAGAATGCCCTGCTCGGTACCGGCTTCCCCTATTATGACCAGAGTTACCTTGACACCTACCTGGAGACGATGAAAGCGCTGATGCAAAAAACCGCTGGCCTACGTCGCCCGGGCTCAGCAGCTCTCGACCTGGCATGGCTGGCTGCCGGCCGCATCGACGGTTTCTGGGAATTCAACCTGAAAGCATGGGACATCGCTGCCGGCGCACTGATCGTACGAGAGGCCGGCGGCATCGTCAGTGATTTTGAAAATAAAGACGGTTACCTGGAGAGTGGTGACATCATCGCCGCAGCACCCAAGGTTTATCCCGAGATGATGAAGATCATCCAGGAAAAAGTGACTGCAGGCAATTATCTAAAAAGATAATTGCCTGCAGTCATTGCGAGCGAAGCGCGGCAATCTCATTTCGGCGACTCGGCTGCTTTTAGAGATTGCCGCGCTTCGCTCGCAATGACAAATAATTTTTAGCTGTTCTTGTCAGCCCATTCTGACCTGGTGTATGCCTTTATCGTCAGGGCATGTATTGCGCCACTCTGAATATGTTCATTCACCAGTGCATAGACCATCTTCTGCTCCGCCACCATCGTTTTCCCTTCGAACTCATCTGAGACCACGATTGCGGTATACTTACTGCCATCTGCTGTTACCGTCGCCTCACAGCCATCGATACCAGCTTCGATAATTTTTTTTACTTCACTTGTTTCCATTTCATTCTCATCACTATAGTAATTTCGGTATGTTACAACGTCAGCAAGCTTTTGACACCCTACTTTCAATGGCAGAATCAAACGTATAATGTTTAACCAGTTAACGCTATTATGCCGCCCGGGTTTTGAAAAAGAATGTGCGGGTGAGATCCTGGAACTGGCAAACAAGCGTCAGTTTCCGGCTTATGTACAAACCAAGGAACACTCAGGTTATGTGTTTCTGATAAGCACCAATGCCGATCAGCCTGATATAGACGGCACCGACCAGTTGATATCAGGAATAAATTTTCGATCGTTAATCTTTGCTCGACAGTGGTTCGCCACTAAAAAGGGCGCTGTCACATTACCAGAAAGCAATCGCATACCGGATATCCTGGAGAATATCAAAGGCCTGCAGGAAACCTTTCATGATATCGAGCTGGATTATCCCGATACCAACGAAGGCAAATCTCTGAGCAAGTTCTGCAAGCAGTTCAGACCACACCTGGTCACGGCATTAAAAAAGAACAGGTTGTTATCGGCACACTCGAGATGGCGGCTGCACCTGTTCTTTACCGACTCACTTCATGTAACCATCGGTATTGCGCCTGTCGACAACAGCGCCGCTGATGTAATGGGCATACCCCGGTTAAAGATGCCAGGTGCAGCACCCAGCCGATCCACACTAAAACTGGACGAAGCCATACAGTGGTTCCTGCCCGCTGCTCAACAATCAAAACTATTTAAATCCGGCATGACTGCTGTAGACCTCGGCGCTGCGCCGGGTGGCTGGAGCTGGCAGCTGGTGCAGCGCGGCTGCCTGGTCACCGCTATCGATAACGGCCCGATGCAGGATGAGCTGATGAAGACAGGCATGGTCGAACATCTAAAAACGGACGCTTTTACTTATACCCCTGATAAAACAGTCGACTGGTTAGTCTGTGACATGGCAGAACGGCCACTGCATGTCAGCCGCCTGATTGCTCGCTGGCTCACCGGCAAACACTGCAGTAATGCTATTTTTAACCTGAAGCTGCCGATGAAAAAACGTCTTGCCAGCGTACAGGAATGTTTGACCCTGATCGAACAGAAACTGATACAGGCAAACATCAAACATAACATCCAGGCCAAACAGCTGTATCACGATCGTGAAGAAATAACCGTGTGTATTGTGTGCCCATAAGCATTCGACAATACTGGTAACATTTGGTCAAATACCAGCAACCAGAAAATCACAAACAACTAAACCTTCAAACGCGAAAAAAACTATGCAAAGCAAAGCGCTCAAGCCGGAAGAATATTTCATCGAAGATGAGCCTTATTACCAGTCTATCGGTGATGAGATCGCAATCTTCGAAGCTGCCTACAATCAATCATTGCCCGTGTTATTAAAAGGCCCTACCGGTTGTGGTAAAACACGTTTCATGGAACACATGGCATGGCGTTTAAAAAGGCCATTGATCACAGTCTCCTGCCATGATGATCTGACTGCTTCTGACCTGGTCGGTCGTTTCCTGATCTCAGGTGGAGAAACGGTATGGGTCGATGGGCCATTGGCGCGTTCCGTTCGCAATGGCGCAATCTGTTATCTCGACGAGATCGTCGAAGCCAGAAAAGATACCACCGTGGTCATCCACCCGCTTGCCGATGACCGCCGGGTACTGCCGATGGAAAAAGTGGGTGAGATAATAGAGGCAACACCTGAATTCTGCCTGGCCATCTCGTATAACCCCGGTTATCAGAGCGTGATGAAAGACCTCAAACAGAGCACCCGGCAACGCTTCGTCGCGCTTGAATTTGACTACCCGGATGCAGCACTGGAATCGGAGATCATCGTCAAAGAGACCGGCATCGATGCTGCTACGGCCAACCTGCTGGTCAAGTTTGCACATATGACTCGCGACCTCAAAGGCAGCGGTCTGGACGAAGGCGCCTCAACCCGACTGCTGGTCCATGCGGCCAAGCTCATCCATGAAGGCATCTCACCGGTTGTCGCCTGCAAGACAGCTATCTCACAGGCTATAACCGATGATGCCGATATGATGGTTGCGATGCACGAATTATCGTCATCCCTGTTCTAGAAACTCATAATGCCGCGACCTGCCCTGACCTATGAAGAAATCATCGAGCGACTCGATATTTATTTCGACGTAGAATTCACCTTCATCAAGAGCGAAGATGCAGCCGAACTCATCGTTCAGCAGTCGCGTAGCGTCCAGGACTTCATCCTCGATCTGAGCAAGCGAATCGCTGCGACCAATGAAGAACTGTCTTTCCAGTTTACCTTGAACGCTATCCGCGCACTCGAAGCCATGGATCAGCACATGGTAGAAGCATGGGCCATGACAGCGACTGACAACTATGATCGCAAGGGACTGACCCCTGCAATGTCGGTGATCCGGGACCTGGATAACTACGTCCACACAGCTCATATCAATGCCTGCGGCGCAGTACTGGAAGAAGAGATCTCGGTCCTGCTGCCTTTTGTACAGGGTCTTTCCGGACGCAAACTCAAGATCGCTGAATCTGATGACAATATAGCCTACACCGACACCGAGACGATCTACCTACCGGCCATCACCGCGTTGCTGGAAGAATCAAAAGACAATTTTTTGATCTATAAAGCCAGCGTGGCATTCCTCTGGGCGCAGATTCAATTCGGTACATTCCGTTTACCGTTTACAGAAATACTCGATTGTGATGACCCGGATACTCAACTGAATAAGATTACGACTCTCGAAACCATTCGTCTGGAAGCATGCATCAAACGCGAACTTCCCGGTCTGTATCGCGACATGCAGATGTTGAAGCAAAAAACCAGCGAACAGCATGAACATGCATACCCCGATAACTGGCAACACATAATAGAACGGTTATCTGCCACAGATGCCAGCATCGATGACACATTGAAATGCATGGCATCGATCGATGAAGAAATATATATAGCCCCATGCTGTTACCAGGGCACATTAAAACTCGACCAGGTTACAGTGGTCATGAGTAAGCGCATCGAAAAAGAAAAGGCATATTTCCGTATCGCCCTGAGCGAGCTCGCCAGAGAATCGATGAAGAAAAATAGCGATGCGCCCGAGGATACAGAGCTCGAAGTCGATGCCAGCACGACCTTTGCTTTAAAGTTCAAAGATGAACAACAGCAGATAAATAGCGGCACTATCGAACTCGAACTCGAGGGCGAACTGATGCCGATACCGGATCATATCAAGGAGTTAATGACATCCATCATCGTGGATTTTGGCGAGATCCCACCCGAGCATCTGCATGCTGCAGGGCCAGGTGAATACGACCTGAAAAAATACGAGGATGAGATACTCAATCCGGACGACGTCTGGAAAGGCACATACCACATCGAAGGTGCCGAACTCTATAATGAGTGGAACTTCAAACGTCAGTACTATCATAAGAACTGGTGCGTATTACGTGAACTCGAAATCGAACCCGAATACGATGACTTCGTTGCTATAACATTAGAAAAACATAAAGGATTATTAAAAAGTCTACGACACACCTTCGAGATCCTGCGCGGTGAAGACAAGCTGCTTAAGAAACAGGTACATGGTGACGATGTAGATATCGATGCCCTGGTCGAGGCTTATGCTGATGTAAAAAGTGGTATGGAGATGACCGACCGCCTGTTCACCAAGATGCACAAGGAAGAGAGAAACGTCGCTGTTATCTTCATGGTAGACATGAGTGGCTCAACCAAGGGCTGGATCAATGAAGCCGAACGTGAATCGCTCATCCTGCTCTGCGAAGTCATACAGATACTGGGGGACCGTTTCGCAATATACGGCTTCTCCGGAATGACCCGTACACGCTGCGAGTTATTCAAGATCAAGGCCTTCGATGAAGAATACGATGATGAGATAAAGGGACGCATCTCAAACATCCAGCCCAAAGACTACACACGAATGGGCGTTTTCATCAGGCATATGACACGGTTATTTAGCGAGATCGATGCATCGACCAAGCTCCTCATCACCATCTCTGATGGCAAACCGGATGACTATGATACCTATCGTGGCGAGTACGGCGTCGAAGATACGCGCCAGGCACTCTATGAAGCACACCGTGATGGCATCCATCCTTACTGCATCACTATCGATGAAGAAGCACGTGAGTATCTGCCACATATGTATGGCGCCGCCAATTATTCGGTGATCGATGATGTCGCACAACTGCCACGCAAGGTCTCAGATATCTATCGCAGGTTGACCACATAACTTAGATTAAAATCATCTTATCTAAGAGAAACAAACGACAGGGAACAGACCATGGCTAATTCAATCTACTGGCACGACTACGAAACTTTCGGTATCGATCCGCGTTTCGATCGCCCTTCCCAGTTTGCCGGCATCCGCACCGACGAAGAGCTGAATATAATCAGTGACCCACTGATTCTCTATTGCCAGCCAGCTGATGATTGCCTGCCAGATCCCGGTGCATGCCTGGTCACCGGGATCACTCCACAAAAAGCACTGGCAGACGGCGTTCCTGAAGCTGAGTTCATCGCAGCCATTCACCACGAGTTCTCGGTCCCGGGCACCTGTATCGCGGGTTATAACAATATCCGCTTCGATGATGAATTCACCCGTAATACGCTTTACCGAAATTTCTACAATGCCTATGCACATGAGTGGCAGCATGGTAATTCACGCTGGGATATCATCGACACAGTACGCCTGACTCGCGCTCTGAGACCAGAAGGCATTAACTGGCCCGAGCAGGATGGCCGTCCGAGTATCCGCCTTGAACTGCTCACCAAAGCCAATAACATCATGCATGAAGCGGCCCATGATGCCATGTCAGATGTCTACGCCACGATCGCAGTCGCCAAACTGATCAAAGAGAAACAACCACGCCTGTATAACTACATTTATAACCTGCGCAAGAAAACGGAGGTCAGCAAGCTGATCAACCTGCGCACGCATGAAGCTATCCTGCACGTTTCATCCCGTTATTCTGCAGAGCGAGGAGCCATCGCACTGGTGATGCCTATATGCCAGCACCCGGTCAATAAAAATGGATTTATCGTCTATGACCTCGATGTAAACCCTGAAGAGTTCTTTGAAGCCGATGTAGATGAGATGGCCGCCAGGCTGTATACCCCTGCAGCAGAGTTACCCGAAGGTATCAAACGTATACCGCTCAAGCAGATCCATATCAATAAGTGTCCCATTATCGTACCGGTTAAAACCATGGATAATGATGCAGCACAGAGGCTCAATATAGATACTGAGCGTTGCCAGCAACACCGTGAGCTCATACTGCAGAACATAGAAGCGTTTGCCGCCAGGACAAGCGCAATATTCCAGAACAGTGATTTTCCGGAAATCAGCGATCCCGATGGCCAGTTATATTCTGGCGGATTCTTCAGCCGCGATGACAGCCAGCGTATCGACACCATCAGAAATACCAGAGCCGACAAGCTTGCTGACCTGCAGTTTAACTTTGATGATAAACGCCTGGCTGAGATGCTGTTTCGCTACCGTGCCAGAAACTACCGGGAAACGCTCAGCGAACAGGAGCTTAAGCAATGGAATGATTATCGTCACGAAAAATTCAGCAACCCAGCCACCTCGCATCGCACCATGAACCAGTTTTTGGCAGAGATTCACGCTATTCAACAGGCGCCAGATACCATCGGTAGTCAGTTAGTCCTGCTCGAAGACCTGCTCGAATACGCTAAATCTATAAACGTCTAATCATCTAATAAGAACAAATCAATAAGAAACAATAAGTTACCTTAATATGCATGACAAATATCAATTAGAAGTTGCTTATATTAGAAATTTATAATATAGTTACCGCACTGGTCGATAACGGCCACAAGCGCATGAGCTTAATTTTACTATTGCTGTTAAACAAAACTTGAGGTTTTATAAATGAAAACATTACAAACAATTGCTGCTGCAACT
>Ga0316201_10000289_pt1 | contig 26571 bp, 26 predicted proteins | sample CS6wburrow_MG_FD_204516 | JGI IMG/M metagenome (GOLD analysis project Ga0316201, IMG submission 204516) | Coastal sediment microbial communities from Delaware Bay, Delaware, United States - CS-6 worm burrow | ecosystem: Environmental > Aquatic > Marine > Coastal > Sediment | place: USA... | reverse complement strand
CGGCGGCGGAATGGACCAGCAGTCGGTCGCCGGCCCGCGGGTGCGCCAGTTCAAGCAGGGCAAACCAGGCGGTGAGGAAAACCGCGGCAAAGCCGGCGGCTTGCTGTAGCGACAGCTTTGCGGGTCTGGGAAAGACCTGGTCACGCTTCACCACCACCTGGGTCGCGTAGCCGTTGAAACGGGTCACGGCCATGACCTCGGTGCCCGCTGGCAGATCAGAGACACCCGGGCCGACGGCAGCGACGCGGCCGGCCACTTCAAAGCCCGGTGTGATGGGAAAGCCGACGTAGTGTTTCGCCGAGGCATAGAGGCCCATGCGGGTGACGCAGTCGGCATAGTTGATGCCGATGGCCTCCACGGCTACCAGGACCTCGCCGGGGCCGGGCGATAAGTCGGGGTGCTGTTCTATGCGCAGGCGGTCGTGTCCGCCCGGGCTATGAATGACGACCTTTTGCACTTTTACACTCCCTGGGAAAAGGGGTCAGAGCTGGCTTCGCCAGGTCTGACCCCGGTGTGCTTTGTTTTTAAGAGTATAGAAAACAACAAGGCAGGCAAGCACTTAGTAACCACGCGCAGGGATTCCTGCAAATGAAGACTGTTTAAGCGAAGGTAGAACTTGATACGTACACTTTTTGTGCATACACTTGCCCCATGGACTTTATCTGGGACCCATGGAAGGCGTCCGAGAATCTGCGCAAGCATGGCGTGGATTTCGCTGATGCTGTGCTCGCGCTTGAGGATGAGAACGCACTCACCATCGAGGACAGCGATCATGATGAGCAGCGTTTTAAAACGCTTGGCATGGGACCTTATGCCAAGGTGCTGTTTGTAGTGCATGCTGAACGGGGCGAGGATTGTATTCGCATCATCTCTGCCCGCAAGGCGGATCGCCACGAGGTCAGGCAGTATTACCAGGGCTTGAGTTATGAGTGAAGATTTCAGCAAAGGCAAACGCGGGGCGGTGGTTAAACCCGCCCCTAACAAAGAACGCATTACCATTCGGTTGGATGCGGATGTGATTGCGCACTTCAAGCAACTGGTGCATGAAGCCGGTGGCGGTAATTATCAGACGTTGATTAATGATGCCCTGCGCGAACATATTCGTGCACTGGAGCAACCTCTGGAAGAGACGTTGCGCAAGGTGATACGGGAAGAGCTTAAAAAGGCGGTTTAGGAGGAAACCCTATGACAAACCCCTTGCTGCTTGCTGTAGCCTGTCTGATCCTGGCTTAGGAAAAAAGCTTTTCGATCTCTTCCTTGCTCAGGGCGCCCGGTACATAGTTGCTGCCCCAGGCGATCATGGCCTTTAACACCGGCGCGAGGTCCTTGCCTTTCGCCGTTAAATGGTAGCTGTAGCGCGGTGGCCGTTCCTGGTACAGCTCGCGCTGCACGACTGCTTCATGCTCCAACCGTTTCAGGCGCTCGGCCAGAATGTTGCTCGGGATCTTTTCGGGGGAAGCCTGAAACTCCTTGAAGGTGTGTTTACCCAGCAACAGGTCCCTGATCACCAGCAGGGTCCACTTGTCACCCAGTAAATCCAGGGTGCAGGCTACCGGGCAGGCGGAGCGTTTGCAGCTTGTCGATTTATCGGTTTTTTTGCCTTTCATGTATTCAGTATAACACTGACTTGCATTTTTAAAGTTAGCAGCCTAAGCTTTAGTTACTTTCATTTTTAAAGTGACTTGGAGCGCTCATGGAACTGACTTTGTATTACATGCCGGGTACGCGTTCTGAACGCGTGCGCTGGGCCCTGGATGAACTGGGGCTGGACTACGGGATTGAAAAGCTCGACCTGTTCAAGGGTGAAGGCAATCGCGCTGACTATCGGGCAATTCATCCACTGGGACAATTACCGGCGCTGCTGGTCGATGGTCAGGCGATGTTTGAAAGCGGGGCTATCGTGCAGTGGCTGGCTGAGGCCACACCGGGCAGCCGCCTGGCGCCGCCGGTGGATCAACCGGCGCGGCGCGCTTTTGATCAATGGATGTACTTTGCCGCAACCAGCCTGGAAGCGCCCGCCTGGGAGATGATGCTGCACGGCAACATCCTGCCCGATGAGCAGGCGGTGAAGTCGATCATCCCGTTTGCGACGCAACAGTATCAGCGCGCACTCCAGGTACTGGATCACGCCCTGACCGGTAAAGACTATCTGCTGGGAAGTGACTTCAGTGCGGCCGATATCATGGTGGGCTATCTGCTGCCCTGGTTTCCCGAGCAGTTGACCGAATGCACTGTGTTGCCGGCCTATCTCGATCGTCTTAAACAACGCCCCGCCTACCCCGGCGAACCCTTGCAATAACAATTTCAATCAACAACAACGGAGCACCGCTTATGCAACTGCAAACGCTTTCGCCCGAACTGTATTGGCTGACCCCATTTTTACTTCGGCGGCAATACCCGTGAATATTGCTATGCTACCCGTATGGCTAAAGCCAATGAGGAGTCCCTATGATAAAGCCCTTCCCGCGCAGCCTGGCCTGTCTGATCCTGGCGCTTGCCTTCGCCCTGCCCGTCCACGCGGTCGAACCACGGCAGAATACGCTGGGCATGACGTTTGTGTTCATCCCGCCCGGCGAATTCCGCATGGGCACCAGCCTGGACGAGGCGGAGTCCATCGCCTTTGAAATGCCGGAACCGGATGCGAGCAAGTTCCTCGACGAGGCGCCTGTGCACACGGTGGTGATCAGCCAGGGGTTCTGGCTGGGCCAGAGCGAAGTGACGCAGGGACAGTGGCACCAGCTTATGGGAGACAAACCGGGGCCGGCCGAGTATTGGCAGCAAGCCGATTGGGAATCCCTGCCGGTGGTGTCGGTTTCCTGGGACATGGCACAACAGTTCATCACCCGGCTGAACCAGCGCGATGCGTCATTCCGCTATCGTTTGCCCAGCGAAGCGGAATGGGAGTACGCCGCCCGGGCCGGCAGCACGGCAACGCGACCGGTGCCGGTGGAGCAACTCGCCGAGTACGCCTGGTTTATCGAGAACTCGGGCGATGTCCCGCACCCGGTGGCAAGCCGCAAGCCCAACGCCTTCGGTCTGTATGACATGTTGGGCAATGTCTGGGAGTGGGTGAATGATCGTTATCACCCGGACACCTACACCAAGGCAACGCGCACCGACCCGATGGGACCGGCGCAAGGTGGTTCGCGGGTGAGGCGTGGTGGGTCGTATCATTGCCCGTTGTTTCAAACGCGGCCGGGGTATCGTTCGGCTAATACGCCGGATACCGCGTATTCGGTGATCGGGTTGCGGGTGGTGGGGGAAGAGCGGTAAACGAACCAGAGAGGGGCAAACCCCTTTTGCTTTATGCCGCCTGAATTTCAAACTGCGTTGCCTTGGCAAGAAGATCCGCACGCGATTTCAACGACGGTCGCGCCCGGGTCGGGCTGTCACGGAATCAGAACCAGTTTACCGACCGGGGCCAGGTGGCGATAACTCTGCTGCAGGGTGGAGACGCCGTTGGCGTCGAGTACGACGTGATAGCCTTCCGGGCTGATTCGCTCGGCCGCTTTCCAGAGATCCTCACGGGATTTGTCGATCACCTCAATGGCCCCCAACTGCCGCACCGGGTCGACCTTGTGTGATGCGCCCACCACGCCGACGACCTTGCAGCCTGCGATTCGACCCAACTGCACCAGCGCACCGCCCACACCACCGGCGGCGGAATGGACCAGCAGCCTGTTGCCGGCCCGCGGGTGCGCCAGTTCAAGCAGGGCAAACCAGGCGGTGAGGAATACCGCGGCCAGGAGGCCGCTCCCACAGGCGGTAGTTGACATATAGGCAACTTTGAATTAGTTTCCATTTTGTCAACTGGAGGCATGGATGCACATTTTGACAAAGAGGCCCTTTGTGGCGGCAGCACAGCGCTACCCGAATCAGCGGGAGTCCTTGCTGGACCTGTACCGGGTGCTGAGCCGCAACAGCGTAAGGTTCAACAGTCCGGAGGAAATGCGGCGGCTGTTCCCATCGCTGGATAACTTTATCTACAAGGATAAGTGGTGGGTACTGGATGTGGGTGGTAACCATCTCCGGATGATTGCCTGTATTCAGTTCAGGCAGAACCGGCTTTTTGTAAAACACATTGTGACGCACGCCGAGTACGACCGGCTGTGCGATCGCTACCGGCGAGGCGTGTTGTGAACAAGACCGCATTGAAAACAGTGTTCGAGGATTTTGCTGAGGCCGCAGCGCCCTATCTTCATATTACCGACGATGCGAACTATGAAGAGGCTCTGGCGCTGGTTGAGGCGCTGATGGAAGACGCCGAAGACAGCGACGATGATCCGCTGAACCGTGTCATCGGTCTGCTGGCGCAAGCGATCGGTCGGTATGAGCGCGAGATCGAGGCATTGGACGCATTTGAAACGCAGGCTAGCGAGATACCTGTCGATGTGGCGATGCTACGTGTGTTGATGAAGCAGCATGGGTTGGGTGTCGCGGATTTCCCCGAGTTCGGCGACAAGTCGCTTGTCTCGCGCATACTGTCCGGCTCGCGGAATCTCACCAAACAGCATATTCAGAAGCTGGCGAAGCGGTTTGGTGTGAGTGAGAGTTTGTTTTTTTGAGCATCAAACGCGGCCGGGGTATCGTTCGGCTAATACGCCGGATACCGCGTATTCGGTGATCGGATTGCGGGTGGTGGGGGAAGCGCGGTAAACGAACCAGAGGGGGGCAAACTCCTTTTGCTTTATGCCGCCTGAATTTCAAACTGCGTTGCCTTGGCAACCGGTTTTATCTTTTTGTTATCTTTTTTCAGTTCCACGAAACCATAGCTTTCCAGCGTTTTCAGCGTTCGTGACAAGTTGCTCGCTTGTCTGCCTGTCAACTTTGCCAGGTCCTGCAGGGAATCCGGCTTGCGCTCGGCAATCACGTTCAACAGCGCCCGGTTTTTGTCGCTGAGAACTTCTGCCAGCGACTTCATCGAGGTGAACCAAACCTTTGGCTCGCCCCGGCGTGGTTTGTATTCGCCTTTGGCAATCGCCAGCATACGTTGGCGAATCTTTTCCTGAGGCAGGATTCCGATCACTATTTTCTTCATTGCTAGGAATATCGATGCTGCTCTATGCAGAGACGGTCATATCCCCCCGGGCGATGAATCACAACCTTTTGCGCTTTGTTGAATTGCCCGTCCAGCCGGCTTACCGGGTTCGGCGCTCAGCCATGACGAGGTCATTTCCGCTCACCGGGTAGGCCTGCCCAAAACCACGGACATAGTTGCCTTCAAGCGCATCGAAACAAAACAGCATAAAGTCCGGCAGGCCGGCCAGCAGTGGAACGGTATTGCCGAGCTGTTCCTCCATCTGCTTGAGGATGCGCTTCCAGCCCTCGCTGTCACGTTGGATATTTTCAGCCCGGCATTGCAGAATCAGGCGGCGCCGTGCGAACACATTGCGCGTCGCTGCCTTGTCCTCGAGCCACATCAGGCTCGCTCTCGGGTGTGACTCCAGGTTTCTAGTATGCCGGGCGAGGCGGCTGATCAGGATGTGGCATCTGCCCTCGCCATCGAGCACGCAGGGCGCATAGCTGGCATCCGGCATGCCCTCGGGCGACGTGGTCGACAGCATAACGGCATCCAGCTCCCGGCGCAGGGCGATGGCTTCCTGCTGCAGTTGTTTCAGTGTCAGCGGCTCACTCACAGGGGGATTCTGTGCTGCGCCCGGGTGCTTTTCAAGCGCTGTGCCTGGCTGTGACTCACGCCTGAATGCAGGCCAATCCGTCCCAAAGCCACTCGCATCCGGGCGGACGGTGTGTATGTGCACGTTATCTCCGCTGTCATCAGCGTGAACGGCGAACGCCTGGGCGACGGTGCAACGGTGAAAGCCGAAGCTGTGATCAAATTCAGCGGACATGAGAACGGTAAAGCACTGGTGTTTGATTTGCCCTGACCGACGTGGGAACTGCAGGAACTCCGACATGACGCTGCTCGAACGCAAGACAGACACCCGGCGCGAGCGGAAATACGCTTTCGAACTCCTGTCACTGGCTTTCCTGGACGAGTTTGCCACCGGTCCTGGTGGACCGCTGTGCGTCCCGCGCATGGACCAGGCGGTACAGCGCGGGTAACACGACCAATGTGAGCAGTGTTGAAGAGATGATACCGCCGATCACCACCGTCGCCAGCGGCCGCTGCACCTCGGAACCGATACCGGTATTCAGCGCCATGGGCACAAACCCCAGTGACGCCACCAGCGCGGTCATCAGAACGGGACGCAGGCGTGTCAGTGCACCCTGGACAATGGCTTGGTCCAGGCCGCAGCCATGGACACGCAGGTCGCGAATGAAAGCGACCATCACCAGCCCGTTGAGTACCGCCACCCCGGAGAGCGCAATAAAACCCACCGCCGCGGAGATGGAAAAGGGGATATCGCGCAGCAGCAAAGCCAGTACGCCACCGGTGAGCGCCAGCGGTACGCCGGAAAAGATGACACCGGCATCGCGAAACGACCCGAGGGCCATCACCAGTAATCCGATAATCAACAGCAGCGTTACCGGCACGACAATCGACAACCTGTTAACGGCTGACTGCAGTTTCTCGAATGTACCGCCGTATTCAACCCAGTACCCCGGAGGCACATCGACACGTTCCTCCACCACCTGGCGCACATCGTTGACAAAAGAACCGAGGTCACGTCCGCGAACGTTTGCGGTGACCACCACACGACGTTTACCGTTTTCGCGGTAAACCTGGTTATAACCGGCGACCAGCCTGAGTTCAGCCAGCTCGCCCAGGGGCACATAGCCGCCCTGGTGCAGGGGCACAGGCAGGCTCGCATAGGCATCAGGATCGCTGCGCAGGGATTCCGGCAGACGCATGACAATGTCGGCACGACGATCGCCCTCATAGAACTGCCCGGCGACCGTGCCACCCAGTGCGGCGGCAACAAGCTCCTGCAGCTGCACGACCGTGACACCGTAGCGTGCCAGTGCATCGCGTCGGGGCTGGATGGTCATGACGGGTAAACCGGTGGCCTGCTCTACCGCCACATCGGCGGCACCGGGTATCTGACGGATTGCCTTTTCGATGTCATCTCCCAGACCGATCAGTTGATCGAAGTCGTCACCGAACACCTTCACCGCGAGCTCGGCACGCACACCGGCAATCAATTCATTGAAGCGCATCTGGATGGGTTGCAGAAATTCATAACGGTTGCCCGGAATCGTCGTGACCCGCGCCTCCAGTTCGGCCACCACCTGTGCTTTCGGTTTATCGGGGTCCGGCCACTCGTCGCGCTCTTTGAGGATGATGAAGTTGTCTGCCACACTCGGCGGCATGGGATCCGTGGCGACTTCCGGAGTGCCGATTTTCGAAAACACCCGTTCGACTTCGGGCAGCTTTCTCACCTCGGGTTCCAGCCGTTGCTGAAATCGAACCGCCTGCTCCAGCGAGGTACCGGGTATACGCAAGGCGTGCATGGCAATGTCGCCTTCATCGAGATCGGGCACAAACTCCGATCCCAGCCGGGTGGCCAGCGAAGCGCAGACCACGACCAGGAGCGTTGCCAGGATGACCACGCTCCAGCGAAACCTGAGTGCCGTGACCAGCAACGGCTTGTAGATCCTGCGGGAATAGTCGACCAACAGGTTGTTCTTCTCCTGCACCGGTTTTCGAAATAACAGTGCGACACAGGCAGGCACAAAGGTCACGGACAGGATCATGGCGCTCACCAGCGCAATGACCACGGTGATCGCCATGGGGTGAAACATCTTGCCTTCCACCCCGCTTAAGGCAAAGATCGGCAGGTACACGGCGGTGATAATAAAGACGCCAAACAGCGCCGGGCGTATCACTTCGCGGGTGGCGTCGAATATCACCGCCAGGCGCTCGTTCAGCGACAGCGTGCCGCGGTCTGCGGATTCACCCAGCCGTCGCAGACAGTTCTCCACGATAATCACGGCGCCGTCGACGATGAGGCCGAAATCCAGCGCCCCCAGGCTCATCAGGTTGGCGCTGACCCCGCTCTGCACCATGCCGCTGATAGTCATCAGCATGGCGATGGGAATCACGGTAGCCGTCAGCAGCGCCGCGCGTACATTACCCAGCATCAGAAACAGCACCACGATCACCAGCAGGGCACCTTCAACCAGGTTCTTGCGCACCGTGGCGAGGGTTTTATCGACCAGCGTTGTACGGTCGTAGACTGCGGTTGCACTGATACCCGCCGGCAAACTGGCCTGGACGTCCTCCAGCTTATCCGCCACGGCACTGGCAACGGTCCGACTGTTCTCGCCGATCAGCATGAACACCGTGCTCATCACCACTTCCCGCCCGTTCTGGGTCGCCGCACCGGAACGCAGTTCCCGGCCCACGGTTACCGTCGCAACATCGCTGACGCGAACCGGTATCCCCGCCTGCTGGGTGATGACAATGTCGGCCAGATCGTCCATGGTGCTCGCCTGACCGGGTACCCGCATCAGCCATTGCGCACCGTTGTGCTCTATAAATCCGGCACCACGGTTCTCGTTGTTCTGTTGCAACGCCGTCAACAGGTCGCTGTAGCCGAGACCGTAGCCGAGCAGTTTTGCCGGATCAGGCGCTACCAGTATTTCCTTTTTGAAACCGCCAATGGGATTGACTTCGACGACGCCGGGTACGCGCAGCAGCTGCGGGCGGATAATCCAGTCATGCACGGAACGCAGATCGGTGGGTGTCACCGGGCTGCCATCGGCATTGCGGGCATCCTCGGCGGCGTCCACCGTAAACATGAAAATCTCACCCAGCCCGGTGGTAATCGGTCCCAGTATGGGCTCCAGCGAGGCCGGCAGACTGCCTTTGGCTGTGTTGAGGCGTTCACTCACCTGCTGGCGGGCGAAATAAATGTCGGTGCCCTCCGTGAAGACAACGGTGACCTGCGACAGGCCGTAGCGTGACAGCGAGCGGGTGTACGACAAGCGCGGCAACCCCGCCATGGCGGTCTCGACGGGAAAGGTGACGCGCTGCTCGACTTCCAGCGGTGTATAACCGGCCGCCGCTGTGTTGATGACCACCTGCACATTGGTGATGTCGGGTACTGCATCGATGGGCAGGCGGGTAAAGTTCCAGGCACCCAGCCCCACCAGCAGCAGCGTCAGCGCCAGCACCATGCCGCGGCGATACAGTGAGAAATTGATAATGGATTCCAACATAAGCAGGCCTCAGTGATCGTGCGCCACGCCCGATTTCTCGATATCGGCTTTGAGGAGATAGCTGTTTTCGCTGACGTAACGCGTTCCCGCCTCCAGCCCGCCGAGTACTTCGACCCACTCCCGGTCCTGGCGGCCAAGCTCCAGCATGCGCACTTCATACTCTTCGCCGACCTGCGCGAACACCACGGTGGAATCCCGGAACGTCTGCAGGCCGCTACGTTTCACCGCCAGCGCTACCGGGTGCCTGGCCACCATCACTTCGGCGGTGATGAAGGTGCCGGGTGGAAACCCGGCGTCAGTGTTATCCAGCACGACGCGCGCGGTTACCGCCTGATTGACCTCTGCCAGCACATTCACCCGCGCAATCGTGCTGTCGACAGACTGACCGCCGCTGGCGGCGGTTATTGTGACCGGCGCACCGGCGCGCACCCGTTGGCGATCAGCAGGAAATACGGAAAGATCGGCCCACACCGATGACGTATCGGTGATGGTGAGCAACCGGCGACCACCGGTCTGCTCTCCCGGATTGGCGTCACGTTGAGTGATCACACCGCTGATCGGTGCCTTGATGGTGTACGATTTGAGACTTTCGTTGCTCTCGATTTTCGCCAGTGGCTGTCCTTCACGCACGGTCTCGCCGAGTGAGGGATACACCGCCTGGATCAAGCCGTCAAAACGTGCGCTGACTTCGCGCACGCGCTCGCTGTTGCTGGTGATGCGACCATAGACGGTGAGTGTTTCCCGCAAGACAGCCGGTCCCGCCACCAGCGTTTCCAGTTCAAAGGCCTCGGCCACCTCGCGGCTGATCCTGGTGCGTCCCTCGAAACTGTCATACTGCCAGCTGTAACGCTTGCCACGATAGTCGGCCTCGATCGACACCACGAACGAGTGTGGTTCCGGCACACCAGTATCACCGCGCAGGAAATCGTCCTGGGGCGTGAACCCAATGGTATCGACGCGCCCCCCCAGGCGATTGAGCGTTACCGTCAGCTCAACGTCATCAGGTTTGACCGGCCGGCCCTGTTCTGTCACCCAGACACGGAACTCCGGAGACACACCGGTTTCGAACAGCGATAATTCCAGCGCAAACTCACCGTCTGTCAACAGGCGGCCGTGATGGGGGCCCTCGTCGGCGTCGGCTTCAGCGTTCATGCCGTGCGCCTCATGCACCGTGGAATCCGTTCCTGAACCGCCGCCACAGGCGCCAAGCAGGACGCCCAGCGCTGTAATGCAAAGCAGGTGTATGCGTGTGTTCATAAATAACCTCATGGCGATGATGCCGGTTGCGCAATGCGCACGCCGGTCAGGCGTTCAATTTCGATGACATTCTGATGCGCATCCAGGCTCGCCTCGACCAGGTCGCTGCGGGCTTCGAGCAGGTCTTCCTGTACCGTGCGCCACTCGAAGTAACTGTAGCGTCCGAGTTCGTAAGCATTGCGGGTGTCGGTCAGTGCCTGTTCGATGCGGGGGATGACATCGTCCCGGAATGTAGCGGCACGGTGCAGGCTGTGCAGCAGTTCCTGGTACATGACAAACAGTGACGTTTCCATGCGAACGCGCGCAGCCAGGGCATCGGCATTCGTATGCGCCAGGTTTGCCTGGGCTTCGGCGATAGCCCCCTGGTTCTTGTTACGCAGCGTCAGGGGAAGGCTGATGTTGGCAACCAGCGCCTCGTCATTGGTGATTTCGAGCCGGCGCACACCCGCCGACACACGCCAGTTGGGCTTGCGTTGCGCCCTGGCCAGATGCAACTGCGCCTCATCCACGCGCTGTTTCGACAGGAAGCGGGCGAAATCCGGGTTCTGGTCAATGCGTGCCTTGAGGGTCGCGAACGACTCCGCAGCGGGCAGCGTCATGAGATCCCCCTGCAGACGCGTAAATCCGGGTTCGGTTTCGCCCCACTGCGCGGCCAGTCGACGGCCCGCTGATAACAGTTCGTGCTCCATGTCTTCCTGGTTGAGTTTCATGCGCGCCAGTTCGGCGCGGGCACGCGCCAGTTCAGCTTGCGGTGATTTGCCGGCCGTCACCCGTTTCTGCACTGCCTGCACAGTTTCCTCTGCCAGCTGAACAGCTTCGGTGGCGCTGACTTTCTCCGCCTCCCGGGCCAGGCAGGAGAAGAACAGGCGGGCGGTTTCAGCGGCTGCATCGAGGCGCATGATGTCGGCCTCCACGGCGAGCAGCGACACACCTGCCCGGGCGGTGTCGACACGCCGTTGACGCACACCGCGTTCCAGCACCCAGGCGATACTCACAGTGGTTTCCGCATTGTCAGTGCCTGAAAACTCGCCGGTCCCGAGTGCGTTTTCCACCATGACGCTCAGTTCAGGATTGGGTGCCAGGCCGGCCTGCAATACCCGCCCGTCCTGCGCCTGAAACTGATGACCGAACGCCACCAGCTCCGGATTGCGCGCCATGGTTCGTGCGAGCGCCTGCTGCAGGCTGATCACTCCGTCATCGCCAGACGGGCGGGCCTGGGCATTAACGATGGTGCCGGACAACAGTAAAAACAGGGTTACACCGATCCGGAGCGCATTAACTTTCCACATGGACACTTCTCCCAGTCGCGCCGCCGCGGGCACGACTATCAGGCAAGGGATAACACCGACGAGTGAGCGTCAGGCACTCATCCGCTTCTCAGGCAAGGCAATCAGAGGGGGTTCGGGGTGGTGCGCGCAGTGGAGGTCGCCAGCGGGAACGCCAGCGTATAGCCAGTCGCTCGGTCAATGGTGGCCAGACCGATCCGCCGGACCAGTTCACCATCAGCAGGGCGAATAACGGGCCGGACAGGAACAGCAGCAGCTTGGACCATGCCGTAGCCGGTTCGAAAGACGACACATCAACATCGGCGTCGTGGTCGTGGCCTTCAAGGCCCGCATCGTGAACATGGGTACCATGAAGTGCAGTGCTGTCGCTGCCTGCACTCACGTGCAGGTGCAGGCCGCTGATCTGCATGGCCAGCAGACTGAGGCAGATCAGGAAGACGAGCAATGCCGGGCGGGTACGCATGCTGGAAAAGATACAGGCCGGACGTTATTTTGACAATGGCCGGTAGTGGCAAGCACCCCGGCGTCCACCGGTATCTCGATCTACTTTGCCTGTTTTTCAGGGAGTTGACGGCGTCTGTGACTCTGTAAATCAGGTTCGTTCAATCACCGCACAAGGCGACGACACTGGAAACGCCCGCAACCGGCTGCCCTGGCAGGCGCTTAAAATACGCTTGATTCTGCGGGCCGGCGATGCAACCATCTGCGGATTATCAGCCCGGACCGACACCATGCCCCAGACCTACGACACACCGCAGGAAGCCGAAGACGCTTATTACGATGCACTGGAAGAAGGCAACCTGGAGCAGCTGCTTTCCGTGTGGGCGGACAGCGATGACATCTGTTGTCTGCTGCCCATGTACCCCATGATCCAGGGGCGCAAGGGCGTGGAAGACGTTTTTGCGCACCTGTTCTCCCAGGGGCATGGCGTGGAGCTCTCCGTCACCCACCTGGGCTGGATTCAAACCGATGACATCGCCATCCATCAGGTCGAAGAAAACCTCCAGAGGGTACCCCCCGACACGCCGCCACCGCCGCCGTTTTACGGCACCAACATCTACCGCAAGGACACCCACGGCTGGCAGCTGATCGTCCACCAGAATGCACCGACACCACAGCCCGCACCACAGGAATAAGAATTGCGGCTGCAGGCCACTGCCCGCCACGATGCCCGCTTCACAGTCTTGATCACTTGTTTACCACGACTGAAATCAACAGGAATAGAGAAATGGCCGCAGTGCTGAGCAGGTCCCCGCCGCTGCCACGTCTCTGGCGGCTACCCGCATGGATGGCAGCCCTCTCACTGGTGGGCCTGCTGTGGCCGTCACCACCGGGCGTGGCCGGCGAACTGGAGCCGGTTACCGGCTCACCCGCGGCCCCGGCACTCGCTCTACCGGATCTCGGCGACCGCGTACACCGACTCGATGACTACAGCGGACAGGTCGTTCTGGTCAATTTCTGGGCAACCTGGTGCCCGCCCTGCGTCGCCGAGATACCGAGCCTGCAACGCCTGCATCGATCGCTCTCGGGCCAGCCATTTGCGCTGCTGGCGGTGAGCATGGGTGAGAACAAACAACAGGTTCAGGAATTCAGCGAAAAAGCCGGCGTCGATTTCCCACTGCTGCCGGACCCGGCATCGGACGTGTCGCAGCGCTGGGAGATCGACTTCCTGCCGACCAGCCACCTCGTCGATGCACAGGGCCGTCTGCGTTACACCGCCTATGGCGAAGTTGACTGGGACGACGAGGAGGTACGTGCGACGCTGCGCACACTGCTTGAAGAGATAGACCCCGGATCCGCACCGGCCGACTGATGGCAGACCGCCCGTTGCCCTGACGGGTGAAGCAGGCACCTTCACCTCAGGTACCCCCATAAAAAAGACCCCGCCGGATTGCCCGGCAGGGCCAGTTGCGAGAGACGGCGTCCTTGCCGTCAGGAGGTTCAGGTAAGGCCGGTCAGCCGCTACAGCTTGATGCCGTGGCACATGGCAAACAGTAGCTGATCGTTCGACCATTCAGAGCTTGTTCCCGGACTTCCCTGTCCGGGGGCGCTCGCTCTCGTGTCAGTGTCCGTAAAGACTGACTAGTTCTGGGTAAGGCTCAAGCCCCGCTCCGGACGCGAGAAGTTGTGACAGGCCGCGCAGTCCTTGCCCTCGTTTCTCACGTGGCGGTCGTGCACCTCGTTAAACTCGCGGTCACTGTTGCTGGTCTCGTTGCTGTGACACTGACTGCAGATGTTGTTCAGGTTACCGTCCAGGGTCGTCCGATCGGTGTTCTGAACATCGCTCGGCAAAGTCCGCGGGCCATAACCCAGGTCACCCAGCTCCACCTGCAGCGGGCCGCCGCTCTGCGACGGGTGGCAGGAACCGCAGTTCAGCGCATCACCCTGCGGCTCGACGCCGTGGTTGATGGTCTGGTAGGTGTGCACTGCGACGGCCTCGGTGTTATTCGGCATCTCCGTGTCGCCCGGGACACCGCTACACACGGTACTTGGGTCCACATTGACCTCCTCCAGTCCCAGGCCGACCGCCACCGCGCGGCAGAAACTGCCGGTACGGAAGAACTCGAACGTGGAGTGGCCAACCATGGTGTTATTGGAAGTGTTTCGCGCCAGCTTGCCCCAGTGCTCTTTCATGGGGTAGAGCTTGGTGTCCACGCTGGTGCTGGTGACGTCGCCATTGGGCATGCCGATTACGTAGGCCGGGTCACCGGCATTGAAGTTGCCGACAAAGCTCGCGGCGACGTCGGCGTCCAGCGGTATGGTCGGAACACCGTCGAGCGACTCACCCAGGTAGGAAACCTGGCTTGTACCGTCGAACCAGGCGTAGCTGGGAATCAGACTCGCGCCACCGAGGCCGCCCTTGTCCTCCCGCGGCAGCCAGCCACCACGCCCGTTGCAGGCCGACGCCGAGGGGTGTGGATCCTGCCAGTCGCGCACCACCTCGGTGCCCACTGCCGCCTTGGCGTAACTGGGGATGTGGCAGGTCTGGCAGGCCACCTTCTGGGCGTGCTTGTCGCGGCTGGACCCCTGGGTATTACTGAAGTCCCCGTGGGGCGTGGCGCCGTGACAGCTGTCACAGGTGAAACGCCCGGCCACGTCGTTCGGCCTCAGGTCCAGACCACGGCCGCGCAGTCGGTGCCCACCGTCGTTGTGGCAGTCGGAGCAGGTCAGATCGGCACCCTGGGGGCTGAGGTGGAAGTCCGTGGTGGTGGTGGCATTGTTGGCAACCTCGCGGGACAGGTCGCCACGCTTGGTACCGTCACCACCGGCCGCCCCGGCATGACAGTTGAGGCAGGACTGACGGGTGGTGAGGTGGACATTCTGCGCCGCCTCGAGCGTGGTTATCGTCATCGGCGCCATGGGCACAGTCGCAGGCAGGGTGTCACTGCCGGCAGGCATGAACTGGAAGTCCCCGGTGACGGGATCGACGTTCGGAATGCCGGCAAAGCCGGTGCGGGTCACCGAATTACCGTTTTGTTGAACCAGATTACCGGCCTCTTCTGCCACGTTCAACAGGATCAGGTCAGTAAAGCCGTAGCCGTTGCCCAGCGGGGGCTCGTTCCAGTCGGGGAAGCGCTTGTAGGCCTCCTGATGGCACATCAGGCAGTCGATATTGGCCAACTGCGCGTGTGCCTCGGTGGAAGCGGGATCCATCAGTTCAAACTCAGACTGGGCCATGGGGAAACGGCCGTTGCCGACGTGACAGCCGGCGCAGGTAAAGCGCGGCGAGTTTTCGTGGGTGCCGCAGTAGGTGTTGATACCGGTGGCGACCAGATCGCCGGCCGCCTGTGCAGGCCGCTCGCCGGCTGCTGCAAAATTACCCGGGATGTTGGTCAGATTGGGGAAGGCGCCACCCTGCTGGTAGTGAACCGAGCCGTGCATGTCGCGTGCCTGACCCTCGTGGCACTCGACACAAACCTCCGGGCCGGTGTAGTTGGTAATCTGGCAGTGTTCCTGTATGGGTGAGGTACAGGCTACCGGCTCCGCGGTAATTGTAGCCGTAGTGGTGGTCGTTGCGCTGGCGCCACCGTTGTCCGTCACCGTCAGGGTGACCGTATAGCTGCCAGCCGCCGTGTATGTGTGACTCGGCGTCGCCCCCGTACCCGAAGCACCGTCGCCGAAGGTCCAGGCGTAGGAAGCAATATTGCCGTCGGAATCGGACGAACCCGTGCCATCGAAGCTGACTGCCACACCTGCTGTCCCCGTGTAAGGGCCACCCGGATCTGCCGTCGGCGGTACGTTCGGGATCACCCCGCCTCCGCCGTCGTTACTGCAGTTGTTCGGGGCACTACTGACTTCCCTGTCATCATCTTCACCGTCAACATCCACCGCGGTGACGTCGCAGGGTACCGGGTTCAGACCGGGCGCACGGAACGTCCAGTCGCCGTCACTGTCCGCCTGGGTGGTGCCGATCACGGCACCATTGTCTTCTTTTTCGCCGTAACGGATGGTCACGGTCGAATTATCCGGCGCGTTGTCACCGCGCACCGTCAGTCGGTCGCGGTCGCTGCTCCAGCTTGCGCGATCGATATCGATATCATCACTGGCCCGGGCGGTCGTGGTGGCGACCAGTCCGAGCAGGACGCTCAGGAAAATCAAAAAGCTCAAAATGGGCCTGTTGCTTTTACTCGCTTTAATCGGGATAAAGCAGCTGGCTCGTGGTCCGGGGGTCATCGTTTCTCTCCTTAATGTAAGAATCCGTTAACAGGTCCTGGTACGCTGGTACTATCGGCGTGGGCGCCTTATAAGTAATTACCACATTAGGGTTTTTACTTATGGTATATTCCACAATCGTATTTTCCCTAATGCATGAGTTGGGCCAGCCTGATAATGAGACCCAACCTCTTCATTCACAGACTGTTTGGAAATATTCCTGATTCGGTGAAACATGACAGGCCTGCCAGATATGACATGTCATGACTGCCAAACCTGTCATTTATGTCATGACTGGGGGAGAAATCCGGGGGTAATTCCGTGTAACGTCGCCGTCAGTGCTAACCTCTGTATTGCTGACGATCTGCGGGGTGATGCGTGGAAAGAAACAAACAGGTGATTCTTATCCGTAAGGATCTGAAGATGCGCAGAGGCAAAGAGATCGCCCAGGGATCGCATGCTTCAATGGAGTTTCTGACCAGTCAGATCCGACAGCAGTTGCATAAAAAGACTGACCTGACTGTCGATCTGAACGCTGCTGAGGCGGCATGGCTCTCAGCTGGCATGGCAAAAGTGTGTCTGCAGGTCAACTCGGAGGAAGAACTCCTCGATTACCATGAAAAAGCCCTGCGTCATGACCTCAAGAGCTTCCTGATAACAGACAGCGGACGAACGGAATTCGGCGGAACGCCAACCCTCACCGCCTGCGCAATCGGTCCCGCCCCCGCCAGCCGGATCGACGCAGTCACGGGAAATTTAACCCTGTATTAGCCGCGTATTAGCTGCGCGCCCTGAATGACCCGGCAGCGCCCGGAGAACGCTACATCTTCGACTGCTGATAATTCTGCAGACCGACTTTTTCGATCAGTTCCAGCTGGGTTTCCAGCCAGTCCATGTGTTCTTCTTCGCTGGCGAGAATATCCTCGAAGAGTTCACGTGACACGTAGTCCCTGGCCTGCTCGCAGTATTCGATGGCCTCGCGCAGCACGGGTACGGCTTCGAGCTCAACGGCGAGGTCACAGCGCATGATTTCCTCGGTATTTTCACCCACCTGAATTTTGCCGATATCCTGCAGGTTGGGCAGGCCTTCCAGAAACAGGATGCGTTTTATCAGTGCATCCGCATGCTTCATTTCATCAATGGATTCTTCGTACTCTTTTTCATTGAGTTCATTAAGGCCCCAGTTTTCGAACATGCGGGCATGAAGAAAATACTGGTTTATGGCGACCAGTTCATTCTTTAAAGCCTTGTTGAGATACTTGATAACCTTGCTATCGCCTTTCATGCAGAGACTCCCCGGCAGCCGAAATCAAACGCCAATGATGGCGCCACCTGCTGTGAATATAGCGCCGCACAATGAGAGGTCAAGCAAAAAAAACCTGATCGCGATCAGGATGACTGGGTCGCGTCTTCCCGCGCCCTGCACTCCAGAGCGTCATTGAGGACGCCACGCGCACAGCGGGCACATTTGCCACACTGACTGGCAACACCAAGCTGCTGCTTCAAATCCTGAATGCTGCTGACCCCCTCGCTGGCAGCCGCTCGAATCTGGCCACAGGTGATTTTCTGACAGATGCAAATGTACATGTTACCTCCAATTCACACAGCGGATGTTAATGCGAATCACTCGCATTGTCAACATCGAACCCGCCCCTGCCCCACCAGGCAACGGCGTTCATCCGGCATCCGCCTGACGTCGAAATGACAATTTGCGCTGATGGCGGCCGGCAGTATGAGACGCCGGCGATGCCCGTCCTGCAGGTAGCGCGGTCGCGGTAAATGACTGTCGTTTCGTATAGTTGCTTGTTTTAGTATGATGAGGACCTACGTTGTAAGACTGCCGATAGGATGTTGATGGATTATGAAGCAGTGATAAGCCGAAACAGCCAGCAAAAAGAAAATGAGAAAGACGGACTCTACATACTGCTGATCAGTATTCACGGTTTGATCCGGGGAGGAAACCTGGAACTTGGCCGGGATGCTGACACCGGCGGCCAGATCAAGTACGTGCTGGAACTCACCCGGGCCCTGGCGCAGCAACCCGAAGTTGCGCAAGTGGTGCTCCTGACCAGGCGTATCAATGATGCGCAGATCGATGAAGATTATGCGCAGGTCGTCGAGGAACTGGGCGACGGTGCACGGATTGTTCGACTCGATGCGGGCCCGCCTGAGTACCTGCCCAAGGAAACACTCTGGGATCACCTGGATACCTTTACCGACAATGCGCTCACCTACCTGCGTTCCACCGACGCGCTCCCCGACCTTGTGCACAGCCATTATGCCGATGGCGGCTATGTCGGCAGCCGCCTGTCGGCGCAGCTCGGTGTTCCCCTGATCCACACCGGTCATTCGCTCGGCCGGGTCAAACGCCGACGCCTGCTGGCAACCGGACTTGATTCGACAACAATCGAACAGCGTTACAGCATGTCGCGCCGCATCGAAGCCGAAGAGCAGACACTGGCCAGTGCCGAACGGGTTATCACCAGCACCTCACAGGAAATCGAGGAACAGTACGGCTTCTATGACCATTACCAGCCTGACCAGATGCGCGTCATTCCGCCGGGTACTGATCTGCTGCACTTCCATCCACCCCAGGGCGACGAATGGCAAAACCCGATCAGCGAGGAAATCTGCCGTTTCCTCCGCGACCCGCAGAAACCCATCATCCTGGCGCTGTCACGCCCTGACACGCGCAAGAACATCGGTGCGCTGGTCACCGCTTTTGGAGAATCCGAAGAACTGCAGGCTGCAGCCAACCTGCTGATCGTGGCCGGCAACCGGGATGACATTTCGGAACTGGACGAGGGGGCACAGGAAGTATTGACCGACCTGCTGCTTCTCATCGACCGCTACGACCTGTATGGCAAGGTGGCCTACCCGAAACACCATGGCGCGGATGACGTGCCGCTGATCTATCGCCTGGCGGCGGCTTCCGGCGGGGTCTTTGTCAATCCGGCATTGACAGAACCTTTCGGCCTGACGCTGATTGAAGCGGCGGCCAGCGGGCTGCCTATTGTGGCAACGGAAGACGGCGGTCCACGCGATATCATTTCCAATTGCGAAAACGGACTGCTCATCGATCCCCTGGACACATCGGCAATCGCCAAGGCCCTGACGCAGGTACTGTCTGACTGGGAGGGCTGGCAACAGCGGTCGACCAACGGCCTGCAGGGTGTACGCGAACATTATTCCTGGCAGGCCCACGCTGTTCGCTACCTGGAAGTGGTTCGTCCCATCATAGAGAAAACCGAGGCACTGGTGCGGCAACCGCCGCGCACACGCCGCGCGATGCTGTACCACGACCGGGCTATATTCACCGACCTCGATCAGAACCTGCTCGGCGACCCGAAATCCCTGTCGGTACTCGTTAAAGTGCTGCGCGAAAACCGCAAATGTGCCACGTTTGGTATTGCCACCGGACGGCGCCTGGAATCGGCGCTGAAAGTGATGAAACAATACGGCATCCCCGAACCCGACGTACTGATCACCAGTGGTGGTACTGCAATCCATTACGCCCCCAAGCTGACACAGGACAAGGGGTGGCCCCGGCATATCGAATACCAATGGACGCCTGGCGCCGTGCACCGCGTGCTTGATGAATTACCCGGAATTGAACTGCAGCCCAGAACAGAACAGAGCCGCTTCAAAATCAGCTACTATATCGACCCTCAAAAAGCCCCCGGTCTGGATGAAATCAACAAGCTGCTGCACCAGGAAGAACAGTCTGTCAATGTCAACCTGTCATTCGGCCAGTTCCTGGACGTCATGCCGATCAGGGCATCGAAAGGATTCGCACTTCGTTACTTTGCAGACCGTTGGGATATCCCCCTGGAGCACGTGCTGGCGGCGGGTGGTTCGGGCGCCGATGAAGACATGATGCGCGGCAATACACTGGCCGCCGTCGTCGCCAACCGCCACGAAGAGGAACTGTCGCAGCTGGTTGAGCTGGATCGCATCTATTTCGCCAAGCAATCGTACGCCGCAGGCATTCTCGAGGCTATGGACCATTACGACTTCTTCAATAACTGTACCGTACCAAACGCTGATGAGTCCGTATGAGTCAACACAAACTCCTGTTATGTACGGATCTCGACCGCACCCTGCTTCCCAACGGGACACAACCTGAGTCGCCGCTGGCAAGGCGGTATTTTTCCCGGTTGAGCGAACGCCCGGAGGTGACGCTGGTGTATGTCACCGGGCGCCACAAGCTGCTGGTGCAGCAGGCAATCAAATGCTACTGCCTGCCGCAACCCGACATGGTCATCAGCGACGTCGGCACCAAGATCTATGACCTGCGCACCGGAGGCTGGACAATATGGCGGGATTGGGAAACGGAGATCACACCCGATTGGGCGGGACAGACCCACGCTGACCTGCGCGCACTGTTTCACGATCTCGCACCACTGAACCTGCAGGAACGGGAAAAGCAGAACACGCATAAAGTGAGCTACTATGTCTCCCTGTACGAAGACAAGGAAAAATTGATCGCCGAAATGGACCAGCGCCTGAGGCAACACGGCGTCAATGCCAGTCTTATCTGGAGCGTCGATGAACCCGCTGCAGTCGGGCTGCTCGATGTGCTGCCACGCGGCGCTACCAAGTTGCATGCCATCGAATTTCTGCGCGAACGGCTGGACTTTGCGCTGGAGGACACTGTGTTTGCCGGGGATTCGGGAAACGATCTGCCGGTGCTCACCAGCAGGCTGCCGGCGGTACTGGTTCTGAATGCAACGGAAACGGTGCGTACCGCCGCGAGGGAGGCGGCAGAACGATCGGGCCACCTGGACGCGATCTGTTTTGCCAAAGGCGGTTTTCTGGGCATGAACGGCAACTACAGCGCCGGTATCCTGGAGGGTGTAGCCCACTACCGGCCCGAACTTCGATCCTGGCTGTTGAAAATACAGGAGGTCGATAATGCAGAGTGATGTCATCACTCGTTCATCCACGATCGCCACAGCATTACTGGAACGGACAGCCTTATGAACGGACGGATGCATCCACTGAGGGCCGCCGAGGCCTACGCCGAAAGCCATCGCCAGGAAGTGCTTAACTTTCTGCATCGGTTGAGGGCCCTGAACCAGCCTTTCCTGTTACGCAGCAGTATCCAGGACACCTTTGCACAGGTCTGCGCCGAAGACGAATCCGCTACGTTGCAGACCAGCCCCCTGGCCACTGTAGTCGACTGGTGCCAGGAAGCGGCGATGGATGACGCCTGGATCTGTTTTGCCCTGCGTCTGCGGGTGGCGCGCTGGATGTATGTCCGCATTCATCCGGAAACCATGGACATGGAGACCATCGGCGTGTCCGAATTCCTGGCATTCAAGGAAAGGCTTGCCACCGGTGGTCCCGATAATCAGTGGATGCTGGAAGTGGACCTGGAACCCTTCTCGCGCGAGTTCTATAAACTGCATGAATCCGAATCGATCGGTCGTGGCGTCGAATTTCTCAACCGCCGCCTGTCGAGCCAGCTGTTCCAGGATCTCGGCAAAGGCGACCAGCAACTGCTGGATTTTCTCCGCGTGCACAAGTACCGCAGTCAGCAGTTGATGCTCAACGACGACGTGGAAAGCGTCCCCGACCTGCGCAAGGCCCTGCGCCAGGCCGAGACCCTGCTGCGCGGGCTGGATCAGGAAACCCCCTGGGATAACGTGGCCCATGATCTACGCGCAATCGGTTTTGAACCCGGCTGGGGAGACCGGGTTGCACGTATCCGCGAATCCATGCGCCTGTTGCTGGATATCCTGGAAGCACCCTCACCGGCGGCACTGGAACTTTTCCTCGGACGGGTACCGATGATCTTTTCACTGGCGATCCTGTCACCGCACGGGTATTTCGGCCAGGCCAATGTCCTCGGGCGTCCCGATACCGGTGGCCAGGTCGTCTACATCCTCGATCAGGTGCGCGCACTGGAACGCGAAATGCGTCGGCGCCTGCACCAACAGGGCATCAACATCGAACCGCAGATCGTGGTCCTGACCCGCTTGATTCCTGAGGCTGAAGGCACCACCTGCGACCAGCGCATCGAGGACATCTCCGGCACCAATAACGCACGCATCCTGCGTGTGCCCTTCCGCAACGCCAACGGTGAAGTGATCCCGCACTGGATATCGCGCTTCGAAATCTGGCCGTACCTGGAACGATACGCGGCCGAAGCGGAACGGGAACTGATCGCTGAATTGAGTGGCCGGCCCGACCTGATTATCGGCAATTACTCCGACGGCAACCTGGTTGCCTCGCTGATCTCCCAGCGCCTCGGCACCACCCAGTGCAATATTGCCCACGCCCTGGAAAAGACCAAGTATCTCTACTCCGATCTGTTCTGGCATGACAACGATGACCACTACCATTTTTCCTGTCAGTTCACCGCCGACCTCATCGCCATGAACACCGCGGATTTCATTATTACCAGCACCTACCAGGAGATCGCCGGTACCGATGATACGCTGGGGCAATACGAAAGCCACACGGCATTCACCATGCCGGGCCTGTACCGCGTGGTCGACGGCATCGATGTCTACGACCCGAAATTCAATATCGTATCACCGGGCGCCGACGCCGACGTGTACTTCCCTTACAGCGACAGCGAAAGACGGCTGACCCACCTCGAGCACGAAATCGAACAACTGATCAATGGCCAGGAGACAGCGGAGAACATCCGCGGCGCCCTGCGTGATACTGACAAACCGCTGCTGTTCACCATGGCCCGCATGGACCACATCAAGAATATCACCGGCCTTGTCGAGTGGTATGGCGGTTCGGCTGAATTACGCGATCGGGCCAACCTGCTGGTGATATCCGGGCATGTCAATCCGGCCCGCTCTAGCGACACGGAAGAACGTGACCAGATCGAAAAACTGCATGGATTGATGACGCAGCATGGCCTCGATGATCAGTTGCGCTGGCTGGGCCTGCACCTGGAAAAGCCGCTCGCCGGCGAAATCTACCGCTTTGTCGCCGATCATCACGGAGCGTTTGTCCAACCCGCCCTGTTCGAAGCCTTTGGCCTGACGGTGATCGAAGCCATGGGTTCAGGTCTGCCGACTTTCGCCACCTGTTTCGGCGGTCCGCTGGAAATTATCGAAGATGGTGTCTCGGGCTTTCATATCGACCCCAACCACGGCGACCAGGCGGCCGCCAGCATGGCGGAGTTTTTCCAGCGCTGCGGACAGCAGAACGACTACTGGAAGCGTATCTCCGATGCCGGACTGCAACGTGTGGCAGAACGCTATACCTGGGACCGTTATGCCGAAAAGATGATGACCCTGTCGCGCATCTATGGCTTCTGGAAATACGTGAGCAACCTGGAACGCGCGGAAACCCAGCGCTACCTGCAGATGTTTTACAGCCTACAGTTCCGGCCACTTGCAAAACAGCTGGAGCAGTGACGGCCGGACCCTGACATCACGGATTTGGGCCTGTCGGCCAGAATCAACCTGGCCAGTTCCGGCAATAACGGACGGAAACATGTTTGTTGTCTGTTACCTTAATATGGGGTGAAGCAGCTGGTCGACATAAACTTGCGGGACACACTGTAAATACATCCTTGTACGCTCGATGGCCGCGTCCATGCGGCCAACGGCCCCGCAAGTATATGTCGACCGGCTTCCGCACTCCTTGGTTACGAGGGTTTCGAGAGTGAGTGACAACGCCTATCCTGACTACCACGGCGGCAGTATCGTCAACCTGATGTGCTCAATCGTCACAGCTTATGGCGGGCAGTGCACGGATTATCCGGTTCTGAAACACCTTTCACCCGACCAGCTTCGACAGAGTCGCAACCTGGTGCTGCTGGTGATCGACGGCCTGGGCTACGACTACCTGACGCAGCGCGGCGCAGGCAGCGTCCTGCGTCAACATTTGCAGCACCCCATCACCTCGGTCGCGCCACCCACCACGGCGACCGCGATCACCACCTTCCTCACCGGTCTCGCGCCGCAACAACACGGACTCACCGGCTGGTTCACCTGGTTCAGGGAACTGGGCAGCGTACTGGCCGTCTTGCCTTTCAAGCCACGTTGCAGCGATGAATCCCTGGGATCCGCGGGGATCAGCGCCGAAGCGCTGTACGGTCATGTACCGGTATTCGATCGCCTGCAGGTCGAAAGCTATTCTCTGGCCCCCGACTGGATTGCACAGTCCGATTTCAACCGTGCCCACCTCGGCCGTGCTGAAATGCTGGCTTATCAGGATCTCGACGATTGTTTCATGCGGATCACGCGGCTCGTACACGCGCACAACAGGCAAAAATATATCTATGCTTACTGGCCCGGTTTCGACAACCTGGCTCACCGGCATGGTATCGCCAGTGACGTGACCAGCGAGCACTTTGCCGAACTGGACGCCGGCTTTGCGCGCCTGCTCGATAGCCTGGCGGGAAGCGGAACCACGGTGCTCGTTAGCGCCGATCACGGCTTCGTGGATATTCCGCAGCAACAAAGAATTCTGCTGGATGCACACCCCATTATGAAAGACTGCCTGAGTATCCCCCTGTGTGGTGAACAGCGTCTGAGTTACGCTTATGTCCGTCACGGTCAACGCGAAAAGTTTGCATACTATATTGAACAACACCTGTCTCATGCCATGGAACTGCAGCGCAGTGAAAAGCTGTTGCAAGGTCATCTGTTTGGCCTCGGCGAACCACATCCCGAGCTGCTGTCACGCATCGGCGACTATATACTGATCATGAAAGACGGCTATATCATCCGGGATCCGATACCCGGTGAACAGCCAGCGCAAATGGTGGGTTTTCACGGCGGGCTCAGTGCACAGGAAATGTGTGTTCCTTTGGTCTGTGCGTCAGTTTGACCGGGGGAATCATAGTTGAACGGCCTGATTTCCGAGTAAAGGAGTTACGCATGTTTCGTCGAATACAAGCAGCTGTTGTTTTTTGGTATTGCCTTATCGTTGTTGTGCTTACCGGATGTGAACGTGCGCCGCAGCTGACTGTCGTCGCCGCTCTGGATGAGGCCCCCGGCAACATCACCCTGACGCCGGACAAGCGGATCATTTTCAGTCTTCACCAGTTTTTCGAACCGGACTGGCGTGTTGCGGAATGGACGAAACAGGGTATCAAACCATTCCCGAATCGGGACATCGTGTCCGCGGACGGGGGCGATGTTACCCTGCATTCAGTACTTGGCATTCAAAGTGACAGCAAAGGCATTGTGTGGATGCTGGATAACGGCATGCGCGGCAGTGCAACACCGAAACTGGTCGCCTGGGATACGCGGCAGGACAGATTACACAAAGTCATTATACTGCCCGAACCCGTCACACCCGCCGATGCGTTTGTCAACGACCTGGCCATCGACGAAACGCACGACAGCATCTACATAAGCGATCCGGCCGGCGGCGACAACGCGGCACTGATTGTCGTGGATATCAGCAGCGGTGACGCCAGGCGCGTACTGCAGGGCCATCCAAGCGTGGTGCCGGAAGATCTGGACCTGATCATCGCCGGCGAAGCCGTCGAGATCAGGCAAGCGGACGGCGCTACTGTGCGTCCACGCGTCGGCGCCAATCCCATTGCCCTGGATACCGGGAACGAATGGCTGTATTACGGACCCATGCACGGCACGTCCCTGTACCGCATCCGGGTCGGCGACCTGCTGGATACGGACATTGAAGCCGGGGCACTTGCCGGCAAGGTGGAACGCTACGGGCGCAAACCCATCAGCGATGGCATATCAATCGATAACGACGGTAATGTCTATATTACCGATCTGGCCAACAATGCCATCGGGGTGATCGATCATTCACGGGAATATCGGATTTACATCATGGACAAACGCCTGTCGTGGCCGGACGCACTCAGTTTCGGCCCCGATAACAGGTTGTATACCGTGAGTAATCAACTGCACAAATCGGCGCTGCTGCATAGCGGCGAGGAAACCGCAAAGCCACCCTATTACATCTTTTCCTTCACCGCGTTGGCGGCTGGTGTGAGTGGTCGTTGAAAGAAGAAGGCAGCCGTACCGGGCGTTCGACAGCCAACCAAGTCATGTGCTGACCTCTGCCTCTGCCATATCATGCGGATGGCGTTTTTTTTAGTACATTAGAATTGTTTTTTTAAGGAAAGAGATATGCACATGACTCAATACATAATTACTTATCTAGGCGGCGATCAGCCATCGAGTGGGCCATGCGGAAAATTCGGAAACAGATTTTATTCATTCGGCGTGCCTGCCGCGGCGCAAGACCGCCGCTGTAGCACTCCTACAGCAAGCGTCTTGCAACAAAGGCAGGTGCGGCG
>Ga0316201_10000288_pt1 | contig 26596 bp, 23 predicted proteins | sample CS6wburrow_MG_FD_204516 | JGI IMG/M metagenome (GOLD analysis project Ga0316201, IMG submission 204516) | Coastal sediment microbial communities from Delaware Bay, Delaware, United States - CS-6 worm burrow | ecosystem: Environmental > Aquatic > Marine > Coastal > Sediment | place: USA... | reverse complement strand
AGTAGGATCAGACTGTATAATAGCGCCCCCGCCTCAATCCGACAGCGTCCACATTAATTGGGTGTTTGTGAACACACAAGGCGAATGGCGTGGCATCTGGGATTATCGTGCCAGAGAATTGGCTAAATCGCTTGCTGATTTCTTGCATTCTATAGATCAAGACATGACCTTTCATATATGGTTTCTTGATGTCAATAACACACGCCAGATCACTTTGGAAGAATACAGCAACACAACCGTCAATTCTGAAACGGACGAGAGAAAAATTTTTAACCGGTTAATCCAACCGATACAAAATAGGCGTGGTCAGTTTAGATACGCCAATTTTTCGCAGCAAATGCCACAAGTGCTTTCCGCATTAGCAGAAAAACAGCAGTGGCAAGAAGGCGGACGTTACTTGACTCTTTTATTCGCACATCGTTTATCCATTGCCCAATTGGAACGGCAGATCAATCGCCTTCCCTTGCAAACGCAATCACTGGTCATTTTAAGTCGTCGGCTTCCCAAACAATCTCAACGGGAAGCCTGGGCCAAACAAGGCATTGCATTCATCCGCCTAACCTCAAATAGTTATTGGTATGATGAACTCGTTGAACGCTTAAAGGCCTGGCATACCCAAGATTAATCAAGAAACCTATCCACTCATGCGGTTTCTTTTCGTTCCAAATTGATTTTGCTATGACCTTTTTTTATTAAATTCAGGTGTGTTGCGTAAAAAACGCAACACAGAGTTCACAGAGGGCCACAGAGGGCCACAGAGTTTTTCTCTACTAGTGCAGGATCGCTCCAGTTTCCATACCATTGAAAAACCAGGGCAACCCCTTTTAAAGAGGGGCTTAGGATTTCCGCTTTCCTGCACTAGGCTGTTGAACAATAGCTGAAAATGATTTTTATGAAAATAGATAACAAGGACATCACAACAATGCTTGATACCCAACCCCCCCTCATCCGGGTTGACAATCTTTCTTTTAACTATCCAAAAGAGCCCGTACTCAAAGAGATTAATTTAGAGATATATCCCGGTGAGTGTTTAGCCATCTTAGGTTTATCCGGCTCAGGTAAAAGCACCCTGCTGAATCTCCTAGCCTCACTCGATACACCAACAGCAGGAGCGATTCATTACACATTTCAAGAACAAAACTATACCGTCGATTCTAAGGGATTAACCTTGAAAACAGATCAATCCACGAAACCCATTTCCCGTGATACATTACGCAGCCATTTCGGGTTTGTTTTTCAAACCCCTTTTATGTTAGGCAACTTCAATGCCTCTGATAACATAGGCTTACCACTGCGTCTGCGACGCAAACCCGTGAAAGAAATTCGCCGATTAGAAAAAGAAATGCTCCAAGCCATTGAATTACAAGGAAAAGGCAATTTAAGTGCCGATCAACTCTCCGGCGGGCAACGCCAACGGGTTGCCATTGGCCGTGCCTTAATCCACCGTCCCGCTGTTGTTTTCGCTGATGAACCCACCGGGAATTTGGACAATACAACCGCCAAAGGCGTGATGAAGACTTTTCTCAATATCGTGATAAAAGAAAGGCAAAATGCCTTAGTACTGGTCACCCACGATCCTTGTGTCGCAGCCCACTATGCCGACCGTATTGTCTACTTAGTCAAAGAAACCCCGAATGAAGGCTCCGTTTTACGCCATCGAGGAGTAGAAGGCTTAGAAGATATCCGACAACATTGCAGCAAAGCGGTTCAACATTTTTTTAATTAAGAAGGGCTTATCATGGATTGGCGTTCTATTGGCTACTCTATTTGCCACGATCGATCTATTATACTATCGCTGTCGTCGTGAAGTGATATTCGCTTTTCTCAGCGAGCGCAGTATGGGTTAAATCTGTAGGGCAGCTAGAGCGACAAGGCAACAAAGTAACCGTTAGCTTTAACCCATTTTATCTATGTTCAAACAAAATTTGATGCAAAAAGGTAAACTTTCAGGAATAAGAACTGATATAAAAGGAAATAAAGACAATAAACGTTCTCTGCAACATGAAAATGAGTCAGCAGATATATTGGTTGAGAACGGACATCATGTCGAACAAAATCCTTTCACAAGAGCAGATGATAATATAAGAAAAGGGAAACAACCTGATTATCGTATCAATGGTGAGATATTTGATAATTATGCCCCAAATGACAAGGCTGATGTCGAACAAATCCGTAATGAAATTTCAAGGAAAGTTAAAAGAGGACAAACATATAGGGTAGTTCTCAATCTTGAGGATAATGATGTCCCAATAAAAGACATAGAAACCATGTTTAAAATAAGAAAGCCAGTATTAAATCTCCAACAACTGATTATCTTAAAAAATGGAGAAATTTTGGAATTATTTTAATGAGAACTGAAATATCATGGCATTAGAATACACATTAATGATCGAGACTGATCTGAAATTGACCGAGATCAGCAATCTTCTGTCTCACCTTCAAGACTTCGAGTATCAAACTGATTATTTAAAAGCACCGGGCCTGATTATTTACATTGATTATGCCGATCAAGAAGATAAAGCATTTGTAAAAGATTACTTTCATTTTACACCTAAGCTTTCATTGTCTTTTGTTCAAGACAAATTCGCAGATTTTAGTTTAGCACAGGCTAATCTTATCAAAGCCAGCATGACATTGCTGAACAAATCGTCTCCAAATGCCATTCTTGATTTTAATGGGGATACCGTTTTACTGCGAAAAATTAAGGAACAGTTGTTTATTTATCAAGACGAGAGTGATTTTTGGGAACCGTCTTTGCTTAATTTAGTCCACCTACCTTATGAAATCGGTTTGACTACTAACGGATATCCAAGCGAAAGTGACGAATGTTATCAAGATGAACGTTCTGATAGATATATTTGTCTTGAATCTGATGTCGCTCAATTTCTTAAAAAAATTGCGGTTAAGAAAAAAACGAGCCTAGATGAGATAGTCAATGTGTGGCTCAAAAAGGATATAGAGTTGATAGAAAGCGTCAAATAGCGAGTGTCGGATAGCTTAGCCTACCGTATTGTTTATATTGTCCACCGTTATAATATTCGTATTGGGTTAGCTGTAAGTTGGCTGTTATAATCAAAAAGCGCAATTTATCACGATGCTATAGCATTTTTCGATTAAGTTAAATACAAACAAGGGCAACCACAAGGGCTTGCCCCTACGAAGAATGTATTTCATGCAACAGGGAAACGCTATAAGTATAGAAGGCTTAGAAGATATCCGACAACATTGCAGCAAAGCGGTTCAACATTTCTTTAATTAAAGAGGGCATCTCATGAATTGGCATTCGATTGCTTACTATATTCGCCACGATCTATTATATTATCGCGGCCGTCGTGAAGTGATTTTCGGTTTTATCAGTATCTTGTTCGCCACAGCTACCCTATTGATTTTATTTGCATTAGCCTCAACAGTCGAATCAATAGTTGATCGCTCTTTAGAAGAGGCGCGGCCCATGATGGGCACCTTGCGCGTACAACCTCTCAATTCCGCTACCTTTACCGATGAACAACAGGCTTTTTTGAAAACACTGGTCACAAAGGCAATACCCACATCAACTGATCAAAGCCCCCATTTTGGGCAAAAACTGGCTTCATTCATGGATTTCTTTTCACACCCCCCCCCTAAAGAAAACGATGTCGAAAACCTATCATGGATAGCTGAAGACTTTACCTACGGGTTCGATATTTGGCCAAACCAGGCCCTCATCCAAACCGAGCAGAAAAAGCTCTTGTTAAAAGCCTTTGCCGTCGCACCCGACGATCCCATGCTCAAGCCTGACTATGGCATTCGCTATTGGGGAAAAGTCGGTCAATTCAGCACTGATCCCAGTCAACGCCACTTTGAGTTAATGATCAACAAACGGATATTGGGCGAAAAGGGCTTAAACATCAGTACCGAAAAATGGGAAGCCCTCAAAAGCGGCCAAGAAACCCTGTATCTGAATATCCAGTTTCTCAGCACCTTAGCCCCTCACGATCCTGAAATACGACGCTGTTTTAGAACGTTTGAGTCTCGACAGGTACCCGTATCCGGTATTATCGATCTACCCGATAAAGAGTATCCCGATATTTGGTATCATCACGATGTCGCCAAGGCCTATTACTATAGCCAACGTTATGAATGGCACCCTTCGTATGGACTCCAATTTGTCGATGCGACCGGCCACCCCCTTTTTCCTGAATTGAAAATCATACCCGAAGAAAACGGTCGTATCAGTCTCCAGAGTTGTGATTTTCAAAAACAGCTCAAACAGCGCGATTACATTGCGCTACCCACCGATCAAGATCGTTTTTCAAAAGATTTAGCCTATAGCCAAGCTTTCATTTGGCTACGTTATTATAAAGAACCCCAAAGTCGACGACGGGTAATGTGTGCCATAAAACAGAAACCAGAAGAAAAAGCGTTCTGTCAACAATTGGGGATTACTGCCGATCCACGAGGTAAAAATCTCTGGGTAGAACCGTTCAACTTTGGCCTCACCGAGGCCCTGAATCGCATCACCCCCACCATTAACTTTTTCGTCATTGCCAGCTCAATCATATTAATGTTATTAAGCTTTTTTAATGTCGCCCTCTTTGGCATGGGCTATGTTTGGCGCAAACGTTTAGATATCGGCATCCTCCGCACTTTTGCCATGCCCGCCAGAGAAGTTGGCCGCCTGTACCTATTGCAAATTCTCATCGTCAGTTTTGCCGGACTCATAGCAGGCATTCTTCTCGCCATTGCGCTCAGCTTCACCCTACTTCAACCCCTTGCAGATTGGGCCATTGGTTACATTATTCCCCCTTTCAGCGAAGCGACCCAAATCGCCTCAATTCCTTTAACGATCACTGAAGGCGGGATTATAAAAACGGTTGGCATCATTCTGTTCGCCTCACTGCTTGGGGCACTGATACCGACCCGCCAAGCAACGCGAGTCGATCCTATCGAACAACTACGCAGTCAATTGTAATCATTAGAAATAACCGCATTTAGGTAAAATGATGATTAACGCAAGAGACGCAAAAGACGTTTTCACGCTAAAGTTTAGCGTAGCTTCCCTTCAGTTCGCTGTACAAAGCGCGTGAAAAAGATATTTTTAAGGCGTATTTAGCGTCTGTTGCAAAAAAGCGCGTTTATTTTCCAGTTTTGAGTAACGGCCAAAAAATTAACACGACTCTATGCTCGCTATTAATTTTCGCAAAACCCAATTTTATGGGTACATCACTCTAACAAATAAAGGATAATATATGGAAATGATTGCAAAAGCCATTGAAACAACAGGTATTGTTGCACAACATCGATTATTATTAGATGAGCCGCTTCCGGTAGCAGAATCAGCCCGTGTGCGTGTGATTGTGCTAGTGATAGAAGAGCCCAATAATGAACACTCGACACAAGTCTCTCACGACTCTTCAGAATCCTTAACGCCTGACAAGCGATTGGCAAGCGCTATTCACAAGTATCAACGGAGTGAAATTTCTCAAGAACAGGCAGCTAAGCTTGCCCAATTAAACCGCCGAGATTTTCTTTTGGCATTAGCCCGTGAAAAAGGCGAGGTGTTTCAGGTCGATTTTAATGATTTAAAGGAGGAATTAGCGCGTGGTTGATTCTCCCGTTATTGATGCCTCTCCTTTAATTTTTTTGACAAAGGCCGACAAACTTGATTTATTACAACAGGTTATTAATAACGAAATAATTGTACCTGTTGCAGTAGAGGCTGAAATTCAACAATATGGAAATCAAGATATCACTAGGCAAGCACTTGCCCAAACAAGCTGGTTAGTTGTGGTTGACACGCCAAAGATACCCAATGTCATTCAGTCTTATCATTTAGGCGCTGGCGAGTCAGCGGTTTTAACTTGGGCTTATGTTAATCGAAACAGCGAAGCCATTATAGATGATTTGGCTGCACGTCGCTGTGCCTCTAGTTTAGGCATTCCAGTACGTGGTACACTTGGACTTGTGTTAACAGCTAAACAACGAGGCATTATTCCAGCTGCAAGGCCGATTATAGAACAATTGCTGACAAAAGGAATGTATCTTTCTAGCAATGTGATAAATCAAGCACTGGCATTAGTTGGGGAATAGCGCAATCACTTATCATCAATCCACAAAAAGGAGAAATCCATGATAAAAAAAGGTAAGACGTTACCGACACTGATAAGTAGTGTCTTAATCGGGATGAGCGTCCCAGCGTATGGTGACAATGCCCTACAGGAGTTGGAAAAATTACGTCATCGACAATGCCCAAAATATTGTTGATGCGGGAGAGGATCGGACAGCCTTACAAAGGAAGCTTCAACAGTTGCAGGAAGAAAAGCAACAATTAAAGGAGACTGTGGATAAATTGGGCGCTCGCTTGGCTCAATTAAGCCAAGCCTTGGAACAAAGCACAGCTTCAACAAAAGCTTACGCCGATAGCAAAGCCAATCAAGCTGAAAAAGCGGCCAAGGCTTACGCCGATGGCAAAGCCAATCAAGCTGAAAAAGCGGCCAAGGCTTACGCCGATGGCAAAGCCAATCAAGCCAAAAAAGCGGCCATTAATGCCCAGACAACGGCTAATAACGCTGTCTCCAAAGCTAACCTAAAAGGGGCAATAGGCTTTTTCGCCTCTATTAATTGCCCAAGCGGTTGGAAAGAGAATACAGCTACGAGAGGACGATATATTGTTGGCCTAAATCCTGGTGGTAAAATTGCTGCAACGGTTGGTCAACAACTCAGCAATCAAGAAAACAGAGCTGTCGGTAATCATTCTCATAGCTATACTTATGCTGATGTAGGTCACAAGAATCCTAATGCTTTTGCAGGAGTGGGCGGTGCTTATTGGAAAAAGTCGGCAAGTATAAGATTTTACTCGAAAACACGAGGAACAGCAGGAACTAATACTCCTGCAGGAACTAATGCACCGTATATTCAATATAAAGTTTGTGAAAAACTTTAGAATGCGTCGAGGAACGAAACACATTTAAAAGGTCGTTTTTTGTAGGGTGGCTAGAGCGAAGCGATACAAACTCAGGGAAGCTAAACCCACCGAATCGCCCCACTCTACCCACCCTACATTTTAATTGCATTTTGACTTATGTTTTTTTAGAATTGATTTTGTATTTCATTCAAGCAGGAAACGTTATAGAGGTAAAATCTTTATGAAACACTCATCACACTCATGGCTTGTAGGCCTAACACTTTCTATGGGGCTTTGGTATAACGCCATTGCCAATCCGCAGCCCAACGAAGACTCTTGTATTAAGGGTATCAAACCCATTACCCAAGCCAAACGTTGGTATGGTGAGACGCTACAAGTGCCCATCCCGTTTTTTCTCAATCGCTCACCGGCCGACTTCTATCAGCTACCCCAAGATGAGCAGAGTATCCAACCTGCATCGAACTATCCCTTGGGCACTCTCTTTTTCGCCGTTGCCAGCAGTGATGAAAGCCAACCCAATCGTCTGCGCGTGGGTTTCTACTCAAATGAAAAACAATGTTTTACTGCCCTCCCTGGCTGGGTCGATAAATCCTCCCTCATCCAAGGAATCGAAGCCATGCGCGTAGGCGATGCGGTTCGCGCTTATCCTCAATTGGGTGTGCCTCAAGATACCAGTTGTCTGGATAAGCATACGACAAACCCTGAATCTCAACAGCAGAAAACCACAAGCAGTCGTAAGGAAATGACCTGCGATAACCGCTTATTTCTGCGTGCGCTGTCTCGCCCAGAATTTGACTTTAAACCCCGCAAACATCCGCCTAAACGTATGACTCCCGACGGCGACATTATCAAGGGCGAGATTATCAGTGAATTTGGCTTGGGCGTTTTAAAACACTTATGGCGTTATGTCTATGCCATTGAAGAGTTTGAGGGGCAAATCTGGTATCTGTTAGGTCACTCTAGTTATTTGACGGTCAAGTCCAACATTCCCGAAACCGATATCAACACCACTCAAGATGCCCAAGATACCCTGCTGGGTTGGATCCCTAAATATGAAGTCACTGAATGGGCCACCAATGTCGCACTCGAATACAACACCGAGCGCAAAGCCTTAAGAAATCGTTCTGATAACACTCAACCTGCCCGCATCTATGCGGATGATAGCGAAGCGGCATCGGTTTTGGCCGAAGAAAATATGGCCTTAGCCCAACCGGCCGTGCGCGATGGCCGTGAGGATGATGAATTGCAAGTGCGTTTGGATCCGTTTGGACTCGATCCGATGCTACCCCGTTATTACGTGAAGGGCTTGAATGATAAAACAGGGTGGTACCAAGTGGCCACTATCGGCAGCTCAAAATTAACCTTGAGCGACGATCAGTTGCGTGCCATTATGACAAAGTTGCGTCGTCTCATTGACGATCTCCGCGCCGTGGATTTAGTCTTTGTTGTTGATCGCAGCGACTCCATGGCTAACGTGATTGCCGAGGTACGGACTTTTCTTGATGAACTGTGTGAACTGATCTCCGAAAAGCGTCGTGACAGTCATTTTGTGATTCGAACGGCCGGCGGTGGACAGTCCATCAGTACCAGCCTCGATATCCAAGTCAGCATGGTGGCTTATGCTGAAGAAAGCGAGACGATCTTCAGTCAGCTCAAACTCCCAGAGGATCGGGAAGAAATTCACCGCCAAATGAATTTTGCACTGGGCGGCAAGCAGGAAAATCTGCACAGTGCTTTGCATAAAGTCATTACCGATAAGAAATCCCTTTACTGGCGCGAACACGCCTTACGATCCATTGTGCTGCTCACTAATGAGCCTGGCCCTCGTCAAAAATCACTTCAATTATTAGTCAAAACGGCCTTAGAAAAAGCCATAGAAAAACCGGCGAAACGCTTGGCGGAAATGGGAATGGATAGCAGTCAACTGGACTACTGGGATTATACCCCTATTTGGGCACTCTTCACCCCCTTAAAAGACTCGATTCTGTTTCGCCGTTTTAAACAGAATCTCACTGAAATCACCTATCCGCAACGCATCATTGACCTGCATGTTAAAGCCGAAGGCGAAGAAGCTCAAAGAAAAGCACAACGAAAAAAGCTGCAAGAACAGATTTCCAAAACGATTGGCGATCGACAAAACGGCATTAACAGTCGCCTCAGATTACTGGCGAGCCGTTTAACCGTTGGCACACCCTCGGATAAGGCGGCAGAAAAGACTGAAACGGCAGACGCTAAAGCAACCCCGAAAACAACAATGGCATTCGCGAAGGTAGACTCCAATACCCTGATTAGCCAAGCTGGCTTAGAGGCAGCATTCCAACAGCATGGCATCACCGCCAAGGATATCAGTGCCATCAATGATCTAGCCTTTGTTGAGGGTTATGCGAAAAAACAATACAGTTATCATGATTTCCCCACTTTTCGCGAAGTCATTGTCATTGAAGCACGCGATCTCTATATATTGCACAGCCGTATCGATTACTTGGTAAATGAACTGAATAATGCCTTCACGCGCTTCAGTGTATGCGATCCGAAGGCCGCCATGGCTGCAGCCCTTTTTCAGGCATTAGCTTATGTGAGCGGCAATGAGGATTGGCTGCAAAAATTGTAGGAAATGAATACCCGTCAACTGTGTCGATATGCCCGCCAGTGGCTCATGGTGCGCGAACTGGAAAATCAAACCATTGCCGAACTGATCGGGATTGCAGATATTTTGCCGGTGAGTGAAGAGGGGCTTTTGGGTCTGAAAAAACGCGATTTTCGCAGGATGTCTCCCAACAAAATGGGAAAACACCATAATCTCCTTTCGCATAAAGCCTTGTGTATGAATAATATTTTAAAGGGGCGAACGGTTCCTAGCGATATCACACTTTGCCAGAGACACCGTACTCGCTACAAAAAGTGGGATTACCCACCAGTGGGTAGCTCCAATAAGTCTATCTATTTACCTCGGCATTTGGTAGCCTAATTCAGCGAGCATCAGTATCATATCGTGTCGGGCAACCCTACAGATTGCCCCTACAAACCGTCGCCGTTGTGTATAAGTATAACGATGATCGCCTTATGTAGGGGTCAATCCCTTGTGATTGCTCTTATTTTTAATGTCAATTTTTACCACTATTTTAGATAGAGGTTTTTTTATGAACCTTTTTATGAAAACAGGCTTAATCATGTTGTTAGTGTTAACTTGGGAGAGTGCTCAAGCGGATAAATTGGCAGATTTGCAAGCCGAAATGGATGAATTGACGGAATACGTTATGGACTTGGCCCAACAGGCTATCGATCTGGGGGAAGACATCACGGCTTTGAAGCGTGAAAATGCGGCGTTGAAAACCGAACTGAGCCAACAGATTGTCGATGCCAGAAACCGGGCCATTAATGCCCAAGGCACGGCGAATGATGCCAGATACCGGGCCAATAATGCCCAAAGCACGGCTAACACGGCTGTTTCTAAAGTAAACAGTATTAAATTTGAATGTGTAAGTGGTTCAGGAGTACTTGGTAAAGCAAGTAAATGGAGTCCATATGCTACATGTCCTAACGGTTACATTGTTGTTGCCCTTGCACGAATTGATCTTCATGGGAATGAATATGATAATAATAGTAACGTTAATGACTTTATATGTAATCATAATGGATGTGAAGCTTGGTGTGTAGATTTTGAGTGTACTGTCGTTTCCCGCTGCTGTCGCGTTGTCCATAAATAAATTTTTCCATGTCCAAGCTCATGTAGAGTATATATGTGAAGCCTCATACACCTTCTTTTATGGTTCCCATTCTCGCCGACGTGGGAAGCTATTTGGGACGCACCAGCGTCTTTGCAGGTTGCCACGCCAACGCATTCCCACGATGGCGCGTGGGAACGAAAAAATACTTTTTATTTCAATTATTTAAATATTTATATCTAACGATGAGAACGAAATTTGGAAACACCAGTTTCAACACTCAGCGTTGTTTTTGTCTCACAATCGCTGTAGGTAACCAAAGGTAAAACCTCTTATGAGACAATCATCACACTCATGGCTTTTAGGCCTAGCACTTTCTATGGGGCTATGGCATAACGCCATTGCCAATCCTGTGCCCAACGAAGGCACTTGTATTGAAGGTGTCAAACAGTTAATTAAACAAACCTAGCTAATAAATTAAACTTGGTTTGAAAATTGGGCCGTTGCAAAATAAATTTGAAACGAAAATTGGGCCTTGGCACTCCATTTGTTAAATGGAGTGCAAACTTTAGTTTGCGAAATTGAAGAGGGGGGGCAAGCGAATAGAGATGCCCCGCGTCGAAACGAACTTAGCTACCCGACATAGATTTCAATAACTTATAGAGAATACCATGAAAAAAACCTTGACATTGCTATTATCGCTCATTCTGACTTCCCCGCTTGTCGCGGCGAAGGAAACCGCTTGTCTTGAAGATAACGAAACGCTACTTGAGATTATTTCATGTCTTGATAAAAAAGATAGGGATTTAACCGTTCAACGAGATCAACTGTTTCAAGCCCAAATCGACACACTCCAAAATCGCATCAGTTATCTCGAAACCCTGATACAACTCCAACAAGGCCAACTTGATGCCTTGAAACGAGCCGTTGATGTCTATCAGCTACCCCAAAGTTGCCGAGATATTCAAGAACAAGACGCCACGAAAGTGAGTGGTTTATATTCTATTGATATTGATGGGCCACAAGGTGAAATGCCCTTGAATATTTACTGCAATATGGATTTGCAGGGCGGAGGTTGGTCGCTAGTTTATGCCACCAATCCTAAGCAAGAAGAGTTCAAGCGTGCTAGAGAAGTGACTCCCCGCTCAGCGCGTCACCTTCCAGGCCCACTTGTGCGTACCCTAGCGGCTCAGGCAACCGAGATACTCATTATTGATGCTGATAATCCCAGCCGTTTTATTAAGAGCGCAGATAAGTTTCCTATTCAGAGGTTAAGAGCATTGCAAAATCTCAACGATCCTGATGAAATCACTGGCCGATCAGCCAGCACCCATTGGGCGGGGACTGAACGCGACAGAACGGCCTACTGGTGTAAGGCTAGAAGTGAAGGTTATCCTACTGTAATCTACCATGCTTGTAATAACGTGTATGGATTGCACTTAAATCCTCCTTCATATAGCCGGTTTAATTATAGTTCTTCTAATCAGACTATGAGCGTCTATCTCCGTTAATTCAGAGGAAGGGCAACTGAACCACAAATAAACAGGTATTTTACCGCAAAGAGACGCACGGCCGTGCGTCTCTAATTACAAATAAACATTGCTTATATTAAAATACCTGAAAATTACGCTAGTCCTTAGCACAGAAATTGATCTCAGAATGGATTGACAATTTATGGGCCTCATATTATTTAATCATCCCCAAAATTTCTATCAACTCAGAAACCGCTAAAAGAGAATTGATGATTGCGCCGATATGACATGGCGTGTTAAGAAGCGTTGTCGTTATCGAAGCTAAAAAAGGTGATTTAGAAAAAGGTTTTAATCAATTAGCCGCTGAAATGAATAGTGTTCTGTGCAATAGGTTAGATTTGAAAACGATCAATTGAGAGTTGATATCGCATTGTTTTAGTAAATGGGCGAATTGATTGATAATCTGGCGGCGATCTATAAAAAAACGTGATAAATCAAATAGATTTATGCAATTCATCTCTCTTAAAGATTGACCTCATTTACCAAATGGCGACTTTTTGTACAGTGTGAAAAAAACCCGATGCTCCTTAACGGTTTCCTACATCAAGGCGCACAAGAAAACCAAGCAATGCTCTTTACATTGTTATAACTTCTTACACGATCTTTGTAGACTGCTGGATCACCACGCTCTTCAACGTAGTAATTTGTGGGAATTTCCTTTCGCACTATATGACACGTTTGCACATCCAAAACACCGAAAGTCAGATTATCATGTCCACTAAAGTGGAATAGTAACGTGTCCTTGTCGTTTGGCAGCGTTTCCAGTGCTTCGATTTCTTCCCCTAACGAACTCATGCGTTTGTCGCATACCGTGCTTATAGCACCGTCACTGATATGATAAGCCCACAATCGGGCTCCTGTTATCGCGGATTTTGGGCTATTTTCATCAAAGCTGTCTGGGAGAGTCTCCTCATCTTGTAAGTTTTCGACAGCATAGAGTAGGGTACCTGCTTGGTTCCAAGTGATGTCTTCAATTTGAACTTCTCCACTGATCGGTAAAACCAATTCGAGCGTTCTAAGATAGGGTTCATTATTTTCGTCAGTTTCTATTTTGAACAGCCCAGCATCCGCGGCCCATCCCCAGAACGTTCCATCGGAATGAATGGAAATACCCTCAACTTCTCTAAAGCTCGTCCCGCCGATTTCCAAAAGGTTATGAGCGACTTGTTGGTAAAAATACCCTTTTTTATTAATTTGATCACCAGAAACGGCAAAAAGTTGATGGGTCAACGGATGGATAGCTAATGCGGCGATGTTGTAGTTTTCGTAAACAGGGCCAAGTACATTGGAAACGAAAGTTCTGGTGTCAATAGTGAAAAATTGAGAATCCTTTGTTCCATCCTTGTGAACACCATAAATGATACCATAGGGAAGGAATGTCGCCGTTTGAGTCTCGGATGATTTCACTCTCAAGCACGGCGGTGGGGTAGCTTGACCATACTCATTATAGCCCCAACATATCACGGTATTGTCGGTTCGCACGCCGCAGGTGTGAACATCCTTTTCTCCCCCTTTTCCGGCACTGACATAGGACAAATTAACATTCGAGGGTGAAGAACAAACGTCTTTTGGATATTTATCGTTCCGAGAAGTACAAGTGCTGTTAGGCGGTTTAGCTTGACCCATTTCGTTCCATCCCCAGCAAGCCACAGTGTTGTCAGTCTTGACTCCACAGGTGTAATATATACCAGTACTGATTTGGGAAAAGGCACCTTCTGGTGGTGATGCTTGGCTATCCGCGTTGTGGCCCCAACATACCACAGTATTGTCGTTGGCACGAATTCCACAAGTATGCCACCCACCTGCACTGACTTGGGAAAAAGTCGTGTTGCTAGGCGGGATTATCTGATCACCAATATTAGAATTAGGGCCGCTGCTCCAAGGGTTCCCTTTACGGCCCCAGCATTCCACGGTGTTATCGGTATGAATACCACAAGTGTGTTCTTTGCCCGCGCTGATTTGGATAAAAGTACCCGTTGGCGGCGTGGCTTGATCATAATCATTTTTTCCCCAACAGGTAACTGTACTATCCGTTTTAATGCCACATGTGTGCTCAATACCGACACTGACTTGTAAAAAAGTACCGCTGGGGGCTGTGGCTCGATCATCCCCATTATAACCCCAGCATGCCACAGTCTGATTAGTTTGAAGCCCGCAGGTGTGTTTTGTTCCTGTACTCACTTGAAGAAATGTGCCGCTAGGTGGTGTCGCTTGACCAAAGCGGTTTCTGCCCCAACAGACGATGGTGTTGTCCGTTTTGATTGCACAAGTATGATTCCACCCGCTATCCACAACGCCTGTTAAGATGGCTTCCTTTGCTGAGAGAAAAGAAGACAACAAGAAGACAATCAAGGTCACCATCATCCGCCAATAGAATTTATGATTGAGGTTATTCATAAGTATTTCTCCTTAAAAAAGTAATAAAAACTTTTTTAATTGCCATTTTTAGGTATCAGTAAAACTTAAAACGGGCTAGAGCCGCGACTGTTCATGCCAGTTTTGAGTTTTACTGAGATTAACATCTATAGATTTCAATAGATTGATAACTGCTAACTGATAACTGATAACTGTCAAAGAGATGTGCTCTTAATCCACTCCCTTTGCGCGCTGGTAAAATCACCCACCCAAATTTGCTCAGCTGGCGTTTTGCAAACCTTATAAAGTGCCGTCCCGTAATCAATAAATTCTTTAAAAGGTTTCATGCCCAGCCCAATCAGTGCTTGAACCATCAGCTTCAACATAAAATCAACCGCTTTGGTGTCTAGCTGAGAAAAGTTGAATATAACACCATCTGACAAAAGATCAACATATTCTAGATTTCCCAGTTGGAGGGCCTGTGTCGCATTGATGATAGCGTTTTCTTGCCCAGATATAAAGTGGAAAAAAGGTATCATAGTTACCGCATTGCAAGGTAAAGCTTTACCCGGCGAGTTCCTAAACCTCATGTATTGGGTAATCATCTGTGAGGGATGGACTAATTCCTCTTCACTCATCGGTATAATCGTGCGCTGATTTTCCGGGGTATGATTCGCCTGAATATCTAAGTAGGTATCATAATCAACCTTTCGTCCTTTTAATAAACCTACTCTATTGTATCCCCTGACGGGTGAAAATGAGCGAATCCAATTGACATCAAGAAAGGCTTCAAAGGTGGTTGCCAGATGATCATTTGCTTCAAAGCCATTGATTTGACACCAGGTAATCCCCTGAATTTTTGCCCCTGATTTTATAAAGGCATGATAGCGTTTTTCAAGGGCTTTGCCCGATAATATCAGTGCATCATAATCGTGAATCAGTACCGTTTTAGTGCGAACATGGTTCATGCACGTACCCCACGATAGCCAGGAGTAAATGTAAGGATCATTAACTTTGGCCGTAAACTCAGCTTGTTGGCGGTTGTAGTATAAAAAAGTTATTTTTAACCGCGGAAATTTCTGGATAATATCGTCTTCAAATCCTGATGCTAAGGCCCCTTTCTCAGCATCAACAGTAATAAGCACTTCTTTGAAAACGTCCCCTTTATTTTGATCAAGACAAGAAAGATTGCCCCCTAGGACATAAGGCATTCTGGAACACATAGCCATAATTGCTGTGCATCCTGTTTCAAGCTCCGGCAATGGTTGCCATGAGAAAAGCTTGGATATTTGACGTCTTTTAAAATTCTTATGAACTTTAGCGATTAAAAACGATAAATAGGTTTTATATTTGTCCATTAACACTATCTCAATTATCAGTAAGCAATGATCAGTCTCAGTGCTCACTGGCGGCCAATTTTAAGTCCATCGTGGTGGTAGAATTTTGGAACGATCACAGCGATGCTTGTATTTTCCAGCGATATCGTGAATCTCGCTGATAAGGCCTTCCTCCAAAAATATAGGTTTCAGGCCCATAGATAAAAAGCATTCCTTAGCAACAAAAAATTCATTTTCTTTGTCTTCAATGTCTTTGCGAGGATTGTCAACATAAGAAACTTCTCCACCAATTATTCTCGATATGGTTTCGGCTAAATATTTAATTTGATGTACTTGCGTGATTTGATTAAAGATTTGTACTTTTTCTCCTTTTTTGGGTGGATTATTAATGGCCAATTCAATGCAACGCACGGTGTCTTGAATGTGAATAAAAGCGCGTGTTTGTTCGCCACTACCATACACTGTTAATGGATATCCTATGGCAGATTGTATCATGAACCGATTAAGTACCGTACCATAGACACCATCATAATCGAAACGATTAATCAATCGTTCATCCAATCGGGTTTCTTGGGTTTGGGTTCCCCAAACATTGCCTTGATGTAAATCAGTAATGCGAATACCGTTATTTTTATTATAGTAATGAAAAAAAAGTTGATCTTGCGCTTTGGTCATGTGATAAATACTTTCGGTGTCGGGCGGATAGAGTATTTCTTGATTGACCAGCTCACCAGAGTGAGATTCTACTTTAATATTCAAATAGCCTTCAGGGATTTGCATTGCCGTCGTGTGATAGCCATAAACGCCTATTGACCCTAAATGTACTAAGTAAATATCTCTGCCCGATTCTGCAATCGCACACAATACATTATGGGTGGCATTCAAATTGTTATCAACCGTATAGCGCTTAGTACGCTCCGACAAGGTTGAATAAGGTGCGGCACGTTGCTCCGCAAAATGGACAATCACCTCCGGTTGAAAATCTTTGATAAACGAGAAAAAAAGGTAATATTCCTTCGCAATATCAATGTTGAAAAACTGAATTTCTTTACCCGTCAATTCTTTCCAGGCATTGATACGGGTATGAATTGATGTAATGGGGGTAAGCGTTTCCACCTCTAGTTCAACATCTATCTTTCGCCGAGACAAATTATCGACTATGGCCACTTCGTGACCTTTGTTGGAAAAATGCAGGGATGTTGGCCAACCGCAAAAACCATCACCGCCCAGTATAACTATTTTCATTCTTATTTCTCGCAGTGTTATTTAAACCTCTAAAAATGTAAAAACCAAAGTCATCCCAATAACTCAATGTTCTATTTTAACGCACTGTATTTATAAAGCGTTTTATAATACTCTTAAACCTATATTTATTTTATTGACTAAAAACAAACACTTAATTTTATAGCCCTATCTAATAGCAAAGCTTAAATCCCCCGTTTTTACGAAAAACGAGAACATCAAGAATAAGGAACTCGGAAAAATAAAATATCCAATTTTCAATTATGCCATAAAATATTTTGATTGTATAACAGATTTGTGGAGAGGCACTTGAAAAACCTAGATGAAAACTAAAAAACAATCCATTATAACAATTTAGTTGTACAATTGAACGCATTAATAACTATTTTTTGAATTTGATGTGTTATATATAATGAACAGTTAAGGGTTAGGCCTCCACCATTAAGCATTAACCATTAAGCATTAACCATTAAAAATGTTGTCGTGTTTTTGCCTTACAGGCAAACATTAATTCAAACGCCAGAAATTAATCCGTTAAAAAACAAAAATGAATCTGCTTTTGGTTCAATGAATAAACCCAACCCATTTCCGATTCTGTTGTGAGAAATTGCGGGATTTCCTTTCGCGATATAATTATAAAATTAAAGATTTTTTTTAATTCGTTTATTTATCAATTCGTTGTACTCACTTTTCAATGACTTAAAGAAAACGAATAGGTGATAAGCTACAATAAACTTTAGTTTGAATTGAATGACAAACTAAAGTTGGAACGAAAAAGACAATAATAAATTAGGCCTAACTATCTGGAGCATGAAAATGGCTAACGGTACCACTCAACACAACGAAAAACTAAGAACAAGCATACACAATTTATTGCACCCCAAGCAACAAGTCTATCATCTGATGCCGTTTTATTTGAATAATCCCTATCCAGGAAATGGAGTCTCTCAAGAAATTGATCTTGAAAAACTTGATAAAATTGAAGCAAAAAAATTTATTCGTCAGTGGCGTAAGGCAGCTAAACGTGGAGACGCTCGGGCACAATATAACTTAGGAATCGCCTATGCTAATGGTAAAGGCGTTGCTAAAGATGATAAAAAAGCGGTCGATTGGTGGCGTAAAGCAGCTAAGCAGGGTAATGTCGAGGCACAAAATAACTTAGGGGTTGCCTATGCTAATCCTATAGGGATTGCTAAAGATTACGAAAAAGCTCTTGATTGGTGGCACAAAGCAGCAGAACAAGGTAATACAGAGGCACAAAATAACTTAGGTGTTGCCTATGTTAATGGTGAAGGTGTTGCTAAAGACTATGAAAAAGCGGCCTATTTTTGGCGTAAAGCAGCTAAGCAGGGTAATATCAAAGCACAAAATAACTTAGGTGTTATGTACTCTACAGGTAAAAATATTCTCAAAAATTATAAGCAAGCCATCTATTGGTGGGAAAAGGCAGCTATACAAGGAGATGCCGAGGCACAAAATTATTTAGGCCTCGCCTATATCAATGATGAAAATGTTGCGAAAGATTATAAACAAGCTATCTATTGGTGGGAAAAGGGAGCCGAGCAAGCTTATGTTAATGCACAATATCACTTAGGAGTTGCCTATTATAAAGGCCAAGGCATCCCGCAAAATTATGAACAAGCTATCTATTGGTGGGAAAAGGCAGCCAAACAAGGCTTTGCCCAGGCACAATATAATTTAGGTGTTGTCTATGCTAATGCTAAAGGTGTTACTAAAGTTGCTAAAGATTATGAAAAAGCGGTATATTGGTGGGATAAAGCAGCAAAACAAGGGCATATTTCAGCACAATTTTACTTAGCTAAAATTTGTGATAAACAAAAAAATGAAGAGGTTCAAAACAAAACCTCTTTTGAGTGGTTATGTCAGGTTGCTGCAAGCTTAGTTTCACTCAATGAAAAAATTGATGATGATACCACTATTTTTGAGCCTATTTTTGATAAAGATGACGTTGATTATTTAAATCAACAAGACAATGCCGTCACCCAAGTCATTTTAGCCCTACTTTATAAAACCGGTAACGCTGTTCAAAAAGACGAGCAACAAGCCTTTTCTTTATTTCAAAAAGCCGCTCAACAACAAGATATTTTGGCGCAATATTGTTTAGGCCTGGCCTACATGGAAGGCCAAGGCATTGCCGTGAATATTGAAAAAGCCCGTGAACAATTTCAACAGATTATTGATAGACTCAAGGAAAAACAAGTCTTTTCTTATATTCCATTTTCCTTAGAGCGAAATGATACTGAGGATTCCCAAGATTATCCCCTTGATGTGAGACAATGGATTGCTTTATTGGCACGAGATAAATTAAGTCTGCTTGATGAAAGGGCGGCGAGACAACAACTGGCGGCGGCTAAGCAAGATTTAGAAGATATCATGGCTATGTTTGCCCATAAATTTCGAGGGCCGTTGCAAAAAATTGAATATCATGTCGAAAAAGGACATCCTGCAAAACGTTCTTTAGATGCCATACACACCATGCGTGGTTTGCTTGATATTTTCAGTGTCATTTCAACCAATCCCGCTCAGTTACGTGATATGTTAAAGCAAGATAGGCAAGGCAAAGGGACACTATTATGGGTTTTAGAAAAATCTCTCATTCTGGCTATTTATCAATTATTATCTATCAATCAAGTTGATAAAATTAGACAGCATTATTTTGCTTATGCCAAAAGAATGGGGCAAATTCCCAGCACGATAACACGTTTGGTGTGGGATGATGAGTATTTTGAGTTAGAAGAGCAATTACAATCTGAATGGGAGGACAATTTTACACCCCTATTAAATGACTCCCATTTAGACGATATCGTCGCTTGGATGGATAAACGATTTTTTCCGATACACATTCAAGGATTTACAGACAATCCAATCCGTTTTGCTTATCAGGGTACGACAGCCTCTGCTTTGACAATTGTCATGACGGAAATGATTTTAAATGCCATTAAATATTATGCCTCTGAAAACTGTATTCCTTTACAATTAAAGTGGTATTGTGAGAAAGACGTTTGCCATTTTGTCTCTCAAAATCCGACTGCAATAGAGGAACAATCAGGTAAGGGGAGTGGTAGAGGCCATAAATTTTTAGGCCTCATTGCTAAGCAATTAGGCGGTGATTTTCCTAAACCGCGATTTCAAGATGATTATGTCACCGAATTTTGTATGCCAACCCATTTGTTAATTGAGGAATCATAAAGATGAGTCGATTTTTATGGATTGAAGATTTTGAGGATGGTACTGAACACGCCACCGAAAATGTGTTTGGACATCTCTTACAAAATACTGAAATCCCAGCAACAAAACCCAAACTCAAACATCTTCTTAAAAAGTATGGTGTCTTGGTTGAATTAAGTTTTTTGGAAGGCCTACGCTTTATTCGCAACCGGCTATTTGAGGTGGATTATGTCATTTTAGACATTGATTTAATTGATATTCGTTCAGGGTTGCGATATGACGAGCAAACTGATTTGCTAAACCTATTAGAAACCTTTTATGGTTATCAGCCTGATCAAGATAAGTCACAAGATCAAGCGAGTTATAAAAAAGCGGCAAACCATTTAAAACAGGAAGCGGGCTATAAACTCTATGTCGAATTGGTGATGGCGCTTGATTTTCCAAAAGAGCATATTTTGTTTTGTTCTAACCATACCAAAGAGCAAAAGCATATCCAATCTGTTTTTAAAGAAGCCAAGATAGATTTACCTTTGATGCTGTCCAAAGAGGAAAAGCATGAGGTACAACAATGGATAACAAAAGGCCGCGAGAATCCTTACTCAATGCTGAGACGGGGAATTATTGAAGGATGTGAACAGATTAAAAACAACTTGAGTCCTGACACTATACTATTTAGCCAGTTTTGCACCAAGAAAAATCGTCAAAATGTGACAGTGCAAAATATGCACGATTACTTGGAAACCTTGCGGCAATACTTACCGCGACGTGAACCTTCAAATACTCAATCGCTTCAATCGCTTTATAAGTTATTCGTCAGAACGTTGTCGCATGAATGGGAAAATGATTTTAGCCCCGATAATTTGAAATCAGGGGATATACCTGATAAAAGTGTTTTAAAACGCCAAAAAACCTTTGGGCAAATTATCAAATGTGCCCGAAATTGGACTGCTCACGCCAAAATTCTTGATAATCTATCTGAACGTGATGTGGCTTTTTTGTTTATTGTGGCAATGCGAGCCATGTTTACATTGTCTAACAAAACAGCAGATTATGAGACTCTTCTGCTGAATTTGTTTGCTGATAAACTCCCAAAACAAGAACTGAAAAAGCGGATAGAACAAGATTCCAACACGCTCTTGTCTCAATGCTCAAACAGCTATTCCCAATTACTCCAAACTTATGCCCAAGTTTTAAAAAACAAGGGTAAATTATTACAACCCCCTAGCCCGACACAGTTAGATTTTTCCGCTTTGCTCAAAACCATGCAATACTGGGATAAGAATAATCAGGCACAATTCGATTATGTGACAGGGCTTTTCCAGATATTTTGGCATGATTTATCTCCAATCACGGTAAAATCCTTTACCCCAACACAAAACAGTCAAAAAATCTTTTTTGAATATGAATATGACTTTGATTTAAACGACTACGGCAAAGAAGACATGGATAGCTTCTTGTTTGAACTGGCTTGCAGCATATACCCTAGAAGTTTTCCAAAATAAGGAAAACGCAAGAGACGCAAACGACGCAAGGATTTCGATTCTTCTCTATAGCGTCTTTGGCTAATCATTAATCAGCGTCAATCAGAATAATCTGTGCAATCAGCGTGCTATCAGCTGTTCAACAATTCAGAATTCATCACAAATTTAATAGGTTTAACGAGCAAACCATTTAACCTTAGGCCATCTCATGATAATAGCTAAAGCCCAATTAAAACAAGAGATAGATCGTTTGGATGAGCAATATTTGGAATTGGTTTACAATATTTTGCGTCAATTGTCATACTTATCCCCCCCCCCACCTTCAGTCGAGCAAGTCGTGACTCAAGGTGTCAATAGACTCTCTTTGCTTGATGTCTTAGCAAGGCTTGAAGAGATTGAAGATGAATTTCCCGATGTAGACACCAATTTACTGCCGCTTGACGACATCACATTATGAATTATGAATATTTATTGGATACTAATATCCTATCTGACTTGGTTAGACATCCGACGGGTTTAATTTTTCAGCGAATTGCTGAAATTGGAGAAGAGAAAATCTGTACGAGTATTATTGTTGCTTGTGAATTGCGTTTTGGCGTTGAAAAAAGCGGTTCAATACGGTTAGCAAAACAATTGGAAGAAATCTTAGCTGCCATTGATATATTGCCATTAGAAAAACCCTGTGAAACTTATTATGCGAAAATCCGCACTCGTTTAGAGCAAGCGGGCACACCCATTGGGCCAAATGATTTACTGATAGCCAGTCATGCTTTAGCACTTAATTTGGTTATCGTAACGGCTAATGTCAGAGAATTTTCTCGTGTTCCTGATTTGAAGGTTGAAAATTGGCTTGACAATTATCAGTGAAATCCAAACGCAAACGACGCAAACGACGCAAGGATTTAGATTTATCGAAATAGCGCCTTTAGCTCGAAAGCGTCTTTAGCGTTTATTTTGTAATCGCCCCTAAAAAATCGAGCAAAACACCCCCCGAAGCAATCCCCCGTCAAAGCACTCAAATAATCAAAGACTCAAATTATCTTGAAAAGTATAGCAAAAATAGGGGCGAGGGGTAATGATAGATGATATGATAAAATGTCAGCTAAGTACTGAAGCATAAATAAACAGGTATTTTACAACAAAGGGCAACCCCCTTTCTTTATTTAGCCTTTAGAGCGATTTCAATCGCGAAAGTGAAACCACTTGAGAGAGGTAGGCAAGGAAATTGTTTTGAAAAAGGGCAATCCAACGGTATTGCCCCTACAAAGGGTGACATAAGATGATAGAAGAACAACAAAACGCTGAATTAAAACAGCAAATTTACTTACAACGTGTCAATCAACTCCATACCCACATCATAAATTGGTTACAAGATGAGCCCTTCATTTTGGAAAAGGGCAACATGACGGTTCAGTCAGCATTAGGAGATTATCAAGCGGCCCGCTTATCCATTCAAACTGAAAGGGGAGAAACATTAGCCAATTTATTTTCAAAAGGAACCTCAGTGCTACTCGGAGAAGGGTTAATTGAAATGGAAGGGGTTGTGGGTACTGAATCCATTATTTATATGTTAAAGGGTGGCTTGATCATAACCGATCGATACGGTAAAAATCGTCCAATGTATAAGGGCATTCATGAAAATGGTTGGTATTGGATAGAAGACAGCTATAGAAATAAAGCCCATTTGATGAACAAGACGCTTTTTTTAGAGTTGATCACTTTGGTGAGCGATTATGAATTTGACTCCATTATATAATCCTTTGCCTTCCTTATGGGTTTCTTTTCAAATCTCAGAAAATGCTTTTAAAGTAGCCAAAAAAGTGATTCGGCAAACCCAGGCTCAAAATGTTGAGTGTCAACTGGCGTTATTAAAGTATCAACGTCATTTATTGAACCACACCCAATTTCCGACACAGGATAATATTGAAGGGTTAATTCAACAAAGCGAAAAAGACAATAAAGATTTATTTATCTTGGGTTTCTGGGCAACTTTTGAACGATTTGTTAGAGATTACTTACAAGAAAAAGGGACAGCACTTCAAAAATCCATGCAACCGCCTACACTCGCCGATTCGTTTTATCAACATCTTTATAAAGAAGTCGAATATTGGAAACCCGCAGAGATTTTAGATTTCTTAAAAGAGAGTTTATTCACCACTGTTGGCGGTAAAAATCTCATTGGTATTGCAAAACAAATTTTAGAATATCGAGATTGGGTAGCACACGGCAAAAATCCTCGCAAATTACCCTCAGCAACCTATCTCAAACCTAAAATCGTTTATGAAACCTTGGATGAAATAGTGAATACTTTATTACAATATTATCCCTAATTGCTTGTTATAACTAGCATTTTAAGTTCTACTTAATGATTATTAATAACGCAAACGACGAAAACGACGCAAGGATTTAGATTCCTCTCTATAGCGCCTTTAGCGTCTTTAGCGTTTATTTCTCTTTTAATCGCCCCTAAAAAAAATCGTTCAAAGAAAAACACCCCTTTGCAATCCCCCGTCAAAGCACTCAAATAACCAAAGACTCAAATTATCTTGAAAAGTATAGCAAAAATAGGGGCGATGGGTAATGAGAGGTGATATGATAAAATACTAACTATATTGATTGTCATCATTGGCGCTGATTTTTTGATATAGAGATTCAGATTATTATTTTCTCACGCTTCGCGCATCAAGCTAAGCAACTTAACCTCTTTGCGTCTTTGCGTCTTTGCGTGAGATAAAAAAAACATCACAGATTGAACAATTAAATAATTTGCGGGTGGTTATACTGAATAGCCTTAAATTGATCTGTCGTTTTTATTTATAACGCAAACGACGCAAACGACGCAAACGACGCAAGGATTTCGATTCTTTTCTATAGCGCCTTTAGCGTCTTTAGCGTCTTTAGCGTTTATTTTGTAATCGCCCCTAAAAAAAATCGAGCAAAACACCCCCCGAAGCAATCCCCCGTCAAAGCCTCCAAAGCCTCAAAGCCTCGAAGTATCTAATGTCCGACTCGCACGGGCCAGACGTAGTCGGTGAAAGTCTCGCCGAGGTCGTTCACGCCGCCGCCGCCGAAGCCCAGGTACCACGCGACGACCATGCCGGTAGCATACGGCGTAGACGACCAATAGCCGTCCGTCTGCACGCCTGAGAACGCATCACCTTCCCTCCACTGCCCTGTCCCTGCTGCATTAGAAAGTGTTGGCCACTCATACCTTCTATCAACCATCGCTTCCCACTCATCTTGAGTTGGTAAACGCCACATACCCGGTGTCGAAGCATCACTCAAACCACATTGTCCACTCGCCAAATTAGCCGCGCTTTGCAGAGCCGTTTCCCAGTTTTGTCGTCCAAAACAATTGGCATTCTTTAACCATATCAATCCACTGCGATTATCTGTAACGGTGCCATCGCCATTGTCGGTATAGCGATAGGATGACACTACTGGAGACGGTGTCTCAACAACGGGCGGTGGCACAACAACGGGTGGCGGTGCAGCAACGACTTGTGGAATCGCAGTAAAACTGCCCGAAGGGCTACTTTCCTGCCCCGTAGCGTTTACGGCTTTCACCCAATAAGTATAGCTTGTTCCATTAACCAGTCCATTATGGGTAAATATCGTGCCTGAGACAGAACGACTTTCAACCGCGCCTCCGGCACTTTGCCAGTAAACGGTATAAGAAGCAGCCCCCGTGACAGCTTGCCAAGTGAAGACGACTTGTGCATCGCCCGCTTCGGCTGATAAGGCTGTCGGGGCAGGGGGTGGTGTGACTTTCGCTTTTGGGATGGCGGCAACTTCTACTGACTTGATGCCTTCACGCCCCATCGTATCTAGGGCTGTCACTGAATAGATATAAGTCACCCCATTAATCAATCCGGTGTGCATATACGAGGTGGCCGTTACCGAAAGACTTGTTCCCGAACCATCAGAGGCTCGCCAATAAATGACATAAGAAGCGGCATCCGTCACGGGCCCCCAACTGAATACCACAGCACTCTCCTCTGGTTGTGCAACAGGATGACTGGGTGCGGGGAGAACCGAGATACAATCAATCACGGGTATTAAGGGCGGTTCATCGCTTAAAGTCGTGGACACTTGGGCAATATTTGAACTATAAACCGCATCGCCATCTGTGAAGGGATTTTTGCCCTCCTCAACATAAACCGCATAGAAGGTATAAGGCCCACTCAAACCCACCATCACTTCAAAATCCAAAATCTCATGCGCCTTTTTTGTGGCTTCCAATGACTCTCGGAAAAGTTGCGGCTTTGGACTGAAAGGCTCAAAGGCAAATGGTGTCATAAATAATAAGTCACCGCTGGGTAATTCTGCCGCAGCCCATAAATCAACGCGGTGAAAGCGAGACGCGGCTTGTAGGTTTTCTTGTAATTTCAAAGAGATACATTCACCTACATGATAGGTAGGCTTTAATGGCGAGAACGTGAGTTCAGCCGTTGCGCCTACTGTTTGGGTAAAACAAAATAATATGATCAAAATGAGTTTTTGCATTATGCGAATCCTAGTGTTAGTACAGCGGTTCAGGGGAATAAACGGATTAGTTTATTGGTAGCCTTGAGGAAAGAAGCTTATTCCGTAAATTCGTTGTACTAAATAAAGAGGCCTTATCAAGTGTGTTTAAAAAGACAGTCAAGTCATAGTAGAAAAGTATAGCAAAAATAGCGACTCAAGATCAGCCAATTGATTTTATTCGTGTCGTACTTTAGGCAACGGGTAATGAGAGGTGATATGATAAAATACTAACTATATTGATTGTCATCATTGGCGCTGATTTTTTTGATAAGTACTGAAGCACAAAATTGGGGAGAGGCTACTCTTGGAGAAATCTTAATAATATGCGACGCTTCTATCTGGAATATAACGAGCGAATGCAGCA
>Ga0316201_10000287_pt1 | contig 26657 bp, 15 predicted proteins | sample CS6wburrow_MG_FD_204516 | JGI IMG/M metagenome (GOLD analysis project Ga0316201, IMG submission 204516) | Coastal sediment microbial communities from Delaware Bay, Delaware, United States - CS-6 worm burrow | ecosystem: Environmental > Aquatic > Marine > Coastal > Sediment | place: USA... | reverse complement strand
AAGAACAGCAGGAACTGGGACCGGCTAGTCAGGAAGCGGGAGAAGAGACTCTTCAGGAAGCGGAACAAGCTGCAGAAGAGGCTCTTCAGGAAGCGGAACAAGCTGCTAGTGCAGCGGCAGCCGCGGCGGTAGAAGCAGCTCGTCATGCGAAAGAGGAAGCTGTTCGCCAAGTGGCTGAGTGGAAGGGAAAGCTTGAACAAGAACGACAAGAACGAAAGAAGCGTAAGGAGGTGACCGACCATTCCTATCTCGAGTACCTTTCTCTTAACGGTATTGACGAAGGCGATCGGGTCCGAAAAAGCAAAAAGTGCAGGACCGCCACGTTGATGGACTTCAATTGGCGGCTGAAGTTTTCCCAAGCCGAGGTGACGGAGCTTGACTTGCGTTTGGCCAAGCTGCGAGGCGACGAGAACAGGATTGGCACAGCCAAAAAGTCCTACACCGAGGCTCATCGGCTGGAAAGACTGTGGGCGTCTAAATCACGTAAGGCGGATCTTAGCTTCAAGAGAAGCAGCCGCATGATGTCCGACAACCCGAACAACAATCATTAGCTTTGAAGGACGTTAGCTTCCTGCTGGGAGTTCGTACACGCACCCGGAGGATGCATGTTTATTTGTTACAACCTTGCGACAGCATTCAGCAAAGATGCCATTCCAATTATAATTACATACCGTGACTTCATTGTTTGAGATGATGATATTTCAAGCATCTCGCGACGCAAACTATAAAGAAATCACTTAGTGCATACCAGTTGTACGTCTTGCCTGTTAGGTTGCTTAATCAGTTAGTAATTCTTGTTCAGGCCCCAGTCCAGCATATCTGTCTTACTGTGCCGTTATTCGTAGTACCACTGTGCTTGATGCGCTTTCTCGCGCAGCTCCAAACATCGTTTAGTATATTATTATTTCAGTGGGGAAAGCAAACATTTTAAATTTTAAGTAATAATATCTTTTTTATTTCTCAGAAAGCTGTGCTGAACATCGTTTTCTATGTTATTGTTTTAGTAACAAAACCAATAATTTTTAAGATTAAGTAATAATATTTCACTTTTTCTTTTTCAAAAAACACTTTTCAAGGAAAACTGAATCAAAACAATTATCGTTTGAGTAATTATGTCTATATCATTATCTAGTTGATAATATGGATGTCGAATTGGTTCCTCGCCGGAAGACGTTTGAAGAACTCATGTACCACCGCCTGCTTCAGATTGACGCTGATCCAAGGTACGATGACGGCTTGATCTATGAAGTCGCATTCGAAGAGATCTACGAAGATCGCCCCACTCGTACGGATTGGTGGGCCAACGAGCCACGGGTGACCCCAACTGCGAAAGCGGTCCTCAAAGCACACCATAATCGCTAAATCAACTGTTTTTGCTACCAATACTGTCTACCACCAAATCGACTTTGTCGGCCGGTCTTCTCATCTTTCTTTCGGGATCCGGACTGCTTCGTAGACGCCGCCTCGCGGACACTCGTCTTGTTCACCAGGACTACATACCCAGAAGAGATCTTAATCCGGAGCATCGCGTTCAATTCTTCGGTGATAGACGCAGCCTTCTCGCCTTTGTGCTTCCCACGGACGACATCGACCAGCCCATCGCTTCTGAAATCCATTTCGCTCTCCCGCTTTGCGCAGGTCTTACGGACCGTGGCAGACTCTCCATTCTCTAACTTAACGCGCAGCGACAAGCCCGTGTCGGTGAAGCCGGCAACTTTGGCATTTCTTTGGCCCTTGTGCGCTCCTTTCATCACAGCGACCGTCTCTCCCCTCGCAAACTCTCCTTCGTCGTGGCCTTCTTTTGTTGCTTTTCTGTCTGCGCCGTCGCCGTCGCCATCGCCTGTTTTTGTCTTCTCCCCGTCTGTGTCGGCATCGCCGCCGCCCGCTGCCTCACAGTTCGTCCTGACACCGCTCCTCCTGAGGAACTTCTTGCTGACCAGCTTGAACGTTCCATCGGCCATTTTCAGCCAGACAAAAGTAGGGGTGACGCTGTGTACCTTTCCCACACCATACAGCAGGGCATATTTACCACCAAGGATATCCAATAGCTCGCCCTTCGTGAAGTTCTCCTCGCAGTTCAGCATGGCCGAGGACGATGGTGAAGCCTGTGGTGCTGGACGACGATGGCGATTTGTGGCCGAATCCATCGCAGCGAATAATCGAAACTTCGGCGGAACTGAAACCGGCGATACGTGTGTAGCGAAAGATACCATCCTGTTAACTTTTTGTAAATTATTATCGAAAATATAACTTTATTCAACTACTTTCCGCCGGAACAGCAGGTGAGAAATTAAAATATAATCATTAAAGTTATCTGTTCAGTAACGTTTATACTGTTTTTAATATATTTGGAATAGTTTTGCTATTATTACCACAAGGTGACAAAGACGGAGAGGAAATAATAATCTAACTAAAGTTATCGTTTCAGTAAGTTTTAAATTGTTGGTGATCCTCACGCAGTGTTTTTGCTATTATTACCACAAGGTGACAAAGACGGCAATGAGATGAAATTGACTGCTGGTGGTGACAAAATTGACAAACGTGCCCGAACACGTAGCAGACGAAAGCGGGCGGAGGGATTCACATATCATTCAAATACAACAACAGGACGCAGCCCGGAAGAAGAGAAAGGGGTGTTCCGCGTTTGCAGCTGCATCGTGCGCTCACTGTGATTATGCCTTGTGTAGAGGGGCATGGAATAGCAGAACTATGTCGCTCTTCAGAGTGCTGGTCAGCGGTTCTTCCTGCTAGTGACGGCAAGACAAACGATGGCGAACCTACGAATTTTGATCCTACGACTACAGCATCGCTGCCGCAAAGTAGCACCGAGTCAAACCATCACGAGCATCATAGTTTGAAGCATACAGCTGCGTCAGCTTTGTTGCAAATTGATTGCAGCGACCACAACAACTTCGATGGCTGCCATGCAAGGCTACTCATGCGTTCTATTCAGTTATTTATAGAGTTTGTCGCACGAGAACCGGAATCGGTTGCTCGTATTCTATCGGAATCGGATATGCGCCACCTGCTGTCCACGTATGGGCCGGGAACGGAAGAGCCAATACTCCCTGGAACAGAGAATGGAATCCCTGCGGTGCGTTGCAAGCTGCTTCGTTGGCTTTCCGGGGAGCTCAAGAAAACAATTAATTATTGGCAGCGGGAGATCTTCCGGGCCGAAGCGGAAATGGCTGGAGAGGAAGACCGGAAAAGGAATCCCCAGGTGTCCAGGATACCCATCCCCGAAATGAAGCGCCTAATGCATTTATTCGGACCCGAAAAATTCGAGCCAAAGAATAGGCACCGTAAATCGGAGCTAACTGAGGGATCGTTGAAGCGGAAGTTTCACCAATGGTTCCCTAATTTTGGGCAGCATTTCACATATGACAAAAGGACCGGTAAATTCCACGCAAATATCGGAGACGAAGAGGAGGTTAAGCGGCGGCAAAGGGAGCGTGCGCATATGGCATACAACAAACCGGAGAAGAAGAATTATCTCATGAAGATAAATGGAGAGCCTATTGACTGGGAAAGGCTTCTTGGACCTGGTTCTCTTGCAAAGTGAGCAATCGGTTGTATCGTTCCTCACTTGTTTCTGGCTTTAGTGTTGTTTGCCAATGTATGATCCAGCGTCGATGGTTAGAGAAGCGCTGGAACGACACCTACTGTCCCCGAAGTCCACCATGTTGTTGCCGACGCAAAAGCAACGTCAATATCAGTATTAGTAGCCACTATTATCACTATTGACGGCACAATTTTATTTTACGAGACGGTCCTTTCTGGTAACGCTTATCTAACAAATAATAGTGGCAAGTTCCGGGTGCGGCCAGTGCTGGGGACAGACAGATGGCTCACGGGACGGCTCCCGTATGGCACGACGGCCTATTTAACTCGTTTCAACACGACGAAGCGCGCTTCGGCGTAACCTACCTGACTCCCAAAGAGTTTCATCGCCTCTGGCGTTAGGGAGGTAACAGGTGGAGTGCAGTAGATCTCTTCCTGATCACGTTCCTTCCCGAATGTATCTTTCATCACATCCTCGGGAATAGACTGTGTCCCCCGCCAAAGGTAATTTTCATGAAGGTCGTCCCCGCCATATAAGGAAATGTTGTAGTACTTGGTCAGCTCGTTCTTAAGCATGGCAACCATGCCCATTGTGTGCGCTTCTTTCGGCAAGAAGACCTTACCTCCCATACGAAGAAGATCTTCCATCGCAAGCTTTGGCAGGAACGAGGAATAGAAGGCCCTTTTCCAATGTTTTTCTGTCCAACCCGAAGGACACCAGAAATAGTCCAGGATAACCTGTTCATACCTGAGCGGGTATTGATACTTCTTCAGCCCGTCAAAGACCTTTTTCATTCTTAATGCAAAATCATGTTTGTGGTGACGTTCGGAGAGAGGGCAAGTCGCGTGTCGCTCGGCTAGCGTCGTCCTGTCGACCGAAAATACGTTGACCTGGCACGTTGATTGCGTCATCGCACATCGCATTGTGTCACGCAGATGCTGCAGGCTGAACTTGGCTTTCTGGTTGGCTGCCTGGAGGAGTACAAAATCGTCCGGTAAATTTTCTTGATCGGGTTCAAAAGTGCTGATCGCATGGGCGACTTCGGTAACGTCAAGCTGCACACATCCGAGAACTAAGACATTTGGACGAGTACCGTCAACGCACCACGGCACCTGGCAGTTGCAGGTAACTCCTTTGCTGAGACCACCGGCACCGTAGTCAATTGTTAGCTCCACGGGACCCTTTTCGGTCGTAATGTCTCTGTTGGTAACGAGGCAAGGGATCATTTCGCAATCGTCCTCAGTGGCAAACTCCACCATCTGCAGCGTACAATTAGGGTCGCAGCTGTGGTTCGCAAATGAGTGAATGCCTTGTCCCTTCGTATCGTACAACTGGTTGCCCACCATGATCCCAAAGCCGTTGTGACGCGCGTCATTACCGCATGGCACTGGTTTTCCTGTGTAGCGAATCACCAGCAGGCCTTCCAGCAGATCCACTGTCGTGAATAAGCCATAGCCGTGAATCGACGATTGACGCCTGCACAGATACTTCTCTGGAATTGTGCGAAATTGGGCTTTGCACGTCGCACAGTTGGAATCGCATTCCTGCCAATTAGCAGCAAGACAAGTTTGTGGCGCGTTCTTCTTCTTGACGTTGCATGATCGCTGACGCTTCAACACTTCTCCCTCTGCATACATTTCCTCCATCAGCTCCTCATGGGCTCTCATCGTCTTCATCAAGTCTCCGGTCATAAAACGAGCAGCAGCTTTCTCGATATCGACCTTGATAGCGTTGACGTTGATGCTGCGCCGGGACTCCATTACCTTGGCAAGGTCGCGCTTGAGGATCAGGCACTTCTCGTTTCCTCGGGACCCGCTGATCTTCAACCCGGTAACTTTCTGCACGACCTCAGCGTGCAGATCCCGTAGAACATCGTCAAGGTAGGCAGGCTCAGATGCTGGCTTGAACGTAACAATATACTCGACGTCCGAGAGAGAGAGCCACTCAATGACATCGAGGAACAGATTTGGGGAAAACACGCGGTCCCACGCGTACACAAAGTACGTCTGTCCGCACTGCTTTCCCAAAAGGGGCTTGCAGTCAAGAATGTCTGCACGGATAGTCGCAAAGTTAGGATTTCGCACGTGTATGCTTCCTCGTCGGAGGAACTGCATCCCACAATAGCCCGCAGCTTGGCAGCGGATCCGGTCAATCTCGATGCCGATACCTCGGGTACAGAAATCCTGTGTGGCATGTACGACAAAGGTGTTCAAACCACAACCGAGATCAATTGCGGTGACGTCACGGTTACAGGCGTTGGTTCTGACACCGTCGACAATATCAATGTCTTCCTTGAAGAGCTTTTGTAGGAGACAGAGATTCGAAGCGTGGACTAACTGCTGGAACGTACCACCCGATCCGTCGCCCCCAGAAGCCGTAGTTTCGCTTCTATAAATCCCGTACATCATCGTAATCAGCTTGGCCTTCATATCCTTCCTGGAAGGAGCTTTGTCCAGTATCGTTGCCTTCGTTTTGCTAAGCTTGATCCGGACCTTGATCAACTGTTCCTTCATCGAAGAAAGCCTCTTCTCCATTTTCCGCGTGCTCGTCCTCAGGGTTTTCTCGCGGGACTTGAGATCCTGGACTTCGACCGTCCGAGCTGTGATTTGCTTGAATTTCAGCTCGACCTCCCACGGCCTGTAACCGGCAAGGTTAGGAAGATTTAAGTAGTCCCTGACGATCTCTTTCTTTCTCGCTAGGCTTGGTTCTTTTGGCATTGGATCATCTGCCTTGCGCTTCTTGGTCTTTCCCTTGGGGACGGTTTTCCTGTTGCAGGCAACTTCATCACCGATCGACTCATCGGAGCTGGATGATGAACCCGTAACCGAGACAGTCTCTGGCGACTGTCTCGGTTCCAAAGCTGGAACGCTGCTTTCGCATGGCAGAAAGTTGTCATGCAACTGTTTCATCAAGGCATGAGCCTTGCCATTCGCCTTGGTCAAGATCGGAAGCAACGTGTTGGGGAGAGCTTGAGTAAGAGCGGCGATCGCTTGGGTGTTCCTTTTTTCAGTATCTTTGCTCGCATCTAGATTGTCGTAAGCTTCCTTGGACTCTGGCAGATCATCATCGGGCTTCATCGCTAGGGCGGACGCAAAGCCTGCCACGCCGGCAATGGCTGTAAATGCCGTCAGCCACTGGGTGAAATCATCTTTCCTGCCCGAGAACTTCGGCACCTCATTGAGCAGGCTCTGCGCTCCGGCAACGCCACTATCCATGGCTTGAGTCCAAACAATGCGCACCATCCATACAAACAAGGTCACCAGGACCCTCAACATCCAGGGGATGGTAGCTTTCATCGTCCCAGCTTGGTCGGTACGCGCCTTCGAGATCTTGGGAACAACCTTCGGTGTGGTATTGGTCCTCTGAGCCATCTTGCTTGCCTTCGGCGTGGAACTGCTCCACTGGGCCATCTTGCTTGCCCACCTTGCTTCCCTGATCCACTTGGCATTTGCTCTTTTCTTAGGCATCATCCTTGCAATATGACGTTCGTTGCCGAGTACCCGTGCAAGCCTCCAGGGCTTAGCGGCCTTTCCCCGCTGAGGGGTAGCAGTCCGCCATGGCTGAGTGCGGCTTCGACGTCCACCTCCGATGCTGAGCTTCTGACGTTCCGTCTTGCCCGGCTGCCCCTTCGCCTTGTTCGCCTTTAGCTGAAGCTCGTGAGCAATCTTCCTAACCTGCTTGCGGAAACCGCGGCGGTAGTGGGGGACACCCTGTGGTGCCAACACGCAGTCCCTATCGCCATGGTTGATTAACCCGCCGTCGTTTACCTGCTTCTTGAGATCTTCTCTTTCCAAGTACCGGTAAAAGACTTCATCGGTCATAGGTTTCCAATCTGTGTTGAACTGCCTGGTGCGGACCTTGAAATACTGGAGTTCGCCTGCCCTGGACTCTCCGCGACTCCACGCCTGGACTGTACTGCGAGTGATCGTCGTTTTTGAGACAGTGATCCACTCCACGATCTTGTTCCCGAAGTGGTCGTCTGTACCGGCGGTGCCTTCCGTCTTGACCATGATGGCAGACTTTGGGTCGACTGTCCCGTCAGTTGCCCGGTGATCAGCTGCCGCCTTATCAGCTTGTGGCTCGACCTCGGACGTTACCACAATCCACTTCGACTTGTCATCGGCGGCAACCGCAACGTCCTTCTTAGCTGTGTCGGCGTCAATCGTCGCCTCAAACCGGCCGACCTTGCTACCGGCTTCGACCTTCCAGTTCACTTCGTCGCTCGCCTTCACTCCGACCATCTTGCAGGCTGTCACGATCGCGAGACTGCTGGGATCTTCAGCGTTCTCGGCTCCTCCAGATTTGTGACAGCTCCGCCGCTTCTCTCTGTCATCTCCCTCCCCGGCAGCGCCGGCGCCGGCGGCGTTCCCTGCGGCGGGAACTCGGCGGCCGCGGCCGCGGCAGTCTCGTCCCTCGCCAAGTCACTTGCCGGACAAATAGAGCGCATCTGCCCCATTGCGGCGCGCTGGGGGACGGGCGCCCCATCGACCTGGAGATGCCGAAGGCTAAATGAGGCGCTCTGGTGGACGGGCGCCCCGTCGACCTGGCGGTGCCGAATGCTCAATGAGGCGCGCTGGGGGGCGGGCGCCCCGTCAACAAGGCGGCACCGAAGGCTACGGTTCGTAAAAGCCTCGATGCCTCGATGAGGCGCGCTGGGGGACGGGCGCCACATCGACCTGGGCTTACCGTAGGGGTGACGGAAGACGTGCCAGTGCTTCCGGTATATCGTTCTCAGCAATCTACGAGGGAGAGGGTACGCAGAGGCGCGCAGGGGGGCGGGCATCCCAGTGGGGCTGTGCAAGGGACGACGGTCAGTTCTGGTAATAATCTACATACAGTCCGGGGAGGGCAGCCACACCGGGAGGGCAGCCTTGGCCGAACTTTCTTGATTTTTGGCGCTCAACAGATCTTTTCATGCATTGTGTCGCAGGCAGAGTCGCGGTCAGTACGTGACGTCAGCGCAATGGCAGCAACACGGTGAATGGCCTAAAGGTATCCTGACTGTCATCATGACGTCACAAAGTGTCCGCCCCCTAGTCAACGAAGAAAACTTTAGAAAGTTATGTAAAAAATAATAAAATATATATAATTACTCAAAAATTAATTGTTTTGATTTTAGTATCGCATGAAAATTCATTTTGAAAGGGAACAAACATCAGTATTATTATCGTGTGATTAATAAAATCAACATGATTACCGAAAGAACAACTGTTTCTTGATCTGTCGTCGCGCTTCATTCTTCTAACACATTGCCAATGCCTGAGCCTCTGTGCAAGCCGGAGCACAGAATCGCCATCAGCGAAACGAGGAAGCAGGGATTTGAAAACCTTCATGAATACGAGCAGCGAATATTACGACAGCCTGACGGCAATTTGGGAAAAAGAAACGGAGGGACAACCTGTAGTTCGCGGGTGCGGTGAATTTTGGCTACTAAGACAGAGGATGGACAGGGACCCTGGCTGTCAGCAGGCGTTGAGAGAGTTCATCGAGGCAAGTGATGCGCTTAACATGTCGGAGTCTGCAGCGGCAGAGGATAGTAAAGAACCCGGTGTGTCTGAGCCTGAGGCAGCAGAGGCTAGTAAAGCACCCGATATCTCAGCAAAGGAGACGAAAAACAACGCGCCAGCGCCCACTAAGGAACAAAAGAACAACTCTGCGGCATTGACCGAAGAATGCGGCAAGCTTGTAAGTTCTATGTCTGGGGCTGCCGTGGACAGCGACAGTGACAGCAGCTGCGAAATGGAGATCCCTTATACCCAGAATTTGGGTGTATGCGACGATAGCGATGATGGAGATCAGCCGCAGCTTGCCGACCTTTCGCCCGCGGGTAAGGAGCCGCTCCGGCCGGGAGACTATATCGAGTACTACCACCCACAATTCGTCGCGATGTCGAGTAAGCTCAACAAGGCCCGGGTCGTCCAGTGCCACCCGGAAAACAAGCAAGGGATTATGCTGACGCTCAGCAACAATGATGTCCTGCCGTCCGATACGCAGGTTGCTAGGATCAGGGAGTACTCTAGCCGCCGGGACGAGCTGCTAGTTCACAGGGGCGTGTTACGCAACATCGAGGAATTCCGCATTGAGGCGGGGACGTTGAAGAGCGGCGCGAAGGCCGACGCGAAATTGGACGGCGGAGCCAACACGGAACATATCGGAAAGGTTTGGGGCGAGATCAAGAGCAGTGTGCATGCCGCATGCGCCGGGGGGTGCAACCCTCGAAATGGCAGCGAAGACGACGACGACGACGACGACGACGACAGCGGAGATGATTTATCTCCGTCTTCAGATCTAGAAGTACCCGGTTCACAAGCAGGCGCTTGTGCGAAATCGGATGTCTCGCCAGCGGTGGCCACCGGCCCAACAGATGAAACGAACTTCAAAGGTGCAGTACGTAAATCGGTTAGTCCAACCCATCACGCTCCACGCCGCCGCTACTTCACAAACGACAAACTTACTTCAATACTGCACAATCAGAATGGCAGTCTGTTCAAGAAGGATCAGGAGGCAGAACAGGAGAAACGTCGTCGTTGTCTCGAAAATGATGACCTATTCGGCAAGAAGGGTGCTTCGACTGTGCAGACAGCAAAGAAACGTCGAAAGAAAATCGATAGCGACGACGACCCACAGGGTTCGGTTTCAGAAGGTGATACTGGGTACAACCGTCGAAGTGGCGGCAACGACGACGGCGACGACGACCAAGAAGAAAATTCAGGAGCCAGCAACAACCGGAAGCAGGGGAAAAAGAAACAGCTCAGGGGAGAGCGTAGTGCCTCTCCATCGGCCAGGGCCAACAGTAGAGACAACATTGTAGACTTGACCGAAGATAGCCCCCCAGCCAAAAGAAAAAGTGGTACAGCAAAGCCCATCGATTCAATCCAATTGTCTCCCATTCATCCCGCGAGTAGTGAATGCAACGAAACACCTCGTGAAGGCGACGAACATGTCCTATGCTTCGATGTTCCCTGGCTTGCATATGGCACGAGCGTTTTGGAACCAGCTGCCCACTGTCGTGTTTTACTTCACCAGCAAAGCAAGGATCTTATTATCAGCTACGACTATCAATCCAGCAAGAAGAAGGTGCACGTGCACACCAACCAAGTGAAACGGGTGCACATTCACACCAACCCTATGACTTTATTCAATCCGAAAGCACCACCATGCTTTTTGGCTTTGCATGTCAATGCCGAAGCTATGCCATCTACCCTTGGTGGCTTTGAGTTAAATCACAAGGACTCCTCTCAGTTGATTGTGATGGAGATGGGATACCAAGAACTGACTTCGCTCGCGAAGGAAATAAAAGAATGCAAGTGGATTGATCAGTCGGAAATTACTACGCTGAAGAGCGATGAAATCGATTCCTTCCTGTCACCTCTAGTAGCTGCAAAGGTCATCGATAAGAAAAAAGACGAAGAGAACATTCTAACCTTCCCTTTTGGGGGAGACAAAGCTGAGATTGACCAAGCAGCTCGTGGCCTGGACTACCTAGGCAAGCTGCCTGACACAGTCGACACCGGTTCTGCCTCTGATGGCGAAGCTTCCGACACCGATGGCGGTGGTACCGGCAAAGCTGGTGGTGGACAGGGGACAGCAGGGAAGCTACAAGGACGCGCTCACTTTGTTACTGTGCGAGCTGGAGACTACCGGAGGCTTGATCCTGGAGAATTCTTGAACGACACGTTGATCGACTTTTTCATTCAATGGCAAGTACGAAACAGCGGAGAAAACGTACATTGCAGCGTCAATAGTACTTGTTTCGTCTCTAACCCCTCGTTGGCTCTTTCATGCAGGATGTTCCGCCACAACGACCGATCCCAGATCCACTTCTTCTCAACACACTTCTACACCGCACTATCCGAAGAAGGGGTCGGGTCCATTACAAAGTGGACAGCCAACAAGAACATCAACATCTTTGAGAAGAAGTTTATTTTCATCCCCGTGAACAAGAACTTGCACTGGTCTTTGTCGGTAGTGATAAACTGTGGCGAGATTATGAAGCACAACGAACGGATAGAGTCTTCAACCGAACACCCGCTAGATGCCCCCGTCCCCTGCCTTCTCTTCCTCGATCCCATGACGAACTACCACGAACGAACAACAGTACAAAAAAATATTCTCAAATGGCTCAATGCCGAGTGGAAGCGGGTCAAAGACGTACAAGATGAACCATTCGACAACCAGTCCATGTCGCAAGTTTGCCCTAAAGGTCTGCGTTGTCAAATGTTGTTCATGCCTTATGGAAAACGTGTCTGTATACTCAGCTTCCTCTGACCGGTCGCCCCTCCTTTCTTTCCAGTTCCCTATCAGAACAACGGTTACGACTGCGGGGTTTATGTTTGTCGGTATTCACTTGGTCTCGATTCGCTCAGCGACAAGGTATTTTCCTACTCCGAGTTGGGCCGAAAAGAAGAGCCATTCAGCGAGCTTATCAGCAAGAGCAAAGAGTTTATCTTCGACGAAAATGTCATCGATAACATCCGGTCTCAAATGAAGACTCTGCTTCGGAGGTTGTCGACGTTGTATACTTCCTGGGACAAAGCATCCCAAGCGCAGGCAACGCAGCGAAAAGAAGAAAGAAAGCGGAAGCGGATACTAGTGGAGGGTACGACAGAGGGTAAGACGGCCCAAGAAGCAATCGACGTCGACGGGTGCGCTAAGGTCCTGAAGGAGTGAACGGTAAAAGGTACAACAGAAGCTGCCTCTGTTGTGACGGCCGTACTGTATGGGTATAAGAGCCATCCAAAAAGCGCAACCCCCAAAAGTATTCAATATGGTAGTAGAGAAAATAGATGCAAGTCGTGGCTGTGAGGGTACGTTCGTTTCCACGACGACTATAATAAGCACCTTATTTTAAGTATTTGAATAACGTTGTGTCATGACGGGTTTTGTTGCGTTCATTCGTTATCGGTTTGCCAGTGCAGCCCGGTATCTACCTCTAGCTTGTCGGTGTCGTGATCTGGCGCCTTACTTGTGATTACCATACAGGACGCCACACTTCCATCCTCACCTTTCGCGGTAACTTTGCATTGGCCATCGGCGACCCTACATTCGTGATGGCGGGCGATGTTTGGCATCTCACTAACGGGAAAGCAGGAAAGTATTTTGTAGTTGCCGTCTTTCAATTCAACAGCGAACACCTTGTCATTAATCAACTCAACATTGGCCACAGTGGTGTGGTTGATCGATACAGCGTAGGTGACTGTCATGGTTACGAATGCCTGGTCCGGCACCAGCTCATAATCCATCGCAGATATTACAACTTGGATGGGATAGTTCATGTTCGGTTGTAACCGAGTCATGCCCCAACTTAAAGTATAATGAAGCTTCCCTTTTGGGGCGCCGGGAGCTCTGATCACCAAGCCGCCGATGTTCGCGCGCTTAAGCAAATTCTTCACGAATTCATCGCACTCCTCGCCAGGTTCTTCCTCAAGCTCAAGAAGATCACTGGCGTCGACCATACATTCCGTGACGAAAGCCTGATAATCCTTCATGACACCGATTGCTTCGCTCTTTCTGTTGTCGGTCATGCTGTCCCTGGCTTGCCAGAAATTATTGGGTGACTTCTCCAATAAGATTCCAATACTCGAAGATCGCTCGCTCTTGTTCTGCTTCCCACACTGGACCGTCCAGCTGGTATTTGAGTTTCTCGGCTGGTGTTGAAGGTTTCAGTTGTATGTCGTCACGCTTGATTTCTTGTTGGAACTTCTTCCACTCTTCCAGTGCACCAGGTCGCTCGCTGATGTGCTCGGCCTCACCAATCTCCTTCGAATAGGTCACCGGCTTCTGTTCTCGTCACTTGGATATCGAACTCCCGTCCAGGAGGAAGCATTCACCTCCCCGAGGTGAGGATCGTTAGCTTCTCCCTCGCCGCCCTTGTGAGATTTCTCTTCACCAGCTCGGTATGTTCTGTGTCGCCTTTGTCGATTTGAGAGATTTAAAACCACTTTGGAGAAGGGCTTGGACAAGAAGACAAGTAGCGCCGTCATATACCGAAGAGTCGCTGCTAATAAAAATTGTGCACGACATCGTTGATGATACCTTGACGATCTCCGGAAGAAAAGCACTGTTTCTCAAAATGTATCGTCAAACTATTATTTTTTCAGGAATTAAACTTAATATATAACCCAATCAGTATTTTTCTTAAAACTATTATGATGTAAATGCGTATTAAGGCCCTCGTGAAAATATATGTAATAGTATTAAAAGAATAATTTTTCGTCAAATATTAATTTTTGGAGAACTAGTTGTACATTATTCAAAACTTAAAACTCGTAATAATATCTCTAATAGTATTAAAATAATAATAACAATTGGTAGACAGATACCATCGATACACCCATGCGATACTCATGTTCAACAAACGAGCAGAACAAATTGGATGAGTTCCTGCTGGTATTTGTGAGATGATCGGACGGGTTTCGGGAACCACTTATCCGGGGAGAAGAACGCCTGCGCCGATACCGGTCTGGGCGATGTCCGATACCGACGAGGTAGACTTGTCTTCCCATCCTCTATTTACCATGGCCGACCAACCACCACAGCCGAAGCCATCGTTACAAAGGCGTCCCCGTATCGAAAGGTCAAGGGGGCTGAAGTAGATTCAGCAGGACAGTAAACGGCGTTTCCTAACTATCTTTAGGCTATGGCTCAAACGCCCCTATCACCCACTCTATTAATATCACCTCGCTTCCAACAAACAATATAACTTTTATATTCTTTACGATTAACTATGTCGGCCCCGCCATATCGCGATCGCCGCCGTTTCTCTACTCGGGCTTTGTCATTGCCGCAGCACCATCGCCACCTCGCTGCAGCTAAGCATGCGAGGTACCCCGCATACTCGAAGCCCTAACGTGGTCCCTATCCTTTCTCCCTTTAACGGAACAAGTGGCGGGGGATGATAGTGTTCCCTGCGTGAGGGATGTGCTCCTGACGGGCCGCCGCCGCGGCCGACACGTGGTCGCGTTCCATGATCGCGACGACGCGACGCATATCCGCATGGCTGTAGACACGGATTTCACCCCTCGGGTCGACGTAACTGTGGTCCTGGCGGGTCCCGTTGTTGCTGTAACGGGTTGCACGCCACCAAGCGTTGTAACGACCCCTCAAGAAGCGGAGGAAGGTGTACTGTGCTTGCATGATCGCGCCGTTGGCTCTCGGGTCCGCCGCCGCGGCTGCACTGTTGAAGCCAAGGAACGCCTGGTCGCGATTCACATTGGGACGAGCGGGCTGCCGTGCTGCAATGGGGAGACCGGCCGGAGACGGGACCCTTGGACGGGGAACAGGAGCCGGAGGGCGGGCAGCCGCACCGCCGTCGCCACCTCCTTCTACGCCGGCCTCGTCCTCGTCCTCCTCGTCCTCCTCGTCCCCCTCGTCCTCTTCCTCCTCGCCGCCTCCATTCTCATCTCTGGCGTCGTTACGGTGCGCTTCGTCGCCACCCGCGGCGCCGGCTTCAGCTTCGACGTCCTCGCCGGCAGCCGCACCGCCCTCGCCACCTCCTTCAACGCCGGCCTCGTCCTCGTCCCCATCGTCCTCTTCCTCCTCGCCGCCTCCATTCTCACCTCTGTTGTCGTCACGGGACGCTTCGTCGCCACCTGCGGCGCCGGCTTCAGCTTCGGCGTCCTCGCCGTCCGTCGTGTCTTCCGCCCCCATTCCATGGCGGACTCCCCCAGACGGGGACGAGGGACGGACCGTGTCCTGCGGCGAAGACGAAGCGCCGCTTGAGGGCGTTGGGGGGCTCGCCGCGGACCCGGGAGGAGGCCCGCCGCTAGCGCTCTGCGCTGACAGGGACGGGGGAGGGACCGCCCCGCCCAAGGTCGTCGGGGGGCTCGCCGTGGAGTCTGAACGCGACGCCCCGCCTGCGCGCGGCATCGGCCGGGGAGAGAACAACGTCGCCGCGGATCCGGGAGGAGAACCACCGTCAGCGCTCGGCGCCGACGGGGAAGGGGAACCGACAGCGTCCGCCGGCCAAGTAGCACCCCCGCCCAAGGTCGTGGGGGGGTTCGCCGTGGAGTCAAGCTGCAATGCCCCATCCGCGCGCGCCACGCGCGGGGGTGTGTGCAGCGCCGGGGAACCCTCCGGCACCCCGACCTTGACTCCCTCGCCCTCCTGGTCAGCCAGGGCTTTGGTCTTGGGGTCCTTGCTTGGCACGGCAGGCGAGTCCTTCGCCTGCGAGGCCTCCGGGGGCGGAGTCTTAAAGGAACATTGCGGGGGATCTTTCTTCTGGTCCGATGCCTCGGGAGTACTGTCCTCGTTGCTGCGGGCCTTCTTCGCCACCCCGGCCTCGTCCGTCTCTGGCTGACGCTTGCTGGCCTCGCGAATGGGCGTGTCCTCCTCGGACGTACGAGCTTCGTTGCTGACCTCAGTCGGCGCCGGGGACGCCAGTCCAGCGGGCGGTTCCGGAGCAGTCGCTGTCTCAGCAGCGACAGCACGAGCGGCTCGAGCCGTGGGAGGCGCACGCGCCGCATCTGCGGTCATCGCACGACGGGCACCCTCCGTCAGGGACGCCTGCAGGATAGGGTTGGTGGTCAACGCATCCCACCCGCCGAACACGGTGTCGCCGAACGGATTGGGCCCGCGGAACACGACAGGGCGGAGCCGCCACCACATATCAGTCACTTCGCCGGTCTCCCCGTCTTTCGCTTCCCATTTGTAGCGGCGGTCTCGCGCGGCGAGCGACTGGTCCATGATGAGAGCTCGATTCGTTTACCTTGTTGCTTGAAGAAATAAAAAGCAAGTCTTACTGCGTTGACAAGCTATCACGCTGCAAATCCTTTTCTTTTGCTTCGATTTGAGAATTATGACAGCAATCTCCCTTTCTCCTTTTCGATATCGCGTCTTTTCAACCAGGACGCCACGGTCCGGAACAACCACGTTCCACGAACGAAACCCCACAGCCGAACGCTCCGTTTCCCTCGCCGATATTTCCGCACCTCGGGGCTTCGTTTCCACGCTCCCACGGCCTTCCTCCACGGGCCCCCACCGCGTCCTCACCACCCTGTTCTTGCAGCCAATCGAAGAAACGGCTTTCAAACAGCTAGTCCAGCCGCTGGGTGTGCTGCATCAGCGAGCGTGGGAGCCTGAGTGTGAGCGGAATTGATGTAGAGAGGGCAGAACGAATTCGGATATCATCATTATCACCAACATTATCGTCAACAAAAATCATTCAAGAGGGTACAACGAACAACAGCAAAGCATCAACGGCAACATGAAGATCTGCATGTGTTGCGGGGTGCTAGGGCAGAACCTCAAGCATTGCAGCAGGTGCAACGCCGTGAATTACTGTTCCGTTGACTGCCAGAGGAAGGACTGGAAACGACACAAGAACGCGGAATGCAAGCTAGACAACCTAGACGACGAAGAAGAAGCCGAAGTCGACATCCCCGTTTATCTCAACCCTGCCCTTGTTGGCTTAGGCACCTCCCGCATCGAGGTCGTCGGCGACGACAACAACCAACTTCGGGGCTTCGACGCCCACGGCGCCCCCACCTTCCGCCACGAAATCATCGACGGCCACCTCCAGGGCTTCGATGCCAACGGCGCCCTCGAGTTCCGCATCAAACTCGACGACGACGACCAAGTCCAAAGGTTCTTCGATCGCCGTACTTTTGCGCTTAAGCGTCCAGGGGTGACTCTTGCCGACGACCAATTGGATCGCCTTCTTTGCCACAATGAAGACAACAGACTTCCGCTGTTGCTGATGAACAAACAATGTGATTCGGCTATCATTGACGTCTACGATGCACCTGGTCTGGGTGGGACGGCGATTTACAGCTTCGAACGCCTGGATGACATTGGCGGTCTTGGCTACGCGGTGCTCACAATGTCAGTTCCGATAGGACGTGGACGTGGACCCATCATCGTCAGTACCGACCTCAACAGCGCCGACCCTGGGCAGCGATACCTGCGTTGCAATGGTAAAAACTACCGCTTGGTTTGTGCTGCCTGCACAGTCGCTGAGGCGGATGTGACCGTGGGGATCCGCCAGGTTTAGAGAGATGTTGCTTGGCAAGGTACTGACGAGCTGCCTGCGCTGCTGTTGTCCTCCCACTCAGCGCTGGCGTGAGCTGTTACCAGTAACAATGTTTAACAACCATTGAGATAATGTAATATTTGGAATAAAATTATTTTACAGGTAACATTTTAAAAACTAATTTCGCCATAGAAAGAGTAATTTCTTGAATATTATTGGGAATGTAACATTCGTTAAAATATTATATTACGAATAGCCATTTGGCCAGGGAATAAGTTCTTGAATATTATCTAAAACGTAACATTCCTTATAATGATAAACTTTAGCCTCGTAATAATTTCTCGAATATTATCGAAACCGTAACATTCCTTTTAACGATAAACTTTTAATAACTATAACCATGGAATAAGTTCTCGAATACTATCGAAAGCGTAACATTCCTTAAAATGTTAATTTCTGGATGGGGGAGAGCGGCCAATCGGGATCGAGCAAAGACAATATATCAAGAGTGCAACCATTCTCTGCTGCAGCAACTATGAGGGGTGAACAGGCAAAGACAACCCTAGCTTCTCTCAGGTCATCCGATATACCTGAAAACCCAACTATATGCTTCACCACATCAATGCCAAGTTTGCATTCAGTGACCAAAACCTTCTGTTCATTCCGTTCCTTGTGAAGCCAGCGCACTTTCTTAAGCACCCACAGCTTCATCCAGGCATCAGCCATCCAGCTCTGAGACAGAACACCAACATCCTTGAGGGCATATGCAGTCCCAACATCAATGCCCCTTGCCTGGCAGAATTGCTTTGCCAATTGTAGCTCATGTTTCAGAGAACCACATGCATACTTAAGAACTAATCCCACCTTACTAACTGCCTTCAGTACAACATCCTTGTCACCTCTGAGTTCTTCAGATGCATACTTAAGAGCATATGCCGATTGATCGATTGCTGTCAGTCCAAGCTCCCTGTCAGCCCTCAGTTCTTCAGATGCATACTCAAAAGCACATGCATCCAGAAAAATTGCTTCCAGAACAACCTCCCTGTCAGCTCTCAATTCTTCAGATGCACACTGAAGAGCTTGTGCATCCTGAAAAATAGCCTTCAGTACAACCTCTCTGTCACCTCTGAGTTCATCAGATGCATACTCAAGAAGCTTTCCCCGCTGGCCAACTGCCATTAGAACAACATCCTTGTCACCTTGGAGTTCTTCAGATGCATACTTGAGAGCTCCTCCAAATTGACAAACCGACATCCATACAACATCCTTGTCAGCTCTCAGCTCTTCAGATGCATATTGTAGATCATATCCAGATTGACAAACTGCTGTTAGTACAACCTCCTTGTCAGCCCTCAGTTCTCTAGATGCAAACTGAAGACCATTTGTACCTGTTGGGTGACTAACTGCCTTCAGTACAATCTCCTTGTCAGCCCTCAGGTCTTCAGATGCATACTCAAGAGCCTCTCCATCACTACCAACAGCCTTCAGAACAACCTCCCCGTCAGCCCTCAGTTCTTCAGATGCATACTGAAAAGCACATGCATCCTGAAAAATTGCTTCCAGTACAATCTCCTTGTCAGCTCTCAATTCTTCAGATGCAAATTCAAGAGCACTTCCCCCATGGGAAACTGCCTTCAGTACAACCTCCTTGTCAGCCCTCAGGTCATCAGATGCATACTGAAGTACCATTCCATGCTGACAAAGTGCCTTCAGTACAACCTCCTTGTCAGCTCTCAGTTCTTCAGATACATCCATAAGAGCCCATCCATCCTGGCTAACTGCAAACAGTACTAACTCCCTGTGTTCAGATGCATGTTCAAGAGGAATTCCACCCTCACAAACTGCCTTCAGTACTACCTCTCTGTCGCGTGTCCTGATGTTCCCGACAAAGAGCAAGCGAAGGTGGATAAGGGGAAGCGGCGCGACGTGCTGGTTAGTTCCGGATCGACACGGAGAGCAATGGCCGTGGCTCAGTGGCAGCGGCAGCGGCGAAGAAGAAGAAGAAGAGAGAAAGTAACGGCGTCGTCTTTGCACCGGCCACACTCAATGGGTGCTACTCCTCCTCGCCGTACGCTCCCTGTTGCCGGCAACCTCTTCTTCCTCCCGACCACGATGGACGTACCTTTCGTCGTCGGAGTCAGACATGACTCGTCGTTGTGCCGAATTTTTTTCTTTTATCGACTGCTGAGGTTGCCGGAACCGTTGCTAGGGAAGCTTCTATATTCAAGCTGCCTTTCTTTTTATCAGTTGTTGTTAATTCTCGCCGTCTGTTTGCTGCTTCTTTCTCGCTACTGCTGACGTACTGTACGTGGGTCGTCGGCTGCGCGTGTCGGCCGTTGCCGAGTGCTGGCTGGTGCGTTTAATAAAACTTTGGGTTTATCGAAGCAGTGTCGATGATTGCCGGTCACTCGCACACTTGAAAATATAATCAATAGAGTTAAAGATAAAGTAATTATACTCAAAAAGTTACCTAAACTGGAGATTTCTCCAATTTGTTCTGTCTTCGAAACAGGGGAATCCTTGAGAAACAAAACACAAATAGTTAAACATAAAATAATATTTAATGATAAATTACTGAAATGATAAGAATAGAGAAATCGTTCCTGGTTTGTTCATCCCGACTCCAAGAAATAAAATATTAAATAGTTATTGAAAGATTAACTTTTATGTAAGTATTATCATGCTGATAATATATTTGAGAAATGTTGTCTGACTTGCTCTTTCCGAGTCCAACACCGGGAGAGAATCCTACAGCAGCACCGGCGGGCCTGTCGTCGACGACGACTGACCGATCAGCAAGGTAGTAGATGCCGACATCGATCAAGGAAACCATCCGTATCTACGTAGACGACGTGGTTATCGTCATCGAGAGACAGCAGTCACCGTATGCCAAGAGAAGATCAGAGAGGCGTCGAAGGACTTGTGCCGATATTGGAACAGGAGCGGAGAAGTGCCGCCCAGCAGGGGTTCGAGGCATTGGTCAACGGCAGCTCGCGGCTACTTGAAGATCTGACCTGCGCAGCGAGGACATCGGCAGGACAGCAGAGGAGATCTTATAGCTGAATCCAGAAGCGGCGGAGCGCTGGGAGCGGTCCATTGATTTCTAGTGGTCCAGCCAACTTTCGAAGAGCAGAGGATCTACGGACTCCCCACCGCAAATTGGACAGCCTAGCAGGCTCAGGCCGCGCGACGAGATTATGTCGGGCGAGAGCGTGCTGACCCGAAGACGCTGACGGATGCCTACAGCCTCGTAGTCAGTTGGAAACAGGAGCCAAAGTCGGTACAGACCCGACAAGGGAGCAACGGAGGACCCCGAACGGTCAGCCCAGCTCCCACCGGAAACGAATCCGCAATCGCACAAGGTTAAGGAGACAGCGACCTTTTCGAACATCCAGTGATTCGAATGCAACGATTGGGGTCACTATGCCAACGACTGCCCGACGCAGGGATCCGAAGATGCGGCCAACATGCTGCTGCACGCCTACGAAGACGCGGAGGACGAGTGGACGTTTACGGAAGGGACCGGCAACATGCCAAAAAGTTGGATCCTCTTGCACAACCAAAGCACGGTCAGCTTCTTCTCGAGCCCAGCTCTGCTCAAGAACATCCGCAAGATTAACAGCTCTGTTAACGTCCACTGCAACGCGGGAGTCGTCGAAAACAAAAACATAAGCAGTAGTAGTTATTGGAAGAATGAACTGTCTTAGAAATTTCACAGCTTCGGTACTATTCTATAAAATTTTGCCCCGAGGCCAGCACTATACGTCTGCTGCTCCTACACCGCGTGAGCAGCCGTCGTCGCCACTGCCTTGGCCGCCGCCTTCGCTCGTTCTTCCCTCTCCTTTTCGTCTTCTTCCTCTATATTATCATCGTATTCCTTATGCCCGCCGTCCCAGCGACCGTACAGAGGATTCCATTCAGGCCTAACATTATCATCTACCTTTTCCTGGAAATAGAGTCTTCCGTAATGGTTCCCGACCATCACATGCTGTATCATCTGATAGACCTCATCAAGCTTGCTAGATAGAACGCGTTCCTTGTTACGCTTGAATGACTCCATCATGTGACGCCTTCGGGTCTCCATGACTACTTGAGCACTGTCGAAGATGTGCCCCAAAAACTGGTAATCATCGCAAACGTCCATGTGCCCATTCACCAGCAACAGAGTGGAGAGTGCTTTCAAAAACTTAGGTTGGGCTAATCCATATTCTTTCAGAGCCTCCGTGACAGCTTCTTGGGCTTGTTCCTTTTCAGCTTCTCCGGTAGCGTTCTTGGCTGCTGCTTTGGCCTCTCTGAGTTGACTGAATGCGTTTACCTCCTTAGGGCTTTTAGGCTCACACATCCTTTTCGAATCGAGGAACTCACAGGCGTCGCGCCAACGGCGATACAGATAATAGGTGAGGTCGTCCTCAATGATACGCCCATCCGCTACACCTACTTCCTCTCGGAATACTTGGAAGCATGCTGCGTCATTGGGAGAAGGTTTATTCCGCATGGCCAAATCGGCTAGCGCCGTTGCAATAGAAGCTCCGCGATCAAAGCGATCGTGGAGGATCGCGGTGTCCTCTCTGCAAGAAAACATCCAGAGAACTTTCTTTCTATTCTTCCCCCCCCGACATTTTTCTCTTGCGTGTTTAGTGAAGGCAGTATTCCTGGAAGTTCTTGGTTTCTTACAGGAATTTTTTGGCATCGTCAGTGATTTTTTTTTGTATTCTGCGGTAGTTTCATTTTTCGTCCACTGGTTTGGGTCGAAACCCAAAGCTATCGATTTCCACGCCACATCATCTTTCTCACCGCAAATGGCACAGAAGAAAGTGTTAGCGTCTTGCGCAGTCCCGCCCGCCGTGACCTTTGTCGTCGTATTGGGCATACCATGAAGTTTGTTTTTGAACATCTCCACTTCACTATTGAACTCCTTCCGTCGCCGTTGGTCAACCAGGTAGCCTTCTGCTTTCCTCTTCCTATTCCCCGAATTTGAATCGGCTGTTTCATGTTTTGGCTTTCGCGTGGCTGGCTTGGCTTGCTTGGCGGCACCCTCTGATGCTGACTTGGCTTGGCCGCGTCTCTGGCTTGGCCTGGCTTGCTTGGGAGGCTTGAGCGAGCTCATGAAGTTCTCGAAAGTCATACTCGCTGGGGATTGGATTGCCTTCTGCAACAACGGACATTTGAGTGCCTCGTCGAAGGCACGCATTGCCCCTCCCTCCAATTCTTTATTAACGTCATAATTCACCCTTGACCGATCGTCAGGGCAACGTTCACACTCCGTATGATTCAAGCCACCGGCTTCCAATGTATTCTTGAAAGGAGGTTTCCAGTGCGCATTCAGGATAAGTGGGAAGAGACTGTATTTCCTTAGTACCATCCGGTACATCTGGACCCCATCACTGGCATCGGGGCTCTCAAAAATCTTGTGGAGGGCGTTGAAATATGGCTTTGATTCGGCTTTATCTATGAAAGCCTTCCAAAGTGGAGCGACTTCCTGAGTCATCAAATTGTCTACCTGCTCCTCATACGTATGCGCTTGTAGTAGGTTTGTATTTGCCAAGTACACGGATGATCTGGCCAGTTCGAACCAAGATAGATCAATCGTCGGTTTACCGTCTGGTTGTAGCGCAACATAAGAAGTCGAATTGTTCCGACGATAATCCAACTCTTTGCATGCTTCGTGTCTCTCCATTTTCATTTTAAAACTATCGCTGAGCCAAAGCTCTAATAAATGACGGTCCATTGCCGCATCGTCCACAGTAACATCGATAACACCAGTAAGCACTTGGGTCGTTTGTCGCACCACCTCTTCTAGTCCTCCTGTCGTCCAAAGCCACCTCAATGCCTTGTATAGCTCATTCCAAGTCGTCTCTTCGAGTTGGGAGAAAGCGGAGTCCCCTGTAGCTTTAGCTTCGATGATCAGCTTTGCAAGGATTGACAAAGCGTCCAGGTAGAAGGTGCATGACAACAACATTCGCGACACGATGACAAAGTCAGAGTTGTCGGAATTGCAATGGAACAACGTTTGGAATTGGTTGGGACCGTTGGAACACGTGGCACTTGACGATGAGACAATTTGGGCGCCCGCCGTTCCCGATGCGACAGTATTGGCTGCCTTCTTTTTTCCCTCGGTTCCGCCTTCGGTTCCGGCGCATGCGACGCCTTTTGGATCGATCACCGTCGAAGCCGGAGGGGGTGCGCCGTTGTTGTCGCTGTCGTTGGCTCCTCCTCTGCTGGTTCCTTCGGTGGCCTTCGTGGCGGGAGGAGGTGGAGGCGGGGTCTTCTGCTTTCCGTCGGGAGGCCCTGCGACGCTTCCGCCGCCCTCGGCCTCGTCGGTTGCGGCTCCGCCTCTTTCGGCGGCGTTTGGTGGAGGTGGAGGATCCTCTCCTTGAGGAGCGGGCGCGCGAGCAGCAGAAGCATCCGTGTGCGACTGGTCGCTGACGCCTGCTTGAGGAGCGGGTGCGGGAGCGCTATGGCTTTCGCAATTGCTAGTGTCTGCTTTATTGTCAATGGCAGCTAACTGGTCGTCGACGCTTTTAAGCAAAAGCGTAAATAGTTTCTTAAGGTCTTCATTTGCATCCACCTCAGGAAACACTCCTTCGTCCAGTATTCTACGGAGCATCATCTTTTCGATTCGCTTCGGTAAGCCTGGATCCGCTTTGTTGACGTCAAAGTCCTTTTCGCTGACGTTACATTCATGTTCACCAGAATCCTTCACCAAGTTCTCAGCATCCAACGCACCAGCCGCCATGATCAACGCAAACAGGAAGTCACGCGTTATCTTGTTCCACTCCTCTCCATTCCATTCACACTCAAGCCTGCTCTTACTATTTAAGTAAGGTTTCTTCGACTTCGGATCCTTCTTAGACAAACGATCCTTTATGGCCTGGTCCGTGATTTCGCCGCCGTTGCAATGCACATCATGAAGCAGCGCCATTGCCATCCAGGTGAAGCCATCCTTGACGGCATCCAATGATAAGAATTGTGGGCGATTTGTTCCTTCGTCGTCCTTACCCAACGAACCATATTCACACGTATAAACGTTATCACGATTATCTGGCTTTGTCGTCCTTTGGCTTACTTCGTAAGGAGAGTGGAAATTTTTAATAAGTTGATTTATCCTGGTTCGGCAGCAATTGAGCTTGCTGCGTAGTAGAGTGTCAACGTTCTTCGGCGGCATGATGCTGGAGGGTGCTTTGGGTGGTTACTCGCGCTTGACGAAGTTCTGCTAGTCAGTTTATGGGGACAATGATGTTGCCGCTTCAAGAATTGTTGTAATAGTTGTAGCATTGACACTACCGAGTACTTTTATGCTTGAAATTACTGAAAGCGCAACAAAACCTCAAATATTATCGTCTGCGCAGTGCAACTGAAAACCCATCTGTACGTTATCGAGAGTGTAAGAAAGTTAAAGATGTCAACGTCAGCGTAAAAAAAAAGAGATTCTTCTGGCGGCAAGCGAAATACTTACGTTACGCGGGTCGCAGGCACACAGCGTGGTTTCTCACACACATACATACAAAAAGAGAATCGTTGCACGTTTCGATGTGTCTTGTCTTCCGTTGGGCGCCGGCACTGCATCGTCCGCAATGCCGATCATGTAACTTTTTACCTATAGTTATTTTGATGGTAATAAATTTAAGTAAGTTACAGTCCAATGGGAGGGAAAAAAGCCAAATGATTACAATTTGAATAACATTCTATATTTTATTACACAGTAGGTAATCTGACTGCGATGGATTTCTCTCGACAGAAAGGGTAGCCACCCTGTCGGCCTTGCTGTTTTGGCAGCACAGCGGGGGGAGCTTCACATTCGATCCGTTTCCATCTCACATGTAATATTTGGACCGAACGCCCCTCTGTAGCTGGGCAGTAACGATGATCGTGTTAGGACGATATGGCTGCATGATGACGGCACAGTGCGGAGAAGTTGCTAGCGTTTACGGAGAGAAAAGGACAGCGGATCGTGGAATGTTGACTCTTCCGGACAGCGAGGGAGTTGCAACGGCGCCACAGCGTGGAAAAGTTCCTGCCGTTTTAGGAGACAAAACGACAGCAGATCATGGAATGTCGACTCTTCCGAACAGCGAGGGAGCTTCACCAGCGCCCCATGGTGGTTGCTATCCGGCTGTATGCTGCAGCAGGAAATAGAGCTGTTTCTTCCATAAATTCATATTTTAGGCTCACGATAGAGGAAGAGACAAAGACACGAAGTAAGTCAAGCACACCACCCCAACAACAACAATGCCCTACCAGAGCAGGGAGGAAGAGTATGTTGCTTCATACAAGGAGAGTAATGAACGGACGCTCCGGATGTTGAAGGAGTCAGTACGTGACCTGCAGTCAGAGAAAGAAAAGTTGCTGGCCACGAATGACGAAGAGTTGAAGAAACTCCGTGACCTTCTTGATCCACTTAACAAGGAGATAGGTCGTCTCAAAGACCTCAATACAACGATTGAAAGGAACAAAGCCAAGGAAAATAATGAGCTGGTAGAAGCAGTTAAGAGGTTGGAGGATCGGTGCAAGGAAAAGATGAAAGAGCTATCGGATTGCCAGAAAAAAAACCAAGAACTGGAGGAAGGGCTTAAATTCTTAATGAAATTGTACCAGCGCGTTGGCATTCGATGCATTGTAGTGCAAAGGACCATCGAAGCGGAACGTGCAAGCCGGACACGTCGTGATTCCGAGTATGAAGCATCGACTCGCCAGGCAGCAATCGAACGAGGGCGCCTAGAGCTGGAACTAGAAAGGGCTCGCCAGGCGGAAGAAGCGGCTCGTAAGGCGGAAGTAGTGGCTCGTCGACAAGCGGAAGAAGCGACTACCCTGGCGGCAACCGAAGGACAGCGCCTAGAGCAAGAATTGAAAAATGCTCGTCAGGCAGAAGAGGCGGCTCGTCAGGAAGCGAATGAAGCGGCTCGTCGAGAAGAGGAGGAACGGAAAGTGACGGCACGGGCGCATCTAGGAGAAAGAAGGCGCCTAGAGCAGGAACTTGCAACGGCTCGTCGGGAGGTGGAAGAAGCCGCTCGTCAGGAAGCCGCTCGTCAGGAAGCCGCTCGTCGGGAAGCGGAAGAACAAAGGCGCCTACAGCAGGAGCTTGAAGCCGCTCGTCAAGCCGCTCGTCGGGAGAAGGAGGAGGAGGAA
>Ga0316201_10000286_pt1 | contig 26658 bp, 23 predicted proteins | sample CS6wburrow_MG_FD_204516 | JGI IMG/M metagenome (GOLD analysis project Ga0316201, IMG submission 204516) | Coastal sediment microbial communities from Delaware Bay, Delaware, United States - CS-6 worm burrow | ecosystem: Environmental > Aquatic > Marine > Coastal > Sediment | place: USA... | reverse complement strand
GAGCGAGCCGCTTCCGTCGTGCGGACATTGGCTCGCGTAGCCGCCTGCATTCCAAGAAATCCGGCCAGGATGGAACAGGCCGCTCCAAACACGTACGCCGCAGCCGAGGAGGGCCCGATCAGCCAGTACAGCATCGCCGCGACCACAAGCACGAATGGCACCAGCACCGAATACTCGCGCCGGAGGAAGGCCATGGCCCCCGTCTGAATGGCACCCGCAAGCTCGCGCATGCCCTCATCACCCGCCGGCTGGCTCTTGACGTAGAAATAGAGCAGCAGCGAGAACGCCAGGCCGCCAAGCCCGAACCACAGGGCCCAGGTCATCCAATGCTCCACGAGAAGCCTCTCTTGTCTTCCGTTACCGTGTTACCGCCAGCCCTCAAGCGCTGTTGAAGGCGTTCATGGCGGACTCCATGCCCTCCGTCATCCACGACTCGATCGCCAGAGCCATCCTGCCGAACTGCTCGAGAATCGCTTCCTCGTCCCTTGACGACGGAGCTCCCAACACCCAATCCGCGAGGTCGAGGTCCGGGTGGGTCGGTGCGCCGACCCCCACCCTCAACCTCGGGTATTCGCGGCTGTCCAGCATCTCCTCGATGGACTGCAGGCCGTTGTGGCCACCCGCAGAGCCCCTGCCCTTGAGCCTGAACCGGCCAGGCGGCAGTGCGGCGTCGTCGACAACCACGAGAAGATCATCTTCGAAGCGAAAATCCGGAACGGCCAGGTATCTCGACAGCACCTGCCCGCTCCGGTTCATGTACGCCATCGGCTTGCTGATGCGGACCGCGTGGCCCTGCACCCGCCCGTCCACCGAGGACTCAGGACCGACCTGACTGAAGGCGCCGAACGACCAGCGAGTCGCCAGATGATCCGCCAACCACCAGCCCGCGTTGTGCCGGGTGTCCCGATAGCGTTCGCCCGGATTGCCCAGGGCCAGGATCAGCTTCATCCGTCTGCCCCGGCCGGGTTATTCGTCCTCCGAGTCCTCGTCGTCCCCGCGCGCCGTGATCACCTCGGGCTCGACATCTTCGTCGAGCTCGGAGATCTCGTCGGCCTCTTCATCCTCGACCGGCGCAGCCTTCGGCATGACGACCATGCACACCGTGAGGTTGTCTTCCTCGATCACGGTCACATCCCCCGTGTCGACCTCACCGATATGCAAGGACTCGCCGATCTGCAGCTCCGAGATGTCCACCTCGAACGCAGACGGGATCTCACGGGGAAGGCACTCGATCTCAAGCTCGTAGCGGATAACCTGGAGAATGCCGCCATTCCGCACACCGATCGGGTTCCCTTCGAGGCGTACCGGCACGGAAACGCGAATCTTCTCTCCCGCCGTGATCTCGAAGAAATCGACGTGAAGGATGTCGGACCGGTACGGGTGCCTCTGGACCTCGCGGATCAGAACCACCTTCGGCTTCTCGTCGCCAACCTTGAGGTCGATCAGCGTGTTCTCGGTCGAGATCTTGCTGATCAGGGCCTTGAACTGCAGCTCGTCGGCCTGTACCGCCGTCGGCTTGGCTCCGTGACCGTAAACGTTGCCGGGAATCCTCCCGGAAGCGCGAATGCGGCGCGCCGCACCCTTGCCCGTCTCAGACCTCGGCTCGACCTGTAGTACCACCTGCTCGCTCATCTTGTGATCCTCACGCGCCGTCCCGCCCGGTCCGGCTTCTCTTGTCAGTGCTACGTGAACAGCTTGCTCACGGAACGATTGTAGTGTGTGCTCTCGATGGCCCTCGCCAGCAGGCTGGCCACCGACACCGTCTTCAGATTCCTGAGACTCGAACTCTTTTCCTCCGAAATGGCGATCGTGTCCGTCACCGCCAGTTCGACAAAACCCGCCCCGTTCAGCCTTTCGACCGCCGGCCCCGAGAGCAGGGCGTGGGTCGCGATGGCGTAGACCTCGCTGGCTCCACGTTCCCGCAGCGCCACCGCGGCATTCGCCATGGTTCCCGCCGTATCCACCATGTCGTCGGAGATGATGCACCGCATGCCATCCACATCTCCGACCACGTTCAACACTTCTGCTTCGTTCGGGCCTGGACGCCGCTTGTCCATGATGGCCAACCCGGCTCCGAGGCGCTTCGCGTATCCACGCGCCATCTTCGCTGCACCCACGTCAGTGGCCACGACCACCAGGTCCTCGTGGCTCATGCCGGCGTAGTGGTTCATGAACACCGGCGCCGCGTACAGGTGATCCACCGGAATGTCGAAGAAACCCTGTAACTGGTGCTGGTGGAAATCGATGGTGATGAGGCGGTCCGCCCCCGCAGCCACGATCAGGTTCGCCATCAGCTTCCCGGCGATCGACACTCTCGGTTGATCCTTGCGGTCCTGCCGAGCGTATCCGTAGTACGGAACGACGGCCGTGACCCGGGCCGCTGATGCTCTCTTCGCTGCGTCGATCAAGAGCAGCAGTTCCAGTATGTTCTCCGCCGGCGGATTCGTCGACTGGATCACGAAAACATCCCTCCCTCGGACATTCTCGTCGATCCGGACGAAGATCTCCCCGTCGGCGAATCTCTTCACGGTCACCTCGCACAACGGCTGATCCAGCTCTTCCGCAATCCGTTCCGCGAGAGCCGGGTTCGCCGTGCCGGTGAGCACCATCATCGGCGTGCCGGTGGCTGACAGCTCCGTCATGTCTGCCTCGCTATGTGCGCAACGTCGTCCACGCGTTCCCAAAACAGCCGCGTAGTTTATATGAGGCGATCAGAAGCGTCAACCGCGGTTGCCCCTCAGCGGGCCGTTCCAAGCCGGTGTTCCGGGGTGGCCAACCGGCGCTGATACTGCAACTGAGTCGGGTAGGCGAATTCGACCCGATTGTCGGCCAACTTCCGCATCAGGGCCAGGTTCACCTCTTGCTGGACCGCCATGAACACCTTGTAGTCGGGGACGGTCATGTAGTACACGGTCTCGAACTCCAGCGCCCACTGGCCCAGGCTCTTGAAGTGGCACCGATCGAACCGCGTCATCTCCTGGGCCTCGATTATTTCCTCGACCCAGCCCGGAATCTGCTCCACGACGTTCGGGTCGGTCTCGTACACGATCCCGAAATTGAAGTCACCGCGCCTTTCGGCCATGCGGCCATAGTTGCGAATACGGCTCCGCAGGAGATCGCTGTTGGAGATGACCAGTTGCTCGCCCGAGACGCTTCGCAGCTTCGTGGTCTTGAGCCCTATTTCCTCGACCGTACCCCGGGAGTCGTCGATCGTCAGGTAGTCACCAACGAGGAACGGCTTGTCGAATATGATGGACAGGGAGGCGAACAGGTCCGCGAGGATGTTCTGGACAGCCAGCGCGATCGCGATGCCCCCGATACCCAGACCCGTGATGAGGGCCGTGACGTTTACGCCCCATGCTTGAAGAACGAACACGAAGATCAGAAACCAGATCACGCCCACGCCCAGCAAGCGGATCAGATTGAACGACGTGGCGACCGCAGCGTCGTCGGGATACCTGTCGTCCCTGACGTGCGTCACGAGCGACTGGTACCCTCCGGACACCCACATGCCGACCTGGATCAGGATCGCCGACGCCAGGACCTCGGTGAACACCGCGTCGATCCTGCGCGGAAGATCCACATAGCGGGAGCCCGCAAAGAGGCCGGCCGCCACGAAGAAGAAGCCTCGCGTTCCCCTGGCGGCGGCTACCGCCGCATCGTCCAGGTATGTGCTCGTGGAACGAGCGAACGTCCTGGCGCGGCGAATCAGGCGTGGAACGAAGGCCCAGAGGACCGTGCCGGTCGCCAGGGCCACCCCCGCGCCCGTCAACCAGGTCGCAAGCGTGTTCCCCCAGATGACTTCCTTCAAGAAATCCATCCACTCGTCTCCTGACTCGCGCTTCTGATTGGTTCCGGAGCCCGCCGACCGAAGCGCCCAATCTCGCTTCCGCGCCACGAGCCGCAAGGAGCAGGGCGAAGCGGGTCTTGAAGGCGCCGTGCGGTTCGGCCTATAGTCCTCTTCATGACACGCAAATCTGACGCCCCCCTCATTGGCCAGGGAAGCGATTCGGCCCGCGATCTCGAACTCCTGATTCGTTCGCGGTACCCCGTCGTGGCGGTCGACACTCTGGAAGAAGACCGGCTCCTCGAACTGTTGGGGCGGGTGGCCCGGCGGCTCGGCGTGCCCCTTTACACCTGGAGTCGCACGCAGGGCCTGGTTCGAGAGGGAAAGGACCAGGCGACCTACGACACTGCTGATCCGTTCAAGATGCTCGCTCATCTGGAGGCTGCTGCGGCCCCCGGCGTGGTTCTGCTGGCGGACTTCCACCCCTATCTCGAGGACCCGCTCCTGGTTCGCAAACTGCGTGAAGTACTGCCCGCCTTCACGAACGACCGGAGGGCCCTCGTGCTTTCCGGACACGGGGTCCGGCTTCCCCCCGAAATCGGCAAGCAGGGAGTTCCCTACAGGCTCTCACTGCCCGATCTCGAGGAGATTAAGACCGAGTTGCGGAAGGTGGTACGCAGGGCAGCCCGCGAAGAACAAGTGCGGATCGAGATCGGTGAGGAAGAGGCCGATGGCATGGCCCGGGAACTCCAGGGGCTGACCAGGGACGAGATCCGGCGGACCCTCCGCCGGGCGATGGTGGCGGATGGCCGGCTGACCCGGGCGGACATCGACCTCATCCGGGCGGCCAAGAGAGAGAGCCTCGGACAGACCGGACTCCTGGAGTTCATCCCGACGGTCGAGATGGAGCCGATCGGAGGCATGGGAGCCCTGCGGAGCTGGTTGGACAAGCGACGCAACGCGTTGGGGGAAGAGGCCCGAGAGTTCGGGCTGGAGCCGCCACGTGGAGTGCTTCTCATGGGGGTCCAGGGCTGCGGCAAGAGCCTGATGGCGCGCAACGTGGCGGCTGAGTGGGGTCTCCCCCTGGTTCGCCTGGACCCGGGCGCCCTGTATGACAAGTACGTGGGCGAGACCGAGCGCAATCTCCGCCAGGCCCTCGACACAGCCGACTCCATGTCACCCGTGGTCCTGTGGATCGACGAGATCGAGAAAGGGTTCGCACGTGACGGCGGCGAGGCCGACGGTGGGGTGAGCGGACGACTGCTGGGTACCTTTCTCACCTGGCTACAGGAGCGTGACAGCCGGGTGTTCGTGGTCGCCACCGCCAACGACGTGGACCGGCTGCCGCCGGAGCTTCTGCGCAAGGGGCGCTTCGACGAGATCTTCTTCGTCGATCTGCCTTCGGAGGCCGAGCGGCGAGACATCCTGGAGCTGCATCTGGCCCGGAGAGGCCGGGACCCCCAACGCTTTGACCTCGATCAGCTGGCGACAGCAGCCGAGGGGTTCTCCGGAAGCGAGCTGGAGCAGGCGGTCGTGGCTGGCCTGTACACGGCATTCGCGGAAGAGACCGACCTGGACCACGAGACGCTGGCAGCGGAAATCGAGTCGGCCGTCCCCCTGTCGGTCACTCTCGCAGAGCGCGTCGATACCCTGCGCCTGTGGGCCAGGGGGAGAGCCGTTCCCGCGGCGTGACACGAGTCCATCCGGCAGGTTCCGATGTTCCGGGCGTACCCCACACGTTCGCCGGTGGCGACCTGGATCGCTCGGCGCACCTCCGGAGCGACCGTGAGCGCATAGCCGAACTGCTCGCGGCCGGGAGTTCCCGTTTCCTCCCGTTCCGGGAACTCGACCCCCTCGTCGAGGTGGAGCCGCAGCCGGGCCTCGGCTGGGTTCCACGCGTCGCGCTGGAGAACATCGTCGACGTCGAATCGGCAGCACTGTTTCTCGGCGTCGAGGCCGATGGCGCCCGGTTCGCGATCTCGGTGCCCGAGACGGTGCGAGACGGCGATTTGGGGCCGAGCACGGCGTCCTTCCAGCCCGTTCGTGAAGTGGCGCCGCTACTCAGCATCCCGGACGCGTCGGTCGCCGCCCTGGGTCGGTCGCTGACGGCCTGGCACGCGGTGCACGGCTACTGCTCGAAGTGTGGCGCTCCGGCGTCGGTGGACGAGGCAGGGCACGCCAGGCGCTGCACGGACGTCCTGTGCGATTCGGTGCAGTTTCCGCGCACCGACCCCGTCGTGATCATGCTCATCCACCGCGACGAACAGTGCCTTCTGGGTCGAGCGATTCGGACCCGCAGGTATCCTCCGGGACTGCACTCGTGCCTGGCCGGATACGTAGAACCGGGAGAATCGATCGAGGAGGCGGTGCGCCGGGAGACGTGGGAGGAAGCCGGATTGAAGGTCAGCCGCGTCCGGTATCACTCGTCCCAGCCGTGGCCGTTCCCGTCGACCCTGATGATCGGGTGCTTCGCTGAGGCCCTTCGCGGAGAGGTACGGATGGACAGCAGCGAGCTCGAGAGCGTTCGGTGGTTCACGCAGTTGGAACTCCGGGAGGCCGTGGAGCGTTGGGACGAAGCCGGGGCACTCCGCGTACCCCCGCCCCTCACGATTGCTCACCAACTGGCCCGGGCCTGGTTGGCAGAACGCTCTGTCTGAGTCGGACCCTACTCGAACGAAGAAAGCTGCATGGAAGAGAGAGTCGTAGCTCCACACGCGTCCACCCCGACCGGCGCCGCGCTCACCAGCGGAGGCGTGGGCTTCATGCCGTCAGACCTCCTCGAGCAGACGTGCAAACGGGTTGGCGTCGCGGCCCTGGTCTTCGCCGCGATCTGGGCCTGGGTGCTCGTCATGAACAATGTCGCATGGCGGCTGTTCGACACCGTACCGGATCACGTCGGTGAATGGGGGGCTTTCTCCAACCCGATCGCGTTCATCGGACTGGCCATCTCGCTCGGAATGGTATTCATCGCCGGGCGGTTGCATCACCAGCCGGAGAAGTTGCTCGACGTCGGTCTGGGTTTCGAAGTCGCGACCGCGGCGCTCGTGGGAGCCGTGAACTGGTGGGTCGCCGTCCCGGCCGGCATGGGCGTCTCGTGGATCTGCGTCATCATCATCTTCTACCCGGCGATCGTACCGGCCAGCATTCGCAAGATCTTGATCGCCTCCGTGATCGCCGCGAGCATGGACCCACTGTGGTACTTCGTCGGCGCCCTGCGTGGAGTGGAGTACAGCCTGAGCGGCTTCGAGTTGCTGTGGTCGTTCATGCCCAACTACGTCTGCGCTTTCCTGGCGGTGGTGCCGGCGAAAGTGATTCGCGGTTTGGGACGTCGGGTGTCACGGGCTCGCGAGCTGGGGGCGTACCGGGTGGGAGATCTTCTGGGACAGGGGGGCATGGGCGACGTATACCGCGCCCACCACCGCCTCCTGGCGCGCCCGGCCGCCATCAAGCTGATTCGGCCCGGGGTTCTCGGCGACACCGACGGTTCGAGATCGGTCGTCGTCGAACGTTTCAGACGGGAAGCTCACGCCGCCGCCAACCTTCGATCGCCGCACACCATAGAGTTGTACGACTTCGGGGTGAGCGACGACGGGAACCTGTACTACGTGATGGAGCTGCTCGAGGGCCTCAACCTCAAGGAGTTGGTGGACCGATTCGGACCGATGCCGCCCGCCCGCGTGGTTCACCTTCTGAAGCAGGCCTGCCTGTCGCTCGGGGAGGCGCATGAACGAGGCCTCGTGCACCGTGACATCAAGCCTTCGAATCTGGTCGCCTGCCGGATGGGTCTCGCCGTTGATTTCGTCAAGGTCCTCGACTTCGGGCTCGTCAAGATGGCGTCCGAGAAAGGAACCGAGGCGGCCAACCTCACGTCGCCGAACGTCACGACGGGAACGCCGGCGTTCATGGCGCCGGAAATCGCGCTCGGGAATCGGCCGGTTGATGGGCGCGCTGACCTGTACGCGCTCGGATGCGTTGCCTACTGGCTCCTGACCGGGCGCACGCCGTTCCAGGCGCCAACGGCTGTGGCGATGCTCATGCAACACGTGCAGGAGGAGGCGCGGCCACCGTCTGAGGCGTCCGAACTCGCGATATCCCCGGAACTGGATCGGCTAGTACTCGACTGCCTGGCGAAAGACCCGGAGGACCGGCCGGCGAACGCCGGTGCGCTGTATCGACGCCTGGCCGAGTGCCCCGTGCCCGACCCCTGGGACCGTGACCGGGCCGTGGCATGGTGGGCTCTGCACCTGAGCGATCTGGATCTCGACCCGGGTCCCGGTCAGGATCGCGCGAGCGACGCGGTTGAAGCGACGATGCTGTACGTGGAGGAACGGACGGATCCGTAGCTGCTCGACATTGGCCCTCCAGGATTCGAACCTGGATTACCGGCTCCAAAGGCCGGGGTCTTGCCATTAGACGAAGGGCCAGCGTCCTCCCCCGCGTGTGGCCGAACCGCATGTCGGGGCGCTCCGATAATCGACCCGGCCCGGCAGAGCGTCAACCCGCCGGCCCGTCCCACCCGAGGGTCCGTGTTCGGAGCGAACCGAAACCGTCCACTCCGCGAAACGCCTCCGCCGCGCGCTCACGCGCGGCGACATCCCGAAACAGCCCCGCCACGCACGATCCGCTGCCGCACAGAATCGCGATCGCCGCTCCGAGATCCGTAAGCGTGTCGCGAATCCCAGCCAACTCCGGGTGCCTGCGAAACACCACCTCTTCCAGGTCGTTCACGGCGAGGCGTTCGAGCGCCGTCCAGTCTGAGAGCGCGGCCGGCCCCGGGTGCAGGCAAGGGCCCGGCGGTGAGGTCAGGCCGGCTGCCCGGTCCTCCGCCAACCACCCGTAGGCCTCTCCGGCCCCGATAGGGAACCCGGGCACGACGACCAGGACCGGCCGCGAAGGCGGCGCTTCCAGGGGGAGCATGCGCCGACCCCGCTCCCAGGCCAGGACCATCGGAGCATCGCAAAGACCGAAGGGAACGTCGCTGCCGAGCTCGCCTGCCAGGCTCATGAGAGCGGAACCGTCCAGCGGCCGTCCCCAGAGTTCGTCGAGGCCCCTGAGAACAGCGGCGGCGTCCGCACTGCCGCCACCCAATCCGGCACCCACCGGTATTCTCTTCTGGAGACGGATCCGCGTACCGCCCGCGCGCTCGACGTGAGCGTGCAGCGCCTGCACCGCCCGCCAGCAGAGGTTCCGATCGTCCGTGGGCACGGACGCGTCACCGGTCACCTCCAGGTGGATTCCCGGTTCGACGGCGGTCTCGATCTCGATCCGATCGGCCAGCTCGAGGCGCAGAAGAACTGTCTCTACCGAATGGAATCCGCCGTCTTCCCGAGCCAGCACACGCAGGGAGACATTCAGCTTGGCGTGCGCCAGGAGGGCGAGCGCCTCCGGAGACGCATCAGTCATCATTCACCGCAGCCTCGACGATTTCCTCGGAGTGGCCCATCTCCGACCACGACAGCCCGAAATGGCGGATGAACCACAGTCCCAGGAGGGTCACCGGAAGGAAGGTGAGTATGTGGTAGCTGGTGGCGAAGCTGACCATGTCGGTAGCCCCGACATCGTAAACGCCGAGACCGAGGCGGGTCGCGGCTTCGAACACGCCGAAGAAACCAGGACTCGATGGAGCGGCCACGGCAAACGCGATCACGCTCTGCAGGAAGATGGACCCGGTCAGACCCGGGCCCGTAATGTCGAAGGCCAGGAGCCCGAGCCAGACGGAAACCGAGAGATTGACCCAGACGACCACGGACCATCCCAGGGCCTTGGCAAACGTAGCCGTATCGTGCAGCGCTCCAAGCCCGGCAAGGAAGCCGGCCACCACGCGCGTCGCCCGCTCACTGAGAGCCGGCTTCAGGAATCGGCCGACCGTGCGCTCGAACAGGTCCACCGCGCGATCGGAATTGCGAGCCGCCAACCACAGCAGAAAGAACGCGAGCACGAAGGCGATCGCCCCTATGTTCGCTGTCCGTCGCACCACCAGGGCGGTCGAGCCTTCACCAAGCGGAAAGCCCGGGAGCGAGATCGTCACAAACAGGAAGAACGCGAGGACCAGGCCGTCGAAGATCCGCTCCGCCACCAGAGACGCGACGGACGCTCCGATGTTCAACCCCTCCGTGCGCGACAGCGCGTACGCCCTGGCAAACTCCCCCAGCCTTGCCGGAAGCAGGTTGTTGACCGCGAATCCGATGCACGTCGCCCCGAACCTGGGGACGAAGCGAGAATCTGGATGAGAAGGGCTGAGCAAGACGCGCCACCGCAGAGCCCGCAGAACGAAGCTGAACGTCGCCACCACTACGGCACCGGTCAGCAGCCAGGGATCAGCCGCACGAACCCGGTGCCAAACTTCGGGGACCGATACGTCCCTGAGAACCCACCACAGCAGCAGCACCGTGAGAATGAGGCCGAGCGCCGACTTCCACACATGACCACGCACTCAGGCCCCCGCGGCCCGCAGGAGTAGCTCCTTCATCTCGCGCACCGACCTCTCGATGCCGACCAGCACCGATCGACTGATCACGGAGTGGCCGATATTCAGCTCCTCGCAACCGGGAATCGCAGCGACCGGCATCACGTTCTCGTACGTCAATCCGTGACCGGCGTGCACCGCGAGACCCAGCTCGCGCGCCAGTTCGGTCGCCGCACGGAGCCGTTCGAGCTGCTTCCCGATCGCTTCGGCGTCTCGGGCATTCGCGTACTCCCCGGTGTGAAGCTCGACGGCCGTCGGGCCGAGGTCCGCCGACCGCCGCACCACCTCGGGATCCGGATCGATGAACAGCGACGTGCGAATGCCGGCCTCGTGCAGCCGATCCAGGGCCGTTCGGATGCCTCCGGCAGCCGATTCGCCCACATCGAGGCCGCCCTCGGTCGTGACTTCCTGCCTCTTCTCGGGCACGAGTGTCGCCTGGTGAGGCTGCCAGGCCTCCGCGAGATCCAGAATCCCGTCTGCCACCGCCAGTTCCAGATTGATGGGGGTACGGGCGGTGCGCATCAGCAGATCGACGTCCCGATCCTGGATATGCCTGCGATCCTGTCGCAGGTGCACGGTGATCCCGTCCGCGCCCCCCAGCTCGGCCAGTACGGCCGCCCGCACCGGGTCAGGCTCGTCCGTCCTGCGCGCCTGCCGGACGGTGGCCACATGATCGATGTTGATATAGAGCCGCATGGATTGCTCGCTTCCAGCTGGTGCCAGGGACCTGGTCCTGCCGCGTTACGATACTGCGAGTCTCGGAGTCGGTCGAGAGCGCCCCCTCACTCCGATTCGAGGACCTGGACCACGACGCCGGGCTTCCGGCGCCAGCGACCCAGCACGGCCACCGGCACCCTGGCCCGGAGGACTACCTTCATGTCCTGGTCGGCCCGCTCCAGGATCTCCGCGTCCTGGTACGCTTCCGAGACTGACTTGCCATCCGTGACCGGGATTTCGAACAGAACCGTGGGTCTGAGCTCCCTGAGTCTGTGAAGTAGCTCGCGTCTCAGCGGCTCGAGACCACCGGACTCGACCACCGAAGTGAACACGTTCTCAGGCCACTCGACCGAGACTCGTCCGCGCAGCGCCTCCTCTTCGACGTGCGTCAACTGGTCCGTCTTGTTGAACACCATCAGGCAGCCGGCCTCCGGGATCTCGAGGTCCGCCAGGACTTGCTGCACGGCCTCGACCTGGTGATCCCAGCCCGGAGCCGAGGCATCGACCACGTGCACCAGGAGATCCGCCTCGCGGGCCTCTTCCAGGGTGGCCCGAAACGAGGCGACCAGGTGATGCGGGAGCTTGCGGATGAAACCGACCGTATCGGTGACCAGCGCCCGGTAGCCGGCGTCCAGCTCGACCGCCCGCGTCGCCGAGTCCAGGGTGGCGAACAACCGGTCTTCCACGAACAGGTCGGCCCCGGAGAGCGCGCGGAGAATCGACGACTTGCCGGCATTCGTATAACCGACGAGGGCAACCCGAAACTCCGCGCGCCGGCCCCGGCGGCGCGTGTCGCGCGAACGGGCTATGTGCTCGAGCTCCTGCCGCAGGCGACTGATCCGGCGGTCCATCATACGACGGTCCGTCTCCAGCTGTGTTTCGCCCGGGCCTCGCATCCCGATGCCACCCTGGATTCGCGACAGATGCGTCCACATTCGTTTCAGGCGGGACCGCAGGTACTGCAGCTGGGCCAGCTCCACCTGCAGACTTGCTTCCGCCGTGCGGGCACGAAGTGCGAAGATATCCAGGATCAGCTCGGTTCGGTCCATCACCCGCCGGCCGAGAGCCTTCTCGAGCGCCGATCCCTGGGCAGGGCTCAGGTCCTCGTCGAAGATCACGAGGCTGGCGTCGGTCTGATCGGCGAGGAGACGCAGGTCTTCGGCTTTGCCGCGTCCGATGTAGAGGGCCGGGTGAGGCGCATCGAGACGCTGGATGAGAGTTCCCACCACCTCGGCCCCCGCAGTGTCAGCCAGGCGCTCGAGCTCCTCGAGGTGCTCGTCGACCAGCGCCTCGGGTTCGTCGGCTCGGGGCGCTCCTACCAGGACCGCCCGCTCCACCGGTTGCTGGATCTCGATCAGGTCAGCCGTTGGTCCCCCCCGACTCCTGATCTCCACTCGCTCCGGCAGCCGAACGCAACTGGCGGGCGCGGTCGAGTCTGCGACCGATCTCGGGCTCCCTGCCCTCTTCTCCCGGCTCGTAGAAACGGGCTCCCGAGAGCGATTCTGGAAGGTAGGTCTGGGCCGCTACCCCACCGTCGGCGTCCGGGTCATACCGGTACCCGGCGCCGTAGCCCAGGTCCTTCATCAGCCGGGTCGGAGCGTTCCGAATGTGCAGGGGCACGGCCTCGGCCGGGGTATCGCGTGCACTCTGCATCGCCGCGCCGAATCCCCGGTACAGGCGGTTCGACTTGGGGGCAGCCGCCAGGTAGGCACATGCCTCGGCCAGCGCGAGGTCACCCTCCGGAGACCCCAGGAAGTGAAACGCATCCCTGGCGGCTACGGCAACCTGCAGGGCCGCGGGATCGGCCAACCCGATGTCCTCGACGGCCATGCGCACCAGGCGGCGTGCGAGGTACATCGGATCCTCCCCGCCGTCCAGCATTCGGGCCAGCCAGTACAGCGCACCATCCGCGTCCGAGCCACGTACGGACTTGTGCAGCGCCGAGATAAGGTTGTAGTGCTCCTCACCGGACTTGTCGTACCGGGCAAAACGGCGTTGAAGTGCGGATTCGATGTGATGAAGGAGTATCGTAGCTCCGTCCTCCACCAGATGAGCCGCCGTCTCGAGGGCATTCAGCGCTCGACGGGCATCTCCGTCGGCGGAATCCGCCAGCCGGTCGAGCGCTTCGTCTTCGATCTCCAGGTCCCGCTCTCCGAGGCCTCTCTCTCGATCCGACAGCGCGCGCCGTGCCAGGTCCGCCACCGTCTCCCTCCCAAGGGGCTCCAGCACGAAGACCCGGGTCCGGCTGAGCAGGGGCCCGACGACTTCGAAGCTGGGGTTTTCCGTCGTCGCCCCTATGAGAGTGATGGTTCCGGCCTCAACATGGGGGAGGAACGCGTCCTGTTGTGACTTGTTGAACCGGTGGATTTCGTCCACGAACAGGATCGTGTCCTGACCCGTGGCCCGCTGGCGCTCCGCTGCCTGCTCGATGAGCTCGCGAACCCGCGCAATCCCTTCCGTGACCGCCGAAAAAGGCTCGAACCGGGCACCGGTGCGGCGCGCCACGATACCGGCGAGTGTGGTCTTCCCGCACCCGGGAGGCCCCCACAGGATCAGGCTGGGAACCTGGTCCCGCTCGATCAGCTCGCGCAGCGCGGCCCCTTCTCCCACGAGGGCCGGCTGCCCCAGGAACTCGTCGATCGACCTCGGGCGCATCCGTGCGGCCAGCGGGGCTCCTGCAGCCGCCGCCAGCGTGTCCGGAGCCGGTCGTCCCGCGTCGGGACCGAAGAGGTCCGGTTCCCGGCTCATTCCTCCAGGCCGCCTTCCAGGCTGTCCAGACCACCCAGCTCGATGAGTTCCCGGGCACTCTCGAGAAGCATTTCCCGGTCGTTCCGGTCCGGCGCCTCTATCACCTGGGCCAGCAATTCCTCGAGCATCAATCCGACGAGGGGGCCGCCAGGCAGGCCCAGTGCCAGCAGATCCGTTCCGTCCACGGCCAGTTGGCCGACCGTGACGGGCGATCGCTCAACGATCTCGTGGTGCACCCTCCCCCAGGTGTACACGAGCGCCCGCTCGGCATCGGCTGACCCGGCGCCACGGGCGGCAGCGAAGTGAAGCCTGAACAGGTCTCTGGAGAACTCGGTCCCCACGGTGGACAGCCACTCACGAATGCTCGCGGATCCATCCGCCGGATGGACCAGCGGCCTGTAGTGTTCGACGAGGTGCGTGCCGCGCCGAATCTCCGCGTTCGAGAACTTGAGTCTTCGCAGCAGGGCCTCGGCCTTCTCCGCGGACTCTTCCGGGTCACCATCCGTGCAGAGAAACAGACGCACGACGCGAAGGAACGCCCGATGCGGCCTGAGCGCATCGATTGCCTCGAGTGCATCAGCCCACGCATGCCCCGCGGCCGCCGGCGCAATCTCGCCGTACCAACCGTCCAGGGCACCGAAGTCCGAATACAGCTGGAGCGATCGCGATGGCACGTCCACGGACAGCACCTTCAAGAGTTCCTCGCGCACCCGCTCGGCTGAGAGACGGTCGAGGTGAACCACGGCCGCTCGCAGAGCCGACAGGGTCTCCCGTTCGATCTGCAGATCGTATGCGCCCGCAAAGCGGAAGGCCCGCAAGACGCGCAGGTAGTCCTCCGCGAAACGGCGCGACGGCTCCCCGACGGCCCGAAGAACACCGGCCTTCAGGTCATCGATGCCCTGGTACGGATCTCTCAGTTCCTGTGTCGTGGGTCGCCACGCGATCGCGTTGATCGTGAAGTCCCTGCGAGCCAGGTCGTCTTCGATCTCGGTGGCGAATTCGACAACCGCGTGACGGCCGTCCGTCTCGACATCGAGGCGGAAGGTGGTGACCTCGTACATCGCGTCGTCCTGCCCTAGAACGCCGACCGTTCCGTGATCCAACCCGAGGGGAACCGTTCTCCGGAACAGCTCCTGCACCTCTTCCGGGCGGGCGTCGGTGGCCAAATCCCAGTCGGCCCGGGGACGCCGGAGGATCGCGTCCCGGATGGCTCCACCGACGGCCCACGCCTGACAGCCGGCGCTCTCGAGCCGCTCGGCGATCTGCGCCAGCGCAGCGGGCGGATGAAAGACCGGCCGGTCGATCACTGGCGCTCCTGAGCGAACCACTCGTCGACGAGGTCGGCCACCGCGTGCTCGATCGCGAGCTGCAACTCCTGGACGCTTGCCGAGCCCTCCGCAGGAACCCGGATCGCCAGGTCGACGAGGGGGCCCAGCAGTCCACCGTCTCGATCGAGCAGGGCCACCGTAGTGATCCCCATTGCCGAAGCGATCTTCGCAGCCTCGACGAGGTTGGGGGAATTGCCGCTCGTGGAGTGAAGGACCAGGAGGTCGCCAGAACGACCATGCGCCTCGACGAGGCGCGCGAACACCTTGTCATAGCCAAAGTCGTTCGCCGCCGCGCTCAGCGTGGCGGTGCTGGCCGTAAGGGCGATCGCCGGGAGGGCGCGGCGCTCCCTTTGAAGGCGAACCACGTACTCGGTGGCTATGTGCTCCGCGGCGGCCGCGCTCCCGCCGTTGCCGGCGTACATCAGCTTGCCCCCGGCAAGCAGAGTCTCGCGGGCGAGCTCAGCATATCGGGCCGCGGCGTCTCCCACGAGCTCGGCCGCCGACTCGGCGTTCCTGGCCAGGTTCTCAAGGTGACGCCGGACGGCATCAGCAGATTTCGTCACATCAACCTCCGGTCAGCGCTCGCCGCAGTCGATCCATCCAGCCGGAACGTGGCTCGCACGGGGGAACCGCCGTCAGCCGATCGCCGGCGAGCACCGCCGCCGGGTTCACGGCCGTCAGCAGATTGGCCTGCTCCTCACAGCCCGCCTCCGTCAGGTAGTCCCACGCCTGGCGGACGGTCGCGGCCCTGTTCGGGCGGGCGTGGTTGTCGGACGCGATCAGGTCGACCGAACTGTCCGCGAGCATCCGGCGTGCCACGCGCTGCGCCTCGCCGCCGTGCTCGCCCCACAAGCTTCCCGCATTCAGACACATCAGGGCACCCATTTCCCGCCACCGGGCGACCCAGCCGTACGCTCGCTCCACGCCGGAATAGCGCTCGGGATGCGCGAGCACCGGCGCCCAACCGGCTGCGACGACGATCTCCAGCATTCGGTCGGGGTAGGCCGGCATCGCGAGCATCGGAAATTCCACGAGCAGTCGGCCTCCCTCGCCCAGTCCGATGCTCCGGTCGCTCAGATCGGCGTCCGGGTCGTCCAGCCTGAACTCGAACGAGAGGCCAAGGTGGACGCCCGGACATGCCTGCGCGGCCTCCCGGGACAACTCGGCGAATGCGGCCTCGATGTCGTCCCGCCAGCGCCCGTGCGCGGCGCTCGCCGCCAGGTGCGGCGTCGTGACCACGGTCTGGATGCCCAAACGATCGCACTCGGTGAGCTGGGCGATCGCGTCGTCCATGTCCCTCGCCCCATCGTCGACGCCGGGGACGAAGTGGCAGTGGATATCCACGAGGGGTGGTACGCTCAAGAGCCCTCCACCCGCGGCGAGCCCGCTTGAGCGCGGCTCTCCCGCTCCAGCCTTCTGCCCAACTCGCCCTCGAGACCCACCCTCTCGGCCAGCTCGGCCGACCGGCCGGACTCGGCCGCCGCCTCGAAGGCGTACGTCAGCGCCGCATCCGCCGCCAGAAGGCGGAGCGCCGCACTCCTCTCCCCCGTCCCTTCGGCGACCTGTTCGAGGCCCGCGAGGCCGGCAGCCGCGAGGGCAGATACGGGATCCGAGAGATCGAGCCCCGGCGTGGCATCGACGAGCCTGAGGATATCGGCGGCGAGCTCCGGGGGAGCGCCCGCCATCCGCGGCTGCAGCCACCGGTGCGTCGGGCTCTCCGTCATGAATCGCGCGTCGCCTCGGCAATATCCAGTGCCACGCGCACCGCGGCGGCAATCGCGTCCTCGATCCGGCCGGTGTCGCCGACACCTCCGCGCGCCAGGTGAGGCTTGCCACCACCGCCGGAGCCAGTCGCGCGACTCGCCGCGCGGACGAGGTCGCCGGCCTTGACGCCGCGACCGATCCAATCGTCGGTGACCACGGCGACGAACGCGCCCTTCTCCTGGTCGCCAGTGCTCACGTGGACGATCGCCGCTCCCGAACCGATCCTGTCGCGCAACAGGTCGCCGAAAGCTCCCGCGTCGGACCCCGCCGGCAACTCGACCGAGCCGCTTGCCAGTCGGCCCCCGCCGGCAAGGTCCAGCGCATCGTTCACAACGGAAGCTACGACGTCCGCTGCGTCCCGGCCGTGCTGCTCTTCCAGGCGTGACTCGAGAACCGCCTTCTCCGCCAACAGGACCTCCAGGCGGCGGGGCAGCTCCGCGGGAGGCACCCGGAGAAGTTCGGCAAGTCCGCCCAGCGTGTCCTCCGTCTCGCGCACCCTGCCGTACGCGCGTGGTCCCGTCACCGCCTCGATTCGACGAATCCCGGCCGCGACTCCCGTCTCGGACGTGATCTGAAACAACCCTATCTGACCGGTGCTCCGGACATGGCAGCCACCACACAGTTCAAGGCTGATTCCGGGAACCGCCACGACCCGGACGCGATCACCGTACTTCTCTCCAAAGAGAGCCATCGCGCCAGAATCCAACGCCTCGCGGTAGTTCCGCTCTCCGATCTCGAGGGGCACGTTCTCCCACACCCATCGATTCACGGCTTCCTCGATGGCGTGGCGCTCGTTCGCGGTCAGCGGACCCGTGTGACTGAAGTCAAATCGCAGGCGATCCGGCGCGACCAGCGATCCGGCCTGCTGGACGTGGTCTCCCAGCTCGGCTCGCAGAGCTGCGTGCAGGAGGTGTGTCGCGGTGTGATTGCGCTCCGTGTCCCGGCGCGAGGGCTCGTCGAGGACCGCCACGACGGCCTCTGGCGCAGCGGAACCTGCACCCTCGACCACCTGACCGACCACCACCGCCTGGCCGCGATCGTTACGCACCACGGAGTCCACGACCATCTTCCAGCCCTCGTGACTCACGGTACCGCGATCGCTGACCTGACCTCCGGCTTCCGAGTAGAAAGGATTGGTCTCCAGAATCAACGCGTGCGCCGAGCCCAATGACTCGCTGGCAAGCACTTTCGATTCGACCCGCGTCTGATCATACCCTACGAACGTCTGCTCCCCATCGGCCGCAACCGCCCTTGCGGCGGCCACGAGCTCCTCGCTCAACTCCTCGGACGGTCCGCCCGCGAGCCGATCCTCTCTGGATCGCTGGCGCTGTTCTTCCAGGGCGGTGTCGAAGCCGTCGACGTCTACCTCGTACCCACGCTCCGCTGCCATCAGCTGGGTCAGATCGAGCGGAAAACCATAGGTGTCGTAGAGCCGGAAGACCTCGGCACCCGGGATCGTGCCCCGGCCCGTTTGAGGAGCCAGCTCCTCGAATCGGCCCATGCCGGCATCGATCGTGGCCAGGAACCGGTCTTCCTCGGAGCGCGTGGTGCGGATCAGGTGGTCCCGGCGATGTGCCAGCTGGGGGTACGTGTCGGACATCAGGTCCGCAACCACACCCACCAGCCGATCGAGCGTGGGCTCCCGGCGTCCCAGCAGCCAGGCATATCGGCCCGCCCGCCGCAATACTCGCCTGAGCACGTAGCCCCTTCCCTCGTTCGACGGAAAAACGCCGTCGGCCAGCATGAAGGCGACTGCGCGGGCGTGATCGGCCAGCACCCGGAACGGTAGACCTTCCTCCCAGTCCGCCGGATCGAGGGAATACGGTCGGCCGACGATCTCTTCCGCCTCCGCGATGATTGGAAGGAACAGGTCGGTGTGGTAGTTGGTACGGGTTCCCTGCAAGATGGCAGCGATTCGCTCCAGCCCGGCCCCGGTGTCGATCGAGGGTGCCGGCAGCGGAGTGTCGCCATCGACCGACCGTTCGAACTGCATGAAGACCAGGTTCCAGATCTCCATGAACTCGTCCGCCTCGCCAAGGGCGTTGAACTGCTCTGGAGTGAGGTCGCTGCTGGCACCCGAAGGTCGCAAGTCGTAGTGAATCTCCGAACACGGTCCGCAGGGCCCGGTCTCGCCCATCTGCCAGAAGTTGTCCTTGTCACCCAACCGCAGGACGCGCTCCGCCGGAATTCCCGTGAGCTTCGGCCACAGTTCGGCCGCTTCGTCATCCGAGTAGTGGACGGTCGCCCACAAGCGGCCTGGTTCGAGGCCAAGCTCCGATGTGACGAATTCCCAGGCGAACGCAATCGCATCGCGCTTGAAATAGTCGCCGAACGAGAAGTTCCCGAGCATCTCGAAGAAAGTGTGGTGTCGCGCCGTGCGTCCCACCTCCTCGAGATCGTTGTGCTTTCCGCTGACGCGAAGACACTTCTGTGACGTGACAGCCCGTGGCCCCGGGCGTTCCGCTTCGCCGACGAATACCCGCTTGAACTGGACCATCCCCGCGTTTACGAAGAGCAGGGTCGGGTCATCCTCCGGCACCAGCGAACTGCTGGGCATGTGCACGTGGCCGTGCCGTTCGAAGTATCGAATGAAACTGGAGCGAGTATCGCTGGCCTTCATACCGTACCGGTCGTATCGGTGGATCGCATGTCGATTCCCTCACCGGGATCGAAGATATCCCGGTAATATGCCGAACGGCCGACGCGCTTACAATCGGTGGAGAATGTGGGGTGACCAGTCGGGCTACGGCAGCCGGCTCTCAAACCTCTTCGCCGGCCGACTCGTCCGGCAGCAGTTCAAGCACCACCTCGCGGATCGCTCCGGTCCGGAAGCCCCTGCGACCGAGGAAGGCCGAGAGCCGCCGACGCGCCGCCGGCGGATCCAGATTCCGGAGGGAACGGGCACGACGCAGCGCAACTTCTCGAAGGAGAGCCGCCTCTGTAATTCCCTCCTCGGCCAGCGTCACTTCCACCGCCCTCTCGGCGGTGTCGCGGTCCACTCCACGCCCCAACAACTCTGATACCAGGCGCGGCCTCCCCCTCGGCTTGAGACGAATTCGCTCGCGGACAAAGGCCCGTGCATACGCCTCGTCGTTCAGGTAGCCCAGCTCGACGCATCGGTCGATCGCCGGATCGGCGTGCCGCGCCAGACCGTGCTTCCCGAGGTAACGGCGGACCTCTCGGCACGTGCGAGGTCGGTACGACAGGTAGTGGACCGCCCGCTCCATCGCCTCGGCGTCGCCGGCCTCCCGGGTGAGCGACTCGAGCTCGGCGGTCGAGAGCCGGTCGCCGATATGCAGACCCCTGCTTTGGCAAAGGTCCGCGGAGACCCTGAATCGGACGGCCTCGTCCACTTCCAGAACGAAGCCCCCGAGACGTCCGGGGGCCGGTTCTAGAGCCGTCACTACAGGCATGGCGCGGTGGCAGTTCGAATTCAGTCCGCCGGAGCCGCCTCGGCGGGGGCCGGGTCTTCGCTCGGGGCCGCCTCGGACTCGGTCGGAGCAATCATGCCCAGGGCGACCCGAAGCCGGGTCTCGAGCTCCTCTGCGATATCGGGATTCTCGGCCAGAAACAGCTTGGCGTTCTCCCGGCCCTGGCCGAGTCGGACATCATCACCGTAGGAGTACCAGGCGCCGGAGCGCTTTACCACTCCCTGTTCCTCGCCGATATCCACGAGGATTCCGTTCCGGCTGATTCCCTCGTTGAACATGATGTCGAACTCGGCCTGCCGGAACGGAGGGGCGCACTTGTTCTTCACCACTTTCACCCGCGTCCGATTCCCCACCTGATCCATGCCATCCTTGATGGAGGCTATCCTTCGGATGTCCAGTCGCAGCGAAGCATAGAACTTCAGCGCACGCCCGCCCGTGGTCGTCTCGGGGCTCCCGAACATGACACCGATCTTCTCCCGGATCTGGTTGGTGAAGATCACCGCCGTGTTGGAGCGCCCGATGGCTCCGGTGAGCTTTCTCAACGCCTGGGACATCAGGCGGGCCTGGAGTCCGACGTGCGAATCTCCCATTTCGCCTTCGATCTCGGCACGCGGCACCAGGGCCGCGACCGAGTCCACGACCACGACGTCCAGTGCCCCGGACCGGACCAGGACCTCGGCGATCTCCAGGGCCTGCTCTCCCGTGTCCGGCTGAGATACAAGCAGGTTCTCGACATCGACGCCCAGCTTGGCTGCGTACCCGACGTCCAGGGCGTGTTCAGCGTCCACGAACGCGGCCAGACCGCCGTCCTTCTGTGCATTGGCGATGACGTGCAGGGTGAGCGTCGTCTTTCCCGAAGACTCGGGCCCGAAGATCTCCGTGACGCGGCCGCGCGGGATGCCACCGATGCCGGTTCCGTGATCCAGAGACAGGGCGCCGGTGGAGATCGCTTCGATTCTCACCCGGGCCCCCTCCGCGCCCAGCCGCATGATCGCACCTTTGCCGTGCTGCCGCTCGATCTGGTTGATCGCCACGGACAGAGCCTTCTTGCGCTCGTCATTCAGTTCCAGTGCCATCGCCGCCTCGTCGTGTGGTTCCAGGTGATTGGTGCCGGTGAACCCAGTATAAGTAGGGCCAGTGACTTTCGCAATTTGTTCGGTTTTTGACTTCGGCACCGATCCCGGCAACTACGGAAGTTCCATCATCGATCTCTCAATGATGTCCGCCGGGAGAGGTGCCCGCCATGGGTCGATGCGGCTTGCCCCGGACCGGTCAGATCGTCAGGATGAGAAGCGGACGCCGCCACGATACCGACGGAGTGATCACCCCCATGTCCACCGATGACAAGCCGATCGAGGCTTCACAGTTCGAGAAACTGGGTTCTTTCTACCTCGGCAGAGAGGTGGACCCGGCAGATTCCGAGGCCAGTGGCCCGCTTCTCATGTACGATGCACGCGATCTGACGACGCATGCCGTAGCCGTCGGCATGACGGGCAGTGGCAAGACCGGCCTGTGTCTCTCGTTGCTGGAAGAGGCGGCGATCGATGGAGTCCCCGCGATCGCCATCGACCCAAAGGGAGACCTGGGCAACCTGCTGCTCACCTTCCCAGACCTCGCCGCAAGCGACTTCCGTCCGTGGATCGACGAGGCAAAGGCGGCCCGGAAGGGCGTCACGCCAGACGAACTGGCCGAGACCGAGGCCGCCAAGTGGAAGAAGGGCCTGGCGTCCTGGGGCCAGGACGGCGAGCGGATCGCACGTTTGCGGGAGGCGGTGGATCTGGCCGTATACACGCCAGGGGCCAGTCACGGTCTTCCCCTTGCCGTCCTGCGATCGCTATCCGCGCCTCCCGTTGGAGGTGATGCTGACCCCGACGCCCGCCGTGAGCGCGTTGCGTCGACCGTCTCGGCTCTGCTCGCGCTGGCTGGCGAAGAAGTCGACCCGCTTCAGAGCCGCGAGCACATTCTGCTTTCGCACATCGTGGCACGCGCCTGGGACGACGGAATCGACCTGGATCTGGAAGCGGTGATTCGGGCCGTTCAGTCCCCGGGGTTCGATCGAGTCGGAGTGCTCGACCTGGACTCGTTCTATCCGGAGAAGGCTCGATTCGCCCTCGCCATGAAGCTCAACAACCTCCTGGCCGCACCGGGGTTCGAGGCGTGGCTGGAAGGCGACCCGCTGGATATCAAGCGCCTCCTCTGGACGCCGGAAGGCAAACCCAGGATCTCGATCATCTCGATCGCGCACCTGGGCGATGCCGAGCGAATGTTCCTGGTCACGCTCGTGCTCAATGAACTGTTGGCGTGGATCCGTACCCGCCCCGGCACTGCGAGTCTCCGGGCCATCCTCTACATGGACGAGGTATTCGGATATCTGCCTCCATCTCGCATCCCTCCATCGAAGCCGCCGCTTCTCACCCTCCTGAAGCAGGCCCGGGCCTACGGCCTCGGCGTCGTCCTGGCGACACAGAATCCGGTCGACCTCGACTACAAGGCGCTGAGCAACGCGGGCACGTGGTTCCTCGGTCGCCTGCAAACCGAGCGGGACAAGAACCGGGTCATGGACGGTCTGGACGGCGCCGCGGCTTTCGATGAAGACGGACTCGACCGACGCGAGATGGACCGGATCCTCGGTGGACTGGAGAGCCGGACGTTTCTGCTCAACAACGTCCACGACGACGGCCCGGTGCTATTCCGGACGCGCTGGGCGATGTCGTACCTCAGAGGTCCGATGGCCAGGCCGGAAATCAGCCGGTTGATGGAGCCGAGACGCGAGGCTGCAGCCAGGGACATGCCCCGGGCAGCCGAGTCGAGTGTCCGACCCGGAGCCGAATCGCAGGCGTCTGCCGGTCAGCCGGAATCCGCGTTGTTGGAGATCGAGCGACCGGTCGTACCGCCGGGCGTGGAAGAGGCGTTCGTCAGGCCCGGTCCCGGCAAGGCTGAAGGTCCCTACCGTCCCGCGCTGCTGGCCGAAGTGGACCTTCATTACGCGCGCTCCGCACTCGGCCTCGATCAGTGGGAGCGAGTGGTGTGTGTCGCGCCCCTGCCCGCCGAGGTACCCCCGAATCCCTGGGAGGCGGCCGAGACGCTGGCGACGGTCGACCTCTCGCCCGATCCGGAGCCAGGCATTCCGTTCGGAGATCTACCCGCCTCGGCGGCTCGACCGGCCAGTTACCGGTCCTGGAAGTCCGCCTTGAAGGGCTTCCTGTATCAGAGCCGACCGCTGGACGTTCGACGCTGCAAGGCGCTCAAGCTCGTCTCGGAAGCCGGCGAATCCGAAGCTGACTTCGGAATCCGCTTGCGCGAAGCCGCACGTGAAGCCAGGGACCGGGAGATCGACGAACTGAGAGACCGCTTCGCGACGCGCCTCGCCAGAATCGACGAGAGGATCCGCAAGGCCGAGGAGCGAGTAGAGCGGGAGGAGTCCCAGTACTCGCAGCAGAAGATGCAGGCAGCGATTTCCGTCGGAGCCACCGTGCTGGATGCGTTTCTGGGGAGAAAGAAGCTGAGCCGCCGAAGCATGGGCCGGGCGACGACGGCAATGCGTGGTGCCGGACGCGCCTCGAGGGAACGCGACGACATCCGCAGGGCGGAAGAGTCGGTGGACACGCTGCGTGGGCAAAGGGCGAAGCTGGAAGAGGAATTCGCCCGCGAGACCGAGGCTCTGCGGGACCGCTTCGACCTCCAGAGCCTGGAAGTGGAGACGGTCGCCGTTGCCCCGCGAAAGGCGGACATCACGATACACCGCCTGGTGCTGGCGTGGCTCCCGGGCCGCGACGGTCTCTGAGCCCGTCGCCGCGTCAGAAGAGGGTCAGGCCGACAACAACCCGGACAGGGCTTCGAGGCACCGATCGACGCCCCGGTCGTCGACATCCAGGTGAGTGACGGCTCTCAGTCGACCCGGGCCGGCCGGCAGGACCAGAACACCGCGCGCCTCGAGTTCCGACGCCACCTTCTCCTCGTCCAGGTCTTCTCTTTCCAGGTGGATCATCACGATGTTCGTGTCCGGCGCCGCTGATCGCAGCCCTTCCATGGAATCGGACCCCAGTGCCAGACGACGCGCCCGCTCGTGGTCTTCATTCAATCGATCGAGGTTGTGATCCAGTGCCCAGAGGCCGGCTGCCGCCAGAATCCCCACCTGCCGCATTCCACCGCCGAGCCGCTTCCTCACCGACCACGCCTCCGCTATCAGATCGGACGGTCCGGCCAGCAGCGACCCGATGGGACACCCAAGTCCTTTCGAGAGGCACACCGTGACCGTGTCCGCGCAGGACGAGAAGTCTGCCAGGGATACGCCCGCGGTCGCCGCTGCATTCCACAGGCGGGCCCCGTCCAGGTGAACCGGAAGCGACCTCTCGCGTGCGAGTTCCTGTATGGCCCGCATGGCCGGCAACGGTACGACTGATCCTCCATGCATGTTGTGCGTGTTCTCGACGCACAGAAGCGTGGTGGTCGGGTGGTGGCGATCTCCAGGCCGTATGGCCGCGGCCACGTCCCGGGCCGTCAGGGCTCCACGATCGGATGCCACCGGGTGCAGTTGCACTCCAGCCAGCCAGGCGGCATCCGCATACTCGTAGTGGAAGACGTGCGACTCGGCCTCGCAGACGGCTTCGCTACCGGGGCGCGTGTGGAGTATGACCGCCGCCTGGTTGGCCTGGGTGCCGGACGGGAAGAACAGGGCGGCTTCCTTGCCCAGCAGATCCGCGACCCGGCGCTCCAGCCGGTCGACCGTCGGGTCCTTGCCGAGTACGTCGTCGTCTACCTCGGCCTCGGCCATCGCCCGGCGCATGCCCGCCGCTGGCCGGGTGACCGTGTCGGATCGGAGATCGACGATTCCGTCGTTCATCGCTGCAACTCCCTCAGACCAGCGCGCCACCGCAAGACGAGCAGTATTTGGCTCCACCCTTCACCGTAGCACCGCAACCGGGGCAGGCATGCAGCTCCACCACCTCGCCGAGGTCGTCTCGGGCCGCGAGCGCCTGGCGCGCATACCTGGCCCTGAGAGTCGCGTAGTCCTCGTCGGAGACCTTGTTGGTCTGGTATTCGAACTCCAACTCGCGCAGAGCCGCTATGGCGGCATCCTTCCGATCGGTCGCGGAGTCACCGTCCTTCCCTTCGCGCCATTTTGCCTCAATCATCGGCGCGAAGATCACTGCCGCGACCAGAATCGCCATGATGGAACCGAATATGTAGACTGCGTACACCGTACCTCCATATGTGAAAGGCCGATCCGACGCTAGCGGGCAACATGCCTCGGGCGCGGATCCGATCGTCGTTCCGTCGCCAACTCCAGGGCCCGCGCGACAGCAGCGGCCGGGTCGTCGAACCGCTCGATCTCGAATCTCTCACCCAGGGCGTCCCGTACACCCACGAGCGGGCGATCGATCTTCATGCAGTGCGCCGCTTCATTGACGGTGCCCCAGCCTCCGGCGACCGCGATGACCGCCTCGGCCGCCCGCACCACCAGGTAGTTGCGAGCTTCGCCCAGTCCCGTGGCAACGGGAATCGATACTCCGTCCGCCGCGGCCCCGGGGTCGTCTCCGGGGAGAATCCCCAGAACCTCTCCCCCCTCCCGGCACGCTCCCTCGGCCGCCGCTGCCATCACGCCACCGCCACCGCCGCACACCAGAAGTGCCTCAGCTCTCCCGAGCGCCCGACCCACCGCATGCGCCGTGGCCCATACCACGGGGTCGGCGCTGGCGGATCCGATCACCCCGATCCTGAGTGGCCGACGTGCAATCGTGTCCTGGCCCGCGGAGTGAGACGTCACCTCAAGCTCCTCCGTCATCTCCGATGTGAGCCCAGTGGATAGCGGTCCGCACTGCCCGGCGCCACCCCTCCAACTCACCCTTCCCTGCCCCCGATCCCAGTGGATCGGGCTGAAACTCGACCTCGGGGCCACGGGCCGCGAGGAATTCCTCCGGTTCCGCCCATACCCCTGCTTCCAGCCCGGCCAGTCCGGCCGCACCGAGAGCCGTCAGTTCCGTGGCAGCCGGGCGACGAACCGGGACACCGAGGACGTTGGCCTGAAACTGCATCAGCCAGTCGTTGGCTGCCGCCCCGCCATCCGCCCTCAGGGATCTCAATTCGAGATCCCGGTCGGCGGACATCGCCTGGAGCACGTCCAGGGTCGAGAAGGCCATGGCTTCGAGAGCGGCTCGCACCAGGTGCTCGCGCCGCGAGCCTCGCGACAGACCCACGATCGTGCCCCGGGCGTCGGGCTCCCACCAGGGAGTGCCGAGTCCGGTCAGCGCGGGGACGAAATACACGCCTTCGGACGAGTCGACCGAGCTGGCCATGTTCTCCGACTCCGCCGCTACCTCCAGGAGTCCCAGTCCGTCGCGGAGCCATTGGATAGCGGCCCCTGCCACCAGCACCGAGCCCTCGTACGCGAAGGCACGCGCCCCTTCCCGGTCGCAA
>Ga0316201_10000285_pt1 | contig 26793 bp, 20 predicted proteins | sample CS6wburrow_MG_FD_204516 | JGI IMG/M metagenome (GOLD analysis project Ga0316201, IMG submission 204516) | Coastal sediment microbial communities from Delaware Bay, Delaware, United States - CS-6 worm burrow | ecosystem: Environmental > Aquatic > Marine > Coastal > Sediment | place: USA... | reverse complement strand
GTGGCAGAAGGATCGCCAGGTAATTGTGCACAGGGTTTGGGAAAATGGATATTGCTGATTCATTCATGAAGACATCAATACTTGTCGGTATGCAAAATTCATCTTCGATATCTATCATATCACATTGAAGTTCTTCTTCGTAATACACAAACTTTTCTTCTCCTGGCTCACCACATAGTATTTGGTTTTTTAACCAATCTCTAACCAGGATTGTAGCTTCATTAACGACATCCTCCGGCCAGGCATGCCCAAGCCCATTGATGATATGCAAGCTATATGGGTGATTGATTTTATCTGCCTTACAGGCAATTTCCAAAGAACCAAAAATCATAATGTCAATCGGGCAATTAAAATATGTTCCGGCATCAATCGGTACAACATCATCACACACGCCATGCCCAAGGAATAAGGCAGCATCGTCCGTTTCGTCCAGGAAATCCACATTGTAGATACCGGCCGCTAATGAAATCACACCTTTTATTTTGTGCTTGGGTGCCCAGGTTCCAAGTTCCTCCTCCAACCCGCTATACTCTTCAAACTGACCTGAAAGCCACTCGATTTCATCATTGACAAATGCAGCGTGCAAAACAGCCATTCCTCCCTGGCTATTTCCATAAAGGAAAAAATGAGTTGTATCAATACCATAAGTTTCCGCATTTCGAAACAGGAGATCAACAGCGTTGCGCACATCCTGGATCGCCCGATAATGTGTTCTAATCACTTCGATAGGCGGGATATCACAAACCTCTGCCTGAAATCCTTTAATGTCCTGCCGGTACTGAAGAGCCGAAGCACTATATCCGTAAAAAGTAAATTCATCCCTCATCAGTGCCGCCGCAAAAACAGATAATGGGTCATGCAAATCTGAGTTCGGCGCAAATCCATGAACATACATAATGTGCGGACGAAGTGGAACCGTTTGATTTAATGCATCGATCGGCCTGTGCAGAAGAATATTGCAGGTAACCAGATTACCCTCTTCATCAGGGCAATCAATACAATATGGAATGGGCTCAGAAAAGATGGTACTTGAACTACTCTCAACCACAAAGAATTGCTCATTATCACAATATGACTGAGCAGACAAGTTCCCGTTCACAGCCATTATAATCAGAAAAATGAAGCATTGAGTGGTTTTCATCCTACCAATTTAAGTTGAAAAAGGCCATTAATCCAAAACAAAAAACCCGACTCCTGCAAAAAGTAATATTTTTCATAACCATTTAAGAACATGAATACCAGAAAATGCTACAATAAAAATGGACCTGAAGGTTACTTCTACAGCAACAGTTGGAAATCATATTATGGATGCATTGAATCCCAAGATTACCTTTAAATCCGGAGGAACAACTAAATATGTAATCCGTCATGATAATACGTTAGATAAGCTGGAGATTGACGAAACGGGGGTAGGCAATGTAATTGAAATAGAAAATGGTGCTTTGTGCTTACCTCAATATACGACCACAATAAATAAAAATCTCCGTGTTGAGGCAAATGGAAAAGTAGTTGCTGAAACAAAAAAACTACTCAGTTTTAATAAATACAACTTTTCATTGATTGAGAAAAGGTAGGTTATCAGATAGCTATAATTGGAGTCAATCTTGCAGATGGTACAACGGTCAATGGTATAAATGCATTTCTGTTAGATAATGACACTGGAACAGGTGGAGTATCGAACTCAAATTTTCTTCGATTACATCGACTGGACAAAATATCAAATACGTTAACCCCTCAGTTTATCCTCCAACTTGCTGGAAACAATACTCCAACAGATACATTTGTTTCACATACTTATACAGGCCTATTAGATGGAGCTAATGTCATTGATAATAGTGCTTACATTTATTTTATTGAAGTTTATTATTGTACTGCCTGTGACTATAGACAGGTCACAATTCTAGAATAGGAGAAAACTAATTTACAGAATAGCCATCCCTTCGAATATCCTGAACTGTGATATACCGGTCTCCATTTCTCGCAATCGCATGCACACCACCAAAATATGCATTGTGATTTCGAACAGAAAGACTTGTATTGGCCTGAGCCCATTCAAGGTTTTCCGATTGAAGTATTTTAATCAATTCCTCCGAAGGTCCATTTGTTTCAAAGAGTACTTTTCCATTGATTGCATGAATTCGGTGTCTCTGAATCGCCTCTTCAGGCGACATGCCCCGGTCAATAATGTAATGAAGAATTTGAAAAACAGAACTGATAATTCGCTTGCTACCTGGTGATCCAAAAATTAAAAAGATCTCCCCATCCTTTTTTACAATCGTTGGAGTCATACTGGAATAGGCCATTGCTCCCGGACGAAACCGATGGGCATGAAGCGTATCTAATTTGAAATCATCCATATACGAATTATATAAAAAACCCAGCTCCTCAGATGCCACACGCGCACCGAAATAAGCATTAATGCTAGTCGTTACAGAAATGGCCAGCCCGGCAGAATCGAGCACGCTAAAATGTGTTGTCTCTCCGGTATCCTTCTCATCTTCATTTCCCCAATTGGCTGAAAATGAAGAAATTCTCTCTACAGTGTTTTTTGCTTCTATCCTTTCATTGACATATGCTTCATACAAAACTATGTCAGGTAAAGGAGAAACAGCGCGATCCTGATGTCCAAGCATCATCGCACGGATCAGGTACCAATCCAGCAATGAATCAGATGTTGTCTGTTTTATCTTTTGTGCATACATGTACTGTAGCATCCGGATCAATACCCAGCCCGCTCCGGGTGGTGGCATGGTGTAAATATCATAACCATGGTACTGGATGTGTAATGCCTTTCGGATATCGGGAGGTTTCATGCTCTTCAAATCTGCTTCAGTGATCCATCCCTGGTGCCTCTCCATATCCTCCAGGATTTTTTCAGCAATCAGTCCAGTGTAGAAATCTTCAGCCCCATACTGACCGATTCTCTCCAACGTTTGTGCGAGGATTGGGAAACGGATTGTATCTCCAACTCCCGGAGCTTGTTCATCAAATAAATAAAATGAAGCTGCACCCGGACTATCTCTGAGCGCTTGTACATATTTTCGGTAAACTTTTTCCCGAAAAGAACCAATTGTAAACCCATCCCTGGCAAGTTTTACAGATGGTTCAATGAGTTTCTGCCACGAAACCAGACCACTCCCATACTGTTGGTGTAGAGCCGAGAGTGTCATTACAAAAGAAGGAACAGTCGTTTTTGTAATTCCTTTTATTTGACCACGGGAAGTAATCTGCGGCATTGATAAGGGGGAAAAAGTAGTACCATTCATGACAAACGGTTCTTCTCCGGGTGGGGAAATAAGAACTTGAACCCCTCCTCCTATTCCTGCCATGGCAGGCTCGGAAACTGCCAGGGCAAATGCGGTAGCAACAGCCGCGTCAGCAGCATTACCTCCTATTAGAAAGATTTTCTTTCCAGCATCCATGGCCTGTGGGGTAGCTGCAGAAACCAGGTTTTGGTGCCTCGATTGATTATTTGATTGGTCACAACTACTTAAACAAATTGCGAAGAAAATGATCAAAAAGAAATATATGATTCGTGCGCTCCTGACCATCTTATCGTATCTGGTTAATCCAACGTTCAATGCGATCCAAGCCATCGCGTACATTGGGTGCATATTTCTCAAGCCATCCGGAATCCATTTCTTTCCTGTGATCAAAATGTGCCAGTGCGTGTGCCCCATCAAAGTCAACAAATGAAAGTCGAGCCGTGAGCGTATTTTCCAATTGACCAAATGCCACACCTGGCAGCAAGGCCACACCAGCTTCCTCCAATAATGCATTGCACAGATCAGCACTCTTATTGAATTTCGATCGAAGGATATCGGAAAAGTCAGGATACACGTAAAACCCACCACCCGGTCTTGCCACTTTTAATCCAATTTTCCTTAATCGCTCTACTGAATAGTCCCCTAAAAATTTAAGAATAGCGCGCGTAGTCCTTTTGTACTGCTCTATTTCTTCCGAATGCGTTTGGTAGGCATACACTGCAGCATACTGGATGGGTGTACTCGCACAAGTATATGTTTCGCTCGCAATTTTCAAAAGCAAATCAGAAAGTGGCTTTAGACTTTCAGGTAACAATGCAAGACCAAGTCTCCATCCACCGGCTCCACACCACTTGCTCAAACCAGTGGTGATGATTGTGCGTTCAGGCAAATAAGTAGAAAAGGATGGAATCGACTGCTTGAAATAGATTTCATGATAAATCTCATCTGCAATGACAATTATCTGATGGCTTCTGCAAACTTCAGATATCTGAATGATCTCTTCTTGAGAATAAATGTGTCCTACCGGATTGTTTGGGTAATTCAGGAGAATAACAAAATTTTGATCCGGTTGAGCCAGTACCAAACTTTCGATATCCTGTGCAGTGACTTTCCAATCATTTTCACGGAAAGTATCAATCCATTGATATGGCGTATTACTCAAGATGGCCTGTGGAGCATAGGAGACCCAACTCGGCCGAGGCAACAATAATGTCGCATCAATCGCCAGTAATAATTGATAGATCAATTCTTTACTCCCTGGGCCAACATGGATACGGTCAGGATGAAAAGTGAGTTGTGCATTCACTTTGTAGTAATCTGAAACGGCTGTCCTTAATTTTTGAAGCCCCTGAACCGGGAGGTATTCCTTTCGTCCCGAATGTTTTTGAAGTGCCTCTACAACCTGATCAGGAACAGGGAAAGGGCTTTGACCAAACCCAAAACGAATTACCTTTTTCCCTTGATCGATAAGTTTTGCTGAAAGTTCATTGATCGCCAGTGTGGGCGAAGCTTTCAACTGAATAAGCCGCTTATTTAGTGCGAGAGTTTGATGCTTTATCATTTGCAAAAATTAACGTGAATATCGAAATTTATAAAGATAGATTCTGAAGTTTTCTTATCAATCCTTCCTTGTGGCTATTGGCAATGGAGATGGGTATATTTCCAGGCAAGACCAAATAACCACCATCACTGCGAACATACTTTTGAACATACACCAAATAGACTAAATAGCTTTGATATACCCTGTAAAATGGATGCATATTCAGCAACTCTCCCATTTGATTGAGTGGTTTTGAAACGAGATTTTTTGAATAGTTTTAAAAATGTATTAATGATAACCCCAATATGCACTTCGTCTTTTGGTCCATAGTATTGATACTTACTTGCGTCCAATTGGGCAATTGAATAATGGAATTGGCAAATACCAATCAGTATGAGGTAATAGTTTTGTTTCACCGTTCTTGTAAATTACGAGGTTTCGTGGAATTAAAAAATTTGCTTTTCTTGGAAAGGAACAGCCATTTGTAATCAAACTTCGAATGATTAATTAAATGTCTTTGATATCTCCTGACCAACACTTTAGCATACTGGCGATTCTATTTGTCATTGTCGCTTTCAGCATTTTTGGTGAACGCAAAAGGTGGTTTGGAAATATTTCCGGTGTATTGGTTGCTATCATGTTGGCAGCTGTATTTGCCTCATTGAAAGTGATTCCTTCAGGTTCAAATTCTGATATTACTGTTCCGGTCTACGATTTTGCATTCACATATCTCATTCCATTTTCGATTCCTCTCCTGCTTTTCAATGTCCGTTTTAAGAAAATCATCAAAGAAAGTGGAAGGCTGCTTACGATCTTTTTAATCGGCGCAGTGGGTGTTGTTATTGGAGCCATCATTGCGGGATTCTGTATTGATTTGGGAGAAAACACATGGAAGCTTGCCGGAGTGTATACTGCGACATATACCGGGGGGAGTGTCAATTTTATGGCGGTGGCTTCTACCTTTGACTTTCTTGAAGACCCACTATTTGCGGCTAGTATTGTTGTGGATAATGTCTTTACGATATTTTACATTATGTTGTTATTTCTGCTTCCAAAATTAAAATACCTCCAAAAGTATTTTCCACCCGTAGACCGATCTGATGATATGATAACTGGTGAAAAAGTGTGGAAAAATGAGCGACTATTTGAACATCTTGCTACTTCTCTGGCCATATCAGGAGTTATTGTAGGCTTGAGTATGTGGCTCGCACCAATCTTTGAAGGATGGCTTCAAACAGAACTCAGCCTGGATGTGTTAGTCATTACCATATTGATTTTAATTGCGGCCAATTTTTTCCATAAGACGCTTGAAAAACTGGAAGCAGTAGCCTTTCAGGTTGGCATGTATATGCTGTATATATTTCTTGCGGTGATAGGAGCGACATGCGATATATCCACAATGATATCCAGCTCTCCCAAAGTGCTTCTTTTTGCCATCATTGTCATCGGTGTACATTTAGTTGTTTCGTTAATTGCTGGCAAACTGCTCAATTTTAGTCTTGAAGAGATATCCATTGCTTCAGGAGCCAATGCAGGAGGCGTCAGTATATCGGCTCCAATGTCTGCCACTTTTAAAATGAAAAAGGCAGTGACACCCGCCATCCTAATTGGCATCCTGGGATACGTCATTGGAACGTTTCTGGGCATTGGCGTTGGTCTGTTTTTAAGATAGTTTTGGAAGAAATGTATGCTCGGAAATAACTAAACAGTTTCGAGAAGTGCGAACTCCGAGAGATCAACATTGGTAGATGACATCTCCCAGATGTCATCTCCAGGCTTCAATCTTTACTTTACTGATAATCAATAGCATAAAAGAACTTTTCTGAATATGGGCCACTTCTAAGCTGAAAAGAGATCAACATTCCAAGATGTCATCTCTCAGATGACATCTCACTGTAGCGATCTCTTAATAATCGTTGGAATTCAGATTCTATAAGAGTGAAACAGTTTCGAGAAGTGAAAACTCCTCAAATTCTATTGTCTCATAACACATGACATCGTTCACCTAAAGTGCAAATCTTATGTAATCCGTGTTTTTAGAAAAAATCTCTTTTAATAGAGCAGAAATTATCGGGCAAATAAATTATGCCTCTTGATCGCATGCGAGCCAGGAACGAGTCAATTGCTACCATTTCGGATAATAGTGGATATCATCGAGTCGGGTCAATTTGTATTCTGTTTGGAGAAAGGTGACAATATTCACGAGGTCTTCAACTTTCAATATCTCATTGTACTTAAGCATGTTTGACTCCCCTTCTGTTGAAAATGGCTCAACTAAATGTCTTTTATGAATCTTATGAGAAGGATTGATGATAGAGGTGACTAGCTCTTCATAGGATTTTACTTTGCCGACTTTGCCACCAAGCGGTACATGAATCGCATTTCCCACACTTTCACCAATCCATTCGACACCGGGCAAACTATGACATTGATTACAACTCATTATGACGAAAGTCTTTTTCCCTTCCTCAATATCGCCTTCCGGTAAGGCGAATCCCTTTGATTCACCTGCACAACTTATCATCATCAGACATATTCCCATGATGATAGCAAAAGAAACTGTGATTGATCTCTGAGTTTGATTATTGGATTGGATGATTCGAAGTACTCGTTTCATTGTCTTCATTTGCAGTATTTTTAGCAGAGTGATCTATTCAATATGTTCAAGAGTTCTGCTGTGAAAGGCAATGATTGAGCTTATGGTATTCATTGACAATGATCAATAATAGAAAATCCCATCACACAAATCACAAACTCCGTGAACCTCTAGGGTTCTCTGTGAAACTTTGTTTAATAACCTTGAGAGGAAACCACAAATCACAAACTCTATAGTTCTCTTTTCGTTCCTTTCGATTCACGCGGGTATTCGTTCTATGCTCAGCTTATCACTTAAACCTTAAGGTAAACTATTGCCTTTTTGTCATGTAGTTCATCACAATTTTTAACTTTAATACATGCAATTCCAAACGCACACACTCAAGGAGCCGCTAAAGGATTACATAGAATCTATTTTTCATTTTAGTGGATTTAGCCCGGATCATTCAATCGAACGCGTGGTGCCAACTACCCATCTTTATATCGTTTTTGAACTTGATGGCTTCGAAAGGAAAGTTTACAACAACAGCACATTAAAACCAATACAGAACTACAAAGACGCCTGGGTTATCGGCATGCACAAAAACTATCTCTCCATCTCCGCCCACCAGGCATCAGAAATGCTTGTTGTTCAGTTCAAACCTTTTGGAGGGTATCCATTCTTTCATTTTCCGATCGAGGATCTGAACGAAAAGATACTGCCTGCAACGATGATGTTTGGAAACGAGCTTACTGAACTGCGCACGCAAATGAAGCAATTTTCTGAACCAGAGGTGCGATTTATATTGATCGAAAATTGGCTAAATCATCGTTTTGAAACTAAGTTAATCCCTCCGGTAGAAATGCTCCAGTTTATAGAAAGTCTGAAGCAAGCACCAGCTGAGAAGTACCAGGAAGTCATTGATATATACCCTTACACTCAAAAGCACCTGATCGACCAATTCAAGAAATATGTTGGCTACACTCCCAAATACTTCCAGCGTATTTTGCGATTCGGTGAGATATTGCAACGCATCCATAAGAAGGACCGGATCGAATGGACACAGATTGCATATCAATGTGGCTTTTCTGATCAATCCCATTTTATAAAAGAGTTTAAACATTTTTCAGGGTTCAATCCAAAAGCGTTTATCAGCCAGGATTTAAACTATGAGGAAACAAATTTTTTTCCAATAGATCGTTGAGGTTAATTTTTTACTATAAGGAATTAAATACCTTTTATATCCTTGCAGTTCATCTAAATAACTAAATATGGATATTCTAACTGCATTTGAAAACATCAACTGGCTGTCTGTGGTCATTGCTGCAATCGCATCTTTTATTGTGGGAGGAGTATGGTACGGACCGCTTTTTGGACGTGTATGGATGGAGGCATTTGGATTTACTAAAACAGAGTTGGAAAAGCGAAATACAGCCAAAATATTTGGTCTTTCCTTCATACTATCTTGTATCGCAGCCCTGATCCTTGAAATGTTTATTGGGCAGGAAGCCGACATTGTTTTCGGAACTATTGCCGGCTTTTTCGTTGGTTTTGGCTGGGTGGCCACTTTTTTAGGAATCCTATATTTATTTGAAGGCCAAAGGTTCAAAGCGTATTTAATAAATGCGGGATATTGCATGATCACTTTTACATTGATGGGACTTATATTAGGAGCCTGGTAAAACGAAAAAAAAAATGGAAAAAGGACTTTTAGAAAAAACAGGAAAACCTTTGGATCACTGGATCAAAGTAGTACAAAAATCCAAGTTGGAAAAACACGGAGAAATCATCAAATTTCTAAAATCAAATCATGGATTTACACACGGCTTCGCCAACTTTGTAGCTTTGAAAGCGAAGAAATCTGATGCAGGTTCTCATGATGATGCTGATCTCCTTAAAAACCAATATAAAGGGAAGGAAGTGCTGTTTCCAATCTATGAAAAGCTGATAGAAGAAACCAGTAAATTCGGAAATGATATCACTAGAACGCCAAAAAAAGATAGCGTAAGCATGATCCGAAAGAGGCAATTTGCCCTGATCAAACCTGCTACTAAAACAAGAATTGATTTAGGCCTCAAACTCAAAGGAAAACCCACCACAGATCGGCTTGAAAATTCAGGCCCTTTCGGCGCTATGTGTACTCATCGTGTAAGATTATCCGATATATCGGAAGTAGATCAACAACTCATCGAGTGGATCAAAGAGGCATATGAAAAAGGAGCTTAATCTAAGCTAATAATCAGGCTTTTGGTTATGGGTAAAAGAAAAAATGGATCGTCATTTATGCATTTCCCTGCATTTTCTCATCTCAATAAATGACAGAGGAATTCCTCAAAATAGAGTTCCTCATTTCCTTACCTAAATCTCTTGCCATGAAAAAATCATTGACAGGCATTCTTCTGCTTGCCGCCATTGTAGTCGTTGTATCCTCATTTCAAAAAGAAAAACATTGTGTGTACCGGACGCTCATGAATGAAGACCCGGTTGAAGTCAAACCAATTTTGGTAAATCAAAATGAAATCCATCAATCTGTACAAAAAGGATTGGAGTGGCTCCAAAAAGCACAGCATGAAAATGGCGGCTGGGGCTGTGGATCTCATCAATTTCAGAAAGAACGCAATCCGCTTGCAGTACCGCCTGACCCTGCCACAACAGCCATTGTATCCATGGCATTGCTTCGATCAGGGTCAACGCTTACTGACGGTCCATATCACCGCGAATTGTCAAAGGCAACAAATTACCTGTTCAAAGTGCTCAAAAACTGCATTCCCAATGCACAAAATATTACGGAACTGAAAAACACGCAAATACAAAGAAAGCTCGGACAGAACATTGATGTGGTCTTGACAACTCAATACCTCACCAACCTGATGTCTTCTTTGTCTGCGAATGATCCAAAGAGAAAAGAAATTGAAAAATATCTGAACTTGAGTGTTGAGAAAATTCAGCTTGCACAAAATGAAGATGGGAGCCTGAAGGGAGGCACATGGGCAGGTGTATTACAATCTTCTTTTGCAAATAGCGCACTCGAGTCTGCACAAACACTAGGTATTGAGATGGATGAAGTAAAACTGCAAAATTCAAAGAAATACCAGCAGGGAAACTATGATCTGAAAACAGAAGAAGTAAGCACCTCTGCAGGAGCTGGGATCCTGTTGTATTCTCTTTCAAGCACCTCCCGGGCGAGTGCGAAGGAAGCAAAAGCAGCACGTTCATCAATTGAACGTGCCATTCAAAATGATCTCCTTTCAAAAGATGAAAAGGTAAATACTAAAAACCTGGTTATCGCAGGTCTTGATGAAGAAGAAGCGATGGAACTCAATGCGAGCTATCAAATCTATGAAGCATCGAAGGTGAAAGCCCAGCGTGATGATGTGCAAAAAGGCTTTGGTAACAATGGTGGTGAAGAATTCCTCAGTTTTCTCCAGACAGGTGAGGCACTGATCCTTGGACAGGATGATTCATGGGCTAATTGGTATGACAATGTAAGCCAACGATTATTGGATATTCAAAATAATGATGGTAGCTGGAATGGTCACCATTGTATAACGAGCCCTGTCTTCTGCACAGCAACATGTATTTCGATCCTGACAATTCAGAATGATATTGATATGTTGAAAGGGATTGGGGATGAGGAAAAAAGGAGCGAAGAAATGAGGAATGGGCATTAGATGAATTGGCCGAAAAACTCTTGTGTTCTCATGTATCGCACATGGTTAATTTTTGAACCACATAAGAAACATCAGGGCACATTAGTAAAGTTTTTCCTGTTGCGGTCCAAAAATGCCCATTTGTTTAAAGCTATTAGAAATAAAAAGGCCAGGGAGTGTTCAGAAACCCCCTGGCCTTTCTCTTTTAACATTTTCTCTTCTACCAGAACAAGAAGTAAAGAATAACGCAAATAATTCCAATAATCGTTGCGCTAATATTAAACACTTTTTCTGTTTTGAATAGTCCTTTTGTCAGTGGAATTCCTTTTTCATGGTCTACACCTTTCCCTTCAAAGTAGCTGATGATCAACATCACGGCCATCGTCGTAATCCATGTCCAGAACATTTGATCCATGAATGGCAATTCAAGGAATAATGCACTTTCTGACCATCCATTAGGTGCCACTTTAAAATACAAGGCAATCGGGATCGAGAGAATTGCACCCCATATAGCTGCTCGATTCGTCGTTTTTTTCCAGAAAAGACCCAACATAAACACCGCCAAAATACCAGGACTCACAATGCCCGTATACTCCTGTATGTATTGAAATACCTGACCAAGGTTACTCAATTGAGGAGCTAATAATACAGCAATGACTAAAGCAACTGCTGCAGAAATACGTCCAACAGAAACCAGGTTTTTCTCAGATGAGTCCTTATTAAAAAATGGCTTGTAAATATCCATCGTGAAGATCGTCGCAGTTGAATTCAACATAGATGCCAAAGAAGATACAATCGCAGCTGAAAGCGCAGCAAGTACCAATCCTTTTAGTCCGGTTGGAATAAAGCTACTGATCAGCCATGGAGCAGCATTGTCATTTATGATATTACCATTTGGGCCCACAAACGAAGGATGTACTGTTGATGCATCCAAAACGCCTCCGGGGCCTGTGTTTAAAACATACGCTACGATGCCAGGAACTACAACGATCAGCGGAATGATCAATTTCAAAAATGCTGCAAATGCAATCCCTTTTTGTGATTCTTTTAAGGATTTCGCAGCGAGTGTACGCTGGATGATATACTGGTTGAATCCCCAGTAGTAGAGATTTGCCACCCACATACCTCCAATTAATACTGCAAGGCCAGGTAAATCCCAATAGGCATCTTTACCATTTGGTGTAATAATCTCTCCTTTATCAAGGATCATCGAAAATTTTTCAGGAACCTGGGCATAAATCTCCTGCATACCGCCAATGATACTACCATCAGGAGATACATGTGTAAGCGCGATAAAAGTTGTAATTAACCCTCCGGCAATCAGCAAAACAACCTGTATAACATCTGTCCAGGCAACCGCAGCCAATCCACCCCAGAGAGAATAGAGTGCCGCAAATGCAGCTAATCCGATGATACAAGGTACCATGATCGAACCAGTACCGTCACCCATAATCGTATCAAGTGCAGTGGCGCCGAGATAAAGCACAGAAGTGAGATTCACGAAAATGTAAAGGCCGATCCAGAAAATCGCTAATATTGTTTTTAGCCTTGAACTATACCTTTTCTGAACAAACTCTGGAATCGTATACAGCTTCTTTTCCATAAAAATGGGCAGAAAGAACTTACCTACAATTAGCAAGGTGATCGCTGCCATCCATTCGTAGGAAGCTATCGCAAGGCCAATCGCGAAACCTGATCCGGACATACCTATAAACTGTTCTGCAGAGATATTTGCGGCAATCAAAGAAGCTCCAATGGCCCACCAGGGAAGGGATTTTCCTGCAAGAAAGTAGTCCTCAGAAGTCTTATCCTTTTTCCGTGTAACCCAAAATGCGATACCTACAATAACAATCGCATAGGTCACGAAAATGGCATAATCAATAAAAGCAAATTTCATAGGTAAGTGTTGGTTTAACGTTGCTGTAAAGTAAAAAAATATTTATTCAGTTTGTGTGAATTGCACACTTAATTGGGAATGTAAGTCCTTTGCAGAAGATTGGAGGACTCAATAATTGCTATCTTTAAGAAGGGGAAAGGATTCGAAACAAATGAAGCTGTTTACCTCACATTCTATGGAAAAATGGATTTGATATGAAAAAAATGATGCCGTTTCTCAGTACCATTTTCCTAATCACCCAATTGATCTCTCAGGACCTGTTTCCTGATCTTGAACCCATTTATAAAGATGATTTGGTACCTCGGGTTGACATCACCCTGCCTCCTGACAGTTTGGACTTGATCCTTGCTTTTGGAAATGAAGAGAGTGATTACCACTTTCATGCCACCTTTCAATTCGATAATGGAGTGATAAAGGATACGTTACCAGATGTCGGTTTTAGATTAAGGGGGAATACATCACGCTACTCACAGAAAAAGTCATTTAAGGTATCATTTAATACATATGAACAAGGCAGAAAGTGGCATGGCATTGAAAAACTCAATCTCAATGGAGAGCACAATGACCCATCGGTCAGTCGATCGAAAATATGTTGGGATCTGCTGAGGGAAATTGGTGTGCCGGCCTCAAGAGCCAATCATGTCAGGCTTTATATAAATGATGAATATTTTGGCCTGTATGCAAATGTGGAACATATTGATGAGGAATTCGTCAAAACTCGATTTGGCAATAATAGCGGTAACCTGTACAAGTGTCTCTGGCCGGCGGATATGATTTACCTGGGTGAAGATCCGGATTTGTATAAAATGATGAACGGTGATCGAAGAGCATACGAATTGATCACAAATGTAGAGCAGGATGACTACCGGGATTTAGCTGAACTAATCGATATTTTAAATAACACCCCGATTTCAAATCTTCGGTGCGAGCTTGAGCCTATCCTCAATATCCATACATTTCTGAAAGCAATGGTCTTTGACATCCTGACCTCAAATTGGGATGGCCCTCTTTTCAATAAAAATAATTTCTATCTGTACCACAATCAAAAAACAGGGAAATTTGAATATATCCCATATGACCTGGACAATACATTCGGTATCGACTGGTTCAATATAGATTGGGCTGACCGCAATATCTACAGCTGGGGGCCTTCAAATGAGCTCCGTCCTCTTTATTGGAGGATTCTTGAAGTGCCGGAATACAGGGATCGTTTTTCATACCTCATGGACCAGGTAATTCATCGTTCATTCCAGGAAGCAGTGCTTTTTCCTAAAACAGAAGCAATTCGAAATATGATCATTCCTTTCGTTATTGGAGATCCATATTATTCGAGGGACTATGGTTTTAGCCAGCAGGATTTCAATAATTCATTTTCACAACCACTCCCCTATAACCACACCCCATATGGCATCAAAGACTTTATATCAGCCCGCCGAAATGCAGTGATGGCACAATTGCAACTTCGAGATATTCCGGCGATTATTTCTGAAGTATCAAATAATCTGCCGAATGCAAACCAGGATATTCAAATTCAGGCTCGAGTTGAAGATGACAATGCGGGCCTGGATGTAAGGGCATGCTATAGACTCAACGGAATTGGAGACTTCGCTTGTTTCACTATGTTTGATGATGGCATGCACGCTGATGGAACTGATAATGATAATGTATACGGGGTGGTTATTCCGGCCATTGGCGCTGCTGTTGATATGGAGTATGAAATCAGGGTGTTTGACAACATGGGTAAACTAAGCATCGAACCAGTGTGTGATACAAAGGTTTTGTCCATTAAAAATGTGGTAATTGAACTCGCCATCAATGAATTTATGGCAAGCAACGATTCAACAATCACAGATGATTTTGATGAATTTGATGATTGGTTAGAAATCTACAATTATGGATTGACCCCAATTTACCTTGGTGACAAATATCTAACGGATAAATTGGATAATCCGACAAAATGGGCGTTTCCGGATCAAACAATTCAGCCGGGAGAATACATGCTCTTTTGGGCAGATGAGGATATGGACCAGGGAGAAAATCATACGAATTTCAAGATAAGTGCTTCCGGTGAATACCTGGGCATCTACGACTCTGATGCGAATTCCAACAGCCTGATCGATGGTATTGAATTTGGTGCTCAGGAAACAGATCTATCTTTTGGACGAATTCCAAATGGAACAGGGGCTTTTCAAGTTTTAAGCCCTACTCCTGGCGCTTCTAATGAAGTAGCATCACCAGTCATTGATCTCAATGATAAATCTTTGACTTATCAAATATTTCCGAACCCTGTGCGTACAGTCTTACATATTGAATCAAATCAGTTCCTACCAGATGTAAACTTTATTGTACTATACAATTCTATGGGGCAAAAGGTGTTAAAATCAAAATGGAGCGGTGCTCATCTGAGCCTGACCTTAGCACAACTTCAAGATGGCCTATATTTTCTTTTCCTCGAGGAAGTTAGTTCAGTGCACAGCCTGGGAAAAGTAATCAAACAATAACGTTTGTTTAAATAATTGCCCGGTGATGCATCGGAAGATAAGCACCACCGGGAATCACACTCTACAAATTGAATTTCTTAATTTCTTACTTTTATCAGTTTGCCAGAAACCGTCGATTGATCACTTATCACATAATAAGTGTACATGCCTGAATCAAGGTCAACTTGACGATCATCCTGACCATCCCACTTTACTTGATAGGTTCCAATGTCGTACTGCTGTGCAATCAATTTTTTGACTAAAGCGCCATTTGAATTGAAGATCTGAATTTCTATCCATGATGGTTGATTCACTTCAAACCGGATCACAGTAGATTCCCTAAATGGATTAGGATAGTTACTCACTATCGTTTTCTCACCAATATCCTCTAACAAGTCCGTTTCATTGATTGCCATTGGATCTGGATCTGGAGTTACAGCTGCAAATGCAACCCATTTTCCATTTTTTGAAAATACCGGATCAAACTCTTCTGTTCCTTCGACGCCAGTTAACAATTTTGGCTCTCCACCTTTGGCAGAAATCGTCCATATATTAAAGTCTCCAGCTTCCCGGTTTGAATGAAAAACAATCGTTTTACTATTATTTGACCAGCTTGGCTGTTGATTGTATATATCAGGGCCATCAAATGTGAGTTGAATAGGTGCGCCGATCAAACTACCGGACGGATCCACTTTTACTTTAAAAAGGTTCATACCATTTGAATATGCAATCTCTTTCCCATTTGGTGACCAGGATCCATTCATTCCATAACCTAAGATCGTTTCCGCCCCAGAGATCAAGTTGATTGTTCTCAGTGTAAAATCGATATCATCAGAAAACACCAATGCATGGCTATTTGGAGACCACTCAGCATCTTTAGCGTCCTCCCTAATTAAAGTAGGCATGCCTCCTCCCGCCGGAAGAGTATAAAGATTACGATCTCCATAAGGAATCTTATCAAAAACAATCATATTTCCATTTGGTGACCATGATGCATCATTTCCACCTTCTCCACCTATTAGTGCATCTGACATTCCTGTATTTACATCAGTGATTGCTAATACGTGAAAAGGGGCGACTGGAATCACAACATCATGCACAATCAACTTGCCATTATTTGAGAATGATGGATTGTATTCATCAACCCCTGGCAAATCTGTCACCTGTAATACTTCACCAGTTTTCACATTGACCCGATAGATATCATAGTTTTGCGCAGTAAGAATGACAGTGACAGAAACAAGGACACAGATCAAGATGATACGTTCAACAAATTTGTTAAAAAGCTTCATAATATTGAATTTTGAAGGTTAGTAAATGTGGGCAGATGAAGTAAAGCCGGAAATAAAACCTTATTTAGAAAAATAGTTTAGTTATGGAAAAATGACATTGCAAACTTATTATGGGTGAAATTGAATAAACATTCTATTCAAAATTATTACCAGGTGCAATGATTTGCCTTAGACTAAAGATTGATAATCATCATAAGGAATATGAGTCTTCTTGACTGATTGATATCTTGCAATTGAAGTTGCCAGTCCATTCCAAACTGGAGTAAGAACTTCGCATTTTTAAACCCCAATATCTTCATTCCACAAATCAGGATTGTGGTGTATAAAATCTCTCATCATTTGAATACATTCTTCGTTGTTGATCACCTCTACTTCAACGCCTCGGGAACGGAGCAATTCCTCTTCCCCCACGAATGTTTCATTTTCTCCAATCACAACTTTTGGAATACCATAGAGCAAAATGGCACCTGAGCACATGGCACAAGGGGAGAGCGTGGTATATAATATTGATTGCTGATAGACTTTAGCTGGAAGTCGTCCTGCATTTTCCAAAGCATCCATTTCACCATGCAAAATAGCACTCCCTTGCTGGATTCTCCGATTGTGGCCGCGGCCAATAATTTCCCCTTCATACACAAGGATGCTACCAATCGGAATCCCTCCCTCTTCAAGACCTTTTCTCGCTTCTTCTATTGTCTTTTGTAAAAAATGATCCATGAAATTGCGATTCAATTATTTCCTTAATGCGTCTTTCGGCTCGGGCACCCAATGATGTTTCCCCCCCGCCCTATCGTCATTGAAGGTCGTCGGTGCTTTATCATTTTCGACATAATCATGCCAGTTCTCTGATCGACTGGCATCATCTACCCGAACCATCGTGATACAATCTTCAACCGGGCAAACCAACGAACAAAGATTACAGCCGACACAATTTTCGTCGATAATATATGGGACACGTGTTCCATTTTCTTTATGCAATCCGATTGCCTGGTGCGCACCATCCTCGCAAGCAATATAGCATAGTTGACATCCCACACATTTCTTTTCATCAATTTTGGCAGTGACTTTATATTCCAAATTAAGGTTTTCCCATGGTTGAACAAGCTGTACAGATTTTCCAATCAGGTCATCCAGTGTTTCAAACCCTTTTTCTTCCATATACTGGATCAGACCGCTTTTCATTTCCCGAATAATCCCAAAACCATAATGCATCACTGCCGTACATACCTGGACATTTGTTGCACCGAGTAGCATGTGTTCGACCGCATCACGCCAATTCTCAATCCCTCCTATGCCTGATATTGGGATACCTACTTCAGGATGCTGCGCACAGTTCCGAACCATATTCAGCGCAATGGGTTTGACAGCCGGACCACAATATCCGCCATGTGTGCTCTTCCCATCTACAGTTGGTGTGGGAGCAAATGTATCCAGATCAACGCCAACGATACTTTGCACCGTATTGATCAAAGAAATCGCATCCGCACCTCCAGCAGCAGCAGCTCTTGCAGGATCAGTTACGTCAGTGATATTCGGTGTGAGTTTTACAATGACTGGAACCTGGGCCACTTCTTTGACCCATTCTGTGATCGTTTTCAAGACTGCCGGTTCCTGGCCCACTGCTGATCCCATCCCCCGTTCGCACATACCATGTGGACATCCAAAATTAAGTTCTACCCCATCCGCTCCCGCATTTTCAACATCCTTGACAATCTGGTGCCACTCAGCCCTGGATTGTACCATCAGTGAAGCGATGACGGCATGATCTGGAAAGTACTTTTTAACTTCTTCGATTTCGCGCAGGTTATCAGCCAATGGTCGATCTGATATCAATTCGATATTATTAAAACCAACCATCCGGCTATCCCTGTGATGAACAGCTCCATACCTGCTCGAGACATTGATTACCGGTATGCCCATTGTTTTCCAGACGGCACCACCCCATCCGGCTTCAAAAGCCTTCATGATCTGATATCCTGAATTCGTTGGCGGTGCTGAAGCGAGCCAGAAAGGATTTGGAGATTTGATACCGGCAAGATTTGAAGTAATATTTGGCTTCATTCACGTTTTATTTATACATCATTAAGACAGGAACTGGTGAATGCCCTGGGCCGCTTTTTTTCCCTCAGCACATGCATTGACTACCTCCGCGCCCCCATTCACCGCATCCCCACCAGCAAAATATTTTTGATTACTGCACTGATATGATGATACATCAACTATTATCCTACCTCTTGAATCATGATCCAATCCAATGAGATCAAGGAGGGAAGTCATTTTGAGCTGGCCCGTCGCCCTGATCAACATGTCACATTCTAACTCAAATTCTGATTCAGGGATAGTCTCCAGTTTTCCATCTGCATTTTTCGTTTGTATGCAAGTGATTCGCTCAACATTTTCATCGCCATAAATGCTGATCACATTTGCATTAAAAATTGCTTGAACGCCAACCAGTTTTGCCAGGTCAAATTCGAATCCATAGGCACGCATTTCCTCCTTCGATCTACGGTAGATCAAAGTAACCTCCTCTGCCCCCATTCTGGCTGATTCAGAAGCAGCATCCATCGCTGTGTTCCCACCACCAATGACAACTACATTTTTCCCGACATGTGTTTCTGTTGGATTGAGTTTGAGTTCTTCAATAAATTCTGTCGCTCCAAAGCAATTGCCTAAATTTTCACCCGGTGTATTGGTCGGACGAGTATTACCCAATCCAATGCCAAGGAATAAGGCATCGTATTCCTGCTCCAATTTTTCGAATGCCGCTTTTGTTTCGATCCGCTGATTGAAAAGCATGTTGAACCCAAATTGGTCCTGGAGATATTTGACTTCATCAAGCACTTCATCATTGGTAATCTTATATGGCGCGGTACCGTAAAGTGCAAGTCCTGAAGGATGTTCCCTGGCCTCAAATAAATCTACCTCGTATCCGAACGAGGAAAGTTCGCAAGCACAGGCAATACCTGCAGGACCAGCTCCGACAACTGCAACTCTTTTCCCATTCAGATCTCCTGGATGATGTATCTGGTACCCGGTCTCCATCGCATTAGTCGTGGCAAAACTCTGTAATCTTCCAATCTCGATCGGTTTGACATCCTGTTCATTATACACACATGCGCCTTCACACAATACTTCGGTAGGACATACTTTACCACAGATATGTCCAAAATAGTTTGAAGCATAAATAGTGCGTGCTGCTCCGTTCAAATTACCCGTATTAATTTGACGGATAAAAAGTGGGATATCGATACCTGTTGGGCAGGCAGTTATACAGGGAGCATCATAACAAAACAAACACCTCGAACTCTCATAATATGCCATAGTGGCATTCATCAGTGGTTTGATTTGTGCAAAATTCTCATGAAAAGCTTCTTCCGTTTCCGGATGCTTGAATTCACCCATAGTTAGAATACGATTTAGAGTTCGACTAATTTACCATATGTTTCCGGACGACGGTCCCTAAAAAACTGCCAGGTAGAACGCACTTCATCGATCATGTCAAGGTCAAACTCCGCAATGAGCAATTCATCATGATCTTCGGATGCTTGGGCAAAAATCTGACCTCTTGGGTTCACGAAATAGGAACTGCCATAAAACTTTCCCAGATTCCAGGGAGCTTCTTCTCCAACGCGGTTGATACATCCCATAAAATAACCATTCGCTGCTGCATGGGCCGGTTGTTCGAGTTCCCACAGATATTGGGAAAGTCCCGCAACAGTAGCAGATGGGTTGTAAACAACCTCCGCACCATTGAGCCCGAGCACTCTTGCTCCATCCGGAAAATGACGGTCATAGCAAATGTACACACCCACTTTCGCATAACGTGTTTCGAAAACAGGATATCCCAGGTTACCAGGTTTGAAAAAATACTTTTCCCAAAATCCTGAGGTGTGCGGAATATGATTTTTCCGATATTTTCCAAGGTAAGTGCCATCTGCGTCAATCACTGCAGCAGTATTGTACAAAACGCCTGGTTGCTCCTTTTCATAAATCGGAACGATCATCACCATCTGGTATTTTTTGGCATATTCAGCCATCATTTCGGTTGTCGGTCCGGGTACGGATTCCGCGGTTACATACCATTTTGAATCCTGGCTGGGGCAGAAATATGGTGTATTGAATATTTCCTGCAAACACAAAATTTGAACACCCTTTTCTCCCGCTTCTTTAATAAAAGGAAGGTGCTTGGCGACCATCGCTTCCAGTATTTCATCGATCGTCCCTTCTCCTTCGGTCATTGGCAAACTCATTTGGATGAGACCCGATTTAATTATGCGTGCCATAAAACTATATTTTGTATTAATTGATTTATCAATGAATATATACTGTGTCGTTTCAAATGATTTTAGACACTTTATTCCGTTTTACAAACTTCCCATACCCTTTCTGGATATGTACTTTCCCGTTTTCAATCGCATGCTTTCCTCTCAGGATTACATGCTTACATTTTCCTGAAACCTTCCAACCTTCATAACCTGAATAATCCACATTCATATGATGTGAATCAGCTGACAAGGTATGCTGTTCATTTGGATCTAAAACGAGAATGTCTGCATCTGAGCCAATTGCGATGCACCCTTTTTGCGGATACATGCCAAAGATCTTTGCCGGGTTTGTAGATGTTACTTCGACATATTTATTGATGCTGATTTTTCCTTTGTTTACGCCCTCGGAATAAAGTAATTCCATCCTGTTTTCGATTGCCGGATGGCCATTTGGAATTTTTGAAAAGTCATCTTTACCCATGAGCTTTTGCTCCCATTTGAATGGGCAATGATCTGTTCCAACGACCTGGATAAGGCCTTGGTTCAATCCTGCCCAAAGTGCTTTTTGGTCTTTCTTTTCGCGCAGCGGCGGGCTCATCACCCATTTTGCTCCTTCAAAGTCCTTTTCATACAGGGATGCATCCAGAATCAGGTATTGGATACATGTTTCAACAAACATTTTTTGATTTCTTCGGCAGGCATGTCGGACTTCGTTAAGCGCTCCTTCACAAGTCATATGCACAATATAGCCGGGCACATCTGTATACTCTGCCATATCACAGAAACGGCCGGAAGCCTCCGCCTCAGTAATTTCAGGCTGGGACAAATAATGATACAGAGGGGACAATTTGCCCTCGGACCGGTGTTTAGCAATCAATGCATCGATCATATCGCCATTTGTCGCATGGACGGTCACCATTCCTCCTTGCTTCTTCACTTCTTTCATGAGGCCGACCATCTGTCCATCATCAATCATCAGGGCCCCTTTGTACGCCATAAATGTTTTGAAAGAAGTGATCCCTTCTTCCTCGATCATTTCTTTTACTTCTTTTGCTGTTTCCTCATTAAAATCTGTGACTGCCATATGAAATGAGTAGTCCCCGTAGCAATTCCCGTTTGACCTTCCTTGCCACTGGTTAAGCGCATGGCGTAAGGACTTTCCCTGGGTTTGAAGCACAAAATCAATGACCATCGTTGTACCTCCATGCAGCGCGGCAAGTGTTCCGGAGGCATAGTCATCACTGGAAAAAGTACCCATAAAAGGCATATCAAGGTGGACATGTGGATCGATACCACCAGGGAGCACCAACATTCCGGCTGCATCAATAATTTGATCTGCTTCAATGTTCAGATTTGCGCCAATGGAATGAATTTTTTCTCCTTCGATATAGACATCTCCATGATAATCATCGGATGCTGTCACGATGCGCCCATTTTTAATCAAGATAGACATACGAAAGGTTTTGATCAGCTGTCAAAATAGGGAAAATTGAGCTACGAACTTTGCCGCATCATAAAAAAGTATGCACCAAATGAGACGAAAAATCCTGAAAACCATGAAAGCGTGTAGAGAAAACTAAGAGAGGGCACCCATAATCCGATGAGGGCGACCAAAATGCCTAATCCCAATGCAATCAGCGCTGATTGATTAAACCCAGATCCGCCATAACTATAAATCCCTTTTTCGTCAAAAAGCGCGTTCAAATCCATCGTTTTATGACGAATGAGGAAATAATCACAAATGATGATTCCGAGTACAGGGCCGAGAAAACTGCTCACGAAAAGAAGCAGGTTACTGATTTCATCAAGTAACCACCAGGGACAAATAATAATTCCAATGACTGCAGTTATCAAGCCACCTGTTCTAAAACTCAGCTTTGTTGGACTCAGATTGGAAAATGCGTTAGCCGGAGCGATGACATTGGCCGCAATATTTGTACTCAGCGTGGCAATGATCATAAAGATCTGAGCAATGATGACAACCAAAGGGTTGTCAAATCTACCGATCAAACTCACTGGGTCCCAGGGTGCATCATCAGCGACAAGAATATCCGGAAAATTGATAATGGCGGCGCACGTAACAAAAATTCCAACAAAGGAAAACAATGCCATTGTTCCAGGCAGTCCGAGAAATTGACCGAGCACCTGGTTTCGCTGTGTGGCCGTATACCTGGTGATATCTGCAATACTGATTGCCATAGTGGCCCAGAATCCAACCATCGCTGTGAGCCACAACAAATAGGACCATATTTTTGACCAAAAATTGGGAATAACACGCATGTTCGCCTGTACAAGGCTGGATTCAATCATTTGACCATCGATACCTGAAGCACGAAACTGGACCTGTACCTTTGGTGAATGATCCAGACCACTTGATATATCAATTTTTGAGAAGATAGATTGTAATGCTTCTGTCTGTCCGTAACTTGAGACTGCTTTCCATTCACTTGTGAAAGACATGATATCTGATTCAAGAAAGACTTTAAACGCATCTGCTTTGATCCGATTCTCTTTAGACTTTGTTGGGAAAAGGGCAAGTTTCAATGCTTCTCCTTCATCAGCGATAAGGACTGCAGCGGGTTGAGCCAGTTGGTTGCTTTGAGCAAGTACTTTAGTAAAGCTTCCGGTTGTCCGCGCGCCCCAGATAATCAATGCCAGACCAATACCAATGAGGATTGGTGCTGCAAATTTTTCAAGCCATTTAATACTTTCCGTACCCTTCCAGATGAAATATACATTGAGCAGCCAAAAGAGACCAAAAGAAATAAATTTCTCAAAATCAAGCCCTAAAGATGGTTCCGAACCTCTGAGGGCATGCCAGATCGCATAAAATGCCAATCCACCTATCCAGGTTTGGATGCCGAACCAGCCGCATGCTACAATGCCACGAACGACTGCAGCGATATGAATTCCTTTTGTGCCAAATGAAGCTCTTCCAATCACTGGAAATGGCACACCGTATTTAACACCCGCATGCCCGTTCAGTACCATTGGTATCGTGATGATCAGGTTACCAAGAGCGATAATCACAAGAGCCTCAATCCAGCTCAATCCACTCTTCATCATATACGAAGCCAGCAAATAAGTTGGGATACAAACAGCCATTCCGATCCAAATCGCAGTCATATCGAGCAAGCTCCACGTTCGTTCCGAGACCGGAATGGGGGCGAGATCGTCAGAATAAAGGGGGGACGACTTCATTTGGGTGTTTAAATCTTCCATTCTTGTGAAGATAATTCATATCCTTCTCAATTTATCAATGGGTCGTTGAAAATTCGATTGTCAAAGAAGATTCATTTATATTTAAAGGAGCCAAAATGAGTGCCATGCAATCACAATTCAGACCATCTGATTCTACCCAGGATAACCTTGATTACACACTATTTTCATGGTCTGCGCAGGGTGGATTAAATCCTATTCACGCCACCAAAGCAGAAGGGGTATACCTGTGGGACAAAAGCGGAAAAAAGTATATTGATTTTTCTTCTCAATTGATGAATGTAAACATTGGCCATGGGAGGAAAGAGGTCCGTGATGCTGTGGTAAAACAAATGGATGCATTCAGTTTTATGGCGCCGAGTTTTGCTTCGGATGAACGAGGTAAGCTGGGTAAAAAACTGGCTGAGATCACACCAGGTAATCTGACGAAAACTTTTTTTACCCTTGGAGGTGCTGAAGCGATCGAAAATGCGATTAAAATGGCACGGCACTATACCGGAAGGCACAAGATCATGTGTCAATATCGTGCGTACCATGGAGCGACGCTCACTGCAATTTCTGCTGGTGGTGATCCGCGAAAACTAACTGTGGATAGTCAGCAGGCACCAAATATTGTGCATGTTCAAAATCCATATGCCTACCGATGTCCGTGGTACTCCAACAGCATTGAAGAATGTGGAGAAAGAGGTATTGCCAACCTCGAAAAAGTATTAATCTATGAAGGACCGGAAAACTTTGCTGCCATCGTGATGGAAGGTGAATCGGGCACTTCAGGATGTATTAAATACCCGCCTTTTTATCTGAAAAAGGTCAGGGAGGTGTGTGATAAATATGGGATTCTACTAATTATTGACGAAGTGATGAGTGGATTTTGCCGCACAGGAAAATGGTTTGGTGTCGATCACCATGAGATCGTTCCGGATATGATTTGCATGGCCAAAGGAATGACAAGCGGGTATATTCCATTAGGCGGGGTAATTGTGACTGATACTATTGCAGCAGCCTATGATGATCAGCCTATGCCCCTTGGTTTGACATATTCTGCACATACAGTCTCATGCGCGTCTGCTAATGCTGTGATCAAAGTCTATGAGGACGATCACCTCATGGCCAGGACAAATGAAATGGGTGTCTATATGAATGAACAAATGGAAGTGCTCAAGGCTAAACATCCAAGCATTGGTGACTGGCGAAATACAGGTCTGCTTGGTTGTATTGAACTTGTGAAAAACCGGGAAACAAAAGAACCAATGGCGCCTTACAATGCAAAACCATCACAAATGGGTGTGATGAAAAAAGTCGCTGCTTCTATCAAAGATCAGGGCATGTTCACTTTCGTTAAATGGAATTTCATTTTTGTAGCACCGCCTCTGATCATCACGAAAGAACAAATCGATGAAGGCTTAGATATCATTTCCAATGCACTTTCGATTGCGGATGAGGGGTGTTGTGAGTGAGGATCGGGGAATAGGGATTTGGGAATGAGGATTTGGGATTGGAGATATCAGAAGGTTGAGCTTGTTATTGGTGTTGCAGTTTCTCTGATTAATTATTTGAATTGAAATATTATTATACCTGCCTCATTATAGAAAAAAATTAGAATTAACGCCCCCAATCCTCAAACGCTTCGGGAATCCACTGCGTAGTTCTTTTTTTTCAACTTCTCAAAAAGCAGCCCAGGAATTGTTCTTCATATTCATCACATCTTCACTAAATGCGGGTACGCTGCTTCCCGGTTTTGAAACTTCAGAATACCATCTTTTACGATCACACCTTTATCAATGTTAATTGCATTTTTGATGGTCATGTTTTGTTTCCAGCTTTCCCGTCCAGCTATGACAGACGGTATATACACCATCAGCGCAGCGGAAATAGCCCTTGTCGCACTTTCCCAAAAATAGCTAGGAGTATGATCCACTGCATAGTAACTGATCTGATCAATAAAAATGATAGGGTTTTTAAAAGAAGTGGGCTTCGCAAAATAAAAACCCATTCCCTCATCACAACTCACATCTATAATAAGCGTTCCAGGCTTGAGATAGGATTTTTCATTTTCATTTACGAAATTGATCGGATTATCAATATCCTGAAAGGTTCCATTAATAATGATCTCTGACTCGCTGATCAAGTCCAGTAATGGCCGTTTTGATCCGTCATGCTCCACTATAAGCAGTCGCGGCTCGTCCCCTTTGCCCTCAACAACCCGCACATAGTCAACATCCAATACTTCTTCTCTCACCTCATGATCCGGACGTTGGATACAAATCGTGATGTCTCTAAAACCGTGTGCTTTTAACGCATAGATAGCGCCTCTACTGACTGCCCCAAAACTAAATATGATTACTTTTCTCTGATTCCCATAATGACCGTCTATTCCTTTGAGTTGAAGCGCATGAATAACGGCACTGTAGCCGGCCAATTCATTGTTTTTATAAAAGGTGTGTCGACCAATTTGCCCAGTAGGGGTCCATACAAACATATCCTCAAAAGCAATCAACGTTTGCTTTTTATCAATAGCAGTTTGTGTAATCTGCATTTGCTGTGCGCAGTGAGGATATCCCCATAGAATACCTCCAGCTTTTAGCTCTTCCAGATCTGATAAGACCGGT
>Ga0316201_10000284_pt1 | contig 26798 bp, 22 predicted proteins | sample CS6wburrow_MG_FD_204516 | JGI IMG/M metagenome (GOLD analysis project Ga0316201, IMG submission 204516) | Coastal sediment microbial communities from Delaware Bay, Delaware, United States - CS-6 worm burrow | ecosystem: Environmental > Aquatic > Marine > Coastal > Sediment | place: USA... | reverse complement strand
CGTGGATTACATCGAGCAGGACGTGGTGCTGACCCGCGACAACGTGCTGATCGTGTTGCACGATTTGTACCTCGATGCCGTCACCGACGTTGCAGATCGGTTTCCCGACAGGCAACGCAGCGACGGCCGCCGTTATGCGATCGATTTCACGCTGGAGGAAATCCGCAGTCTCAGGGTTCACGAAAGGGTCGATTCCAGCGGTAATGCCGAGTTCCCCGGACGCTACCCACACGGGGATGCACTTTTTCGTATTCCCACGCTGGCGGAGGAAATCTCCCTTATCCAGGGCCTCAACCGTTCCAGCGGCCGGAATGTTGGCGTTTACATCGAGCCCAAATCCCCTGCCTGGCATCGCAGCGAGGGTCGTGACCTGGTCGGTGAACTGGTCAGCGTGCTAAACCACTTTGGCTATACCGGCCGCGAAGACCAGGCCTGCCTGCAGTCGTTCGACACGAAATTCCTGCAATATGCCCGGCACGAATTGCACAGTGACCTTAAACTGGTGCAATTGATTGGCGACAACAGCTGGGGCGAAAGCGATGTTGATTTTGATTTTATCAGAAGCCAGAAAGGTCTTGAAAGTATTGTAAATTTAGTGGATGGAATTGGACCCTGGTTACTGCAGGTAATGCACATCTCGAAGCAAAAAATTCCTGATATATCAGATTTGACTGCCCGTGCACAGCAACTGGGGCTGTTTGTTCACGCTTATACCTTGCGCGCAGACGAACTGCCCGCGGAAATCGGCGGCATCGGGAATGCAAGCCGATTCCTGCTGCACAACGTAGGGCTGGATGGTGTTTTTACCGACCATCCGGACCAGGTCATTCGCGCCCTGGTTTAGATAACAGGTCATAGGGTCGTCCGGCCCGGTCAAGCGGTTGCTGCCGCTTCCCCTGAAAATGCATGCTGACCCCGTAATGGTTGATCACCATGAATTCAATGTTCCAAAGGCCGGTACTGGCTGCCGTCACCGCCAGTCTCGCATTGGCCCTGAGCGGCTGCCTGTTCAACCGGGCCGCCGAAGTGAAAAGCCAGTTCTGCGATTTCGACGCCAATTTCAGCCTCCGTTTCGCCGATTCCGCAGCGGTGAGCTTTCATCACCCGGTGCTGCTGGACGAGGATGTACTTTGGCTCATCGCGTCCGAACCGACCGAGACGATGGTTTCGGGCAATGAGAAGCTCATGGTGTTCGTGATGGAAAAATCTGGCCCGGCTCCCGATCCTGTGGATGACATACGGGTTGAACTCAGCTTTTACTTGCTGGATGACGCTTACAAATTGGCGAGTATCCGGTTTGATCCGAAGCTCAACGCCATGCTGAATCCGAAAATCATGGACCAGTCAGCCATTGACGAAGGTTCCCGACTGATCTGCGAAACCGGCTACAGCCTGGCCTCCAGGAAAGTAGAGCTCGATCTTTCGGGGCAGTCACTGGACGAATTGCCTGGCCGCCAGGAAATCCTGGAACTGCTGGGTCCTCCCCTTGAGCAGGACCCGCTGTCCGGCAGTTTCACCTACGAATACCGCCTGAAAGGCAGCCACGATGACGGCCTGAACACCCGCTTCACGGTCTGGTTCGACGACTCCGGGGAGAAACTGGCGCGCATGGAGTCACGCTATTCACACTTTTACACGACCACCGATTTCCAGCAAAAGAAAATGCGTGTACAGCTGAACATGCTGGGGAGTTAGACTGTGGCGATGGCCAGACGTAAAACCAGAGTTCCCACTACCCGCCTGGGCCGCCTGGCGCGGATCGGTTTTGCCGCCGGGGAACTGGCGGTGGGTGGAGCAGCGGAGGGCATCAAGCGCCTGACCGGGGTGACGCCGGAGGACGCAGTCAACGTGTTCCTGACCGCCGCCAATGCCCAGAAGCTGGCCAAGCGCCTGGCCGGAATGCGAGGCGCTGCGATGAAAATGGGGCAGATCATGTCGATGGAAAGCGTCGATATCCTGCCGAAGGAATTCTCGGACGCCCTTGCAATCTTGCGCGATTCGGCCGACACCATGCCCGATTCACAGATTCGCCGGGTGATGGGCCAGGCTTATGGCAAAGGCTGGGAATACCTGTTCATAGACTTTGTTTATGAACCGATTGCAGCCGCTTCGATCGGCCAGGTTCACCGCGTTCAAACCCGGGACGGCAGGGACCTGGCTCTGAAAATCCAGTATCCCGGCGTGGCCAAGAGCATCAATAGCGATGTCGACAACATGGCGCTGTTTCTGCGCCTGGCTAATGTGCTGCCGGTTGATCTGGATGTTTCGGGAATCATCGCCGAAACCAAGCGCCAGTTGAAGCAGGAGGCCGACTATACCATCGAGGCCAACTACCTGCGCGATTACTATGAACTGGTCCGTGACGATGATCGTTTTATCGTGCCGAAAGTGCACGATGACCTGACTACCAGGCACATCCTGGCGATGGATTTTGTCGAAGGCGAGCCGCTGGAAACACTGGGCGAGGAAGGTGTTTCCCAGGCGCTGCGGGACCGCGTCGGCAAACGTCTGGAGGAATTGATGTTCCGGGAATTGTTCGAATTCCGCACCATGCAGACCGACCCGAATTTCGCCAATTACCTGTACCGACCCGAGGACGGGCGAATCGTGCTGCTGGATTTTGGTTCGACCATTACCTTCGAAAAGGAATTCACCGAAAAGTACCGGAAAATCTCCCGGGCATTGATCGAGGAGGACGACTTTGCGGTGCGGCAATACGCCGAAGAAATCGGTTACATGGACCCGGACAACAGCCCGGCACACGCCGAACGCCTGCTGGACATGATCCGCCTGGTTTGCGAGCCGATCCGGCAGGGGGGAGTGTACGATTTTGCGGCATCGGACATGACAACACGGGCGCGCGACGCCGGCCTGGAATTGGCCTGGAAAAGTCGCGGGGAACTCAAAACTCCGCCCCCCGAAACCGTGTTCCTGCACCGCAAACTGGTCGGCTCATACTTGTTGTGCACCCGGCTCAAGGCGCGGGTGAACGTCCAGCAACTGATCGCCGAACACCTGTAAAACCATTCAGCGCTGCTGGCTCTCCGGCAGAATCGGCTTCTGCCCTTTAGGGATCGGCGATACGTAGGGGTTTTTTTCCATTTCTTCGTCGAACACCGCTTTCGCCGCCACCCGCAGGTCTTCATCGAGCAGGAAATCCAGCGCCGTCAAGGCCAGCACTTTGGCGGCTACCACTGCGCCCCGCGATGCATTGGGACGCCCATGGCTGGCCGCGGTGGCCCAACTGTGCCACGGAAGATCGGTGCCCGCGGTCGCCACGTAAATACTCACCCCGGGCGCCAGCCGCGTGACCTCGGCAACATCCGTGGACCCGCCTGAAACCGGCTGAACATCATCAGCCAGCGGGCTGACCTGTGTCGGGTATCCCAGGGGTTCTATGTCCAGGTTTTTCTGCAGGTCGCGCGCAAAAGCGTGGTCGTCCTCGCTGAACTCCGGCGCGCCGACATATTCCAGGTTGGCCTGGGCGGCCTCCTGCAGCGGGCGGTTCAGTAGCAGTTCGTGTACGCCGGTGATCAACGTGACCTTGTGCGTGGTTTGCGTGGCCATGGCAGCGGCCTCGGCAATCTGCAGCATCCATTCATAATTTTTCAGAACTTTCGGACGATTGTCGTCGCGCACGTAATACCAGACCTTCGCGTAGGCCGGCACCACGTTGGGGGCTTCGCCACCGTCAGGAATGACATAGTGAATGCGTGCACTGGGTTCGATATGCTCGCGCATCATGTTCACCGCGTGGTTCATGATCTCCACCGCATCCAGCGCGCTGCGGCCATTCCAGGGGTCATGCGCGCCGTGGGCTGCGCGGCCAAAGAACTCCACCTGGAAATTGTTCATCGCCTGGCCGGTGTCGTTCGATACCTCGGTCAGGTAGAACGGGTGCCAGTCGAGCGTCACATCGATGCCATCGAATACTCCAGCATTCGCCATGTAGACCTTGCCGACCACGGTTTCCTCGGCCGGGCTGCCGAACAGCCTGACCGTGCCGGGGATGTCGAACTGCTCCATCGTCCGTTTGAGTGCAATGGCCGCTCCTACCGACCCGGCACCGAACAGGTTGTGTCCGCAGCCCTGTCCATGCGGGTGACCGTCTTCCCGGGCTTGCTCGGTCGGCACTGGCGCATTGCCGATGTTGGGCAAGGCGTCATACTCAGCAAGGATACCGATGACCGGCCCGCCCTGCCCCCAACTGGCGACGAAGGCCGTCGGCATATCGGCGACACCGCGCTCAACACTAAAGCCTTCTTTTTCCAGTACGTCCGCCAACAACTTCGCGGAACGGGTTTCTTCCAGTGCGATTTCTGAGAAATTCCATAATTCCATGGACAGGCTCTGGATGATCGGCTGCAGGTCATCGACCTTTTCGATGGCGACCTGTTTCTCGAGTCCCACATCAGCGATCGCAACCACCGGCTGCAGGGAAAGAACTATCAAGCCGGTAACGGCAATGAACAACTTGATGGATTGAGTCATAATTTATCCCTGTTTGCGCCGGCGCCGACCCGCGCGGCCTCGTCTTCCTTTGGGGCCGCCCCGCGCGGCGCCCGGATCCGGTGGCGGCGGCAGGTCCGGCAGTTTGTCCTGCGATTCAAGGCCCGACATGATCACCGCCCGCATCGCCTCGTCAATGGCCGGGTCGGTCTCGAACGGCTGGTAGGCGGCCAGGCGCTGCTCGACCTGCTCACAGGCGCGTTCCAGCAAGCTGGGCATCGCCGATTCATCAGCCGTATCCCGGGTGGTGCGGTCAATGACCGGATCGGTCAGATAAAGCTCCTGCGGCCAGTGCTCCAGCGTCTGTTCTGCTGTAATAAGGTGGCCTTCATGAATCAGGTGATCCACCAGGTGATCACTGGGCAAGTCATCGAGTACCTTTATCTCGCGGCAAAAGTGCAGCGCCTGTCCGCAGACTTCATTATCGAACACCAGCTTTGGCAGGCTGAAGGTCAGCACAAAATCCAGCATGCCGGGCCCAGCAACCGAATTAACCCCGGCCAGCGCCGCCAGCAGGGCGCTGCTGAACGATTCACCACCAGCCTGTGCATCCAGTTCCTTGCCGTCGCTCAGGGCCATGTAGGCCTGCGAAGGCAGCCCGAGGTACTTGGCGATGGCCACGTAGGCCACATCCAGGTGCTGCGCCTCGATCGCCGCCATCGGTGAACTGGCGGCCTTCATGTGGAAAGTTGCCGGAGCCCCACCAAACAGCACCGGATGCCCCGGACGCAGGATTTGGGCCATGGTCAAGCCAGTCAGCACATCGACGCAATGGAACACCAGCGCCCCGACCAGTGTGACCGGGGCAATCAGCCCCATCAGCGTAACCGGGACAATCTCGACCGGAATTCCGGCATCCACGCAGTCCAGCAGGTTCTGGCAGGAGTCTTCACCGAAACGGAAATTGCCGGTTGCGGTGATGGTGAAAATGGACATCGGCTTCGCGGCCAGTTCCGCTTCATCCGCGCGGAACATCCGCAGCAGCTGAACCAGTCGCGGAATTCCGTCTTCGCTGAAAGCACCCGATGCGACGGGCCTTTTCGAGTTGACCAGTGACATGTACAGGCGCCAGGCGTCGGACACCTGCGGCTCGATGTCCTTGTTGGTGGAAAATGCCGTGGCCAGGTAACCCAGGTTGCTCAAGCCATCCGCCAGCCGGACGTATTCCACGAAGTCTTTCGAGTCAGCCAGGCGGGTCTGGCCGGTGCGGTGATCGAGGATTTTCAGGCCACTGGAACCCGGCACGAAATTGACGTTGTACCCTCCCAATTCCGCGTGCGGCTGACCGTCGCGGTCGAACAGCGTGAACGATGCGGGTGCGGTTTCAATCGCATTTTCCACCACGTCGTGTGGAAAAAAGATGCGTTCACCACTCGCGTCGGATTTCAATCCCTGGTCCAGCAGGCGTTGACGCATTTTGGCGCCGCGGATTTCCATGCCCTTTTCCGCCATGATCCGCTTGGCTTCGTCCAGAATCCTGACAATCAGTTCTTCGCTGAGCACATTCAATGTTGGCCGCATAAATTCATTCCTGTGGTTAAATACCGGAACCATGCAAAACAGGTCGCGAAATCATAACAGCAGGCAGGCCCGAAATACGACTCTCACCGTTATTTTGTTGGGTTTTGTGATGGTTTTGGCCCTGCCCGCCTGCGCCACCGCCCCGCCGCCGGACTCGGCCGACAATTTCTGGGACGGCTATTCAACAGTCGCCATCACTCCGGGCGGCCGCATCGCGGCGGCCGCGAACCGGCATGTCATCGTATTGTTCGATATCGTCGAGCAGCGACAGGTCGGCTGGTTCTGGGCGGTAGACGCGAAAGGCAAAAGCTTCACCCTGCCGCGCTCCGGCCTGGGCGACACGCTGGAATTCATCGACGATCATCACCTCATCACCACCGGCATGGGCGGAATCGCCACGGTTTGGGATATCAGAACCGGCCAAAAAACGCAGCAGATCGACGCGCCGGCCCAGGGCATCGACGCGATCAGCCTGGCCTGGTCGCCCGCTTCACGCGATCTGGTGATGGGCACGCGTGATGGCAGCATTCTCGCTGTCAGCATGCAGGGCGAACAACCGGGAGAAACCGAATTCCTGCTGTCGCATGTCGGGCGGGTTAACGACCTGGTGTTCAGCGCCGACGGCAACTACATGGCCTCGGCGGCCCACGACAAAACGGTGGTGATCTGGGACATGGAGACCCGCAAGGAAATCAGCCGCCACGTCACCAAAGGTGATATATCAGACCTGGAGGTGGTCAGTTCCAGGCGTGAACTGATCATTGCCGGCGACGATGTCGCGATCTGGAAATTCATGACCGAAGAGGAGGTTTTGCAGCTCAACGAACATAAGGCCGTTGGGCAATGGGTGGGTACCGGGGCGCTTTATGCCCTGCAAGTGGGCCTGATTGCCACGGGATTGGGCGGCGGCCTTTCCACCCACGATCCAAAGAATTGCGGGCGCTTCGTCACGGCTTCGCCGGATGGAAAATTTATTGTCGACGTCAAACCCGGGCCCCTGTCCAACAAGGTAACGGTGCTGGACCTGGACCAGAACATCATCGTGCAGGAGGTGGAAGTGAAAACCACCGTCTGTGATCTGGAATTTACCGGCGATGGCTCGCGCCTGGTGCTGGCGGGTGATGGCGGTTTTTCGCTGGTCGATACCGCCACCTGGAGCGCCTTACCCGTGCAGCTGATCGTCGACGGATTCAGTCATGCGCCGCGCGCCATGCTGGCCATGCCGGAACAGATGGGGCTGAGCCTGACCGGCTACCGCGATGAAGTGGAGGAATGAAAGCCCAGACCGCTATAATGATTCCATCGCAACCATGACAACCATGGATCAACGGCCAGGCCCTTGAAAAGCAACCACCCGGTAACAGCCATTTTGTGCATTTGCACCCTCCTCTTGCTGGCGGCTTGTGATACTGCGGAGACCACCTACATGGTCGGCACGCTGGAAAGAGACCGTATCGATATCATCGTCGAGAGCAACGAGCCGATCCTTCGCATCGAGGCGCGGGACGGCCAGCCAATGGGCGTTGGGGACCTGATCCTGGAACAGGACCCATCGCGGGCCGCGGCTCGGCTGGCGCAACAGCAGGGGCTTCTCAACCAGGCCAAAGCACGGCTTGCCGAACTGCGGCGCGGCCCGCGCGAGGAACTGATCCGTGAATCGCGCGCCAGGCTCGAAGCCAGCCGGGTTGAAGAAGAAAACGCGCTGGCCAACTACAATCGGACCAAGGACATCCACGCCCAGGGTCTTTCCAGCGACTTCAGGCTGGATACTGACCGCACCCGTTACGAGACCGCAATCGCCCGGGTCAAGGCTGATACCCAGGACCTGGAACGCCTGATGAACGGCACCACGGTGGAAGAACTGGACCAGGCCATAGCAGCGGTCGAGGCCGGGGAAGCGCAGGTGCAACAAGCGCAACTGGACCTGGACCGGACCCGGGTTTTTGCCCCGGTCAACGGTGTCGTCGACAAGGTTCTGTACCGTGTGGGCGAGCGGCCGGCACCCGGAACGACGATTGCGGTGATCCTCGACAGTTCCAGGACCTACGCCAGGGTTTATGTGCCAGAGCATCTGCGGGCCCGGGTAACACCCGGTGTATCCATTGATGTGCGGATTGATGGCATCGACGACGCTTTCGACGGTACCGTGCGTTGGGTCTCGTCGGATGCCACTTTCACGCCGTATTTCGCACTGACCGAGCACGATCGCTCGCGCCTGAGCTTTCTCGCTGAAATCGATATTCCGGAGGCCGCGGAGCTGCCTTCCGGCGTTCCCCTGCAGGCCGATTTTCCGGGCCAGTGACAACCGTGCCCGAGGCTGGCCATTCCGAGCTCGCAATCCGCGCCCGCGGCCTGACCAAGGATTTTGGCCACGTGGTGGCTGTGAACAACCTGGACCTGGATGTGCCCCGCTCCCGGATTTATGGCTTTCTCGGGCCCAACGGTTCCGGCAAGTCAACCTCGATCCGCATGCTGTGTGGTCTGCTGACGCCCACTCGTGGCGACATCGAGGTTCTGGGACTCGAGATACCGAAGCAGGCCGAGGCCCTGCGCCGCAAAGTCGGTTACATGACACAGAAATTCTCCTTGTTCGAAGACCTGACCATCTCGGAAAACCTGAATTTCATGGCCAACATCTACACTCTGCCGCGGGCCTTGTTTAAAACGCGCATTCCGGAATCCATTGAGCGCTACGAATTGGGCAGGCTGCTGAAACAGCGGGCCGGTACGCTGAGTGGCGGCCAGAAGCAGCGACTGGCCCTGGCTGCCGCCACGCTGCATCAGCCGGAACTGCTGTTTCTCGACGAACCTACTTCCGCGGTGGATCCGGAGAACCGCAGAGCTTTCTGGGAGGGTCTGTTCGACCTGGTCGATGAAGGGACCACCATCCTGGTCTCCACCCATTACATGGACGAAGCGGAGCGGTGCCACTCGCTCGCCATCCTGGACCTGGGCGCACTGGTCGCCGCCGGCAGCCCGGACGAATTGTCAGACCGTATCGATGTAACGGTACTGGTGGTCGAGTCGCCAGAACCGAGAAAAGTCTCCCGCTTCCTGGATCAACAGGCCTTTGTTCACAGCACTGCCCAGATTGGCAACACGCTGCGCGTCATGGTCGACCTCGACTTGCCGGAGCCAGCCGGGCATACCGCACGAATTACCAGCGAAGCCGGTCTGCCACTGGATAGTTGCGCGAAGGTACGACCCAGCCTGGAAGACGTGTTTGTCGCCGCCACCCAGAGCCGGAAAGCCGCCAGGGACCAGAGCGCATGAATTCTCTGCAGCGCATTTTCGCCATTATCGTCAAGGAACTGCGACAGCTTTCGCGCGACCGGCTGACTTTTGGCATGATCATCGGCATTCCCACGCTGCAGTTACTGCTGTTCGGTTATGCCATCAACATGGACGTGCGCCATCTGTCGGCAGGCGTCGCCGACCTCTCGAACACAGCGGCTTCCAGGCAGGTCATCCAGGACATGGCGCAGACCCAGGTGATCGATATCAATTACCAGGCGGCCGATGTCTTCGAACTGGAAACCCTGATGCGGCAGGGCAAAATCGTGGTCGGCGTATACATTCCGGCAGACTACGAACGCAGGCTGCAACAGCCGGAGCGATCGGCCATCCAGTTGTTGGTCGACGGCTCAGACACGGTGGTTCAGGGCGCCGCGGCCAGCATTGCCCGGTCGGCCCGAACATCGCCGTTCACAGACCGGCCACCAGAGATGGAAATGCGTACCTACTACAATCCGGAACGGCGATCGCCGGTTAACACGGTTCCCGGCCTGATCGGCGTCATCCTGACCATGACCATGACCCTGTTCACGGCGGTGGCGATTGTGCGCGAACGCGAGCGGGGCAACCTGGAATTGCTGATCACGACACCGGTCCGCTCCGCCGAGCTGATGCTGGCCAAGATCCTGCCCTATGTCTTCATCGGGCTCATCCAGGTGTCGCTGGTGCTGGTGCTGGGCGTGTTGCTGTTCAAAGTGCCATTGCGGGGCGCCCTGATCGATGTTTACTGGGTCAGCCTGGCGTTCATTATCGCCAACCTGGCAATGGGCCTGGTGGTCTCGACCATTGCCCAGACCCAGTTCCAGGCCATGCAGATGACCTTTTTCTTCCTGTTGCCCTCGATCCTCCTGTCGGGATTCATGTTTCCTTTCGACGGCATGCCCAAGGCCGCGCAGTGGATTGCGGAGATTCTGCCGATGACACATTTCATGCGATTGATTCGCGGCGTCGTGCTTAGAGGGGCGAGCCTGTCTGAATTGTCGAACGAAATGGCTATCCTGTGGGGTTTTATCGCGGTCGCGATGACCATAGCAGTGTTGCGCTTCAACAAGCGCCTGGACTGAGCCGGATCAGGCTTCCAGCTCGATATCCACCATCAGCTCGTTGGCCAGTTCTTCCAGTTCATCCTGCAAGGCTTCCAGGCTGGCCTCCGGGGGCACGAATACCTGTGCATGAGCCATGAACAGGCTTTCGCCGGACATCGAGGCGCTTTGAACCGTCGTTTCCAGTTCCTGAACGTTCACATGGTGTTTTGCCAATACCTCGGTGATTTCGCGCACGATTCCGAGGCGGTCCTGGCCCACCAGGTCGATGGAATACTCGCGGGAGGTATCGGCAACCGGGGATATCTCCGAGCGCTGCGCCACGATCTGGATCCCGTCTCGCTCCAGCGCCTCCAGCGTTTTGACGAAACCTGAAGCGCGCTTTTCCGGGATCTGCACCAGCAGAATGCCCGCAAACTTTCCGGCCAGTGACATCATGCTGCTCTCGGTCCAGTTGCCGTCATGGTCGGCAATGATCTGGGAGAGGGCTTCAACGATCCCCGGACGGTCGTCGCTGACAACGGTCAATACGATGGAACTACTCATGGGTATAGGGTATCACTGTGGACAATCTACCGCGATACAGAGTGACTGCCAGCTTTCAAACGGCCTTGAATTTTGCACTTTGCTGGAATCCCGCCCGTCCAACATTCGATATTTCAAGATGACTCAGGTCAAGGCGAAGTATTTAAGGAAAAATTAACATGATGCGCGTCTATAACTCAGTCGTATTGGAGAAAGACCATGAAATCGAAAATTAAAACTATGCTTTGCACATCAGTTCTGTTAACCACCGCCGTCGCCAATACGGCCATGGCGATGGACCAGGGTGACTGGCTGATTCGGGCCGGCGCTTCCTATATCGATCCCAAATCCAACAACCACGAAATCGTTTCCGTTGATTCCGCTACCAGCTTTACCTTCAACGTCAGTTACTTCATGACCGAAGCCTGGGCCGTGGAACTGCTGGCAGCGTGGCCCTTCAAGCACGACCTCGAACTGAAGGACGGCACCAAAATTGGTGATACCAAGCACCTTCCGCCGACCCTCAGCATCCAGTACCACTGGGCGCCGAATTCTGTTTTCCAGCCATACGTAGGTGTCGGTCTGAACTTCACCACGTTCTTCAGCGAAGACCTTTATGGCCCGCTGGAAGGCGTTGACCTGGACCTCGGCAACAGCTGGGGACTGGCCGGCGAAATCGGCGCGGACATCAAGCTGAGCGATCAATGGTTCCTGAACCTGAGCGTTCGCTACATGGACATCGAAACCAAGGCCAAGCTCGACGGTGAGTCCATCGGCAAAGTAGACATCAGCCCCTGGATATACGGCGGTAACGTAGGCTTCCGCTTCTAAAAAGGGGTCAGGTTAACTTTTCCGAGGTCTGCCCATTTGCACCAGAGTCGCTGACAGCCCGGTCAGCGACTCTACATTCAGCTGAAATTCCCGTGAACCAAGGACCTTTCCCTGGTTCACGTGCGCTCGGATGGATGTAATTTCGTCCTGATCCAAAACCCGGGCCCGAAGATTTCTGTAACTGGCCATCCGGCTGGTCTTTTCAGCGCCCAGCATCTGAAACACAGGATGTGGATCCACCAGCCTGTCTACTTTCCCAAACGCATTGGCATGAACGCTGGACCAGGGATACTCACCGGGATTCTCAACAATTCCCGCCCGCACAGGATTCAGTTCGATATACCGATAACAAATCAAAACATAACGCTCGGAATCAACCAGGCAAGACTTGAAACGCCCTTCCCAAAGTGTTCCTGTTCGGTCATGCCGTTTGTTGAATTTCCTGACATACCGTCGGCCAAGAGATTGCATCATTGCAGAAACACTGCCGAGTGAATGGCCTGTGACTAACAAGTGCACATGATTACTCATTAATACGTACGCGTGAATTCGACAATCGTGCTGCTCAGCTGCTTTATGTAATGAATACAGGTAGTAATTGCAGTCGTGATCATCGACAAAACAGAAACTCCGGTTCACACCTCTTTGAATGACATGCTGAGGAATCCCGGCAACGTCTATCCTTGGTTTTCTCGCCATCTGGCTGCCTGCCGAAATCAAAGTTGGAGGATACGACGTCCCAGCGACTGAGTTGATAGGAGCTTTCTGCTGACGGCTGTAGGAAAGTTAACCTGACCCCTTTTTTAATTGCCCCAGAATCGAACCAGGCAAATCGGGCAGCGCAGGCGTTTACTCAGATCTGCCAGGAACTCCGCCCTGAGCATGGCGCTGGTAGCAGCCAGAACCAGCATCCCGGGATTTTCCGCCCTGATGCTGGTTATCAGTGACTCGGCGTCGGGATCGGCCAGAACCTGCATCCGGCCAGGACGAGAGGGCAATAGTGACCGTAGCAGTTTTTCGAGTTCCAGGCGTTCATCGGCTGTCCTGCGGGACACGAGCACAGAAATCCGCCGCATATCGCCCTGGGCCAATTGCGAGGCGGCGACCAGCGGGCCGGCAACTGTTTCCAGATCACCGATATACACCACGATCCGGCCACTTCGCGAACCGCTTCGAGCGCCGGGGCCCATCGCCGCGGCAAGCATTCCCGCCGGCTCGAATATCGTGATATCCGACTGGTTTACCGCTTCGCGCAGCAGCAGATCAGCCGATCCGCGCACATTGCGGAAGCTATGGCTTACCCCGGCGCGCCTGGCCAACAGGCCAAGAGCTCGTTGCGCCGTGCGCATTCTCAGCGCAAGCGCCTGTTCGAACTGGTCGCTGTTGAATTCGCGGACACTGAAGGTTACCCGGCACAACTCCTTGACAAAAGGAAGTGCGGCCGCGTGTCTCAGTTCAGCCTCCTCGACAAACAGCCCCTGCATTTCCATCGCCCGGTCTTTACCCAGCAACGGTGCCGCCATGTCCAGCAGATTCCTGCTGGATCTTCCGGGCCCCAGAATGACGGCAATTCGCCGGGTGACTTTTTCAGGAGGATTCGCCTGCATCAGTCGATTCCTCCGCCTGTGAACGGGCTTTGCCGAAAGCCTGGCGCTTTTTGGCGAAATCCAGCAAACGATCCCTGATTTTGCGGTTGACGCTGCCACGCGGAAATTCACCCTTGCTGTTCTTTTTACCCGCGTTAACGCCGGTCAACAGCGTGATGGCCTCGTCCGCATCAGACACGGGAAAGACCTGGAACTGACCAGCCTCCACAGCGGCGACAACATCTTTACGTAACATCAGGTGCTTGACGTTGGCAACCGGAATGATCACTCCCTGCTCACCGGTCAGACCCCTCTGGGCGCAGATGTCAAAAAAGCCCTCGATTTTTTCATTCACACCGCCAATCGCCTGCACCCGGCCATGCTGGTCAATCGACCCGGTAATCGCCAGCGACTGCCTGATCGGAACCTCCGCCAGGGCAGAAGCCAGCACGCACAGCTCAGCCGTCGATGCGCTGTCACCGTCCACGCCACCATAAGACTGCTCGAACACCAGGCTGGCCGAAAGCGACAGGGGGACATCCGATACGTAGTGCGAACCCAGGAAGCCGGACAGGATCAGCACACCCTTGGAGTGCAGCGGTCCGCCCAGCTTTACCTCGCGCTCGATATCGATCACCTCGCCGGAGCCCAGTTTGACCGACGCGGTAATCCTTTGTGGCCGGCCGAAGGCGAGTTCTCCCAGCTGCATCACTGCCAGCCCGTTGACCTGTCCCACCCGCGAACCGGACGTCTCTACCAGGAAAGTTTCACGGATCAATTCTTCCTGCATGCGGTCGCGGATCCGGCTGCTGCGCCTGATCCGGCTGTCGATCGCCTGCTGGACATCTGCCGCGCCGATCTCGGACCTGTCGCTCTGCCCGGCCCAGTAATGAGCTTCCCTGACCAGGTCCGCCAGCCGTTCGATGTCCGCAGACAACCGCTCGCTGTCGCCCTCGTGTCGTGCACTCTCTTCCATCAGCCGCGCCAGCCCTCCTGCATCCAGGTGGCGAAGGTTCTCTTTGCGGATAATCGATGCCAGCCAACGCGCCAGGTTGTCCACGTTCTCGTGACTGCGCTCCATCCGGTCCTCGAAATCCGCCGGGACTTTAAACAGCTCGGCAAATTCGGGATCATAGCGCTCCAGCAGGTAGTAGTAGATGCGCTCTCCGATTATGATCACTTTAAGCTTCAGCGGAATGGGCTCCGGCTCAAGCGTTACCGTACTGATCAGTCCTATATCGTCAGCGATGGATCGAATGGCCAGTTCCCCGGACTTGAGCGCTCGCTTAAGGCCGTCCCAGGCCATCGGGTAGGAAAACAGCCGGGCCGCATCGATCACCAGGTAGCCACCATTGGCCCGATGCAGTGCGCCGCAACGGATCAGGCTGAAATTCGTCACCAGCGAACCGTACTCGGATTCATGTTCGATCCGGCCGATCAGTTCCGCAAAGCTCGGTTTGTCTTCAAACACCACCGGCGCGCCTTCCAGTTCACTGCGATCCACCAGCACATTGATGGCATAACGCCTCATTGCGGCGGATTCCTTGGATTCCATTACCTGCTGAATCTGCGCCGGCGCCCCCTGCGCGTCCGGCGGTTGCAGGAACAGGCCCACATTCTCGATGATATCCGCTTGCATGTTTTGCAGGTGCTCGACCACGGGTGGGATATCGGAATATTTTTGCATCAACTCCTCGACCAGGCCGGCCACGGCCAGGCCAGCCACGTCCCGCTCCAGTTCACGCATTTTCTGTCGCATGTCGCGCGCGCGCTTCGGCATGGTCCGCATGACCTGTTGCAACTTCGAGGTCAGCATTTCGATGTCCTGGTGAAACTGCTTTTGCTCCTCCTCCGGCAGTTTCTTGAAATCTTCACTGCTGACCGCTTCGTTTTCCCTGACCGGAATGAAAGCGATACCAGTGGGCGTCTGGACCACGCCAATATCGTGTTCTTTGGCCTCATCCTCGATCTGTTTAAATGCCGTTTCCTGAGCGTCCTTGAATTCCTCGGTGATCGCCTCGCGCTGCGCCTCGAAATCCTCACTTTCAAAAGCCGCCGGGATGGCTGTTTGCGCATCCTGTATCACGTGTTCGACGTCCGTACGCAATTGCTGGCTGCGCCCGGGCGGCAGCGCCAGCGCCCTGGGTTTGCGAGGGTCACTGAAGTTCGAAACGTAGCACCAATCTTCCGGAACCTCGGCCGACGCAGCCTTGTCCTCGAGCAGACGGCGCACCAGCGAATGACGACCGGAGCCGGCCGGCCCAAGCACATATACATTGTGCCCGTCGACGCCGATTTCCGTGGCGAACTGTATCGCTTCTACTGCCCGTGACTGGCCGGGAATGTCTTCCAGTTCGTTCAGTTCAGCGGTAGTCTTGAAGTCAAAATCGGCGGGATCGCAATGCCTGAACAGCGATTGCGGCGGTAGCGGTTTACCCGGCTTCAATTTCATCGTTTCACTCTCGTCGATAAGCTGAGGCCTGTTGTCACTCTAGCCTGCCATGACTCACAGAGTGATTGAACCCAGGAAACGGATTCATACGACCCAAATCACTTGGTATCGGCTAAAATGGGAGAAAACGGTAGCGGACAAAAGATGATGAACGAAGCCATAGAAATGTTGGACTCCCAAGCTGATTCTGAACAAGAGGCCTCCCGGGCAATAGCAGATAACCTGCTGGCGGCATTCCAGAAACAGCGAAAAAGCTACCTGGCGGACCCGATTCCCAGCCTGGAGCAGCGTCAGCAAGACCTGAAAAACCTGAAGCGGATGCTCAATGAGAACCTGGATGCCATTGTTGATGCCATTTGCGAGGACTATGGCAACCGTTCCCGGCATGAAAGCCTGTTTGCCGAAGTCATCGCGGTAACGGACGGCATTAACGACACCATCAGGAAACTCAAAAAGTGGATGAAACCGCAGAAGCGGCATGTCGACTTCACCTTGTACCCCGGAGCGAAGAACCGGGTCATACCGCAGCCGCTGGGCGTTGTCGGCCTGATCATCCCCTGGAACTTCCCGATCAACCTGTCATTTTCCCAGCTGACGGCCGTGTTTGCCGCCGGCAACGAGGCGATGGTGAAAATGTCGGAAAACTCCCGGTCGCTGACCCGGGTCCTGATGGAGATATCGCCCAGGTATTTTCCGGAAGAAAAGTTGATGTGGTTCGAGGAAACCGGTGGCGTCGGGATCGAGTTTTCACAGATCCCGTTCGACCTGATCATTTTCACCGGTTCCGGGCAGACCGGCCGCGCCGTAATGGCCTCGGCCGCCAGGAACCTCACGCCTGTGGTGCTGGAACTGGGCGGTAAATCACCGGCGGTAATCGATCCCGAGTTCCCGCTAAACAAGGCGGTTGAGCGAATCCTTTTCGTCAAGCAGTTCAATGCGGGGCAAATCTGCACAAATGTGGATTATGTGTTCGTGCACGAGAGCCAGCGCGATGAATTCGTCGAGAAAAGTCGCGCATGGGTGAACAAGCATCTTCCCGATATCAACAGCAAGGACTATACGTCCATCATCGACGACCTGTCGTTCCGGCGGCTGGAGGAAACACTGGAGGACGCCCGCGAGAAGGGCGCCACCGTGGTCAACCTCTGCGGCGACCAGGGCGTCAACCGGGATGCACGAAAATTCCCTGTGCACCTGGTGCTTGATACCACCGGCAACATGACCGTGCGCAACCGGGAAACCTTCGGACCCATCCTGATGGTGCTGACCTACAAGGAACCGGAAGAAGTCATCAAGTACGTCAACGGCCAGGACCGGCCGCTGGCGTTCTACCCGTTTACCAACAACAAGGAACTGGCCCAGCAGTATATCGACCGAATCATGTCAGGAGGCGTGACCGTGAACGATGCCCTGTTCCACGTCGCCCAGCACGACCTGCCCTTTGGCGGCGTCGGGCCGAGCGGCATGGGGCACTATCATGGATTCGAGGGGTTCCAGACCTGCTCGAAGCTCAGGCCGGTATTTTACCAGTCCGGCTTCTCCGCAATGAAATACCTGGCACCGCCTTACGGCAAGTTCGCCACCAAGGTATTTGACTTCCTGGTGAAGTCCAAGGGCTGAGCGGGAACTACAGGAGCATATACCTGCGCTTAACGGGAACTGATGCGCTCGTTGGCGATATTCATCGCGCTGGTCCAGCTGTCTTCGTCTTCGTCACGTACGGCGCGGGCCAACGCATCGAACACCCGCCTGAAGTGATCGACCACGTCGCCGGTCATGCTGTTGCCTTGTTGGATTTCGTAGTACAAATGCGGATTTTCCGATACGACCTGTGCGGCGACTTGCAATTGCGCGTTAAAGGTCGAACTTGATATCTGGCGCAGTAACGGCACCGCCTCGCCACTTTCGGCCAATGCGCTGGCGAAAGCGATGTTCACGAGGTGAGAAAGGCCCAGTACCCAGGCCATGACTTCATCGTGTTCTTCCAGGCTCAGGTCGACGCATTCGGCAGCCGTGTGGGCGAACAGCGCGCGGGCCTCGGCCAGGGCCTCGGGATCGCCCGTGTCCACGAACAGGATATGGCGTCCGGACAGGCCAAGCTCATCAGGGCCAAACATCGGATGCACCGAGCACGCCCTGCAACCCGCATCCGCCAGCGCCTGCAGCCCGGTTCGCATCGGGCTTTTCAGTGAGCCAATGTCGAAAATCAGTCCCTGCGGCTTCAATTCCGCCAGTTTCAGGAGAATATCGTTGGAGGGACGCAGCGGAACCGCCACCACGATCATGTCGTATTCGTCCACGCGGCTCTGCCAGTCAGCGACCCGGTGAAATGGCGTCTCTTCGTCTGACAGGTCGGCCACATCCACGTGGTACCCCACCATGTCCAGGTAGCGAGACATCCACACACCCATGCGCCCCAGGCCACCGATGACCAGCGCGGATTTTCCAGCGCCATGATCGGACTGCACCAGCTTGTAGGTCTCCTGGTTACTAAGCGAGTGATGGATCAGGGTTTCCAGCACATCCCTGGCAACCGCACCCGGCAGACCGTGCGATTCAGCCCGGGCCATGCCCCGGTCGATCACTTCCCGCTCGCGTGCGAAGTGCCTGAGCGGTGCACCGGTTTTAAGCTTGTGTTCACCGATGGCCGTGACCACGGCCTGGCGCTCGGCAATCAGGTCCACGATACCGGTATCGATATCGTCGAGACGGTTTCTGAGTTCCAACAATTCGTCGGGAGTCAGGGGGGGCCTGGCCGTCATATACCACCCCAGTTGATCGACCAGGCCGCGATCAGGGCATCGGTGTTTGTGCCGGTCGCGACGTGAGTATCGCTGGTGTAGTAAGTAAGCTTCAGGCTCTGCCTCGGAGAGATCGGCATACCAATGCTTACTGCTATGTAACGCGCCCTGCTGGCATCGTCTTTCTTCACGCCGCTTATCGTGTTTCGCCCGCCGTAGCCATAACCGCCGCTAAAACTGGCCCACCAACCGGGCTTGAACGTATAGATAACGTGCCCCTGCATAAACCACAAAGCGTTCTGCTCGCGGCTCGAGTCATTAAAGAATTCGTCATTGTCCGTGAACATAAACACCGACCCGGTCAGCTCAAACTGCCATTTGTGGCGCTGATGAAGAACACCCAGTTGAGGCCGGATCATCCAACGATTATTTCCCAGGTTAATCAGCCATTGATCGTTGTAGTCCCCCAACGGCGGCCTGATTTGCAAGCCTGCACCTACCGTTGTAGTCACGGGGTTTTCACGCTTGTATTGCACATACTCCTTGCCGCTCAACGGTGGAGCACCGTAAAGGTTGATCGAAAAGCGCACAAACGGATCAGCAAAACCCCGCCGCCGAACCGATGCGGGCTCACCGTTAAGCAACCCCTCCCATCGACCGGCAGCATAGGGGACTGTGAAATCAACGCGTGCTGATTTTCCCAGGAATTCAAAAGTGCGCACATAAGCCGCAGCGCCCAGGTAGGTATCGAAGGTTGCGTCCTCTATATTCAACGCCGGATCAAATAAAATTTCACCATTGGTCCAGGCCGCTGCCAGACCCACAACATTGAGTTTGCTCGGCAGATGCGACCAGCGCCGGGGCTCCAGATCCTGTGCCAAAAGCGGGGCGCTGAGAAGCAATAAAATAGGCGCCGCAAGAAGGAGCTTAAACAAATCCGCGGACCCTTTGATTTTCAACTCTCCTGCCATGCCTGCATTGTAGGGCCAGATGCCGGGTCTCTCCAGTTTTGCTGGTAATATCCGGAAAATTCACTTGGAGGCCGGGCCATGAAAAACAACAAGGGCGTTCCAACAGTAATCAAAAACTGTAGCCAAACGTTTCGATGTCTTTTTGGTAGTAATCGGCAACTGCGGCGCGGGTTTCATCGTCGTAGAAATCGGCCATGCTGCGCTTGCGGTTTTCGCCGTTCATGAACAGCAGGTTGCGCACCGTGCGCTTCAGGTCCCTGGATTTCTTGTCGGATTTGTTGCGGTGGGGTAAGCGGGAGACTGGGATGTCCAGCTTTTCACAGATCCGGTCAAAATCGTCCTGCAGCGATTCAAACCGCCCGATATAGTCGACCAGCAGGTTTCCATCGTTGTCGTGCAGCATGTCGTATTGCGGCATGACATGGCGGTACTCATCATCCCAGCCGGGTTTCGGCATTTTGTTCAGTACGAAGTCCCGGAAGCTCAGGTGGTGGAAATAGTTGCGGTAGCGGTATTCCGAAAGTATCCGGGACCAGGGATTGCGCACGAAGCTGAATGTGAAAAAGCTGGAGAATTCTTCGCGGCTAACGTAACCGCACTCCACGTATTCAGCTGCGGAAAGGTGAGCCAGCTTTTCGGTGCCGCAGTCCCTGTTTTCGTTCTTCCGGATCAGCATGCCACCCCGGTCCTTGTCCCAGTCGAGGCCCAGCCGGTCGATGAAGAACTGTTCCACGCTCTGCCCGCCGGTTTTGGGCACATGAACATAAAGGCAGTTGAATTCGCGGCAGATCATCTGGGCTCAGCGGCGAACCATGATCCACTTCTGCTTGTGTATTTTTTCCCCCTTGAGCAGTTCAACGCTCAGGCCGCGCGCAGCACAAGCCTGCTGAATCCACTTGTAACTGTGCCGGCAGATCCCGGCGACATCCGATTCATGGCAGCGCCCGATCCAGACATCGCCCTTGTAGTCCGGGCGAAACAGGTGGGGAGATTTGAACGAGGTCAGGAACCGCGCGCCCGGATTGGTGTGCTCGACGAAACCGTCCAGCATCTTCTCGATGTCCTTCTTCGGTGCGTGCGTCCAGATCGAGTGGGCATGGAAATAATCGAACTTCACGCCGAACCCGGAGAAATCATACTGGTCGTTGTGCAGGAATTGCGGCTTCTTCTCTTCGAACAACCCGGGCTCCACCAGGTGCTTTACCCCTTCCTCGAACATAAAGGTGTTGGGCTCCACTCCAAAATAGCAGCCGGGGTGCAGGAAATTGATCATCCAGTAGCCGCCGCACAGTGCGCCGCAGCCAATGTCCAGCAACTTGTCCCAGGGATTCAGCCCATGGCGGACCAGCGCCTCGAGCTGCGCCCGGCCGGTCTTCTCGAAGCGCTTGATGCCACAACCGATCTGGGTGGTTACCTGGTAGAGGTTTTCACCTCTTTTCTGAAGCGAATCGTGCGGATTGACTGCGTTCATGTTCGGCCTGCTGTCCTGGTCGATCAGAGCTTGAGTGTACCATCGAAAAACCCGAGCGCGGGCCGTTGCTTGGGCTGCAGTTGCCCGACCAGCTTAAACCGGTTGCGGCTCAGTTTCGGCAGCCGGAAGCGGCTGTACAACCAGCTCTCCGCCAGGCGCTTGCGCTCGCCGAATGTCAACGCAGTTCGGCCGGCCTGCAGGTCCAGCCCCTCCGCCTGCGGCCAGCCGGCGATCCGCTCCGCCATCACCGCCGGGTGCGTCCCGCCAAACGGCGCGATGAACTGCCGGGGGTAATAGCGGGTGAAGTAATCCGGATCTGCACGCACGTCTGTGCCGGCCCGGTGCACCGCGTCGGCAAACTTGCGCGCCTGCTGTTCTACCGTGTGCACGTAGTCGTAACGGTAAAGGTCCACACCGGTGTCGATGGCGTTCGGGTAGCGCCCGCGCGTAGAAAAATCGTCGAACACTGCGAAGCTCATGGCGTCCCGGATCGAATAGGTGCCGATGTTAGGGCGGATGATTCGCGGCGTGTATTTAAACCGCCGCGGATACACCGCGACGTAATGCCGGTAATCGCCCCAGAAGGTCAGGCGCTCGACCAGCATGGCCTCTACGGCGTCATTGTCGGCGTAGGTTTCCATCAGTTCCCGCAACCGCGGCAGGTCTTGCTCGTGCAGCACCTCGTTGCCCTGCAGGTACAGGCACCAGCGCCCGCGGCAGAACCCGAGGCCGATGTTGGTTTGCTGGGCCAGCAAGTATTTGCGGGGTTTGACCAGCGGCGACCATTCCGTGTGGATGATCCGGATGCGGTCGTCGTCCAGCGCCTCGAGGTAGTGCACGGTTTCGTCGTCGCTGTCCCCAGCCACCACGACGTACTCGTCGCAAATGGATAGCGCCGAGCGGATCGCCTCGATGAACGGATAGTTCAGCCGCACGCCGTTGCGGATGATGGTCAGGCCGGATACGAGTAGGTCACTCATCCCGCCATCTTAACCCATTGGCTTGCGCCCTTTTTTTCCAATGCGCATGATGGGCAGAACTGCTTCTGCTGCGGTAAGATATCAATAAGGAATAACATTAAAAAGGGAGGATCAACATGAATTACCCGATTACCTTGCGGACAAGTTTAGTTCTCTTGAGCGTTCTGATCCTCACCGCCTGTAGCGGACAAAGAGTCATGATGCCCACCCCTAATGAGGCGGTGAACAAAAGCCCGGGCATTTATGATGACCTCCACCAGGATTTGAAAACCACTGAGGTCCCGCTTTTCTACGTAACCGACCGCGTCCCCGAACGGGACGACAAGGGCAACCTGCAATACGGCTACGGCCGGTCGCCGTCACTGGCATTTGGCACCACCGTGATCAACATGGGGGCCGATATGTCCTGGGAAGAATTGCTGAACGAGAGCAGGACCAACAAGCGCAGCAATGAAGTTCCCATGCACCGGATATCCATCAACGAGATTGTGCGTGGCCCCAACGCGCCCATTCCGTACACCGAAGTCGATGGGAAAATCGTTGAAGATCCCGAATACCTTGCCAGACGGCAGGCATCTGCCGAAAAGTTTCGCGAGGCCGTCGTTGAATGGCTCGACAAGACGCCCCGCAAGGAAGTGTTCATTTTTGTGCATGGCTTCCATAACTCTTTCGACGACGCGGCATTCACTATGGCCGAACTGTGGCACTTTCTTGGAAGGTATGGTGTACCGATCGTTTACACCTGGCCGGCCGGCCACCCCGGGATTTTTGGTTACACTTACGACCGCGAATCCAGTGAATTCACGGTTTATCACCTGAGGCAGCTGATCGAGTTCATTGCAAGTTTCCCGGAAGTCGAAAAACTCAATGTCATCGGCCATAGCCGTGGAACGGACGTGGTTGTCAATTCGCTGCGCGAACTGACCATAAAAGTGCGCGCAGTCGGCAACGATCCCAAGAAGGAACTCAAATTGCATAACGTCGTGCTTGCCGCTCCTGACCTGGATGCCCAGGTCGCCGGTCAGCGTATCATCGGCGACTACCTTGCCTGGAGTGCGGATCGTTTTACGGTCTACGCCTCGCCGGAGGACAACGCCATCGGCTGGTCACGCAAGTTGTTCGACAGCCCCTCGGGCCGGATCGGCAACCTCGAAATCGACAAGATGACACCGGAAACACGGGCACAGATGGAGAACGGCAATGCGAATCTGGCCGTTATCAATTTCTTTCCGACATCCGACAACCCGATCACCGGCAAGGATGGCTTTGGCCACAGCTACTTCCGCAACGCCCCGACCGTCAGCTCCGACCTGATCATCCTGTTGAGGGAAGACGCGGATCCAGGCAGTCCGGAGCGGCCGCTGGAATCGCTGGGCGCCAAGTTCTGGCGGGTTCCGGCCGGGTATCCGAATTTCGATTAAGGAGTTTCGCTTCCCTGCTCCCGCAACTTCGTTGCGAAAGGCGGCTTCGTTTCCCTTTTAGTCAGGGTTGGCCAAGATCCGCCAGCAATTGCTGAAAATTAGGGTGATTGCGCAGCAGTTCGCGGCCAGCTTTGATCAGGCGGTCCACCTGTTCATCGGTCAGTGAAAACGAGGTCGGCACCTTGTTGAAAAACTCGCGGGCTTCCGGCTGCTGGATTTCCTCGATACTGATTTCTATGAAGTAGGGTGTGATCGGATCGCCATCCACGGATAACTTTTCGCTCCATGTTTCCAGGGAAACTTGCATCAATTCGAGCGTGGCCGTGTTGTAGCGGTGCAGTTGAACACCCGAAACGGCGCCGATGGAATCCTTGATCGACGGTTGCCTGGTGGTCTGGTCCATTTCATAAACAGGCGCAGTGGACGCATCGATGGCGATCATGGCGACCTTGCTGGGCCGGGTCTTCCTAACCTTGTCCATAAACGCTTCCGCCCCGCCGGACAAGGTCAAGACGTCATAATACGCCCGGAGACCAATGTTGTCCGTAATACCACCATCGACAAAGTGAATGTACTTCCTCTGGCCCTTGTCTTCATAAGACTCCAGGCCCGTTGCAAGCAAACGCAGTTCCGGATCTTCCTCCTCTTCCGCTTGACGTCGAAGTGCATCCAGCCAGGAAAGGTCAACGTGGCTGCAGTCCGAATAATTTTCGAGTACGACCGGATTGAACACGACCGGCACGGCGGAAGACGCCGTGACCGCCCGGGCGACCGAGTAGGAGTTCAAATCTGAACAGAGTAAATCGAAGTACTCCTGGATAAAGGAGAAACGCACCCCGTAGGCCAGGTCAGATGCGTTGATGACAATCATCGGCCGCTCCGGATTCTTCATGTCGGAAAACGTCGCGTTGTGGAACACCTGCTTTTCGTAGTATTCGATCGCCCGTTCCGTTCGCCCTTTCCGCCCGAACCAGTGGAACGGGTTCAACACCTGCCTTACCAGGTGTTGCTCGATGTCGTAACGTAGAAACACGTCCTCGAAGGTTTCGAACATACCATCGCCGTAGAGACCGTAGTATGCAGACGTGAAGCTGCCACCGGAGACTGAGCTGATGACGTCCACCTGGTCAAGCATCCGGGATTGCTCGCCATTGATTTCAACCGCTGTGTCGCGCAATTCCAGCATTACGCCGTAAGCCATTGCCGCCGCGCGGGTGCCGCCGCCGGAAAAAGACAGGAACAGCGAGAGGTCCGGGGTGTCGTCGCCCCCTGCACTGTTGCGGACCGAGTACTCCGACTCAATAACCGGTGTGCCGATCGTATCGTTTTCTATCACCCCGTAAGACGCACAGGCAGACAACAGCAGCGTCGTTACAGTCAAGGCAATCAGTCTGGAAAACGGGTGAGTCATCGAGTCATCTCCTTTTCATAATCAGGCTTCACGAGTCAAACCAGAAGCCTAGGTCCCGCCCCAACAGCCCGGACAGGTGCGCCAAGTCCTGGCGCAGGGTTTCACACACCACCTCCGCCATCTCCGGCGTCAGCGGCGGCGGCGACGTGGGTATCTTGTTCAGCTTTGCCATGCGCTTGATCAGGCTGGGTTTGCGGGTGCCATCCGGGTTGTACTTGCGCGATTTCTGCTGCAGCGTTTCCACTGCCTTGCCGCCTTTGGTGGCGGGGACGTACAGCAACTTCTGCAGCCAGCCCCAGCGGTACATCTGGCTCTCGAACCGGCGTTCGAACTCGGTCTGGCCATCGTCCTCCACACCCAGGAATTTTAGCAGCTTCCGGTACGTCGCCCCCACGTCGGATTTGAAATCGTCGAACACGATGACATGGGCCCGATCCCTGCCTGCCAGGTCGAACAGCCGCTCGACCTGCTCCCCGTAACGGGCCACGTGGCTGTACATCAACAACCGGTAATCCAGGCAGCGCTTCGGTACATCGCTGCCGTTGTGGCGCGCCTCCTGCAGATTCCAGGCGGCCTTGAAGTCCTCCTGGTCCTCCTGCAGCAAAAACCGCATACGCTGGTGATAGGAGGGCAGCATCGACAGTGGATTGCGTATCTGCACGACGAACTTCGCCCCGGGGTTCAGCTTGTTGATCCGCTCGATCACCCCCGGCAGGTACAGGTAGGAGACAGAGCCCTCACCCACCGCTGTGTGGGTCTCCCCGTAATGACCAAAATTCTTGTCCAGGTAATCGCGCTGTATTTCCTGAGCGGTCGGGTCGTGATCCAGCCGGGAAAAGTAATGAGGTTCCTTGGGGCGTGAGAAACAGATTTTCGGATTTCGCGACAGGTAACGGCAAATGGCCGTGGTGCCGCAACGAGGTGCGCCAACTACAAAAAAATCAGGGAATTCTGGTGGTCGACTCATTGTTTGGACTTGGTCTCACTCGCAAGAAAAATGTACACGGCTACACTTCTCGATTCTACACCGAATGCCGCTATCAACGAGAAAATGGCTGGCACAAAAAGGGACAGGGCACATTAAGCCGTTCCAGAATCATGATTAACGATCCCCGTCCTTTTTTTTGACCAGTTGTTATCTTATGCTGTATTGATCCCGTTAAGATAGAGACTGGCATGCCTGTATTAGCGCTGATCGACGATCGAAAAGACATTGATATCGTGCTCCCCTGGGCTTCTAGCTTCTCAACGGCGCGCGACACGTCGCTTATCGTCCTGTGCTGGACGCAGTCTGCCGTATCCAGCGAAGTCATCGAGGATTCCGGACCCGTCAGCCAGAGCCTGATCGATGCCGCTGAGGATTATTTCCATCGTGTCAAACCGGGCAATGTTCCCGAGATCATCGGTCTTGACGGCCCCGACGAAACCAGGGCCGTCATCGATACCGCAAGGGAAAAAGAAGTCAATCTCATCGTGGCTGCGGGAAGCGATCCCAGCGGGAAAAAAGGCGGTACCCTTGCAACGAATCCCCTGCTGAAACAGTCTCCCTTTACAACGGTGGTCCTCTTTGGTGGCTCTGCGCGGTCGACCAGGCCACAGAAAGTTATGGTGGGGGCGACCGACAACGCCAACGACATCTCCAGCGTCTTCCTGTCGTACCAGATGGCAGATTCACTGCAGACCAGCGTCACCCTGGCGCGTCCAGAGTTCGAAGCAGGCCTGGAGGGTGCGGAAATCGGTCGCCGGGATTTGGAACAGTTGAAGCGCGACGCCGGCGTCCATGACCGTGACGATGTGCAAAGCCTGGTTTTCCAGTCAGGAGATGCCGAACAGGCGGCCCAGGCGATGAACGAGAATGACCTGGTGATGTTCGGCGCCAATTTCGAACACCTGGCGGCTTTTGTCGAACTCACTGAGAAACCCACGGTTGCCGTCGTCAAGCGCCAGCCGCCATTGCGGCGCTGGCAAGCCGGCTCGCAGGCTTCAGTCTGGAGCACGCGCCTCAGCCCGGCGGATTACGCAGAGTTGATACAGGGGCTTCG
>Ga0316201_10000283_pt1 | contig 26799 bp, 20 predicted proteins | sample CS6wburrow_MG_FD_204516 | JGI IMG/M metagenome (GOLD analysis project Ga0316201, IMG submission 204516) | Coastal sediment microbial communities from Delaware Bay, Delaware, United States - CS-6 worm burrow | ecosystem: Environmental > Aquatic > Marine > Coastal > Sediment | place: USA... | reverse complement strand
GATTAAATTGAAAGCGCTCTAGGTCGGTTCCATGGTAACAAAGATGCATCGGAGGCATCGGCTTCGCCGATGAAGGGTGAATGGTGAAGGGTGAAGGGTGAGAGACTGATTTCCGGTCTTCCGTCTTCTGCCCTAAATACTGCTGGGCTAGATCGAGATAAGACTGACCGACTGCGCTGATTTTATCGGCTCCACAATAGGCGCGTTTCGCACGCAGATAGAGTGGGCGAAGCGCTAACTTTCCGACCCAATCCGGCAATGCCCGGGGTAAAAGTAAATGGAATGTCTCGGGCCAAGTATCCATGATATCCACGATCACTTCACAGGGTGCAGTTTTCGTGGTGTGGCGAGTGGCGAGCGGCGAGTGGTGAGTTTGAGGCTGGGTTAAGCCCTGTCCTCTGCCGCGGTCCTCCTGTTTTCTGTCTTCCGCCTGCTTCCGGTCTCCTGAATTCTGTAGAAAATCCCTGATGGCAAAAGCCGATTCGGCGATCCCTAGGGGAGGGAGGGAAACGACGATACGGTGCGGAGGTTGGAGTTCTCCGGTTTCAAGCGCTTCGAGGGCGAGGGTCCTGAATCGTTTCGCGAATTGGCGGTGGTTTTTAAGCCGGGCGAAGCTGATATTACGTTGATAGGGACTGGTTGGGATGAGGCGGACACTGAAGCCGTCGGTTGGCGGGCAAGGCTCGCGTCGCTTTTTACGCCGATGGGAGAAATCGGAACTCCACCAGATTACTTCATGGCCTTGTGCGGCCAGCGCGCGTGACAGCGCCCAATAGCGTAGGACAACATCCGATGCATTCGGGAGCTCGTCGTAGGGGTGGACGACCCAGATGCGCAAGGACTCCGAGTGACCAGTTGCGGGACTTCCGGTCTTAGGCATGACTGTAGAAGAAGCGGCGATGGGAAATGTGTAAACCAACTGAGAAAACAAGCAAGCGCGACTCTATCGAGATGGCGTTCTTGATCCCTCTGTGTCTCTTTATCGGGATAGCTATACGAGACGGTGGCCGCTCTTTATTGCGACAAAATTATTTGCAAGTACTTAGGGGATCTGATCTGTATGCCCTGATTATATTAAGGTCTTTCAGCAATGTGTGAATCTACATGTGCTGTGGGGCAATAAACCGATACAGACACGTGGAGAGCCATAACAACCAGTTCTATCCGAACCCGCCGAAGGCTCAGTTTTCTGTTCGTAATCGTTTACGTCGGTTTCTTTGGGGAATCGTTTGGTGCTGCCTGTTTCGCCTCAGCCCACGCTTCGCGTTTGGGTGGCGCCGCTTTTTGTTGCGTGCTTTTGGGGCACAAATCGACGCGACGGCGCAGGTGTATCCATCCGCTCGGATCTGGGCGCCATGGAATTTGGCAATGCATCGGCATGCGGCGCTGGGTGAGTTCGTGGACTGTCAATCCGTTGATCGAGTGACGCTCGAAGCGGAAGCCGTGGTCAGCCAGTATGTTCATCTCTGCACGGCTTCGCATGATATGGAAAGCCCGGGGCATGAAACCCTGACGGGACCGATTCATTTGGCGGCGGGCTCATGGGTCTTCGCCGGTGCGTTTATCGGGAAGGGTGTTACCATCGGACGAGGTGCTGTGGTGGCAGCGCGCAGTGTGGTGGTGAAATCAGTGCCTCCTTTTGAAGTCGTGGGTGGAAATCCCGCGCGTTTGATTAAGCAACGCAAGGCCGAATGGTTGAAAGAAAAGGCACCCGACGCATGAAGGTCGAATTCTGGTCCTCCACGGAATACACGGGTTTTCTCGCGGGCTTAACTCGGGAGTTGCGTGCGCGTGAGGTGGATATTTCGCAGCGGTTTCATATCTCCGAGCAGAGCTATCGGGCGGCGGCAACACCCTTGCGGCGGCTGCTTTTGCGGTTTCGCCAATACGTTAGCTATCCGATTGTCCTTATCGCTCATTTAATCCGAGGGCGATTCACCTCGGGGCCAGACTGTATTGTTATTTGCACCAACACTTTTTATGCTCCCTTTCTGGCCACGCTCTTTCACAAAAGAGTGATTCATCTGGTCTACGACCTTTTCCCGGAGGCGCTGATTCATTCCGGGAAGTGGAAGGAAGGGACGGCATTAGTTCGAGTCGTTCGCTGGATTACGAATAAGACGCTACAGCGTGCGGATGCGAATATCTTTCTCGGTGAGCGATTGAAGGAATACGTGGAGTTAATTCACGGTCCGATGACGAACGCAGTCGTGATCCCGGTCGGTGCGGACCAGTCGCTTTTTCATGAAAGTCCGCAGACTCGAACCGAGAAAAGTAGAAGCGACACTCCTGTCGCTTCCCCCTCTAAGGAGCAAGCTGCAGGGTTGTCGCTGCCGCGGTCGGATGCGTCATCCGCCGTTCATGCAAAGGCAGCCCCACGGATTCTCTATTGTGGTAATTTTGGCAATATGCACGACAGCGCGACACTTTTTGCTTATTGGCGAAGTGTGCTGGCGCGCGCAACATCTACTGTGAATATCGCTGGCTTGGAGGCGCATTCAGACTCTAAGGCCGTGTCATTTTCTGATTTCCCTACGTTTGAGTTTTTCTGCAGCGGACCGAAGCGGGCTGCTTTGGAGGCGACAGTCGCAGAGCTCCCCGAGGGATTGAAACAGCAAATTCATCTCGGCGGTGGCTTGGATCAGTCCGCATGGATCGCAGCGATGGAGCAAGCCGACGTGGCTTTAGTGACAATGGTTCCGGGATCGGAAACGGTGGTGATGCCGAGTAAAACCTACAGTGCGATGATGGCGGGGCAGGCGATTTTGGCGCTCGCACCCGAGGACTCGGACTTGGTGGACTTGGTGAAAGCCGCCGATTGTGGTTGGTGGGTTACACCAGGAGATGTTGAAGCTCTGGCTGAGCGTATACAGCAGTTGATGGGAGATCGGGAAGCGCTATTAGAAAAACGGCAGAATGCCTTCAATTATGCGCACAAGCATCTGGGGCAGGATGCCCTGACTCAAGCGTGGCTTGAGGTTATACTTAGGTAATCGTCGAACCAGAAAAAATCTTTCGCAGAGCTCTTTAAAAAACGTCTCTTCCTCGCGAAATGTAGAATGCTTAGAATTATAGATGCTAAAAGTGTAAATATTTAGGGACAGGTTATAAATATCTTGCTTAGAGACGTACAAAGTGTTCTTTTTTGTGAATGCGGCAGAGGCGATTAAAGGTGTATGGGTGCGATGCGGTGTATCACTGTATGACGCGTACCGTTAATGGTGAGCATTTGTTTAAGGCGCGTGATCAGGAAGTTTTGCGAAAGATGCTTTGGCAGGTGGCGGATTTTTGTGGGGTGGAAATTCTGACCTATTGTATTCTGAAAAATCATTTCCATGTGCTTTTATCGGTTCCTTCATCGGCTCAGGTTTCGGATGCGGAATTAATGCGGCGCTATAAAGTGCTGTATCCTAAGCCGACTCAATATCAGGCGGAATCTGCGAAGTTGATGGAAGCGCAACTCCGGGCAGGTGGTGCAGAGGCGGATGCGATTCGGGCCAAACTCTTGGCGCGGATGTCGGATGTCTCGCAATTTATGAAGACTGTTAAGCAGCGCTTTTCGGTTTATTATAATCGGAATCATCAACGCTATGGGACCCTTTGGGCGGAGCGCTTTAAGAGTGTCTTGGTCGAAGGCCATGGGAATGCATTGCAAACGATTGCGGCTTATATTGATTTGAATCCCGTGCGGGCCGATCTTGTCGAAGATCCTAAAGAGTATCGTTTTTGTGGTTATGCGGAGGCTGTCGCTGGCTTTCCTCAGGCGAGGAAAGGCCTTCGTAGTGTGTGGGGGCGGTCGGCTTCCGAGGCGTTGCGGGCACATCGTATGCTGATCTTTGGGAAAGGCAGTAGCCCGTGGACGCACAAGGGGAAGGTGATAAACCGTGAAAAAGCAGTGCGGGTTCTCGAGACGGAGCAAGGCGAGCTTTCAAAGGTCACCGCGCTGCGCTGTCGGGTGCGCTATTTCTCGGATGGGGCCATTCTGGGGTCAGCTGATTTTGTGCGGGGCTATTTGGATAGTTGGCAGTCTACGATGGATCGAAAGTATCCACCCAAGGAAAATCCGCTCAAGGGGGCGCGATGGGGGGATCTTGCGGTGATTCGCGGCTTGCGTCGGGACGTGTTTTCTTAGGTTCTTTAAGTCTCCTTCTCGAGAATAGATATCATGCCTTTAGACATCACTGTAGTTATCCCTGTTAAGAACGAGATCACCAACCTGCCGGTCTGCTTAGGGCGTTTGGAAGGTTTTGCAAAGGTTGTGGTGGTGGATTCGGGGAGTACGGATACGACCTGCGAGATCGCTCGGGAATGGGGGGCAGAAGTATTGAATTTTGAGTGGAATGGTCAGTTTCCGAAGAAGCGGAATTGGACGCTGCGGAATTATACTTTTGAGACGAAGTGGGTGCTCTTTCTGGATGCGGATGAGTTTGTGAGCGAGGCCTTCAAGGTGGAGCTTTCGGAGGCACTCTCGGATTCGGAGCATGTGGGCTATTGGCTTAATTTTGAGCGCTGGTTTCTCGGGAAGCCGCTTCGACATGGTGACGAGTTTAATAAGTTGGCCCTCTTTCGAGTCGGCGCGGGGGAGTACGAGCGAATCGAGGAGAATCAGTGGAGTACGTTGGATATGGAAATCCATGAGCATCCGGTGTTGGAGGGATCGATTGGCGAAATTCGGGCTCCGATTGAGCATAACGAATACCGTGGACTGCATCACTATATCGCCAAGCACAATGAATATTCTTCCTGGGAAGCGAGTCGCTATTTGCAGCTGACTGCAAATAGCGGAAGAGTGAATAGTGAAGATGGAATGGTGAATGATCAGAATATAGATGCGGACGAATGCTCTGACTCTACAGACCTTCGGACGGCTGAGGGCAGCCGTCCCTACCTTACGTCGCGTCAGCAGCAGAAATATCGGCACATTGCAAAATGGTGGGCGGCGCCGGTGTATTTTATTCGTGGATACATTTTCAAGAGGGGCTTTCTTGATGGGGCGGTGGGTTTTCACTTTGCGCTGATGAAGGCGATTTATTTTTATCAAATTCGACTGAAGATTCGTGAGCAGCGCCGTACGCTGCGCTGAGTAGTGAGTGACGCTTCGCTGAATAGTGAGTAGTGAATGTTGAGTAAGAGAGCGGAGTAACCACAGAAGGCACAAAAATCTCAAAACTAACCGACGTTTCAGCTCCGTATTCTTCTGTGTATTTTGTGGTTCAAATAATTACGCGAGAAGTCCCGATCCGTATTTCACCATTGCTACGCCATCTACGGCAGACCTCCGTCACTCTTCACAATTCACTATTCAGCGGCGAAGCCGCGTCCGCTTCCAGTTCCAAGTCGGGGATGTGGGTGAATGAAATGCGCATGGGGGCGGCTTCGGAGCAGCGTTGGGCTTCCATCGCGGGGGCATAGTAAAGCGTGCGTCCGCCGTAGTGCTTGTTGATTGCGTCCATGGCGTGTTGCAGGGCGACGCGGCGGGGGTGGTTTTCTTCGGGAAACAGTGAGGGGGTGTGCGAACTGCCGTGGGTCAGTTGGCTCAAGGTAACGGCCACCTTGGTCGGATCGGGTGCATCGAGTGGGCGTTGGGCCCAAAGACTATTGAGGCATTCGCCGAGAGTGAGGCTGTCTTGAGAGGGGAAGCAATGGGTTTGGTCGTGCCAGTGGAGGTCGAAACCGAACTTTACTTGAACCTCAAGGTGGCCCGCGAAATAGTCCATCGCGCGTAGCCGACGGCAGGCTTTTTGGAGCATGCGATGAAGGACGGAGTGTGCTCCGGTGTAAGAGCGCAAGCGGGGCGGAAGGACATGGGAGTGGCCGATGGTGCCGCGGTGTGTTTCCGTAGGCGGTAGTTCGATTCCGCGCAGAGCATACCACATGCGGTCGCCGTCGATCGAGCCCCAGATGCGGTGGAGTTTGTGGCGACTGACCTGACAGAGATCTTCCATCGTGAGGATGCGGGCGGTGTGGAGACGTTGCCCCATGCTGCGGCCGATTCCCGTGATGTCTGAGAGCTTCATGGAGTAGAGCGCTTCCGGTAAATCCTCGAAATCGATCAAGACGAGTCCATCGGGCTTTTTCAGTTTACTTGCGAGCTTGGCGATAAAGCGGTTTGGGGCGATCCCGATTGAGGCGGAGATGTGAGGGCCGATTTGCGCGGCCAAAGCGGCTTTGATTTCCAGGGCTTTGGCCCGCGCGATTTCGGGTGCTTGCCAGCGCGGCGGAAGTCGTCCGTACATTTCGTCGATCGAGAGGACGGCATCGACGTAAATGATTTCGTGGATGATCTGCCGGATTTTTTCGTGGGTCTGGATGTAGCGGGTATGATTGCCCTCAATGAAGGTGATCCCCGGGCAAAGATAGCGGGCTTCGCGCACCCCGGTTCCGGTCTTCACGCCGTGGGCTTTTGCTTCGTAGCTCGCGGCGATGCAGCAGGTGGTTTCCACCCCAAGAGAAGGCACCACGCCCACCGGCTTCCCTCGCAGTTCAGGGCGGAACTGCTGCTCGACCGAGGCGAAAAAGCTGTCGAAATCGATGAAGAGATAGCGGAGGGACATGGGGGCGCGGCTTTGCCGCGGAATGGTGAATTGTGAAGAGTGAGTAGTGAAATATCAGGACGATGGTAAGAATAGTGAAAAGAGGTGCTATGGACGTGGAACTTCCTAGAACGCAGAGAGTTTTATGCCTCCTTTGATTAATCCGCTCACCATTGCTACGCCATCTCCGGCAGACCTCCGCCACTACTCCAACAAACACCCGCTTTCGCGGGCGTTCTAGATTCTGCTAGCTAACTCGGATTTAACTGATGAATCAATAAATAAGTATAAATATGTTCACTATTTTTACGATTAAAATGTGAATGTTGGTAAGGGTTTCCGCTTTGACCTGTGGGTGGGTCCTTAGACTCGGGATCGAGGGCTCAACCCTCTCCTACGGGTTGCGGATGGGCGGGCGTGCCAAGGCTCGCCCCTACTGAGCCGACTAAGTTAAAATAGGGCCAACTGATCTTCTTCTTCGCTTGGGGTTTCGCCGGACTTTTCCTTTTTCATCCGCTTGCGGAGAAGGTTGTGGGAAGAGTCGTCGGCTTCGAGGCGTTCGAGAATAGTTTTGGCGCGGTCAATCACGGAGGTGGGAAGACCCGCGAGGCGGGCGACTTGAATCCCGTAGGAACGGTCGGCGGCGCCTTTGATGACTTGACGGACAAAGATGATTTCGTCGTTCCACTCTTTGACTGCGACGGAGTAGTTCTCCAGTCGGGCCAGAGTTTTCGCGAGTTGAGTGAGCTCGTGGTAGTGGGTGGCGAAAAGGGTGCGGGCACCAGCAGTTTCTTTGGGATGCAGGTGCTCGATCACGGCCCAGGCGATGCTGAGGCCGTCGTAGGTGCTGGTGCCACGGCCGATTTCGTCGAGGATGACGAGGCTGCGGTCGGTGGCGTTGTTGAGGATGTTGGCCGTCTCGTTCATTTCGACCATGAAGGTCGAGTTGCCGCGGGCGAGCTCGTCGCTGGCGCCGACGCGAGAGAAGATGCGGTCGACCAGCCCGAGTTGGCAACTGCGGGCGGGCACCCAGGCCCCGGACTGTGCCATCAGGACGATGAGTGCGACTTGGCGGATATAAGTCGATTTACCAGCCATGTTGGGGCCAGTGATGAGTGCGATCTGGGGGGCGTCCGGTTCGGCGGCGGCGCTGGAAAGGCGGCAATCGTTCGGCACGAAGGCATGGGTGCCGGCGAGGCCGAGGCGCTGCCCACGCATCATTTGCTCGACTACGGGGTGGCGGCCTTGATCGATTAGGAGGGCGTCGGACTGGTCAAGGGCGGGCTTGCAGTAGTCCCATTCGCGGGCCAAGACGCCCCAGCCGACAAAGACGTCGATCTCGGCAAGCGCCGCGGCGGTTTCTTTCAGTGAATCGGCGTGTTCGAGGATAGCTTCGATCAAGCCGTTAAAGAGGGCTTCTTCGCGGGCGATGGCCTTTTCTTCGGCGTGGAGGATCTCACGTTCGCGCTCTTTCAGCACATCGGTGCTGTAGCGCTCGGCATTTTTCATCGTTTGCTTTCTAACGTAGTCTTCTGGGACTAGAGCGATGTTGCTCTTCGTGATTTCGATAAAATAGCCGAATGCGCTGTTGTATCGAATGCGCAAATTTTTGATCCCAGTGCGCTCTTGTTCGGCGAGTTCGAACTCCGCGAGCCACTTCTGGCTGTCGCGGGTGAGGCTGCGAAAGTGGTCGAGGTCCGCATCGAACTCATCGCGGATAGTGCCGCCATCGTCGATTTTACCAGGGAGTTCATCGGCTAATCCACGTGCGAGGGTCTCGGTGAGGGCATCGAAGTTATGGATACGCCCGGCGATGGCGGCGACGGGGGTGTCGGGAAATTCGAGGAGGGTTGCGGCAATTGCGGGAAGTGCGGCCAGTGTGTCGCGTACGCCGCCGAGTTCGCGCGGGTTGCGCATGCGGTTCTGGAGGCGGCTGAGGATGCGCTCAATGTCGCGGATGCCCTTGAGGAGTTGCTGCATCTCGGTTGAGAGGCCGGGGGCGCTGACAAATTCGCCGACACAGTTTTGGCGCCGTTGAATTTCGGTCAGATCCAACTCGGGAGCGCAGAGCCAGCGCTCCAAGAGGCGGGCTCCGGGCGCAGTGACGGTGCCGTCCATTGCTGCGAGCAGTGACCCATGCCGTGTGTTGGCGGCGGATTTGAAGATTTCCAGATTTCGTAGAGTGGCGGGGTCGAGCAGGAGTGTTTTCTCGGTGCTGTACTCGCGGATTTTTCGGAGGTTTTCCGGTTTCGCGCAGAGAGTCTCTGTTGCGTAGTGGACGAGGGCACCAGCCGCTCCGAGGGCGGGGTGACTGCGATCGATTCCGAAGCCTTCGAGGTTGAGCACCCCGAGTACTTCCATGACCGACTGGGCGCCAGCGGTTTCATCGAAGTGGTAGTCCGGTATGGCGGTCACGGCGCGGCCATCACAGAGGTGGTTATAGAGTTCGCCAAAAATTTCGTGAGTGTGCGGGAGGCCCCATTGTTGGGAAGCGTTTTCCGGAACGAGAATTTCGCGCGGGTCGAGGCTTTCGAAGGCGGCAAAGAGATTTTCCGGGCGAGTCTCGGAAGCGATATAGAACTCGCCGGTGGTGAGGTCGAGCCAGGCCGCGTGGAGTTCGTTCTTAACCAGTGAAATGGAGAGGAGAAAGTGGTTCCGCTGGGCGTCGATCTGGGTGTCGGCGAGGCGGGTGCCGGGAGTGATGATTCGGGTCAGCGCGCGCTTAACCAGTTTTCCGGGTTGAGGTGTCTCGATTTGATCGCAGATGGCGACTTTCACGCCTTGATCAAGGAGCTTTTGGATGTAGTTGTCGGCAGCGTGGAAGGGGATGCCCGCCATTGGCATTCCGTGACGGTGAGTGAGCGTGATTCCGAGTAGCTTGGCCCCACGCTCGGCATCCTGAAGGAAGATTTCGTAGAAATCGCCCAAGCGGAACATGAGCAGGGTATCGTCCGATAAGCTGGCCCGGATTTCATGCCATTGCTGCATCATCGGGGTGAGGGGCTTTTTAGGTTCGGCGGACATGGTTAAAAAGTAAGTGCCCACGAATTACACGAATTGGCAGGAATCGGAAGCGCATATTTACTGATTTCAATCTAGGCAGCCATAAATTCGGGGATACGCTATAATAAAATACGCTTTGCCCGTCTGCTGCACTGACGATTTTGAGCAAGCTCAGTCCCTTTGGTTGCCCTGAAACAGGTGAGTCTTTTCGCCTCGCCTGTAATTTTCTTTTTCGTGGCCATTCGAGTTATTCGTGGGCAAATATTCTCCTTTATGCCTGTAAAGCTACACTCTCTTCGTTTTGAAAATCCGGCGGCCCCGCCTTTAGTCATTTTGCATGGCCTGCTGGGGGCTTCGCGTAACTGGTCGACGATCGGGAAGGCGCTGAAAGATCGTTTCGATGTACATGCGCTGGATCTGCGTAATCACGGAAGTTCCCCCCATACCGATACGATGCGCTGGTCGGAACTGACGGGTGATTTGAAACGTTACTTAAAGGATCATGACTTAAAGGAAATCTACCTGATGGGGCATAGCTTAGGCGGGAAGATTGCGATGAAATTTGCCTGTGAGCAGCCGAGTATAGTGAAGAAATTAATTATCGTGGACATCGCCGCGAAATCGTATCCGCCCTATCATGACAAAGAGTTTCGAGCGATGAAACGGATCCCCTCCGGTGCGCTGGAAAATCGCCGGGAAGCGGAGGAATTGCTCAAGCCGATGGTTCCGGATTGGGCGATGCGCCAGTTTTTGATGACAAATCTGGTGAGTGGTGAGTTCGGCTATAAGTGGCAGATCAATTTGGAGGTTCTCCACGCCAGCTTGCAGGGGCTTCGTCAGAATTCCCTTCAGGATTCCGATAGCTATGATGGACCGGTGCTTCTTGTGGTAGGCGGGAAGTCTAATTTTATTGTCGATAGCGATGTGCAGGATTTGCGCGAGTGGTTCCCCAAGCTGAAGGCGACTACACTGCCCAAGGCGGGTCACAATGTGCACGTGGAAGATCGCAAGGGATTTCTTAAAGCGATCGAAGGTTGGCTGTAAGTGGGGCGCTTCGCTGAATAGTGAATGGTGAGTGGTGAAATACTGAGGCAATGGGGGGAAGCTTCCGCGTGGCAGCCTCTCCTACTAAAAAGCGGATAAGAGTTGAAAGTTCTTGGTGGGAAAGTCCGATAGTTTACCTTTGCACCTTTAGGCCTTCGCACTTTCATACTTAGTCCATGTCCACACGCTCACAATCCGAGGCCGATGCCATTGCTGCTGCTGGCTTTAACGATGTTTACCAGCCGGTGAAACCGTATCTTGAGGAGCTCGATGCCTTTCTTCACTCCCAAGTTGAGGATCTCGAACCGGAGATTCAGGAGCATGTGCGCTATGTGTTTGGTCATAGCGGGAAGCGTTTGCGTCCGATTCTCGTGGCCTACAGTGGATGGGAAGGTCCCTCGCCGAAGCGCAGCGAAGGTTTGGTTGCTCTGGGCGCGGTCATTGAGTTGGTGCATTTGGCGACACTCGTGCACGACGATATCTTGGATGAAGCCGACACGCGTCATCGTCAGGAAACAGCGGCGAGCAAGTTTGGTCCGGCCGCGGCGGTTTTGATTGGCGATGTACTTTTCTCGCACGCGCTGAAATTGGCGTCGGATTTTGATACATCGGAAGTCTGTCGCTCGGTGGCGCAGGCCACGGCCCGGGTGTGTGCCGGCGAAATCAGCCAGACTTACCAACGCGGCGATGCGAACTATGACAGGAAGCATTACTTCCGGGTGATCGAGCTGAAGACGGCGGAGCTCTTTGATGTTTCGTGCCGCCTTGGTGCCAAGATTGCGGGTTACCACGAAGACTTTAGTTTGGCGGCAGGTAAGTTCGGGCGTCACCTCGGCACGGCCTACCAAATCTTTGACGATTTGGTGGATCTTTACGCCGATGAATCGATGATCGGCAAGACCCTTGGGACTGATTTGGAGAAGGGGAAGTTTACCCTGCCTTTGCTTATTCTTTTGGAGAAACTTCCGGAGCAGGAGCGTGATAGTCTGATGGCCCGCTTTAAGGCCGGCGACAAGAGCGTGGCAGCGGACTTCACCAAGCGGCTGCATGACTTTCCTATTTTTGAAGAAGTGGCCGCGACTTTTGAAGGGGAATTGAACAAAGCGCAGGCAGTCCTCGCTCCCTATGGCGACTTGGCTCCGGTCGAGCATTTGTCAAAGTTGATCGACTTGGTTCGCGCCCAGTTAGGCCGGATTCCGGTTTGAGAATAGTGGGTTGAGAAGAGTGAGTTGTGAAATACTGACTAGGGCTAGGTAGCATGCTGGCGATTGCCAGTGTGTTCACCTGAAACAACCGATGGCACCAGCATTCAGAACTTTCTGAAGCGCTTGGTAGTTTTGTGCCTTCTGTGGTTCATTCTAGAATGAAGCATCCGTGGCGGATGTGCTCCCTTCACCCTTAGTCAAAGTTATTGCTTGTGACGCTTTAAGTAGACGCCAGAGCCTATCGTGAGCAGTGCCAGTCCTGCGCACACTGCGACAAACCAGTCGCCGTGGCGGGTGTAAAAGCTTTGGTGGCGACTCCATTTTTCAAATTGAAAGACGGTGTAACTACCGCCTCCCCGGAAGTAGATACTGCCTGTGGCATCGCGCAACACGTCGCGAATGGTGCCGTAACTGTCGATCCAACCACTCCATCCGCCGTTTCCGGCGCGCATGACGGGGCGTCGGTTCTCGACTGCTCGAAGGACGGAATGGGCGGCGTGTTGGGCTGCGCCACCTTCTTCGCCATACCAAGCGTTATTCGTAGCGACAAAGAAAACCTCTGCGCCTGCCTGTGTGCTTTCACGGGCGAGCTTGGGGAATACGTCTTCGTAGCAAATGAGTGAGCCTACTTGAATCTTCTGATTCGCTACGTTCAGTTCGATTAATTCGGGGTTGGTTCCTGCGGTGAAGTTGCCGCCAACGGGCACGACTTTATCGATGAAGGCAAACATCGGGGGTACGAATTCGCCGAAGGGTACGAGCTCGCGCTTTTTGTAAAAGACTTCGTTGAGCCCAGCTTCAGGTTCAACCATGCAGACGGCATTATACCAGAGATCATTTATACGATCTTCCGCGAGGTTGCCCATGAGAATCGGCTTCCCGATTTCTTCCACCAGTTTCTGGACACGCGCTTGCATTTCAGGGTAGCCGATGATGGGCCACGGAGTGGCGGCTTCCGGCCAGAGGAGGAGATCGCTGTCGAGGCTAGCGACAAAGCGAGTCTGCTGTTCGAGGATATTGAGATTCTCCAACTCACGATCGGTTGCCCACTTCAGTTCGGGCACGATGTACGGCTGTACGACCGCTGCGGTGAACAGAACCCTCGTTGAATTCGGCTGTGGCAGCGACTGAAAGAAGGCATAGATACAGAGCCCGAGGCCGCCCATTCCGAGGTAGAGATCGGGACTGAACCAACCGATCCAAAGTTTTCGGTCTTTCTGTACGATCCGGCTACGGAAGGTTTGGGCGACGCAGAAATTGAAGAAGATCAATAAAAACGAGACTCCGTAAGCGCCCGACCATGCGGCGAGTTGCAGCACCACGGGGCGTTCCCACTGGCTCAACGACAAAGGTGCCCAAGGAAAGCCCCAAAGCAACCATGTGCGCGCCCATTCCAGTACGACCCACGCACCTGCAAGACCTGCAAAACTAAGTGCCCGCACGCCGAAGCTGCGATCGGCGACGAACGGCAAGGTTCGACGAACCAGCAGCAACCAGAGTGCAAAAAGTAGGCCGAGCAGACCGGAAAGGCCGATGGTTCCAAAGACCGTGACATGGCGTAACCAAATAAGGATGGCCAGCCAACTGACCCAGCCTGTACCGATTGCAACAAGCCAAAATATCCGCCGACTTGGCTGAGTGTAGAGCCAAAGCAGGATTGGTACGAACGCGATATAGGCCGCCTCCGCAAACTCAAAGGGCGGAATTGAGAGCACCCAAAGCAGCACCGAAAGTGTGCCTGCGAGGAGGCCCCAGAGTGCAGAGTATGGTTTCATCAATGATCTTGTCTTGAAGGAGAGACGTTATGCCTCGACCGATTGGAACGTGCTACTGCAAATGGGTCGAAGGGTAAACCCTCTCCTATGGGATACAGGCCACTACTTCTGCACCAGTTCCCAGCCTTCGTTGAGGATCATGGCTTCGGCTTTTTTGAATTTGAGTTCTTGGGTTTCGACGCCTTTACGGATGGTGACCACATCGTTGCGGCCCACTTTGGGAAGCTCGCGGCGGATGGGCTCAACTTTGGGCAACTCAACTTGCTTTGGCGCGGCTTTTTGCTGAGTCGCGGCAGCTTGTGCGGTGAGGGCACTGGGCTGATTTTGACCTGTGCCAGGGCCGGCGACCTGTGCGTTTTGCGAGAGGCGGGCGAGCATGTTGTTAAAGGCTTCGGCACTTGTGGCGGAGCGGAAGACGGAGTTGCAGATTTCGGTCCGCACGTTGGTCATCAACTCCTCGAAGAAGACATAGGCCTCGCTTTTGTATTCGTTGAGCGGATCTTTTTGGCCGTAGCTGCGAAGGTTCACGCTGCGGCGGAGCTCTTCCATCTCGGTGAGGTGGTCTTGCCAACGACGGTCGACGGAGCGAATGATAATGTAGCGGGCGAGGCCGATAAGGGCTTCGGCGTCTTCAAATTTTTCGCGCTCGTCGTAGGCTTTTGTAATGCGTTCGAGAATGAGTGTGTGCTGCGCCTCGGTATCCATGCCTTCGATCTCTTCAGCTTTGAGGGAAATCGGGAAGTAGGCATTGACCCATCCGAGGAAGTGCTCGGTCGCTTCGTTGTCGTTCGCGGCGGCGAGAGTGTCGAGGCGCACGTCCAGTTCTTCCTCGATCATTTCGAAGAGGATCTCGCGCGGGTTTTCGGAATGGATGGCGTCGTTGCGGATGCCGTAGATGACTTCGCGTTGGGTGTTGAGCACGTCGTCGAACTGGAGCAGGCGCTTTCGCATCGAGAAATTCTGTTGCTCGACTTTCTTCTGGGCATTTTCGATCGACCAGTTGAGCGCGGGGTGCTCCAGCTCTTCGCCTTCAGTCATCGACTTTTCGAGGATCCGGGAGATTGGGCCGGCATTGGCAAAGAGGCGCATGAGGTCGTCTTCCAGAGAAACGAAAAATTTCGAGCCACCGGGATCACCTTGACGCGAGCAACGACCGCGCAACTGGCGGTCGATTCGGCGGGATTCGTGACGCTCGGTACCGATGACGTAGAGGCCGCCGAGTTCGGGCACGCCGGCGCCGAGTTTAATATCGGTACCACGGCCCGCCATATTAGTGGCGATAGTGACAGCACCTTTTTGTCCGGCCCGCGCCACGATTTCGGCTTCCTTTTCATGGAACTTGGCGTTCAAGACACTGTGCGTAATGTTGCTGCGCTTGAGCATGCGGCTAAGCACTTCGGAGGCTTCGACCGAGGCGGTGCCCACAAGGACGGGCTGGCCGACTTGATGGGACGCTTCGATTTCTTTGACCACGGCATTGAACTTTTCGCGACGGGTCTTGAAGACGACGTCGTTTAAGTCTTTCCGGATGTTGGGCCTATGGGTCGGGATGACCATGACGGACAGTCCGTAAATTTCGTGAAACTCGGAGGCTTCGGTTTCCGCTGTACCGGTCATACCAGAGAGCTTCTCGTACATACGGAAGTAGTTCTGAATGGTGACCGTGGCGTAGGTCTTGGTCTCCTTTTCGATTGTGCAGTTTTCCTTTGATTCAACGGCTTGGTGGAGTCCATCGGACCAGCGGCGGCCGGGCATGACGCGGCCCGTATTTTGGTCGACGATGTTTACCTTGCCATCCTGGACGACGTATTCCTTGTCCCGCTCATAGAGGCTATAGGCGCGAAGGAGTTGGCTGATGCAGTGGATGCGCTCACTCGTCACCTGAAAAACAGTTTCGGCGTCGTGCTTTGCTTTTTGCTTAGCTTCAGGGGTGAGGGCTTCCTGTTTATCGATCTCGATAAACTGAGTCGGAAGGTCGGGCATCATGAACGCATCGGGATCGTCCGGGCTCATGAGGTTGCGGCCATTCTCGGTAAGGTCGGCTTGTTGCTGCTTTTCGTCGATCACGTAGAAGAGCGCTTCTTTCAACGCGTAGCGCTGCTTTTTGTTGAAGTCGCTATTCATCTCGAGGTCGAACTTATCGACAGCGCGGCGGATCGCGGGAACCTCATTGAGACGGTGAAACTGCTTGTTTTTTGGCATCCCGAGCTTCACCTGGTAAAGCTTGGAGATGGCTTCATGCTTCTCGTCGGGGTCGGAGCTTTCGGAGTCCAGTGTTTTCTTTGCTTCAGCCACAAGGCTGTTACAAAAAGCCTGCTGCTTTGAAACGAGCCTTTGGATACTTGGCTTTATCTCATGGAAAGGCAGGGGATTATCATCCTGCATGGGGCCGGAAATGATCAGCGGCGTGCGTGCTTCGTCGACGAGGATGGAGTCGACTTCGTCAATGATACAGAAGAAGTGATCGCGCTGGACTTGGTCTTCCTTGCGGCTGGTCATGCCGTTGTCGCGCAGGTAATCGAAGCCAAACTCCGAGGCAGTACCATAAGTGATGTTACAGTTATACATCTCACGGCGCTCCTGTGGCGGCATACTGTTTTGAATACAGCCGACGGTCAGGCCGAGGAAGCGGAAGAGGTGGCCCATCCACTCCGAGTCACGGCGTGCGAGGTAGTCATTGACGGTCACGAGTTGGCAGTTGAGGCCAGTGAGGGCGTTGAGATAAAGCGGGCAGGTCGAGACGAGGGTCTTACCTTCACCGGTTGCCATTTCCGCGATGTGTTTTTCGTGGAGTGCGATACCGCCTATAAACTGCACGTCATAGTGCACCATGTTCCAAGGGAGCATGTGGTCGCAGACATCATACTCCTTGCCGCACATACGGCGGGCCGCGCTCTTCACCGTGGCGAAGGCCTCGGGCAAGAGATCGTCGAGCGTTTCGCCGTCCTTATGGCGTTGCATGAACTCGGCGGTTTTGGCGCGGAGTTGTTCGTCCGAGAGCGACTGGTATTCCAGTTCGTGGGCGTTAATGCGTTCGATGATAGGCTGACACTTTTTAAGATATTTCTTATAGTGACGGCCGGAAAATTTCTTGAGAATGGATGAGATCATGAGACCTGTATGGATGCAGATATTTAAGAGTTAACGCTAAGCTCGGCTCAGAGAGGACACCGGATTTGCGAAAAAGCTCCGAAGCTGGCGAAAGTAGCGCGTGCTGGCAAGTGCGATATCGGGGGGCGCTGCGCTGAATGGTGAATTGTGAAGAGTGAGTGGTGAGGTACTGACTTTGGGTAGGAGAGGCTTTATGCCTCGACCTACATGCATTAGGCGGCTCAGCTTCAGATTGGGTCGAGGCGTAAAGCCTCTCCTACAAAAACTGAAAAGTGCTGAGACCTGAAGGCCGGGGGCGCTGGCTATCGCCAGCTTTCTAGAAATACAGGTTAGTTAAATCCTTGTATCTACCCGTTTACTTCAACCACACGATCGTTGCGCCCCAACTGCCTTCGCTTTGATCGGCCAATTGGAAGCGTTCGACCCGCGGATCCCGTTTAAGGAGCGCATGTACCGTTTCTCGGAGGGTGCCGATACCCTTGCCGTGAATGATCCGTAAGCGGCGGATATCTTTTTCGAGGCAAGCCTCGATGTAGTCGGGGATGAGATCGCCGAGGTCCGACGGGCGGAAGGTGTGAAGATCGAGTTCCCCGTTGATGGGGAATTCGACGGGGTCGTCTGTGGAATCGTGCGTCAAGTTATGAGTCCAGTGCTACATCAGCCTTCGGCAACGTCGGGATCTTTTCGATGGCGCTGATCTCCGGCAATGGGTCGGTTGAAGCGCTGTCAAGGGCTTCGAATTTCTTCGCGGTTACGAGCAAGCGGCTTTCGACCGAACTGATTGCTTTGTTATAATGGCCGACGGATTGATCCAGACTCTTACCGAGTTTTGTGAAGTGATTGGTGACCACGCCGATGCGTTCGTACAGCTCTTTGCCGAGTTCGGCGATTTGCTTGGCTTCGCGGGCGATGGCCTCCTGTTGCCAGCCGTAGGCGATGGCTTTGAGGAGCGCGATCAGGGTGGTTGGGGTGGCAATAATTACCTGATTATTAACGCCTTGCTCGATCAATTGCGGATCTTGCTCCAGCGCGGCGCTGAAGATCGCCTCGTTGGGAAGAAAAAGCACGACGAACTCGGGAGCATTATCGAACTGCTTGCCATAAGCTTTACTGGAAAGCCCCTTGATGTGCTCACGGATATGGCGGGCGTGGCGATCCAGTTGGCCGCGTTTTGCCTCCGGATCAGTCTCTTCGAGCGCATCCAGATAAGCCGCCAGCGGTACCTTTGAGTCGACCACGACTTGGCGGCCGTTTGGCAGGCGGATCATCATATCGGGGCGGAGACGTTGCCCGTCCTGTGTCTCGACCGAAGCCTGTTCTTCGAAATCGCAGTAATTGATCATCCCTGCCAACTCGACCGTACGCCGAAGTTGCATTTCCCCCCAGCGGCCGCGTCCTTCGGGCTTACGTAGGGCAGTGACAAGATTCGTGGTGGTTTGACTCAGACGGATTTGAGATTCGGCCAGTTGGGTCAATTGCTGCTTCAGTGTTGAATCCGTATGGGTGCGGCGCTCTTCAATCTTATCGACACGTTCGTTGAATGCTTTCAGTGCGAGGCCGACAGGTTCGACGGTTTTGTTGATCGCTTGTTGGCGCTTTTCTAAATCTCCCTTTGCGCCCTCCTGATATTTTTCGAGCGTGGTTTTGGCGAGGTTAAGAAAGGACTCATTATTTTTGGAAAGGGCTTCGGAGGAGAGCGCTTTGAATGAGTCTTGGAGCTTGGCTTTGGCGTCTTCAAGCAAGGCCAGTTTTTCGGCGGCCGCTTTCAGTTCGGCTTCGCGTTGTGCTTCGATCCGAGCCAGTGCTTCTTTGGTGTCGGTGTACTGCGTTCGTAGCTCGTCGCGCTCGGTCTCTGTGGCGTTAAGGGATTGTTTCACGGCTTTCTGAGCGCTGCTCAAAACGAAGTAAACGAGCCCTGCTCCTAAGATGACTCCAACAACTAAACCGAGAATAACTTCCATGGTATTTGATTGAGTCGAGTTTGAGTGGGGTGGCAAACGTGAACTTTGAACGTCCAAGCTCGATCATGGAAATCGTCGCGTGCGTGCTTCCAAGCGCCGATTCGGAAGGGGCCTCCGCCAGCGTAGACGCCACGGGGCGACGGGTCGCTCTTGAACCTAGAAATCGTGGTGTGCTTGCTTGCAAGCGCTCATCCGGAAAAGGCCTCCGCAAGTGGAGACGCCACATAATTTCTGGTAGAATCGAGGTTCAGCGTTGAGCGTTGTGCATTCGACGTTTTAATTCCGCAGTATGACAGAATCTGACCTTGGACCGACTGGCGAAATTTGTTTCGACCTGCCTTCTCCTTACGAACCACATCCGTGCGGCTTGCTCCACTTGCCACGCTTCATTGCAAAGTGTCGTAAGCATCTCGCGGGCGAATTACCGAAGTCTTACCAAAAGAATTTCTGCCGTGGATTTGATCGTTTCCTCTCGATGCACCTTGGGGTTGATCCAAAGCAAATTCTCGAAGCCGTGGAGGCGGCGGGGGATGACGAGATCGAGTTGGATCGCTTGCTTGGCGAATTTTTTCCGGAGGATCTTAAGGTTGTCGAATGGAACCGCGAGGTCACGCACAAGGGCCAAACCGAGGCGGGGCGTGAGTTTTTAGCGGAATCGCTGACCAATATGGGGACCCCTGAGATGATCGGAAAGGTCGAGTGTGTGATGGATATGATCGACTTCGATGAAGGTCGGATCCCCGGGTTTTCGGATGAGCGACGCAAAGCATGGGAAGCGGCGCAAGGATAGCCTCGGAGGCGTTAACCAAAAAAGCCCTCCGACCCAGAGGCCGAAGGGCTTTCAACTTTAACGAACAACAAACTAATTATTTGAGGCCTGATCGGCGAAAAATTCCTGAAGGACTTCCATCTTCTTTTGTTCAATGCGCTCCTCCTGCACTTCTTCTTTAGAACGCTGGCGCTCGTTTTCTGTCATAATGCGGCGCATCTTGTGAATCGCTATATTTTGAATCTGACGGACGCGCTCGCGTGTGATGTCAAACTTCTCACCAACCTCCTCCAGTGTAAGGGGGCGGTTGCCGTCGAGGCCGAATCGTAGCTGAATGATTTCCCCTTCGCGCTCTTCCAAGAGGCCGATGACCGACTTGATGTCGCCGCTGATTGACTTACTTTGCAGGTTTTCGAGTGGTGTGGTTTGATTCTCGTCGCTGACAAGCTCACCGAAACTGGTGTTACCATCTTCACCTACCGGAGCATCAAGCGAGGCTGGGCGTACGCTGACGGATTTGAGGTGAGCCACTTTATTGATCGGCATGTCCATGGCATAGCTAATCTCCTCGTCGGTCGGTTCGCGGTCGAGCTCGTCTGCCAACTGTGCCGTAACACGGCGCATCTTTGCGATCTTATCGACTAGGTGAACGGGTAAGCGGATCGTTTTGCTCTGGTTCGCAAGCGCACGCTTGATCGACTGCTTGATCCACCAAGCTGCGTAGGTGCTGAGCTTACCACCTTTGGAGGGGTCGAAACGCTCAACCGCTTTGATGAGACCGATATTGCCTTCACTGATCAGATCGAGAAGAGGTAGGCCAAAATTGTTATAGTCATGGGCGATTTTCACGACCAAGCGGAGGTTGGCCGAGATCATGTGGTCGCGGGCCGCCTTGTCGCCTTTCTTAATCCGTGCCGCGAGTTTGATTTCTTCCTGAGGTGTCAGGAGCGGCGTTTTGCCGATTTCTTGCATATAGGTCCGCATTACATTGCGATCCGATGAGGGAAGTGCCCTAACGTCGGTAATTTCCTCCGAAGCATCGGTCTGTGACCTCGGAACGCGCGAGCGCTTTTGAGCCATTGGACTACGATTGCTTTTTCTGACTGCGGTCGATGTTTGTGCCATGATGTGGTTTCTTGCAGGCAGTAAAATTACTGCTTTATAATATGAGTCATGTGGCGAGTATTTGTTCCCGCTCACACATACATATCGACCGTAGTCAATTCGACTTACAAGAAATCCTAACTTTCAAACATTTGCTCGGCTAGAGCGACGGCCTTTAGCATACCTTTGGCCTTATTGACTGTTTCCATGAACTCATTGGCCGGGACCGAGTCGGCCACAATGCCAGCTCCGGACTGAATGTAAATTTTGCCATTTTTGACCACCGCAGTGCGGATACCGATACATGAGTCATGGTTGCCTTCGTAGCCAAAATAGCCAAGTGCACCGCCGTAAACGCCACGCTGGCTTTGCTCCAACTCGGCGATAATCTGGAGGGCGCGCACCTTTGGGGCTCCACTGAGCGTTCCGGCAGGAAAAGTCGCACGCATCAGGTCGTAAGCGGACGAGTCGGGGCGGATCTTACCCACAACCTGCGACACAATGTGCATAACATGTGAATAACGTTCGATTGTCATATAATCGGGCACGTGGATTGAGCCGTATTCGCAGACACGACCGATGTCGTTACGGGCCAAATCCACCAGCATGAGGTGTTCGGCACGTTCTTTCTCGTCGGCAAGGAGATCTTTTTCCAGTTCCAGGTCCTCGGCTTCGGTCTTCCCACGGTGCCTTGTCCCAGCAATGGGGCGGATCTCCACCTGATCCTCGGTCAAGCGCACGTGCACTTCAGGAGACGCTCCGACGATGGAGAAATCGGCGTCTTCGAGCAAAAACATATAGGGAGAGGGGTTTACCGTGCGAAGGGCGCGGTAAAGATCCACGGGAGTGGGCTTAAATTCCTTTACAAAGCGCTGGGATAGAACGGTTTGTATGACATCTCCGGCGCGTACGTATTCCTTTACGCAATCGACCGCAGCCTCGAAATTGGGCTGGGTGAAGTTTCCAGCCGGAACGGTGACTTCCGCTGGTTCGGAGAGCTCGCGATGCGTCAATGGCTGGGGCTTATCGAGTTGTTCACAGATCGCTCGTATTTCGGCGACAGCTGTGTCGTAGGCGGCCTCTGAATCGCCTTCAATATGGGCATTGACGCAGACGCGGAGGACTTGGCGGACATGGTCAAAAATCACCACCGAATCGGTGATCATATAGTAGAGGATCGGGACTTCGAGTGGGTTGGCCTCTGGCTTTGGAATCGTCGGTTCGACGTAGTGCACATATTCGTGGCCAACGAAACCGACGGCGCCTCCGGTAAAAGGAGGCATTCCCGGGAGTCGAACGGGCACGTAGCGCGCCATTTCCGCCTCGATGACTTTAAGCGGATCCTGCGGAGTGGGGAGTGTTTCGACTTCGCCGTTTTTGTGGGTGATCGTGACGACATCTTCGAAGACGCGGATCACTTTCCGTGGGTTAGCGCCGAGAAAGGAGAAGCGGCTGATACGCTCGCCGCCAACGATGGATTCGAAGAGAAAAGCGGGGCCCTCTTCACGAATTTTGGAGTAGGCGCCGAGCGGGGTCTCGCAGTCGGCCGTCAAATCCAGATAGACCGGCACAGTATTGCCTTGTTGGGCAAGCGCTTCAAATTCGGATCTGGTGGGATGGATGTTCATCTTGTGAACGTCGAACATCGAATGTCGAACGCGGAACGTCGAATAAATTTTACAAATTCAAAGTTCTAAGTTGAGCGTTCGACGTTCAAGCGCCGGCGAGGCGCGCGTAGTGTGCTTCTGCCGCCGCCAGTGTTTCTTCGACTTCGCTTCCGACGACACAGAAGTGGCCCATCTTGCGACCCGGGCGTGCTTCACCTTTATCGTAGAGATGGAGCTTTACGCGGGGATCACTGAGAAGTGCGGACCAGTCAGGCGCGTGCTCACCCCAAACATCGCCCAATAGATTGATCATTACCGTCGGGCGCAGCAACTCGGTCGAACCGAAGGGTAAGTCGGTGACGGCGCGGATGTGTTGTTCAAACTGAGAGGTGAGGCAGCCGTCGATCGTGTAGTGCCCCGAATTATGGGGTCGAGGTGCCATTTCGTTGATAATGAGGCTACCGTCTTCATCGAGAAAGAGTTCGACGGCTATCAGGCCAACGACGTCGAGCTTGTCGGCGATATCACAGGCCAGTGTTTCGCCGGCGGTGCGTGTTGCTTCGGTTATACGAGCGGGTACGATGGAGGCGTGGAGTATATGGTGCACGTGCACGTTTTCTGCCATCGGAAAAGTGGTTTTTGTGCCATCCGCTTTACGGGCGCAGATGACGGAGAATTCACCGATGTGATGGATCCATTTTTCGACGACTACTCTCGGTGGCTTGCCTAAAAAGTCCCACAGGTATTCTGTGTCGGCGGCTTCTTCGGGTGCATTGAGTTTGATTTGGCCCTTGCCGTCATAGCCGAAGGCGGCGGTTTTGATCACACAAGGAAAGCCAGTTGCCTCGACCGCTGACTTCAAGCTATCGGCGGAGTCGGCGTATTCGAAAGGCACACAAGGCAGTCCGCTTCCTTTGAGAAAATCTTTTTCACGCTGGCGATGTTGGCAGATGTGGAGCGCCTGCTGTCCGGGCAGGACTGGTTTGATCGCACTGAGCAGCTCGATCGCTTCGACGGGGATATTTTCAAACTCCAGTGTGATCACATCGACGCCCTCGGCGAAACGGCGGAGTGCGTCTAGATCGGTGTATTCGGCGTTAATCTCCAGATCGGCGACCATTCCGGCGGCGCAAGGGCCTTTGGGTTCGAAGACGTGAAAACGATAGCCGAGCGCGCGCCCTGCCAGCATTAACATGCGTCCTAATTGTCCTCCGCCGAGGACACCGATAGTGCTTCCCGGGGCAATCATGCTTCCGGTAGCTCGGTTGCGAGCACGGTTTGAGTTTGGTTTTCGCGGAAGGCCTTTAAGCGGTCGCGGATACCAGAATCATTCAGCGAGAGGATCGAAGCGGCCGACAGTGCGGCATTTTTAGCGCCCGCGATACCGATTGCCAAGGTCATGACGGGAATTCCCGCGGGCATTTGCACGATGGAAAGGAGTGAGTCCTGTCCGCTGAGCGCCTTGGATTGGACGGGCACGCCGAGTACCGGCAGGTGCGTCATTGCCGCCGTCATCCCTGGGAGGTGCGCCGCGCCGCCCGCGCCAGCGATGATGACTTGGATGCCACGTGCTTCCGCGGTTTCGGCATAAGTATAAAGTAATTTTGGAGTGCGGTGGGCGCTTACGATCTTTGTTTCGTAGGGGATCTCGAGCTGCTTGAGTAAGGCTGCGGCCTCACCCATTGTCGACCAATCCGACTGGCTGCCCATGATAATGCCCACCGTTGCTTTGTTTACACTTGCTTCCATGAAAACGAGAGAAGCGGATTCGCCTGAGGAATTCAACCATTGATACGCAACTTATTTTTAGCTTCTGGAGCGTCATCACATTGAGAGTATAACGTATTCTAATAGGCTAAATGGCTATAAATCAGCAGCTTCAAATATCTTGACGAAAATTTAACAAGTGCGATGATAGCCGAGCCTAACTAAGGTAATCACACTAATTCAAACAAAGGATCAACATGAGTATGGTAAAAGAGTTTAAAGCATTCGCAATGCGCGGCAATGTCGTCGACATGGCAGTTGGTATCGTTATCGGCGGTGCATTTGGTTTAATTATCAAATCGTTCGTTGCCGACATCATCATGCCTCCCATCGGCATGCTGCTAGGTAATGTCGATTTCTCAGAGTTGGCAGTTGTGCTGCAGGAGAAAACCCTCGAAGCCGAAGCAGTCACATTGAACTACGGTGCATTCATCAATACGGTCATCAATTTCCTGATCATCGCTTTTGCGATTTTCATGGTGATTCGCATGATGAACAAAATGAAGAAGCAGGAAGAAGAGGCACCGAAGACACCTCCCGCACCTCCCGCAGACGAAGTGCTTCTTACTGAAATCCGCGATTTGCTGAAATCAAAGCAGTAAGCAGTTTCATTTTCTGAGCATCTACGGATCGCTCTTAACAAAGCCCGAGGGATTCACCTCGGGCTTTTTTGTCTCCGGCTTGGTTCTCCAAGGCTCAACTCACGATATAATTAGAGGCCAAAGTTTCAAACTCGGCGGCCTCGATGCGCGCCCAAGCGGAGGAGTGACCCAACTCTTCGGCCAACATCTCTGCGATCACTTGGGCAGAGTCGTGAGCAGCCCGAGCATCAAGCGCGAGCATTCGGGTGCGGCGGGCGAGTATGTCTTCGACGTGGCGGGCCATCTCGTGGCGGATCGACCAAAGTGCCTCTGCAAACGTATAGGGTAGGTCGGGATGGATCTGTTGTCCGAGCTCGGCACGCTCTTTGGTTAGGGCCTGCACTGACTCGGCGTCCGTTCCGTAGAGTTTGATTAAACTGTGGCAAGTTTCCGGCGCATCGCCCGCGCCATGTATAGGCAAGTGAACGGTTTGGCAGGGGCGTGACCGTAGCCCGGCCAGCGTTTCCGCCTGATTGATGCAGTCCTCCGCCATGTGGCGGTAGGTTGTCCATTTACCTCCGGCGATTGTAATGAGGCCGCTATCTGAAATCACAATCGTATGATCGCGGGATAGAGCTGCCGTGCTGTCGTCGCGTTCGTTTGTTTTAATGAGTGGGCGGAGCCCGGCGAAGACGCTTAGGACGTCGGAGCGCTTGGGGTCGCGTGCGAGGTATTGGGCGGCATTGGAGAGGATGAATTCGATTTCTTCTTCAAGCGGCGTAGGCTCCAGTTCGAAATGATCCACCGGGGTGTCGGTTGTGCCGACCACGACATGGTCGTGCCAAGGCACTGCAAAGAGAACGCGGCCATCACTGGTTTGTGGGACCATTACCGCGGTTTCGCCGGGAACGAATTCTTTCGGTAGTACCAGATGCACGCCCTGGCTGGCCGTGATCATTGGCTTAGCGGATGGTTGATCCATTTGGCGCACGGAATCGGTAAAGACACCAGTGGCATTGATGATCGCTTTTCCGTGGAGCGTGAAGCGGTCGCCGGATTCGACGTCTTCGCAGAGAATTGCTTCGAGTAAGCCATCCTTTTTTTCGAGTGCGACGGCTTTGACGTAGTTGGCCACGACACCGCCGTTATCGGTTGCGGTTTGGGCGAGATTAATTGCAAGGCGTGCGTCGTCGAACTGCCCATCGTAATAGATCACACCACCTTGAAGGTCTTTTTCCTCGAGCGTTGGGATGCGGGCCAAGGTTTCGGTTTTGCTCAGGTGTTCGGATGGTTCGAGCCCCAGTTTGCCCGCCAACATATCATAAACTTTCATACCCACGCCGTAAAAGGGACCCTCCCACCACTTGTAGATTGGTACAATGAACGCTTGGTGACGTACGAGGTGCGGGGCATTTTTACAGAGGCGGCCGCGTTCCTTTAAGGCTTCGAGAACAAGCGAGATATTGCCTTGTTTGAGATAACGCACACCTCCGTGAACCAGCTTCGTACTTCGACTGGAAGTGCCTTTGGCGAAATCGGCCTGCTCGATCAGTGCCACCGAATGGCCGCGGCTCGCCGCATCGACCGCGCAACCCAGTCCGGTTGCCCCGCCGCCAATGATTACAATGTCGAACGGCGACTCACGATTTTTCAGCTTTTCCAGAGCGGTGTCACGTTTCATATGTTTCATTATTACTAACCAGAGCCTCGTTTGCAATGCCGCAGGGGCGGTCAATTTCCTTCCTTACTTGTATCCAATCGGATCGATTGACTTCGAATCTTTCTATGTAAGCGTCACTCCATGGCCCGAAATGTATTAGGCGAAGAACTGATCGAATGTAGCGCAGATCCCGTGACCGGATTTTTTCGAAACGGGAAGTGTGATACCTGTGGCGATGATCGCGGCATGCACACGGTGTGTGCAGAAATGAGCGATACATTCCTTCAATATAGCGCCGCTCAGGGGAACGATTTGATCACGCCAGTGCCCGATTATAATTTCCCTGGATTACGGGCGGGCGATTTCTGGTGTCTTTGTATGGGCCGTTGGCTTGAAGCTTATGAGGCGGGTGTGGCACCGAAAATTCGGCTAGCCGCGACACACGCATCGGTTCTGGAATTCGTCGATTTGGAAGCGCTGAAGCAGTTTGCCGTGGATTAATGCCACTTCTAAATAATTCTGAAATGGTGTCCTATTTTAAGTGACAAGGTAGGGACGTGTATGGAGTTGATACATCGGTTACAGGTGTGCGGGGGCATCGGTTACAGTTCAAACTGTGCTGATGCCTTGGACAACCTGTAACAAAATGGAAAGTAAGTTATCATTCATGATGGATTAT